>VAPH01046165.1_pt1 | contig 31018 bp, 33 predicted proteins | sample 3393861 | NCBI WGS metagenome assembly VAPH01 (sample SAMN08290439, study PRJNA428436) | hydrothermal vent metagenome | isolation source: Deep-sea hydrothermal vent chimney | place: Atlantic Ocean: South-mid Altantic Ridge | reverse complement strand
AATGCTCGACCGTTAAAGACTATCTCAGCCGTCGTCGGGACCACGCAGAACTGTCCTGCGCGCAATTGCCGCGATATCGAATCCGGCCGAACTCTTAGGAGCGGCCGGGGAGTGAACTGTCTCCGGCCTGGCCTGCACTACCACGACGGGCTCACCCGCCCGCCAGTGGCGAGAGATCACCCATTCGACATCGACCGGATAGTTGTAGTGCGATTCAATCTCAAGGACGGCATCGACAACGGCGGCCAGCTCATCGTCGTCGAGCACCCGACGGTTACGTAACCTCGTTGGCATTTGCACCTCGACTACTCGACCCTTGCTGTAGTCGAACTGTGAAACGATCTCCTTGGTGTGCTCTTGGTAAAGCAGCGTCCTCCGATCGGTCTTGCCAACCTCGATATGGTCGGGAGTTACCAGGCCCTGCACAACGGCCTCACCCCACCCCCAATTCGCCTCTATGACCATACGATCACGCTTGCCGCTGACCGGATGAATCGAGAATGCAACCCCCGATGAGCGGGCATGGATTAATTCGATGATGCCTACTGCCATCGGACTAGAGGTGTGGTCGATATCGTGGTGCAGGCGGTACGAAAGGGCTCTACCGCCGAACAAGCTGGCCCAGCACACCTTCACAGCATCGAGAACATCGCCGACACCACTCACACCGAGAACCGTCTCGAACTGTCCGGCGAAGGAACTCTCGGCCCCGTCCTCACCGGTTGCCGAGCTACGCACCGCGACCGGGACGTTCAGATCCCGGCATTGATCCGAGAGTTCCTCGTACGCCTCCTCGACGGCCGAGCTGATCACGGGTGGGACAGGCGCGGCGTGGAACGCACGGCGAATGGCCTCGGAGGCCGCCTCGACCTGATCGAAATCATCGGGATCGTCAACGGCGCCCAGAAACTTTTCGATAGCGTGGTGAAGACCGGCCTCGGAAACGAACATTCGATAGGCCCCGGTGGTCAGCGCGAAACCCTCGGGCACGGTCACCCCAATCTTGCGCAGGGAGCCAAGCCGGGCAATTTTCGATCCAGCGACCTCGACACCATCGTCATCAAGGTCATTGGTCCAAACAATCAAAGCATCACTCATCGTCGCTCCTTCCACTCAGCCGCCGGCGAATCTCGTTGCTATCCCCCCGTCGGGATGCAGTAGAGATCCGGTCAAGTAGCGGGAGTCCTCACTCAACAAGAACAACGCAGCAAGCGCAACATCGTGGGGTTCCCCTAGGCGGCCAAGGGGGACCCGTGCGGCCCACGTGTCAAACCACTCCGACGATGACCCTCCACGGAGACGGGCAGCATCGTCGAGCATCGGGGTCTGAACATACCCGGGCCCGAGGGCATTGATCCTCACCCCCAACGGGGCGGCTTCAAGTGCAAAAGCTCTGGTCAACATCCACACAGCAGATTTCGATACTGAGTAGACGCCGGCAGTCGGGATCTTCGCGGCGACCGAAGCCAACGTGACAATGGAGCCTGACTTTGACACATCCGCCATGCGCCGAACGCCCTCGCGGATAGTGAAGAACACACCATTGAGGTTGACATCAAGGACAAATTGCCATTGCTCCGTGTCGAGGTCGAGGAGACCGGCGAATCCAGCATTGTCGGGGTGGCTGGCGACACCTGCCGAGGCGACAATGCTGTCCGGTACCCCAAGGTTGGCTGTCACCTCATCGAAGACACGCTTCACCGACTCCTCGTCCGCCACATCAGCCAGGGCAACCATCGCCCGTCGGCCGATCCGGCGCACGTCATCGGCGACAGCCTCGGCATCATCGCTACGGCTGGGGTGTTCAACGACCGCGACGTCAGCACCTTCTTCGGCTAACAACCGCGCAGTCGCAGCCCCGATACCGGACCCACCCCCCGTTATCAGCGCGATCCGATCCTGCATCCGGTCACTCATGCCGTGTCGATCCGCAACAACGGGTCTCCGACAGTCATCTCATCATCGATAGTTGCGAGCAATTCAACGACCTTCCCTGCTACCGGAGAGGGAAGGTCGGTGGTGATCTTGTCCGTCTCCATCTCCGCGAGTGCTTGACCTTCCACGACGACGTCACCGGGCGCACATCGCCACTCAAGAAGCACCGCCATTTCGGCGAGCTCCCCGAGCTTCGGAAGTTTCACTGTCACCATCATTGGCCTGCCTCCGATGCATAGACATATCGAAACATGGCTTCGGTGTCTGCGGGAGGACTGGCGAACGCAAACTCCACCGCAGCATCAATCCGTTGCTCACACCGGGAGCGAATCTCAGCGACGCCGGCATCGTCCAGAAGACCCTCCGCGGTTAACCGGTGTTCCATGATCGTGATGGGGTCGCGAGCCAGCCACTGCTCCAGCTCTCCCTCGGGACGGTAGGCCGCGGGATCGGTTCGGTTATGTCCTTCGTACCGATAGGTTGTCGCCTCGATGAGCGTCGGACCGCCGCCCTGGCGGGCGCGATCGATCGCCTCTTGCATTGCAGCAGCGACCGCATCGACATCTTGCCCGTCTACCTGAGACCACGGCATTGCATAGGACTCGGCGCGCTTGGCGATCACGCTGACGGGTGTGGTCTTGTCGTATCGTGAGTATTCCCCGTAGTGGTTGTTCTCACAGACAAACACGGCGGGAACGTTCCACACCGAGGCGAGGTTGAGGCCCTCGTGGAAAGCACCGATGTTGGTTGCGCCGTCACCGAATATCGAGATGGCGACCTGGTCGCTCTCGGAGACCTGGATAGCCATGGCATTGCCAACGGTGACGGGGATGCCTGCCCCCATCAGTGTCACCGTGTACAGCAACCCGACGGTCGTGTCGGTGAGGTGAATCGATCCACCGATGCCGCCGACAGCACCGTCTTGTCTGCCCATGATCTCAGCGATGAGGGCCTCGGGAGTGACGCCGAGCGCCAAACCAAGTCCGTGGGCGCGGTGGGTGGCAATCACCAGATCCGTCGGACGAACGGCTGCGGCGATGCCGACTGCCACCGCCTCTTGCCCATCACACGAATGGGTCGTACCCCAACCATGGCCCTCGGTCAAGAGATCCCGAATCCGCTGCTCAACAAGACGGATCTCGACCAAACGTTCATATTGAACGATTCGATCTCCCTGCAGCGCCTCTCGCCGATCGAGCGCCGATTGGCCTTCCAGCACGGTGGATGGCCCGGTCTTAGGGACGTACGCCATCAGCTCACCTCCGCATGTTCGGTCTGCCACCACAACAATGGAATCTTGTCTGTAGCAAGGAATTGCTGTACGGCTTCCCCGACCCAGCTCGGCGACGGGAAGTACAGTTCGGTCTCGAGCCGTCGGGCAAAGGGAACGGGGACATCGGGACTCGTGATCCTGAAGATCGGCGCCTTGAGCTCTCCGAACAATTCGGTTCCGACGTGAGCCGCGATAACGCCACTCCAACCGCCCGTGTGGGGTCCCTCTTCGATAACAATCAGGCGTCCCGTCTTGCGCACTGATTCACAGACCAGCTCTTTGTCCCAGGGACGGATAGAGCGCAGATCGATAACCTCCAACGAGGCCTCTGAATCATCAGCCACCTTCGCACCGACATCGACAGTTGAGCCAAGGGTCACAATCGTGGCATCGACCCCGGGGCGAACGATCTCGCCGGAGCCGAGTGGGATGATCGCATCAACGCCCGGCTCAACTTCTTCACGCTTGCCGTAAAGCATCTTCGGTTCAAGAACCACAACCGGGCCCTCTTCGCGAATCGCAGCTCGCAACAAGCCGTACGCCGTCCGGGGACCCGACACAGCGACCACCTTGAGACCGGGAGCCTGTAAGAACCAGGCCTCACACGTACGAGAGTGGGTCGCGCCCATCCCGCGCCCGGCACCGACCGTCGTTCTGATAACCATCGGGGCGGTCACCGACCCGTTGGAGAGGTAGTGCATGAAGGCTCCCTGGGTGACAATCGGGTCGAGTGCCAGCCCGAGAAAGTCCACGAACATGATCTCGGCGACAGGGCGCAATCCCGCGGCGGCTGCCCCCACAGCAGCACCGGCAATCGCTAGCTCTGAAATGGGGGTGTTGCGGACCCGAACGGGTCCGAACTCGTCAAGCAAACCGACCGTTGTCTTAAATACCCCGCCTGCCTCGGCGACGTCCTCACCGAATGCCACAACGGTTGGATCGTCTCTCATCTCGTCGGCTATCGCCAGAGCAATAGCCTGGTTCATTCGCATCCTCATCGTTTCTTCACTCTCTAGCCTCCAGACATTCATAGACAGCAGCCACCAGCGCTTTTGACCGTTCGTCGGTGTCGAGCGCCGGGACCATCTGCGTCATCACATAACCGAAACTTACCGAAGCCTGCGGATCGGCGAATCCTACCGAACCACCCATCCCGGGATGGCCGAATGCGTCGGGATTGGGACCGAACCGCCCGATCGGATCCGCCTGCAGCATGTATCCGAGGGCATACCGGCGGTCCTTCATCAGCACAACATCGTGGGCTTCCATTCGGACCCTGGTGTGCTCGGTGGTCGACTCCTCCGAGGCGATACGCACACCGTCGAGGGTTCCCCCGGCACCGAGCATCGCATACATCCGTGCGAGGCTGCGAGCGTCAGTGACCATGTTCGCTGCCGGAGCCTCGGCCTGCTGAAAAGTCGTGCTGTTGGCGACATCGGCCGCGTAATCCAAGCCCCCGCTCGGACCCACCACCAGTGCCCGACCGGTGATACTGCCAGAACCAAGTACTTGAGCAAGCAGCTTCAACTCGTCCGGATCAGTCGGCGGGAGCGGTGCAATGAGCTTGGCCACTCGATCTGCGATGTCGTCCGGTCTCCCGAGCCAGGAATCGAGACCAAGCGGCTCGGCGACCTCGGTGTGAAAGACCTCACCGATCGGGCGTCCGGTGGCGCGTCGCACCACCTCGCCCAGGATCCAGCCGAAGGTGACGGCGTGATATCCCGGATACGACCCCGGCTCCCACTCGGGTGTATCTGTGGCGAGACGCTGCACGATCTCGTCGCGACGATTCCATCCGTCAGCGGAGTCGTGACTGAGAATCTCCTGGTAGTTCGAAAACGATGGCAGTCCCGCAGAGTGAGTGAGCACATGTTCAAGCGTGATCGTTCCCTTGCCATTGGCGGCAAATTCCGGCCAGTACGCCGCCACCGGTCGGGTGACATCAAGTACGCCTCGGTCACAAAGAAGCTGAATCACGAGCGCAGTCGCACCCTTTGACGTTGAAAAAACGGGTACGACGGTATCTTCGGACCAGAGGACGCCGGGTCGGGCCTCGCCTCCCCAGATATTGAGGACAAGATGGTCGTGGTGATATGCAGCAAGCGCAGCACCCTTTTCGATGCCGGTGGCGAGATGCTGGTCGAACAGGTCCACAACCGGCGCGAAGCCATTGGCAACAAAACCCTCCATCAGTGCGCGCTCCCTGTCACCGCGGTCCTCTCATCGTTTCGTGATCATACACTTCTATATCAATCATTGCACTATAGATAATGAGTATCGCACATGTTTTCGATGCGAGAGATACACAATTCACAGAAGGGTCGAACATCACCCAATTCGGCGAGGGGACATTCCGGGTTGGTTTCGTCACACGCGTCGCACCCACCGTGTAAGTTCACACGATGGAACCATTCACCGTCACGACCGGCGACGACGGCGTCACCCGCTGCTGGTGGGGAGCCGAGCCCGAGATCTACCGGACCTATCACGACACCGAGTGGGGATTGCCGGGGTCCGACGACCACCGACTGTTTGAAAAACTATGTCTTGAGGGCTTTCAATCCGGGTTGAGTTGGTTAACGATTCTCAACAAACGGGAGTCGTTTCGCGAGGTGTTCGCCGGTTTCGACTTCGATGTCGTCGCCGATTTCGGGGAGCAGGATGTCGAGCGCTTGCTCGCCGATGCCCGGATCGTTCGGCACCGCGGCAAGATCGAAGCAACAATCAATAACGCCTGTCGAGCACGGGAGGTACGCGAAGAGTTCGGGACGCTCGCCTCCTACTTCTGGCGCTATGAACCCGATGACACTGCGAGCCGGTCGATCAGGGAAGCGAAGACCCCCGAGTCGATTGCGATGGCCAAGGACCTCAAGAAGCGAGGGTTCAAGTTCTTTGGCCCGACAACCGCCTATGCGTTTATGCAGGCAATGGGGATCGTGAATGACCATCTCCCCGACTGCGCAACACATCCGGTGGTCACGAGGGCTCGGGCAGCGCACAAGCGTCCCACATAACAGTGCCCGACCGACCTTCCCCGTCCAATGCCAGGGGAAACAGCTACACCGTTACGTGGTGCCCACTGCCCGCTCCTGGGCGCTGCGCGAGTGCTCAAGAACCACTTCCATGACGGCGCGGACGTAGGTTGGGTCTATACCGAGTTCGATGGCGTCGTCAGCAGCCTCATCAAGGAGCTCTGATTCGCGGTCAGGTGAGCGCAAAGGGAGACCTCGGGCGACTTTGATGTGAGCAATACCGATCGAACTGTGTAACCGGCGTTTCAGGAGCTTGACAATCTCACGGTCAAGGCGATCAATCTCGTCACGCATTGCGGGAATCCCCAGGCGATCCATCAGCACAGTGAACCCCTTCACCGTCATCTGGCTGCCGTTCCCGGCCAACGCGGCGGCTGGATCAGGATGTACGGTCACGATAAGTCCGTCGGCGCCGGCGCCCCGACCCGCCATGGCAAGCGGCTCCATCAGGTCGACCCCGCCCTTTGCGGGCGCCGGATGGATAATGACCGGCAAGTGTGAGAGCTGCTGGATCGCCGGTATCGCTGTGATGTCAACCGTGTCGGTCGTTCGTGGGTCAAAACCGCGGCTCCCCCGCTCACACAACACAAGGTTGGGGTTGTCTTCGGCAAGAATGTATTCGGCGGCCATGAGCAGCTCATCGACAGTCGCCGACGGTCCCCGAGTGAGGATCACCGGTTTCCCGGTGCGCCCCACGTCACGCAGCAGTGTGAAGTTCTGCATGTTCTCCGGACCGACCTCCAGCATGTCAACGTGGTCCGCGATGAGTTCAAGGTGTGCCGAGTCGAGAACTTCGGTTACGGTCGCAAGCCCGGTCTGTCTGCCGGCGTGCTCCAGTAACCAGATCGCCTCTTCCCCGAGGCCCTTGAAACCGTACGGGTTCTCCTCCGCCCGAAACGTGCCGGCGCGCAACATGGATGCCCCGGACTTCATCGCAGCAGTAGCGACCGCCATCAGTTGGTCTTCGGATTCCACCGCCACCGGGCCGGCAACCACGGGATATGAACCATCGCCAAAACGGACACTGCCGACCGCAACAACTGTCGTCTTAACGTCCGGCCTACGGAGGCTCTTGAGAATCGGTTTGGTAGGTTGTGGATCGGATGACATGCTGGCTCCCTGACGAGGATGGTTGGGAGAGGCTGCGGACAAACAAAAACCCGAAGCCTCATGATGGCTTCGGGCGTTTCGTGGTGTGCGACTTAGCGGCTCACATACCTCTTGCCCGGGCCATCGACCCGGTAAAGAAATAGGCAAAAAAGTAAGCACGTGTTCGCATTGGCGACCACTGTACCCGCGATTCACCGATCCGACAAGGCTCGATTCTCCCCTGACACCTAACTCTCGATGGGTTCCGGGCGGTGGTACCCGCCGTTGGTGTAAACCAGCGGTCTCCCCTCACTACGGTCACCGTCGACGACAGCACCGATAAACACAACATGGTCACCGGCAACAACCGCATCAGTGACTTCACAGTCCAGATGGGCCAATAGCCCTGCCAACCGGGGCGTCCCGAGCTCGCTCCAGGTCCATTGGAGGTCATCGAAACGTTTCTCCCGCTCCGTGAAAGCGAACCGGTTCGAAAGATCGGCCTGATCGTCAGCGAGAATGTTGACAGTGAACTTGTTGGTAGCCGACACGGCTTTCGTCGTGGCCCCACCAATCGTCAGACACACAAGAATCAGTGGCGGGTTGACGGCTACCGAGGTGAACGCCGAGACGGTCATCCCGACCGGCTCGGTTCCGTCACGGGCGGTAACAACCGTGACGCCGGCAGCGAGCTGCCGCATGATCCCCCGAAACTGATTCGACTCCATGTGTTCTCCTGTTGGTCTGCGGCGCCATCCTACAAACGACCCGGTCTCCGGGTAGCCCGGCATCCGCGAATGACGCCTGGACGCTAGGGTCGGCTCCATGACTCAGCGTGTCTCAAACCCCCGATCAGGACCTATGACCACATCCGTACCACCGGTGCAGGGTTTTGCGGCAGATCGCCGACGGTGCTCCTGTGGCTGAGATGGCATGCAACCCGCCGGGGAAGGGCACCATGAGCCTCACCGAGGTGATCTCGGTTGGTATCGGCGGGATGGTGGGGGGAGGCATCTTCGCCGTTCTTGGTTTGTCGGTTGCGCTCGCGGGCGGTGCGGCACCCATCGCTTTCGCTATTGCCGGAGTGATCGCATTCTTCACGGCCGTCTCCTACTCCAAACTCGCGACGGCACTCCCCAGTAGTGGAGGGACGGTGACCTACCTCAACTGTGCGTACGGAACAGGAATCGTCGCGGGTGGACTCAACGTGCTGTTGTGGCTGAGCTACGTCGTGATGCTGGCCCTCTACGCCTCGGCATTCGGATCCTATTTCCTTGCGTTGTTTCCGGCCATGTCGGGACCCTGGATACCAACAGCGGGTGTGATTCTGCTCTTCACGGGACTCAACGCACTCAGCGCCGGTGCGGTAGGAAGGGCCGAAGAGATCATCGTTGGTATCAAGGTATTGATCCTGGTCGGGTTTGTCGTGATTGCATTCCCCACAGTGGAGCCTGCCCGGGTCGCATTGAGCACGTGGGCCTCCCCGCTCAGCATTGTCGGCGGAGGGATGGTGATTTTCCTCGCCTTCGAGGGGTTCGAACTCATAGCCAACACCGCCGAAGACATCGTGGACGGAAAACGCAACCTCCCCCGCGCGTTCCTGATTTCAGTCAGCTCAGTGATCGTCCTGTACGTTGCGATAGCAGTCGTCACCGTCGGTACGCTGGACCCGTCGGCGATCAGTGCGGCGAGCGACTTCGCCCTGGCCGCGGCTGCCCGCCCGATACTCGGGCAGGCCGGTTTTACCATCATCGCAATAGCAGCGCTGTTATCAACTAGCTCGGCAATCAATGCAACGCTCTACGGATCGGCACGGCTCACTTACGGTATCGCCCGTTCAGGTGAACTCCCCGCCATGCTCGAAAACAAGGTCAGGGGACAACCGATCGAAGGACTCCTGGTCACCGCGGCGCTGACCCTCGTGGTCGCCCTCGGTCTCGATCTGAGCCGTATCGCAACGATCGGCAGTGCCGGGTTCCTCGTCATCTTCGCCGCGGTAAACATTGCGAATGTGAGGCTGCGAGCAATGACAGGAACGTCCCGTTGGCTCCCGATGAGTACCGCGGCCGCGTGCCTGGCGGCGCTCATCGCACTCCTTGCCGAGATCGGGCGCAGCGATCTGGGTGCGGTGTTCATTGTTGCCGGACTCGGTATCGGATCTTTCGCGACGGAGGCGATCTACCGCCGGTCAACCGGCCGAACGATCAGGTCACTTCTCCCCCTGGAGAACCACCACCCCGGATAACAATCGACCGGTCACGTTTCGAGGATCTCGCGAGCTGCCGCCGCAAGGATCGGGGCAAGGGGCTCGAATCTCGCAAACCGCTCGTCGGCCGTTTGGCCGGCTGCGTACCTGGCGTAGATCTGCTCGATGATCACCGCTATCCGGTAGAGCGCGAGGGCTTCGTAGAAACGAATGTTCGAGAGATCGAAGCCGGTCCGAGCGGCGTACCGCTCAACAACCTCGTCCTTCGTCATGAACGGTGTCATCGTCACCGCTTCGTCACCAAAGATCGGGTACGTCGGCCCGTCCGGATCAACCCAATACGCAAGCAGTGTCCCAAGGTCGATGAGTGCATCTCCCCGGGTCGACATGTCCCAGTCAAAGACCGCAACGATGGTGCCGCCGTCATCGCACATTGTGTTGTCGAGTTTGAAGTCGTTGTGCAGAAGCGACACCGACTCCGGCCTGGGAGTAGAACCAGTCAGCATCTCAGCCACCCGACCCATATCCGGCACCTCCCTGGTCTTTGCTCGATCCCAACGACCCAGCCAGCCATCAACCTGGCGCTGCACGAATCCGTCGGGATATCCGAGGTCGCCGAGACCGACATCATCGGGGGCAACGAGATGCAGATCGGCAAGGGTGTCGACCAATTCCTCTGCAAGGTGCCTTCGTGCGGCGTCATTGTTAACCAGCGACGGTGGCCAGGTTGAGCGGATGACGTGTCCCTCGCGCCTCTCCATAACAAAGAAGGGTTTTCCCATGACCGTGGGATCGGCGCAGTAGTGATACGCCCGCGGGGCCTTCGGGAAGACTCGCCAAAGGCGCGACAGCACCCGGTGTTCGCGCTCCATGTCGTGAGCACCCTTTGCGGTTTCGCCGAGCGGTGGACGGCGGAGTACGAATTCGAGCTCCCCGCAACGGGCGAGGTAGGTGAGGTTTGCAGCCCCGCCGGGAAACTGCTCAAACTCGAACGGGGCGTCCGGCAGATCGTCGCCGAGAACCGTACGCAGGTAGTCGGCGACCCGGCCCTCCTCGAACCGCTCATCAGTCCGAATCGGTGCAGTGTCTGCGCTCACAGAAAGCCGCCCACGTACGCAAGAAGAACGACCGCACCGATGATCGGCACCGCCACTTCAGCACACAACCTCGTCACTGATGTCGCTCGGCGATCACGCTGCAGCACAACCTCACGACGCACCACCCACAGAAGGCCGAGCGCCACCAAAATGACGCTGACAACAAACGCAGCAGTCTGACCAGTGCTCATGGCCGCAAGCCTACATCGGCGACCGGCACCACCGCGACGGTCCGGCCATGCGGAGGCCGGAAAGACGTCTCGTCCGGCAACGTCTGATGAGTCGCTACAAATGCGGAACCTAAGGACTCGGTATAGTCGGTGTGAATCACCTTGTGGGAGGACGCAAAATGAAAACATTGTCCCGCTACCGAACCCGGCTACCGATCATGGTGGTGGCCGTGATGCTCATCGCTGCCGCCTGCAGCGGAGGAGCCGATACATCGGCACCTACGGCATCAACTGCGACACCCGGCAACGATACTCAGCCGAGCACACCGGCCACATCGGATGCACCGGCTGCACCCGCCGGACCGGCCGCGGCGCTAGATCCGGCAGTCGTCGAGCGAGCCAAGTCGGTCGACGAGGTGACAACCGCTGACGGAGGCCAGGTCATGGTGGCGATCGAATGTGACGCGCAGACCGGCGACGACCTTCTCCACGCCGGCGCTGTGGGGCTGACCGAGGGGATCTATACCGGCACGGTTGACCCCCCGATAGGTGGCTCCGTCAAGTTCCAGGTCGGAACAGACGGAAGCGGGTTTCAGGCCCGGCAGTCGACACTCGACGAGGCGACGTACACCGTCACGTTTGCAGATATCGACGGAGGGATCGAGCTCACTCTTGCAGGCTGCACGGAATAGAAGGGTTTTCATCCCCGCCACCAGCAACCGGCGACCCGGCCGCACCGATCACGTTTGGATCTCCGGCCCGCGACCATCACCCGAACTCGCTATTTGAGGCTTGGCTTTCTCACGGCTTACTACCCATGCGGCGAGGATCGCAACGGCTGAGCCCGCTATTGCGATCGGGGCGACGGCGTCGTCGCGAAGCACCCAGCCGAGAAACAGTGCAACCGGTGGGGTGATGTAGATAGTCACCGACGCACGTGAGCCTCCGACTCGACCGATCAGCGTCGTCATTGCCACAAAAGCAAGGGCAGTGCCGCCAACACCGAGGGCGATCATGGCGAGCAACGGGACGAGAGCAAACGAACTCTTCGTCAGCGCATATCCCCCGAGAGGCAACGACATCACGAGTGCCGCGAGCTGGGATCTCCACAACACGGGAAGTGCGCCGTAGCTCTGCTGGAGTGGAGCCGCGATGTTGATCGAGAGACCGTATGACGCCAGGGCGATCAAGACAAGCAGAACGCCGAGAGCGCTCGAAGCGGAATCAAGACTCGGTAACCCCATCAGGATCAACCCGGTCGTGCCGATTGCCAGACCGGCGAGTTGCAGCCTGCTCGGGGCCTTGTGCAACATAATTGTGGCGATCGTCACCGCAAAGATCGGCACTGCACCATTCAGCATTCCCGCTAACGCGGAGGTGATGGTCTGCTCAGCGACCGCAAACAACACGAACGGAAACGCCATCCAGAAGAAACCAAGGGCGATAATCGGTCGGAGCGCTTCGCGCGGCAGAGGTGCCCGGGCCTTTTTCACAAACGTGAGAGTGAGCACACCGAAGAAGATCCGGAGGGTCGCGATCAGACCGGGTTCGAACGCCACCAGCCCCTCCGCAATGAAGAGGAACGACGCACCCCAGGTGATCCCGGCGAACAACATGAGACCCCACTCTTGTCCTCCGAACGCCCCCAGGTGTGTCCCCTCGGCTGTCGTCAGTATCTTCTTCACTACCCGATGCTACCGGTCAACAAACGTACCGATGCCGGTAGCTATCCGAGCGCGACCCGGTCAACGATCATCGATAGGAACACTGCAGACAGGTAAATGTTCGAGGCGTTGAAGAACTCCATCGCGACCTCAGGATCCTTTCGCAGACCCGGCAACAACCGCAACATCCACACCCCCGCGGCCGTGCTGACGACGAGATACACCCAACCAACGCTCCCGGTGACCCATAGTGTCAACGCTGCGCCAACCATCACCATCGTGTATGCAGCGATGTGACCCATCGCCTTTTCGACACCGATAACCGACGGCAACATCGGTACGCCGGCCCTTGTGTAGTCATCCTTGTATCGAATGGCGAGAGCCCAAAAGTGTGGCGGTGTCCAGAAGAACACGATCGCAAACATCACCCACGGCGCCACCGCTAGCTCGCCGGTGACGGCGGCCCAACCGACCAGAGCGGGTACCGCGCCGGCGGCACCGCCGATCACGATGTTCTGCACCGTCGAACGTTTCAACACCAGCGAATACACAAACACATAGAACAACAAACCGGCCGTGGACAGCCATGCCGCGAGCACGTTTGACGACCACGCTAAGACCACAAAACCGAGCACGCCGAGAACGACGCCGAAGATCAACGCTGCCCGAGGCGTGACCTTCCCGGTCGGAAGAGGCCGGCCGCTTGTACGAGTCATCTTTCGATCAATATCGATGTCGATGACTTGATTAATAGTGTTCGCGCCCGCCGCGGAGAGCGTTCCACCAAGAAGCGTCCACAGAACCAGCGCCAACCCGGGCCAGCCATCCGCCGCAACAAACATGGCAGGGACCGTGGTAACAAGAAGTAGTTCAATGATCCGCGGTTTCGTAAGGACGAAATAGGTGCCGACGCGCTCGCGGACCGTCACTGGTTCGGCCTGCGAGTCCGTAAAGGTCACCTTCATCGCACTCATACTGGCACTTCGATCCGACTCTCCGCCACCCGGAGTTGTGTTCCGGTGAACATGTAGAACAGGTACGCGATCCAAAGCAGATCAGCGATCACCAGGTGGATGACCTGCATCTCGACGGGAGTCAGGAGCGCGATGTTCAACAGACCGACTACGAACTGGAGTCCAATGACGCTGACGACAATCCACCCACGTTTCCTCGCGGCCGCCGACATCCCGACATCGAGGTACCGAACGATCGCCACGATTCCGATTCCACCGACGATCGCGATGAGCGGGTGCAAAACACGGATCTTCAGGAGGATTGGTGCAGTTGAACCAAACTCCTCAGTGATAGCCGAAGCCACCGACTCGGCAGGAAACAAGGTGTCGGCCAAAGCGTTGAGTGCTCCGACAGCGCCGATAAGCACGAGAACTCCGGCACCCACCATGAGAACTCGGCCGCGGTGTCGCGCTGCGGCGATCGAAAAATCAGATCGCCCGGCCGCACGCCACGCCACGAGGGCATAGGCAGCGATAAGGGCAAAGGTGTTCACCAGGTGTAGGGGCACCGCGATAAGCCGCCCGATTGATGCGTTCTGTTCGACCCATCCAAAAAGCACAAGAGCTGCACCGAGCAGAGACTCGACAAGCAAAAAACCGAAAGCGATGACTGCAGCACGGGTTACGGGATGACTCCTCCCGAGCTGAAAGTACGCCAGCACGATCAACGCGATTCCGCCGATGACGAGACCACTTGTGAGCATTCGGTGAGTGAACTCAATGAGTTGCTCGATCGAATCCGGAATCGGGAAGAGTTGTTGGTCACACCGTGGCCACGACTCACCACACCCGGCTCCCGAGTTGGTTGCCCGCACCAACGCACCTGACGACACCACGACAACAACCGCAGCCAGCATGGTCCATGCGGTTCGGGAAAGTGCTCGGCTCGAATTCATGGGCGACAGGCTACTGCGCCACGAAAGGGCGCGATCACAAACTTCAAGGCGGCGTACACTAGGTAGTGAAGGAGGTTGCTGTGAAGCGACTTATCGCTCTCGCGACATTGGCAGGCATAGCCGTGATGATCTACCGCTACTTCGCCGATGATGTCAGCCGATCGTCACATCTGAGCATCGTCGAGTGAGCATGCCCACTGGTCATCTCAATGTCCACCGCTACGGCGATGGAGAGCCTTCAGTGATGATGTTGCACGGGTTCACACTCACCGGCATGATGTTTGAACCGATCGCAGATCGAACTGCTCTTTCAATCCACGCCCCTGACTTGCCGGGACATGGCAAAACCACAATCGAGCCAACTTTCGATGAAGTGGTCAAGAGCCTCGCTCTCTATCTCCAGCACCACGGTCCAATGCCCATCATCGGGTACTCCCTTGGAGGAAGAATCGGTGTGCAAGTCGCGCTTGACCACCCTGATCTGGTCCCCCTACTCGTGCTCATCTCAACTTCGTTCGGCATCGAGGATCCTCAGGCGCGAGCCGACCGAGCCGACCGCGAAACAGCCCTCGCGCAATCAATCCGCAAGGGTACGATCGAAGGGTTCATTGACCGTTGGCTCACTCATCCAGTGGCCGCACCCTGTGGACTCGACCCTGCCACCAGTACCTGGGACCGCTCCGTACGACTTGAGAACACGGTTGAGGGACTGGCTGCAGCTCTTGAAGGACTGGGGCAGGGCCAACAGGATTGGCTGGGTGATGTGGCCCAGTCGCTTCCGATGCATGTCATCTCGGTGACCGGATCCCGCGACGCGACCTACAGTGCGCTCGCTGCCGCCTGGTGTGCAGCAGCCGCTCCGGACGGCCCGTCTCGGTGTCATGTTGTGGTCCCCCGAGCCGGGCACAACCTTATCGTTGAGCAACCTGATCACATCGCTCCACTGATTGAGGACCTGCTCACACCCGGTGACACCTGACGTCTGTTATCGGCATCACCGGGTCTCGTGCTCGACACCGAGCACGCGGCGAATCACCGCGACATACTCATCAGCATGTGTGATGACAGATTCGTGCCTCGCACCAATGAGCTCGACTACCTCGGTGCCGGCGGGGAGAAGCCCGGCAAGCTCGTACTGCGCTGCCGGATCGACGAGTTGGTCCTCCGTCGGAATGATCTGTGTGACCGGTGTCTTCCACTGTTTCAGCCAATCACGCCCGTCGAAGCGCCACACGGCATTCCCGATCTCGTAGTGGAGGGAGCCGTCTTTGCGCATGAGCCCCTCGTACATCCACCGCTCATGCTCCGGGGCAAGGCCTCCCATCTTCCCGAGATAGGAAACCGTGGCGACAGACATTTCGTGCAGGGAAACTCGAGATACGGCTCGCCCGACCCAGAAAATGACTCGAGTGATGCAACGGTGCGCCCCCACCGGGCGGGCTGCGGTACCACCGAGGACCGCATACGACACAAGACCGGGATGACGGTGAATCAATGCCTGAACCACCATCCCGCCAAGGGAGTATCCAAACACCGGAGCGCTCTGAATACCCAACGCAAAGAAGATGCCGGCAATGTCGTCGGCGATGTCTTCTACCTCGGTGCCTGTCCGAACCCAACGGGAGCGACCATGGTTGCGCAGGTCAGGGATGATGACCCTGAAGTCCTTCGCCAACTCGGGGATGATCCGATAGAACGTAAGTTCACCGTCGAGACTCCAACCGTGAACAAGGACAAGCGGTGGAGCATCAACCGGACCGATCTCGCGAATAAACATTTCGTCATCACCGACGAATATTGTTCGACCCGGGATCCGGGTCGGACGCGTTTGCCGGCCTTGTCCCGGCGGCGACGGTGACGGGCCCAGAAGGCGCCATGCCAGCCACCCCGTCAATCCGACCCCGAAGAGTTTACGCAGCTTCACGACGTCAGCTCATCGCGCGCAAAGACGTGTTCCATCACCGGTTCACCACCGATGAGATGTCCTTGAATAATGCGCTCCATGACGGGAATCGTAACCGAGTGATACCAGATACCCTCCGGATAGACCACCGCAATGAACCTGGCCGGCACCGCTACTCAACGGTCACCGTGCCTGACGGCCCGTCCGCAAAACTGCGTGAACGGATGGTTCCAATCGCTACCCCGGAAACACCCTCCTCTAACAGCGCCTGAAGAAGTGCCTTTTCCATCGGCGCCTCAACGGCGATGAGCAAACCCCCCGAAGTCTGCGCATCCGCGAGCGCGACCTGAGTGGCGTGGTCGAAAGCTCCGAAGTTCGTAAAGCGAGACGCGGCCTCAAGATTGCGCAACGTGCCACCCGGAATGACGTCGTCGGCAATGAGCAAATGGACACCGTCGAAAAATGGAATGGCCTCCCACCGGAGCGTCGCCGACACGCGTGACGCTCGGATCATCTCTCCGAGATGCCCGAGCAGCCCGAACCCCGTGACGTCGGTCGCAGCATGAGCACCTATGCGGCGCATGGCTTTCGCCGCACCCGCGTTGAGCGTTGCCATGGCCGCAACGACGGGAGCCACAACGACGTCATCGACAACCCCTCGTTTTATGCCGGTCGCGACGACACCGCTACCGAGCGGCTTTGTGAGCACGAGCACGTCACCTGCGAGAGCACCCGAGTTCGTCACGAGATCGTCAGGGTGCACGGTACCGACGACCGAGAGTCCATACTTCGGTTCATCATCTGCAATGGTGTGGCCGCCGAGAAGCAAGCAGTTCGCTTCTTCGAGAACGGCGAGCCCACCACGAAACACATCTCCGAGCATGTCGAGGGGAAGGGTGTCTCGGGGCCACCCGGCGATCTGCAAAGCGCTCAGTGGGGTGGCACCCATTGCATAAATGTCAGAAAGGGCATTGGCCGCGCTGATCCGCCCCCAGTCGTAGGGGTCATCCACGATCGGGGTGAAGAAATCAACGGTTTGGACGATCGCAAGATCGTCACGCAAGAGATAGACACCGGCGTCATCCGCGGTCCCGAAACCCACGAGCACGTTGGGATCGGAACCCTGCATCTGGTTGTGTAAGGGGCGCAGAACTTGCGCCAGCTCATCAGAACTGAGCTTGCATGCTCAGCCGGCGCCGTGAGAAAACGATGTCAATCGAGGTTGCACGAATGTCACCTCCTTCCGCAGCGACATTACCCCATTGCGGATACAGAGCCGCCGCACGCCGACCCGTGGACCCGCTTTGGATAGGACCGACCGATTCCGGGCTAGTGGTCGGCGGGGATCGATGCAGGTGTATCGACCGACTGGACGTCGATACGCGCATGTCTATAGTTATCTGCAGCACGGCTCGTCCGTGCAAACAGGCCCCCTCGTCCCCCCTGGGGGGCCTGTTTTTTTTATGGGGCTCTTCCACGCCTTGCACAGTGTCGCCTCGGTTATGCGATAACCTGCCGAGATGCGCCTGAAGTTTCTCCGACCCCGAATTGTGGCCGACGGACTCCGCGATTTGGCGCGTCGCAAACCCGCCGAGGCCGAGGAATACTTCGAACAGCACACCGGTGAATGGACGGTGCTGGCTTCGGCGAATCCTCACAATGCCGCTGACATTCTCGAAGTGTTGACCGAACCATCTGCGGCAACACTCCTCCAACGTCTCGCTCCTGAGGTTGCCGGCGACGTGCTCAACGAGATGAACCCGGAGGCATCCGCCAACCTCATTCCCGAGCTATCGACGGACGTTGCGGCCGCCCTGATCCAGGCCATGACTCCGGACCAGGCAGCCGACATTCTCGGACTCTTGGCGGACGATATCCAGACGGACCTACTCACCCGCCTCGATGCGGCCGAGAAGGCCGCGATCATCGACCTTCTGCGCTATGCGCCGGATTCAGCCGGCGGCTTGATGACAACCGACGCCGTGTCGCTGCCCGTCGGGATCACTGCCGGCGAAGCCATCGAATCCTTGCGGCGTTTCCATGAAGAACTCGGCAACAACCTCATGTATGTCTACGCCGTCGACGCCGACAACCGCCTTCGCGGCGTTGTCTCGTTCCGCGAGTTGTTTTTCGCACGCCCGGGTATGGGACTCGACGAAGTCATGGTGGAAAACCCAATTTCTGTATCAACAACAACCGACCGTGAGGTCGTGTCGGAACTCATGCAACGCTACCGCCTGCTTGCGATCCCGGTGGTGGATAGTCAACACCGACTCGTCGGCATGGTGAAAATCGACGAGGCCCTCGAAGCCGTTCAGGCCGAGGCAACCGAAGACATCGCCGCAATGGTGGGTGCCGGTACCGAAGAAACTGTCTTCACGCCGGTTAACACATCAGTTCGTCGACGGTTCCCGTGGATCCTCGTGAATCTACTCATCGGCATTGTGGAAGCAGGCGTGATCCTCCAATTCGATGGTGTCATCGAAGATAACGTACGGCTCGCGGCCTACATGCCACTCACTGCGCTCCTGGCCGGTAATGCCGGAGCGCAGAGTCTGGCTGTGATCATCCGAGCTATGTCCGTCGGTGATCTGCCGCCCGGGCGAGCCCTCCGGGCCGTCCGTCGCGAGTTCATCGTTGGCGCCCTCAACGGCATCCTCATTGCGGTAGTCATCGGAGCCGGTTCTGTGCTGCTCTTCGGTGCGCAAACCGGCTTGGTGTTCTTCATCGCGATCCTGGCGGCATTCTTCGCGGCCGGTCTTGCCGGTGCTGGAATTCCGGTTCTGTTGCGCAGGCTCGGACTCGATCCCGCCCTGGCCTCGAACATCTTCCTGACAATGGTCACCGACATCGTCGGCATGGGCGGATTCCTCGCGGTTGCGACCGTCTTGCTCTAGCGTTGCTTCGGTGCACCCGACAAGATCATGTTTGTTAGCCGGCGATCGTGATCGCGTGATCGTCACCGAGGGAGAGTTCCGCAACCGCGGCGGCAACAACCCGCGGATCGAACTGAGTTCCCGAGCAGCGGCGCAGCTCGGTAAGTGATTCGGCCAGTGGCAGGCTCGCCCTATATGGCCGATCGGTGGTCATTGCCGAGTAGGCGTCCGCGACGTGAAGTATCCGCGAGAACTCGGGGATCGCCTCTCCGCTGATCTTGCGCGGATAGCCGGTCCCATCCCACCGTTCGTGGGTCGAGAGAACCGCCTCCGCGACATCGGGATGGACAAACCCTCCCAGTAGCTCGAAACCGCGCTTAGGAAAATCATGGATTGCTTCCCACTCCTCGTCTATGAGCGGTGTGGTCTTGTAGAGGATCGAGTCCGGCAGTCCAATCTTGCCGACGTCAGACAGGAGTGCCGCTACGGCGAGGTGCTCGAGTCGTGCTGTCGCCAATCCCAGTCGTGTTCCAATGGCAATCGCGACAGCCTCCGTTCGCTCGGCGCGCACCGCGAGCTGTGGATCTCGCAACCGGATAACACGAACCAGGACATCGATGATGCCGGCACGGGTCCGTCGGGACGCAGTCTCGATGCCGGCAACCCCGGAATCAACTATCCAGGCACTGCCTCCAAGGGTTGACCGTGCAACAAACAGAGCTCGATCGGCAGCATCAACCAGGTCGTCCGTGGTTGATGCATGTGACGGGGCACCGGCAACACCGACACTTACCGTCACGGACCCGACCCCGCCGACGACGAGACCTCGAACAGACTCACGGATTCGCTCAGCCACCAGATATGCGCCATCGGGAGCGGTCTCAGGAAGAATCACCGCGAACTCATCGCCCCCGGTGCGACACGCGATGTCCACCGATCGGACGACATCCCCGATGACAATGCCGATGTCTCTGATAACACGGTCGCCGGCATCTCGCCCGCGACGCCCGTTGATGTCATTAAGTCCGTCGATATCAACAATCAGAACCGACACCGGGCGCCCGTGTCGGAGCGCACGATCAAGCTCGGCTGTTAACCGATCGAAAAAATAGCCTCGAGAATGCAGGCCGGTGAGGTAGTCAGTCGCCGCGACGTCATGAAGCTGCTCGACAAGGGCCTCGAGCTCCTTGGTGCGTTGTGCATCGCGTCGATGCAGGCGAACCAACTCGGAGAAAACACTGCCGGCAAAACGGGAATCGAGGTAGTTGCCGGCGCTTTGCACTGCTTTGACAGCGACTTCGATATCCTGCGCACTCTCGGAAGTAACCCCGATCGCGCCGCCCGAAATCGCGTCGCCGACGTCGACGGTTCCCTCACCGTCAAGACACGCAAGAAACGGAATTCCGGCCTGAGTAAGAACCGGCCCGACCGTCGCGACCGCACGGGCGGCGAGAACGGCGAGATCGACCTTGCGATCAGAAACGATATCTCCGGCCACAGCGGCCGAAACGTCAGCGACAGTAACTGTCAGTGTGGAATCCGAAAGATAGTCGCTTAATGCCGAACGGGCGCTTGGGTCGAATCCAATGAGAAGAAGGCCATGTATTTTCATCCGTAGCCAAACCATCGGCATCCGCGACGCGATATCTTTAGATCATTTGCAGCGATTCTTCGCGAGAACACATCATGGGATTCCGGTGGGCGATTAACTGCCGAGAAGGTCGGTTCCGAACGAGGCGAATGGACCCAGGAATGTCACATTTATCCCATCTTCAAGAGACAGAAGGTAGTTCTCCTCCAGAGCAGCCTTCTGCTCGTCGGTCGGACTCTCTGCCAGTACCGCATCGGCGGCCATCTGGGTATCAACGATATGTGCTTCCAGAATCGGCGGGAAGGCCTCGATCACGTCCTGGATGATTCCGAGAAGATCGATGTCGGTGAGGGACGTGTAGGTGCTGGGATCCAGCAGAACCACGACGGTATCCCCGTTGGTGCCATCGATGCGCTTGACGATCGAATAGCCGATCTCGTCGGGGATCGGGAATGTCGTACTCGTCGTCGTTACCACCACGGTGTCATCCACACCATTCTGCGCGGGTGCCAGGGTCGTCAGAGTCGGGCTCACCGTAGATGGGACTGCTTCGTCCGCGTTGGAGCATGCTGCCAGGACGAGCGCAAGGAGAGTCAACATCATGAGCGAGCGGGGCGGCTTCATGTTCGCACTCTACCTTTCGTGCAGTTTAGGTGCCCGCCTCGTTTGAGGCAGTCGTTATCCATTCTGTATATGTGACTCCCTCGAGCCACGGTTGGTTATGCACCAATCGAAATCGGTGCTGCACCTGAGCGAAAAGCTCAGGCGTCGGCGTATCTGCCAGACCGTGCTGAGCAAGCTCAAGCGGCGGCCTCCACGCCGACCCCCCAAGAGCTATATCGACACGTGTACGCCAGTCTTCAGCATCATCCACACGAGAATTCGACGGATCAATCCAGAATCTCTGCAGCTTGATCGCCGCTCGCACGCATCGCCGGACACCCCGCGCGATTTCTTTGTCCGGCTTTTCGTCGTCGAAGAGGTCGCCTGCCCATTCATGGATAGTCTGTTCCGTCCAGGTGTTCGGATCCATGACAACGAGTTCGTACAACTCGTCAACACGATCCACCAACCGGTCTATGTCCATCTCGAACCCACCAACCCCAGCTCTGCGACAACAATATCCCGGAACCCGGCTTGCAGCTGTTTCGTCACCGGACCAACGTTATAGTGCCGATCACCCACACGCACCACGGGGACGATCTCACGAACCGTTGACATGACGAACACCTCATCGGCGTTGCCCAGTCGATCCATGTCGAAAACGCCCTCCAACACCGGCACACCCGCTGCGTGCGCAACATCAACAATGGCCGCCCGCGTGATAGAAGCGAGGATGCCGTGACCGAGGTCCGGCGTCTCGAACACACCTTCACATATCCAGCCGATCGAATACGTCGGACCCTCCAGGACGTGGCCGTGGCCCCCGACCAGCAAGGCATCGTCAAACCCTGAAGCCTTCGCTGACTGGGTGGCGGCAACGTTCGGCCCGTACGACATAGTCTTCGCTCCTGTGAGCTCAGAATCAGTTCCATCCGAATGCCACGGCGCCCGGATCGGCAAGAGCGTGAGAACCGCAGGGATCTCGGGGAGCGGCTCGGCTGTCACGATGGTCTTGGATTCTGTGCCGAGGACTGTGAGATCTGTTCCCCCGGTGACGAATACCCGCACAACGGCATCCCCAACCGCCCTGGAACGGTCATCGACCCACTCGGCTACCGATACCGGGTCGACACCCGGGAGTTTCAACGATTGTGCGCTCGCAACCAGCCGGTCGATGTGCTGTTGCAGCCGGAATACCTTCCCCTCGTAGGACCGCATCCCCTCGAAACAGCCATACCCACGCTGGAATCCGATGTCGAATACAGAGATGGCTGCATCGTTCCGAGCCACGAGCTCACCGTTGATGAGCACATCCCACTGTCGTCCGGCCACGACCTCACCCCCTGAACCGATTGACAATTGGCAGACGCCGGTCCCTGCCGAATGCCTTTTCGGTGATTCTGACACCCGGAGCTGCCTGGCGACGTTTGTATTCGTTGCGGTCGACAAGCGCCGTAATCCGCAGCACCGTATCGATGTCGAAACCCTCGGCAACAATCGATTCAACAGGTGCGTCATGCTCGACATACCGAACAAGAATCTGATCAAGAGTCTCGTAGTCTGGAAGCGAATCAGAGTCTCGTTGGTCGGGACGAAGCTCCGCTGAGGGCGGTTTTTCGATAATCGCCGGCGGGATCACTTCGCGCTGCTTGTTTCGCCAACGCGCAAGTTCATAGACCGTTGTTTTGAGCACGTCTTTGAGAACCGCGTACCCCCCGGCCATGTCTCCGTACAGTGTCGCGTAACCGACAGCCATCTCCGACTTGTTGCCTGTCGCGGCAACCAGGCCGCCAAACTTGTTCGAGATTGCCATGACCACGGCTCCACGGATACGAGCCTGGAGGTTCTCCTCCGCGACGTTCATTTCCGTGTTGGCGAATGTCGGGCCCAATGTCGTTAGGAAGGACTCGAAGATTCCATCGATCGGGATCTCCTCGCACGGAAAACCGAGACGACGCGCAAGGTCGAGCGAGTCGCCTACTGACCCGGGAGAGGAATACCGCGTTGCCATGGTGACGCCACGGACGGCATCAGGGCCCAAAGCATCAACGGCGATCGCTGCAGTCAACGCGGAATCGATACCACCGGACAAACTAACAATCAGCGAAGAGAACCCGCTCTTGATCACATAGTCATGAAGACCCGCAACCAGAGCCTTGTAGATCTCCGCCGGTTCTTCGAGCTCCGGCCAAATCTCCGCCGCTGCAAGTTCGGTGCGCACGCGTTGTTCGCTCGATCTGTCAGCCGTGCCCGAGAGTGTCGTTTCGTCGGACCGCATGTCGAGGTCGATGCAGAAGAAATGCTCGATGAACTGCGGACTGCGAGCCACGATGCGACCGGCGGAATCAAACACCATCGAGTCGCCATCGAACACCAGCTCATCCTGCCCTCCAACCATGTTGAGGTAGACAACAGGAACCCCGCTTGACCGTGCCTGGTTCGCCAGCAAGTCGCGACGGTCGTCGCGCTTGCCACGATGGAAGGGCGATCCGTTGATGTTGATCAGGATCTCAGCGCCCGCCGCCACCTGCATTGTCGGCGGCCCATCCGGTGACCAGATGTCCTCACAGATCGACACACCAACGGCGACTCCGGCTACATCCCATATTGCGGCCGGCTTCGAACCGGCGCCGAAATAACGTGCCTCATCAAAGACGCCATAGTTCGGAAGCAGAACCTTGTGGTAAATCCCTTTGATCTCCCCACGATGAAGTACCGCCGCAGCATTGGCCACCGATCGCGGATGGCTATCTTCGTCCGGAACCCCTTCTACCCGGTTAACAAAACCAACCACGGTGACCGTCTCCCCGGATGCGTCGGCAAGCCGATCGAGCATTGCAAGGTTTTCGGCTACGAAGGACTCGCGCAGAACGAGGTCTTCCGGCGGGTAACCCGTGGTGACAAGCTCGGGAAGAGCGAGCAGATCAGCGCCACAATCCTCGGCACGACGCATCGCCTCAACGATGAGCCTTTCATTCCCCGCGAAATCGCCGACTGTCGGGTTGATCTGTGCACCGGCGACACGAATTGACCGCATGACGAAATGATAACCCTCGATAGGTCGTGGCTAACCGACGTTTGCAGTCTCGCTGATCAGCCAATCAACGACCTCCACGAGCGCCTCCTCATCGCCGGCTCCGGCGGAGGTTGCCTTCTCAAAGATCGAGAGCTGGCGATCCGCACTTGTCCCGCGCTTGATGATCGTCCGCACATGCAGCATTTCATCCATGCAGCCGAGCTCTTCAGCACCCGTCATGACGAGTGCAATGAGCTCCTCCATGAGCTCGTCATAGGGCACGAGGGCGCTCCGACCGAAGTCGATGAGAGACTCCTCGACACCGTAGCGTTGCGCACGCCAGGTGTTTTCACTCAACAACATTCGCGAATACAACCGCCACCGCTGATTGTGAATGCGAAGTTTGTACAACATAAACAAAAGGCACTGGTACATTGCCGCAACCGCCATTGCATCATCGATTGACGTGCAGATGTCTGATGCTCGCATCTCTAACGTCGGGTACCGAGCCGAGGGTCGAAGATCCCACCACAGCTTTGTCGCATCTTCAATGACACCGGAGTCGACGAGGACCCGCACGTGCCGTTGATAGTCCGCCCAGGAACCGAACTCGTCCGGAATGCCGGTTCGCGGGACCGCCCGGAACACCGATGTCCGGTAGCTCTTCAGACCGGTGTCGGTGCCCTGCCAGAACGGCGACGACGTGGACATAGCAAGCAGGTGAGGCATGAAGTACAGCACCTGGTTCATGAGGTCGATACGTAGATCCTCATCCTCAATCCCCACATGCACATGCATGCCGCAGATAAGCAACCTCCGAATGACCCCACCCAACGCCTTGGCGAGAATGTTGTAGCGTTCTTTATCGGTGTGAAGTTGGTCACCCCAGATAGCGAACGGATGGGTCGATGATGAAATCGGAGCGAGCCCGTAGTCCGCTGTGACATCGACGATTGCACTGCGAAGCCGGGCCAGATCCGCCCGCGCCTCTGGAATGTTGGCGCAGACCCTGGTCCCAACCTCGATTTGGGATCGGAGAAACTCGGGACTCACCTGCCCCTGGAGGATCTCCTCACATGCCCGCATGAGACCCTCCGGCAGGTCCTGCACAAGATTACGGGTCTCGCGGTCGACAATGAGGTACTCCTCCTCAATACCGATCGTGAAACTGGGCCGCAGCGTCGTCATAGCCCTTCCTCCGGTTCGACGGTTCACCAACATACAGAATTCGCGGACCAGACGCGGGCAATCAACAGGTACACCGGGCTTCTTGCGTAGCTGGGGGCCACATGTGGCTCCCAGCTACGCAAGAAGCCCGGTGGCGAGGACGTGTACACACGCTCTGTACGGTCTGCCTACTCGATGACGTAGAGACCTTCGGCTGCGAGCGCGTCGACCATGATCTCAACATCATCGACGTTGACTGACACGGTGAGGATGCCGCCGCCGCCATAGGGCGCATGCCGCATCTGGATATCTCGAATGTCGGCCGAGGAACGCTGGAATGCCTGTCCCACACGAGCCAGCTCACCGGGGCGATCCGCCAACGCGACACGGATTGCACCCACAGGGGCCCCAAGATCTCTCCGAGATTGCTGAGCACGCGACAACCGATCGGCGATGGCGTCAATGTCGCCACTCTCTATCACCGACAGCATCACGTCGAGTCGGGACCGAAACGCTTCCACCCTCTCTGCAATCACATCAGCGTTGGCAGCAAGGACCTCTTTCCAGAATTCCGGTGACGACCCCGCAACCCTCGTAAGGTCCCGAAACGAGCCGGCAGCCAATTCAAGAGATCGCGCATCGTCCGATACGAGATCCATCAGGGTCGTGGCAATGAGGTGAGGTAGGTGCGACACCGCACCAACGGCACGATCATGTTCGGCTGCCGACATCAGTAACGCCCGGGCGCCTAGCGTTTCGATAACCGCGGTGATGCTCTCAATGTCTTCCGGCGATGCACCATCGGTTGTAACAACCCAGGCAGCGCCGCGAAACAAAGCTGGTGTGGCGGCGTCGGGACCCGAGACCTCGCGCCCCGCCATCGGATGTGTACCGACAAAGCGAGCCAGGGTCGACGCCTCAACAATGGGAGATTTCACAGAGGCGACATCCATGACCAGGAGATCGGTGTCCAGGTCCTGCACGAGTGTTCGGATAGCGCCTGGAGGCGCCGCCAACACGACAATGTCCGGCCTTGCCTCAACCACTGCTTGAGGTCCCGATACGGGTGTGTCGATCGCACCACAAATTCGAGCCGTGGCAAGGGCCTCCGCATCGGCGTCCCACCCGGTACGGGTCCACCCGGCCTGACCGAGAGCCAGCCCGATGGATGCCCCGATTAGTCCGGTGCCGACGATCCCAACGTGTGAACTCATGGGACTACAGCTTCAGTCCCATAACGCCGGCGAGAGCTCTGACATCCTCCATGAGTGCGGAAAATTCAGCGGGGAGAATCGCCTGAGCGCCGTCGACGAGTGCGGTCTCCGGTTCTGCATGGACATCGATCATCGCTCCGTGGGCACGAGCCGCGACTGCGACACGAGTCAGTGGGGCGACCAATTCTCGTCGACCGCCCGAGTGCGACGGATCAACGATCACCGGGAGGTGCGAGAGCTGTGCCAACACCGGCACAGCGGAAATGTCGAGAGTGTTCCGGGTCGACGTCTCGAAAGTTCGGATACCACGCTCGCAGAGAATGACGCCGTGGTTACCTTCCTTGTAGATGTACTCCGCAGCGTTGAGCCACTCTTCAACGGTTGCAGTGAAGCCCCGTTTTAGCAGCACCGGCTTGGATTGTTTGCCAAGCTCGGCAAGCAAGGTGAAGTTTGCCATGTTCCGGGTTCCGACACGGATGAGGTCGGCATATGACGCAACAAGATCGACGTCGCGCGGATCGACCACCTCGGCGACAAACGGCATGCCGAACTCGTCACGGGCCTCGGCAAGCATCTGGAGACCTTCTTCGCCGAGTCCCTGAAAACTGTACGGCGAAGTACGTGGTTTGAAAGCATCACCCCGTAGGATTCGAGCACCTGCCGCATGGACCGCTTCTGCCGACGCGAACAGCTGGTCGCGCGTCTCCACCGCACACGGTCCCGCAATCATGGCAAAGTTATCGCCACCGACCAGCACGTCGCCGACGCTGACCACCGTGTCGTCGTTTTGAAAGTCCCGGCTCACAAACTTGAACGGACGCAACACCGGAACTGCACTCTCGACACCGCCCATCGCCTCCCATGGCAAGGTTGCGAGTATCGCGGGGTCACCTAACGCTCCGATCACAGTGCGAGACTTACCCGCGGAGACGTGCGCCTCAGCGCCGGCAGCTTCAAGACGGTCGATGACACGGCGGTTGTCCTCGTCGGTCGCGTCCCTCCCCATCACGATGATCAGCGATCCATCCCCTCGCATGTTTCGGCTCGTCACAGTCTCACTCCTTTTCGAGCGGCAAGCCTAGTGGTGTGAGGTGTCTCGCGGATCATGAGATCGCTGAGCCGCAACAATCCGAGTCGCTCTCCCATAGGGTTCGAGGTTCATGACCACGGTAGGCTGGATATCCATGAGTCGAATAGTTGTTACCGGGGCGACAAGTTGGACGGGGAGACAACTCGCCGGGCCGCTAGCCGAACGCGCCACAGACCTGCTGTTGGTCGACAGTCCAGCTGTTATCACCGACGAAAACCCAGACGTCGTTTCCGGTGACCTCGACGACGCATCGTTTGCGCGTACGCTTATCGACTACAAACCAGACATCGTCATCCATCTCCAGGCAATCGACCGTGGAAAGGTGCTCGGTTCTGATCGTGCTCGCGAAGCAACGGTGATCGGGGCGCAGGGGGTGTTCGGAGCAATTTCCCGAATGCGCCACGACGTTGCTGTGATCGTCAAGTCCGATGTCTCGGTCTATGGCGCGGGTCCACGCAACCCTTCGGTGTTCCTGGAATCGACGACACCGGGTGCACGTAAGAGCTCCTACGGCCGTGACCTCGCATCCGCCGAACGGTACGCAACCGAAACTCTCCTGCATCGAACAAATGCGTCACTGTCGATCCTGCGGTTTGCGAAAATCGTGGGACCTCTGGTGAACAATCCTCTGAGTCGATATTTCTCACTTCCGGTGCTGCCCACACGAATCGGATACGACCCCCGCATCCAGTTGCTCCATGAGCAGGACGCGGTCGATGCAATCGTCCACACCGTCGATCACCCCGTCCCCGGCACCTTTAATATCGCATCTGCCGGAATCCAATACCTGGGGCGCATCGCACGGCGAACCAAACGATACTCTCAGCCTCTTCCCGAGCGGGTTCTCAAACAGGCGTTGAAGCGGGCCGGTACACCGCTCCCGAGTCACCTCCTCGCCTATCTCACCTACGGCCTTGTCATGGACACGTCTGCGATGCGCGACGTTCTCGGGTTCACGCCGAGCCGCACACTCGAACAGGCCCTCGCGTCGATTGCGGGACACAGCGACTGATGGAACCACTAGCCGAACTCACCAAGACTGCTCTTCTGGCGCTGGCAAGGGAGCAGAACATCAAGGGTCGATCGCGCATGACAAAGGCCGAGCTCGTGACCGCGCTGACCCCACAAGCGTCAACGGAACTAGCCTCAAACAAGACAACCCTGAGCGTCCGAACCTCTGCTGTTGCAAAACGTACAGCACAGGACCGCGAGGAATCGCGCCGCAGGCGGGCAGCGACCGCACAACGATTGGCAGCGTTCGTTGATACGTCGAAGAAATGCAAGGAACGCCAATCCCATTACGGTCCGTGCGGCCTGCCCGTCGCTACCGGCAAGGATGTGTGCGTTCTCCATGGCGGAGCCGACATCTTCGATCTTGCGATTCCGGTAACCGGACAGCTTGGAATTGAAACGTGGCCGACACTGCTGCGGCATCTGATGATTTCGGACTACGAGACGGATGCCATCGGTCTCGACCCGATCATCGCCGAAGTTGTACAGCACATTGCCAATTGGCTCTATTTCGACTACTTCCGCGTAGAAGTCCAGGGCATCGAGAACGTTCCCATGTCCGGTGGCGCGCTGCTCGCGGCGAATCATGGCGGTGCAGCTCTTCCATACGATGCGGCAATGCTGGCGCTGAGCGTGGCGAACGAGGCCCCGCTGCCACGAAGAGTTCGCGTCATCGGTACCGAGATTTTCAACATGCTGCCAACGGTGTCCCACCTGTATCGCAAAGCCGGAGCCGCATACGCATCGCGAGCAGACACGGAGCACCTACTCGGCAATAACCGACTCGTTGGTGTATTTCCGGAGGGAGCCGCGGCGTTCCAGAAACCGGCATCAGAGGCGTACCGGCTTCGACGCTTCGGTCGCGGCGGTTTTGTCACCGTTGCTGAACGCGTCGGCGTGCCGATTATCCCGGTCGCAATCGTCGGTAGCGATGAGGTACACCCGGCTGTCACATCATCGTCACTGCTTGCCAAGATGGTGCAGATGGTGTTCCCGGACCAGCGGATGGATCGTCTTGCAATTTTCCTCAACCCCATCCCTCTTCCGGTGCGGTGGCACATACGGATACTCGAACCGCTGCAACCGGATAACCCCGGGTCGAATCCAGACCCATTGACCGTGCTTGAACGTGCCGACCTTGTGCGTGACCGCGTACAGGGAGCTCTCGACGACATGCTCGCCGCACGAACCAGCGTGTTCTAGAAACCGCTCCCCGCCGATCAACGTCGGCACCTATCGCAAACTCTGCGAGACCGGAAAAACTTGAAATGCTTGCTTGCAATAGTTAGCGTTTCGCTGTATTCTGCGTGCAGCATGAAACAGCAAGTACCGGACCTAGGCAAGTTCATCCGACAGCAGCGAGAACGCAGCGCCATGTCGCTACGCAAACTCGCAGATGTCGCCGGCATCTCGAATCCGTATCTCAGCCAAATCGAGCGCGGTATTCGAAAGCCGTCAGCCGAGATCTTGAAGTCTCTCGCCCGAGCACTTTCGATCAGCGCCGAGTCGCTGTATGAAAGGGCCGGTCTGCTTGAGGGTGTCGAACGACCAACTGTCGTCGACGCTGTCGCCGCGGACCATAATCTCAGCGAAGGACAGAAGCAGGCCCTCATGCAGATCTATCAAAGTTTTGTCCAAGAAAACCAACCCCAGGAGGAAAAATCATGATCTCCCTTGAAGATAAAAAGGCAATCGCAACCAAGGCTCTCTACGCCGCAGTCGGCGCCCCGGTTGTCGCGATCCGTTTGCTCACCGAGTACAGCGACAAGATGATGGAAAAGGGTACCCAACTCACCGGCGCCGCGAAGTCACAGTTCGATACGCTCGCTGAGGAAGGCGAGAAGTTCGCCACGGGTCTCCGTGACTCCGACATGGTGGACGACATCCAGGAGTTCGTTTCCGTCGATCAGATTCAGGACACTGTCGGCAAGTTGCGTGAGCAGCTCGAGTCGGCCCTGAGCAACTGGCGTGAAAGCTTCACGCCGGAGACAGCCGGCAAGCCTGCAGCCAAGAAGACCGCTGCGAAACCAGCAGCCAAAAAGACCGCTGCGAAACCAGCAGCCAAGAAGACCGCTGCGAAACCAGCAGCCAAGAAAGCCGCTAGCAAGTAGCTCCGGCTTCCACACACCCGCAGCGAAGGACCCCGGTATCGCCGGGGTCCTTCTCTATGTT
>VAPH01078205.1_pt1 | contig 31031 bp, 46 predicted proteins | sample 3393861 | NCBI WGS metagenome assembly VAPH01 (sample SAMN08290439, study PRJNA428436) | hydrothermal vent metagenome | isolation source: Deep-sea hydrothermal vent chimney | place: Atlantic Ocean: South-mid Altantic Ridge | reverse complement strand
GCATTTCAGATGAAACTTAACCCGACGATCAACTACGGAAACAAAACTCAGCGCAAGGCAGCCGCAGACCTCGTACAGAAATTCGGATTTGATAAGGTGATTAACACGATCGACTTCATCGAGAAGAATCAGGCCGATCGATTTTGTCCGGTTATCACCACGCCCTATCAGCTACAAGAAAAGTTTGCGCAGTTACTCGCCTACGCAAGAAAAAATAATCAGCCTAAACAATCTAATGTTACGAGCATATGAATGACACGACACAAGGAGCAGAAAAAATACCGTGGGACAATTTATTCAAAGACTTATACCCGATCGCCCGTAGTGGCGTTAAAAAAGTAAAATATAAAAAACTATGAACGAACTATCAAAACAACTCATGTGCATCGAAATCCGATCTGGTATTCAGATCTGGGTCGAGCAGGAACGCGCTCAGAAGCTCATGCATGTTCTCCAAACCGAGGACGGCAGGTTCATCGAGTTCGACGGTCAGATATTTAACCGCGCGGACATCGTGGGAGTATTCAAGGCCGAGACTATGCAGGACACTACAAGGCGGAAAAACGGGGAGTGGCAATGTGGTCAAGCTATCTGGCATAAAAAGCGCGAGACGTGCGGATGCAGACCGATAAGAGCTGAGCAATGTACCGAATGTATGGTCGACCCATGCGTTTGCAGATAGGTTATCCACACCTAAACAGGAGACAATGCTGGACAAGGAAAGACAACGTGCTATGATAGAGTCATAAGCCACCTAACAAACAATATGTATGCCTCAATCAAGCGAATGGCGAAAAGCCAGAGACGCAAAGAGAATCGAAAAGATGTATTCAGCCTTCGGCATTATTCTCGCGCTGGTCGTCGTGAGTGCAAATCTTTACCTACTACCCGACGCCATCGACGTAATGTTGATGAGTCACTAAATAAAATTAAAGACCGACAATATGGACAACCAACTATCACGACGCGCAGAATTTATGAACCCGGTCGCCTTGCAGCAAATCGACGCAATGGCCAAGAAGTTCATCGACAGCAAAGCACTCCCAACCACTATCACAAACGGCTCACAACTCGCCATGGTTTTAATGGCCGGGTATGAAGCCGGGATGCGACCGATGGAGTCAATTAATGCGTACTACATCGTAAACGGTAAGATCACGATTTGGGGATCAGCCGTTATCCAGCAACTCCGCAAGGCGGGATGGGAGATCACATGGGGAGAATCAACCGACAAGATCGCAACCGTGACAATCACTCACAAAAAGAGAAGCGAGAAAGCTACGGAAACCTACACGATCGAAGAAGCTCAGGCCGCGGGACTCACAGGAAAAACCCCTTGGCAGAAATATCCGAAATCAATGCTACGGCATAAAGCAATCGCGCAAGCTGTTCGATTCACATGCCCGGAAGTGTTGGGAGGTTTTTACATGAAAGAAGATATTGACGGTTCGGTTTTGGATGTTGAAGCTACCGAGAAAACCGTTGAGACTAAGAAGCTACCCGAGAAATTTAACAAGGCAATCCACGCCAGTTGGAACGAATTGGCGGAGCTGAAAGGATGGAGTACAGAACAAGCAGAAGGCGCACGCAAGAAAACTTTAGCAAAATTGTACAGCGCAGAGAGCAATAACGATTTGTCCATCCAGCAAGCCGGGGAGTTCTTGACCAAAATCGCAGATCAGATCAAGGAGCTGAGAGCCGCTGAGCCGGCCGACAAGCCCGAGGATGATACCAAGGGTGGAAATGAGGACGAACAGGCTGAGGCCGTCGCTGGTGATGCAGGGGAGGATGTTATTGAGGCGGAAGTAGTCGAGGATAAGATCAGCTCTGAGGATTTTGTTGAAATCGGGGAGTTGGCGGTGAAAGCCGGTATGGACTCAGCCGAGATGACGGAATATTTTGAGCGACTTTACAAGTGTACGCTCGAGACACTCCCAACAACCGCGATCAAGGGCGTGAAGTCAGCACTCAAACGCCGCGCAACCATGAACGCGCAAAAGGACGCTGAGGAGGTATCACCCGAGGACGTTGCTAAGGCGTTCGGTGGTGAGGTGATTGATTAGGCTTATGGAAAACGAAGAGCTTTACGAAAGAATGTTAAAAACAATCGACGACTATTTTGAGGAAACACGGTATTCAGAAAATAGGCGGATGGTCGGTGGAATACAAGACGAAGAACTCACATTTGAAATCGAAAAAAGGCTTAATAAACTCAATCCAGAAAAATACAAGTTAGTTAAAAAACCTCGCAACATAACTATTTACAATTAATATGGCAAAAAAGAAAAAAGAGATCGAGGAAATCTTCGATCCCCGGATAGGAAAACCAGATCACTTTGAATATACCGAGCAAGAGATCGCAAAAATTAAAAAGTGTAAAGAGTTTCACGAGTTCTATATGGGCGGAGCAATGAAAGGAGCTTTGAAATACTGCAAACGATGTAAATTTGGCTATACCGTATGACAAAACCATTATCAAAAAAACTAACTTTAACAATTGAAATCGAGCCGGGATCAAGTTTTCAAGAGGAAGTTTTCACAGGAATCCTTGAAACATTTGGACAAGCAGCGGTTTTACAGGCAGAGCAATCACACAAAGGAAACAAAGCCATTTGGAGATTATTCAAAGATAAGTAGCTTATGACTAACCAACGAATCCACAACTTTTTGATCGGCGCGAACCTAGCGATCGCCTCAACTCCCCTAGATGACGATGAGCATGAGGTGATTAGCTTGATCGAGACATACGGCAAAGTCACAATCGCACAGCTTGTAGCGGGGCTTGATGACCTCGGAGCGCATGAAATCCACGAAGAAGCTCGAAAGAAAACAACCACCCGCAAGATGTACCAGATCATTAGGAACTTACGCGAAGCCGGTTGCCCGCTTGTCGGTGACACCAAAGGCATTTGGATCGCCGCAACTCAAGGCGAGATTGAGGATTTTGCTGAGTACATCGAGAAAAAAGCAAAGTCGGACATCAAATCAATGCTCGCGCTCAAGCGTCGGATGCTTAGGATGATCCGATCAAACACGCCATCACTATTCGATCAGGTTAAATTAGAGGATAACGATTAAATATGTTCAAAAAACAAGTAGCGCGCAAGCGAAGAGTTTGGCACGTTAAAAAGAAACTCATGGAATATCCACCCGTCGCTGAAACGATGGAGATGATCGTTTTCGACCTTAACGGTAACGCATATTTGAGCAAGGATGATCTGATAAACGGCCGGGGATCGTTACAAATCCATATGCCGGACTCGTTAATTGCTATGAACTCGACAGACATGGATGATGACGATGGAAGGGAAATGTTTTTTGATGATATTATCGAGTTTGAGTTTCACGATAACCGTGTAAAAAATCGAACGCCCAACTCACATTACGGCGGCACAGCCATCATCGTCGAAACGATGAACAACGGCGTCGGTATTTTGTACGACTATCTTGATAACGAAGATCCACATTCAAAGTGCATTGCGGGGGGCGGCGGAATAATTGAGGATGTTTGGGATGACTCGGAATTATGGACGTTCAGGGTCATAGGAAATAGTCACCAGAATCCGAAACTTTTAATCGAGTAATATGGAATCCGGCGAATACGTTTTTTGTGAGCTTTGCTTAATGGCAGAGCGTATCGGGGACTTATTAACAAGTCAAGAGGAGACAAAGGACGACAACCGTGATAATCTAAAAGGGAGTTATGCTAACGAAAAAATTTAAGGAACGACGAATCTGGTATTTCCCTTGTTCAAAGTGCGGGCGCAAACGTTGTCAGTCACATAAGAAAGCAAAGGCAGTAGTTCGGATTTGTGCAGTTTGTCGCCGTATCAAGGTCGATGATCGGCAAGTAAAAATGAAACTATGAACAAAACATATACAGTAAAACAAGCCGTCGAGCTAAACCTTTTGCCGTGGTCACTCAAAACGATCTGGCGTATGCGCGAGCGTGGCGAGATCAATCTGATTAACATTGGACTTGGCCAGCAAAACAGGTGGGCTATTACGACCGAGGAAATTCAACGAGTCGTGAACGCTCAGGGGCGAAACGTCGTCAACAAGATGGTCAATTCTAATGATCTTGATAAAAGGTAATTATGCTGAATAAGTTAAAAGAAGCGGTGAAAAACAAAGCACAACAAGTGGCTAAAAAGCTCACGGGTGCAGAACGTCAGCAACAAAAGGAGATGACGAAGCTCCATAATGCTCACATGAAAATGCTCGAGGTCAACGTTGAAATCGCAAAGGTTAAGTACAAAGAGTTTGTCGATGTTCTATCAGATTTGGGGTTTCAGTTAGTTCCGACGCTTGAGAAGTCGGCGATGATCCCGGGGCATTGGATTGGATTGATCCAGCTAAAACATATGACTCAGGAGAAGTACGACCGGCACATGAACCCCGAGAAGTGGGCGGAGATCGACAAGGAGCGTCAAGCAGCGACAGAACAGCGTCAGAAGGATGCTGAGGCGAGAATGAAGAAGGAGCAGGAAGAGAAGTCAGACGAACCAGAACCAACTAATGAACCGGAGGAAATAAAAGAGTAAAATATGGAGTTCGAGACAATTGAAGAACGTAAACTATTACTAGAGGATGACATCGTTGATGCTTTACCAAATTGGGAAGAGATGTGCGTTACGGCCAAAGACGAATGTATTATCTTTCACCAAGACGCGTTTGGAGCAGACTATCAAGAAGCCGAGTACCGTTTACTCGGTCAGGCAATCAAATTCGCAGGGATGAAGGGGGTGGAAATTCGGATCATCGGGAAGAACAGAGAGACATTAAAACCTAACTATAAAGGCGAATAAATATGAAAAACAAAACAACCGCAGCAATAATCGCATTTTTTCTTGGAGGATTCGGAGGACAATGGTTTTACCTCGGTGAGACTACGAAGGGCGTCATCAGTCTACTTTTCTTTTGGACGTTCATACCGGCATGGATCAGCATTTTCCACGCGCTGATTCTTATCACAATGTTAGATGAAAAGTTTGATGCGAAGTACAACGCCTAGTTGCCAGCTCGAAGTGGGGTACAGATTGTACCCCACTAAACCTACCAAAGCTTAACCAACTCGCTAGATAACCCATCCCTATGATTAAGACGTGCGTGAAATGCAATGAAGTATATGAACGAAAAGGCGCACGTCTTTACTGTCTCCCCTGTTCAAAAATTAACAGGCTTGAAGTGAATAGGAAACATGAAAAAATTGCTAAGGAGTCAGGTAAACGAAAAGAGAGATATAAAAAAAAGCACGCCAAGCAAGTCGATCGTGGTATCGAGATTAATCAGAAGATTGAAAGAGAAGATTATAATGGAAATGAGGCTCATGGAATTAAGATCGTAACGCATTTCGTTCATGAATTTTCAAAGAACAAAACATTTGTAAATAAGTGGGGGAAGCCGGTTTATACTAAAGAACGGCAGAAGGCTAAGCAACATCTTATTGGAGAAATTTTAGACCAAGACCATAAATTTTTTCAGGCAAAGACGTGGCTTGATATAACGATGTTCAAGGATAGGAATACCGGGGATGCGATTAATTCACTTGATACAATCGCCGATGCTATAGAGGCCGGAATTGGGATCAATGATAAGTGGTACGCGATTAGAAAACTGGACTGGTATATCGACAAACTTGACCCACGAATAGAAATTTTAATAACTCAAGACGCTCGCGAGCATTGTGATATTTGTTCAAAATGCGGAAGGATCACGCAACTAAAAGATTTTCCTGAACACGTTGCCAAAAAGATTTTCAATCAGATAGAAAATAAGGGTAGATGTACAATCGCAAAAGTTTGCTTGGAGTGTCGAGGATAATCGTATGAACATGTTACCGATGAGAATGATGCCGGGAAGCCAAACAGTAAGAACGATGCGCGTGGATCAAGATGACGATTTTGTTTATGTGTACGAAAATGACATACTGAAAGTAAAGGTCATTAAAACCGGAAAACAGACAAAGGTTAAAAAAGAGGTTGACTATATCAAGATCGGCTCGCTGATTCTGATAGGGGTTTCTTACCTCGCGTTGCTACTCGCGGCGTTAATCACCTAAGCATATGCCAAAGCCAAACATAATGGTCGTGAGATTGATAGGTAAACACGACGATGAGAGGAGTATTATCGAGGCTGTTTTGAAATGCCGGAAGTGTCGGAAGGAATTTGCTACACAGTTTTTACAGGCCAGAGCGGGCATACACACGAATTACATGGCCTCAGATATTGCTCGCGCATACGTTGCTCGCACAGCACATGAGAATTGCCCCGCGTGCAACGAAAGGAAAGCTCAGGGACGGTGGTAAAATACAAGTGGAATTGGGATCAGCGTAAGAAGCGAAAGCTCACCCGGAGGGCTAAGCCGTAACAGCCGGGCGGCGATCCCACTTCCTGAGGGGGCATGACTGGCGCAGAACCAGAATAATCGTGAACCCTCAGGAGGTCAGAGATGATGGAAGCTAAGATGCGGTGTTGTCGATGCGATCATCAGGTCGTAGTGCAGCACAGCAATTCAATGATCGCCGTTGATGAGGCCGTTCGTGCGTTCTTCAAGGACGCGGAGGACTGTTTTCACACTAGCGGGACGATTCAAACAAGGGACGTGAAGAAGGATCAAATCCTCGTCACGCTCCCCTACAACACAGACAGGAGGCCGTTATGAGAGATGAGTGGGTAAATAAAGCGGGTCAGATCAACTGGCTCAACGTGGCAATTTTCCTCGGACTGGCCGCCGCCGTGGGAATCCTATGGTGGACGGGCAATGTGTAAGACTTTGCACAAGCCCCTGTACAAGTCGTTGCGCTCGAAGAAGTGCAACGGCAAACGTGGGGGAAAGCGCAAGTGAGTACCCTCCCAATTTATTTGACAGTTCTTTTCTGGACTTCACGACAACGGTTGAACTTCCGGGGTTTTGCCTCGCGACAAGTTGAGGGTTGACAGTATCGGCAGTTTGGAAAAGAGACGTTAAAAAATAATCATATAGAGATATGAAGCTATACAAATACAAAACGATGTTCGTTCCTAAAGGGGGGAACTTACAAGAAGAACTCGACAATTTTTCAGACCTTGGATGGCGGTTACATCATGCCAGTCAGGATCAAACACAAGATAATTGGAAGCTGATTTTTGAGCGTGTAAAGTGTGCAAAGCATGAGATCATCGAAAAAGGCGACGGTAGACGAATGTGCCGATTAAACGACCAAAAATGCCTACCACAGCCTAAAACGCGCACCCCTGAAAACATTGACTAAAAGCACTCCCCTACCCTCTTTTCATGGGAAAAACAGCCCGGGGAAGGGGTTTATGTGCACCCCTTGGGGCAGGGGAGGGGTAGAGATAACAAAAGAGTATGGCGAAAGCAAAACCAAAAGGAAAACGAACGCGCAAAGCTAAGAAGGCCGACGCGCCAAAGACTCCCGCTGAACGCGATGATCTATTGGTATTTATTTCAGAACAGATGATCGCCCCTACCAGCATTAAGGTTGACATCGACTTTATGAACCCGGTGGCTAATGACGATGAGCTAAACCGGATCATTACAGAGAAGAAAATCAAGCGCGATCGTGTTGGTCGCCCGCTCAGTATGACCGTTCCAACTCTACGCAAACTACAAATGGCATTTTTAGTTGACTGTACGAACGCAGAAGCGTGCAGCTATGCGGGAATTGGCACAACAGCGTTCTATGACTTTCAGAAGAAATACCCTGAATTTGCGGAGCTAAAGGCTAAGTGGAAGGGAACTTACATAATGGCCGCCCGGATGAACATCGCAAAGGAGGTGATAAAAAAGAAAAGTATTGACGATTCTTGGAAGGTATTGCGAGCCAAACGCCGCAACGAATACGCTGAAAAGCATATCGTTGAGAACGAAAACGTCGTCACAGTCGAGGAGCTTGAACAAATCTCGAACGGTGATATTAAAGAAATTAAGGATTGATTTATGAGGAGACAAACCAAGCGAAAGATTAGAATAGCCGGCGGAGTTATTCTAGTATCATCGCTTTTGCTGATATTAGGACTCCCCCGATACACCGGTGACCTTTACACCGAGCAGCCAGATCACGACTATCGGTATCAACTTCCCACCTCAGCCGACCGCGTTGACTCACCCGTGCTTGAAGTCAACGAGCCACCGGCACAATCGTGGCACAGCTTGAATATGACCGCGCCGAGCAAAGCTGAGGTGTCCGTTTTGATCGGACAACTGGCGAGCAAATACGGCGTTGATCCAGTAGTCGCGCTCAGAATAGCGAAATGTGAGAGTGGGCTTGATCCTTTCGCTAAGAACCAGGACAGCTCAGCAACGGGGATTTACCAATGGACGATCGGAACGTGGGAGTATATCGGAAGCCCCGGCGACCGCTTGAACGCTGAGGACAATATCAGGGCGTTTATGATTCACTATCCATCATCGCCGAGCTGGTGGGTTTGCAAGTAGTTGACAAGTTTATGATTTGTACACGATGCAAAGTAAAAGCAAAGCTGAGGGTCGCTATTCTGTTTGGTATCTATCATTTTTTCAAAGGGAAGGGTGACGTTTATTGTAAGGAATGTTCCCAAATCAAGAACCTTTGGAACGTATGACGGTGGAAGTACCGACCAAGGATCTACGCACGATTTGGAGCAGGAAGTGGCGTATGCAGCATATGTATCGAATCCGGTCAGAGAAACGGGGTTTGATTCAGTTCAAGTTTAACGAGATCCAAGTCAAATTATTCAAATATCTCAAGGTTCGGAACTTTAGGAAGCTAAGGCCGATGATCCTGAAAGCACGTAAAGAGGGTGTCACCACTTTCTTTGCGCTATTTTATTTGGACGATACAATGTTCACTCCCAACACAACGTCGGTGCTTATCGCGCATACGCAAAAGGATGTGATTAAACTGTTCAAGATCGTGAAGCTCGCATACCGGAATTGCCCCGATGTTATTGAGCTTGGAGACGGCCGGAAATGGCGGAAGCCGAAAGCAGACTATGACAACGTGAACGAATTAACTTTTGGATCAATCAACTCAACGATCTATATTGCCCTCGCTGGTCGTGGTGGGACGGTTAACAACCTTCACATATCAGAGGCGAGCAAGATACCGGAAAACGTCGTCGACGAGCGTATGGCGGCGATCATGGAGTCAGTACCGAACATTGATTTTGGATCGAATATCTCTATCGAGACGACAGCTAACGGTATGGGTGGCTGGTTTCACGACATGTGGACACTCGCAGAGGTGGGAGATAGTGAGTTTGATCCCCTGTTTTTCTCATGGCTGCAAAAGGAATCGAACCGTTTAACTCCCCCGAAAAACTGGAAGCCAAGCGAATTGACCAAAGGCAAAAGGAATAAAGCAAAAAAGCATTTTGGCGTGACCCTCAGACGCGATCAATTGTTTTGGTGGGAGCAGCGCAAGAAGCGTATGCGGCACTTGATGGATCAAGAACATCCTACGACTCCGGGGGATGCGTTCTTATCGAGCGCGATTCAGATTTTCGATGGTGAGATGCTCAAGGACATTAAATCTTCTCCCCATATTTGTATTCGTAAAGGCTGGAAGATATTTGAAGAACCGAAGAAGGGACGGCGTTATATTGTCACAGGCGACCCGTCAGAGGGCGTACACGGTGATAACTCGGCCGGAATCGTTCTTGATGCGTTCACGCTCAAGGAGGTGGCAATTTACTACGATAACAAAACTCCCCCGAAAGAGTTTGCACAAAAGCTGGTTTACATCGCCACGCGGTATAACATGGCTATGATCGCGCCGGAGCGTAATAACCACGGCCACACGGTCATTGAGGAATTGAAACGGACATATGACAACATTTTTGTTGAGATCAATACCACCGGAAAAAAGAATAAGAAAACGAAGCGACTCGGGTGGCATACGAACAAGCGAACACGCGATTTGATTCTCGACAAGCTCGTTGAATATTTTGATGATGGTACTTATGAGCCTGTATCTGCTATAATCAAAAATGAAATGTTCAACTTTATCACAAATGGTAGTGGTAAGAGAGAGGCAAGGAGTGGAAAACATGATGACGCGATCATGGCACTTGCGATCGCACTACAAATCGCGACCATGCCAAAACGATCGTTTGAGGTTTATAGCTTAGACTAAAAATACTATGGCAAAACAAACAATACGACGAAGAATTTTGCATACTTTGAAAGACCTCACGAACTGGCTCGATATCAAATCGACTCACTCAGCATTTAGCGGGGAGTCTTTGGGATCAGGCGTTTTAGGTTTGAACGGGCGCAAGATAAGTGTCAGCACATTCTTCACGGTGTACCGATCAGACGGCGATGTTTACGCGGTTATCCGGGAACTTTCAGAGAACGTGGGGATGGAAGGGTTCACATGGGTAAACACAAACGATGCGACTGCTGAGCCGGACGCGGGAGAGGTTCAGGCCGCCGAGGACATCCTGAATGAAAATAAGACGTTCAGACGCTGGAAGTCAGAGCTTATTCAGACCGTTGAGATCGCGGGTAACGCTTACATTCAGGTTCAGATGGGTGCAGGAACGGGCAAGGCCACAGGATTGAACTTTATTGATCCCCGCACAATCTCAGTCGTTACAGATCGCCACGGTACAGTTTTGAAGTGGATACAAAAGGTGAAAGGCACAACGGTTGAATTTACGCCGGAGGAGATCGCGCATTTTATTATTCAGAGAGATCCAAACTCCCCTGTTTTTGGATTGTCACCACTAGAGCCTATCTTTTGGGAGGTGCGAACGGATCAGCAAGCGATGGTATCAAACTTTGTTTTCTTCGAGAACGACGCTATCCCGGCCGCTCATTACGTTATTGATGATGAGTTGAGCGATACAGAACAAACGCGGATCGCTGAGAAATTACGAGAACACCTTAAGGGTGCGAACAATCGCCATAAGAGCCTTGCTTTGAAGGGATTGAAAGAGATCAAACAGTTGTCAGTTTCAAACAAAGACATGGAGTTCCACGTTTTGCGCCGATTCTCGACCGAGAAGGTTTGTGCAGCGTATGGAGTACCGAAGTCTATCCTGAACTACACCGAGGCCGTGAACCTTGCGACCGCAGAAGAACAAACAAAGAAGTTCTGGCAAGGTACAATCCTCCCACTCGAGGAGTCGCTAGCGGAGTTCATTAACGTGACCCTATTGCCAAAGCTCGGAATCCAAAATATCAAACTGGTATTTAACCCGAAGACGTTTGAAAATCAGAAGTGGAATGAGGCCAGCACGCGTGCAGACCTCGCAACGGGAGTGCTTACGATCAACGAAGTGCGAAAACTTCGAGGACTTGAACCGTTTGAAAACTCAGCGGAGGGGGAGTTTGTTGATAAGCCAATGATTTATAACGGTGTCAGCGTTGTGCCAGTTGAAGATGTAGGCGTTGACCTCGGAGAGTTTGGGGAGGCTGATACTATCGACGCGGCAGCAAAGGAAATCCAAAAGATTAACGAAGCGTCAGACGCTTACGAATATGGCAGGAACAAATCGAACAAAAATCAATAACGCAATCAACTACTACCGCGAAATGATCGTCAGGCTCAAGCGAGTCGACGGGAAGTTTCGCGCTAGGCAAGAAGCCCGGGCGCGCGCGCGGTTACGCAGGGCGTGGAAAAAACAGATTGAATGGCTTATTGAAAACGCTGAGGCATTGCCACAGTTCGAGAATATAGAGGAAAGCAGCGTCGCATTTATTGAGAAGAAACAATTTGAACGCGAGATCAGGGACTTTGTGGATGATTTGCCGTTCAACGATGACGTTGTAGCGGGTGTCATGGTGTCCGCTGAGTCCTCATACATCAAGGGAGGCCGTAAGACGTTCAGGCAATTTAACCTTGGTGCGCTCGGTATCTCGTTCAGCGTTGTAAACGAGGACGCGCTTTTGTACCTCGCTCAACGATCCACCTTGAACCTATCGGATCAAAGGGGGAGTATTACGCGAACGACCAAGAAGAGGATCAACAAAATACTTTTAGACGCGGCTGAAAAAGGGACGAGCTATACCGATACGGCTAAATTGATCCAAGCTCAGGCCAAGGCAGGTGTATTCTCAACCGCTAGAGCCGAGATGATCGCCGTTCGTGAGGTTGGACTTGCATACGGGGAGGGGAACTTTTCCCCGATCAAACGATATGAGCAGGAATTTGGCGCGATCATGCAAAAGGAATGGATTACGTCAGGCGATGACCTCGTAACGGATGAGTGCAATCAGAACCAAGCTCAAGGTTTCATCGCACTCAATGAATTTTTCCTAAACACCGGCGCGCAACTCGTTGCCCCTCGGTCGGATCACCCTCGTTGTCGATGTGATACAGGGTATCGTGAGATCAATATTAATGGCGACGTTGTGTAATAAAAAAAACTTTCTGCTATAATAAAAACATCAAACTAAAAATCACCTATGCAAAACAAAGCATTTTACTTTCAGATGGCGGTCAAGTCCGTCGAAGAAGATGATGATGGTGGCGTGACAATCACCGGATTGGCGTCGACACCGGACATCGACCGATACCGGGATGTTGTAGAGCCGACCGCGTTCAAAGACGCACTCGAGTTGTTTATGAAGAACCCTGCACTTTTACGAAGCCACGACTCAGATCGACCGGCTGGAAGCGTGACGTCGGCTAAGGTGACCGGCAAGGGGCTAGAAATCACCGCGCGAGTTATCGACCCTCAGACCGTTACAGAGGTAAAGGACGGGCGTATGCGCGCATTGTCAATCGGTTATATTCCTTTGTTTACTCAGTTGCAGATCGAAAAGGATGATGGATCGCTCCGAGAATTTAATGAGGAGACAGACTCAGCATGGGGGCAGGATGTAGTGAGAGTTATTAAGGCACTTGATCTAGTAGAAATCTCAATTGTAGCCACTCCCGCTAATGGAAACGCATTATTTACAATTCAAAAGTCTATTAAACAAGCGACTAATGCAATGGTTTGCAAGGCGTTTAACATTAACGACGAATCTATGAAGAATAAAAAGAAAGAGATTATCGAGGCAAAGGAGGCTGAAGATGTGACACCAGAGGACGAAGTTAAAAAGGATGATGCAGTTGAGACACCAGACGACGCGAAAGAAGAGGTGACACCGGATGCAACGGATGATAAAGCTCCCGAGGAGGAAAAAGAAGAATCCAAAGAAGCCGACGAGGTTACTACCCCGGAAGCGGAAGAAGCTGAAAAGGCTGGTGAGACTCCATCCACGGATGACGCAGAAGGCGAGGACGAGGAGAAATCCGAAGACGACGCCGAGGAAGCGGATGCCGATGCTAAACCGGAAGACGAGGAGAGTGATGAGAAGGTGGAAGAGGATGAAGAAGAAGGCGATGAGAAAAAGGCTTTGCTGATTCTCGACGCTAAAGATTTAGCAGACCTCACAATGCTTAAACGTGTTGGAGCGGTGCGCGCAGCGGCGGAGGGTGAAGAAGCTCAGGCACTTTCACCGGAAGCTAAAGAAGTCATGGCACTCGCTGATATGGCACTTGGACTGGCCGAGAAAGCAATCAACGATTTAGAGGAGAAGCTAGACAAGTTTTCAGACAAGAAGGCACTCGCCGGACATTCGCAAGATGAAGCGGTGGGCGGTGATGTAGAGGTTAACAAACGAGACTCCAAAATGGTATCGAAAGGATTTGCGATGCTATTCGGTGGAGGTAAAGAATAAATTTATGGACATTAAAAACTTTTTCGCAGCGGCGAAACAGACCTCAAAGGTTGAGGCAAAACGTGTTTCAGAGGAACAGAAAGACCTAGGAGGTTTCGCAGGAAAGACAATCCTACGACGTCGAACAGGTAAGGAATGGATGCAGAAGGCATTTGCTATCGAAGCAAAGGCAAACGAAGTTATGCACACTACCAACACGGCAGCAGGTGCAGAGTTTATCCCAGATGAAATTTTTGCTGAGTCGATTCTTGACATCATGCCAACTCGATCACAGCTTTTGCCACTTCTACCGGGAAACCACGGTGTGGGACTTCCTAAGAAGCTAACGACAGCGGTTCTAAGTCTTTCAATCGCAGATATCTTGTTTGAAGGAAAGACTGAGTGGACAACTGGAACGGGATCACAGACAGAAGACGATCATTCACAGCTACAAGCTGAAACAGCTCAGGTTAGTCTTGAGCAGCAGTCATTTATCGCAGAGGTGGACATCAATGATGAACAGCTTGCGTACAATGCAGTTGGTACAGAGGAGTATGTGCGGGAGCGACTAGCGTCAGGAATGGCGTTGACAGTTGATAACTTGATTATCAACGGTGATAGCGCGGCAGGGGCGACCGGAAACGTGAACCTTGATGACTCAACTCCACCAGCAAGCAGCTACTACCTCAAGATTGACGGTGGTGTGCGAGAGCGTGCGATCAACAGCACTTATACGGTGAATGTTGGAACGCTTGCAGCGGCAGACTACTCAGCACTAATGGATGTGCTAGGTGAATACTCAATTTTCCCAGAAGATCTTTTGTTCTTGCAACACGTCAGCGTGAATGGTAAGGCTCGAGTTCTTGACGAAGTTGAGACAGTAGATAAGTTCGGAGCGGCAGCGACAATCGTGAAGGGTCAGCTCGGAAAAATCTACGGAGTAGACATCATCACTCACCGCGGAGTACCTAAGACAGAGGCCGACGGTAAAGTGTCAAACACAGGTGGGAATAACACACTTGGACAGATCCTTTGTGTATACAAGCCAGCGATCCAGTTTGGATTTGGACAGGAGTTCAAAATCGAGTCGGTTCGAGTTGCTGGTTACGGATGGCGACTTGTGGCGACATTTGCCTTTGCGTTCGTTATCGTTGATAGCGCAGCGTCATTGACAGATCCGTCAATCTCAGCCGGAATTAACGTTACAGTCTAAACATAGATTTGTAGCTCAGACTCCCCCCGACTTTTCGGGGGGATGAAAGATTTACAAATCAATAATTAAACACAAAAAGTATGCAATACAATATCAAAGAAATGCTAGAGAATAAGGCAATTTTCCGCCTTGCATGGCATGGAGCGGATACGCTTGTGCAGTTGGATAAGAAGGATGCAGAAAAGACCGAGGTTAAAACCGGCGACGTCGTTGAGGTGTCTATGAAAATGGCTGAGTCTTTGCTCAAGTCTAATGCTATGTGGACAATGGAAGGCGATGAGCCTATGGAGCAGGGTTACATGAAAGCCCGCGCGGCCGCGATCCAAGCTCAAGACGCGAGGCGTACAGCCAAAAATACTAAAAAGGTTGGAGTTGTAGCGCGAGAAGATGAGGTCGGAGACGTTACGGATCTTACAGAGGATGGGATCGCAGCTATGAAGGGCGATGAGCTAAAAGAGAACCTCACAGCGATGGGCGTTGAGTTCAAAGCAAAGACAAGCGTTGCAGACCTAAAGGAAATGCTACTTGACGCAGTACAGGGAGCTACTGAGGATGCTGAGACTGCGCCAGAAGGCGAAGATGACTCAGAGGTCGAAGATGAGGTCGGAGACGACGAGAACGATGAAGACGAGGCTAACGACGAGGAATAAACTAACAAATATCTATGGCAGAACAACACCAAGATTTTAACGAGGTCATCGCGATCGCGTCATCGACTACCACCTTTTCAGGTGTGTATCAGATTGACCCCGAGATGCGACTTATTGATATAGAATCAGAAGTTCAGGCCATCGCTGGTGCTGCGCCTACGATTGATGTTACACCTCAGTTTTCATCAGATGGCTCAACTTGGGTCGATGACGTTGCGCTTACTCAGCAAACAGCAACCGGAACTGAAAAGGGTCGCGTCGCAAAGGCAAAGACATACATGCGGTTCAAAATCGTAACAGCCGGAACATTTACATCATGTACGATGCGTATGTTCGCGCAGGCAATCCCCGGAAATGATTCGGGAGTTAAAGATGGGGAGACTTATGTATCGTCAGTCCTTTCGTTCATGGGCGCAGTTGTAGCAGACGTTACAGCGATGGCAGCCGTGACGATCGGGAAAGCAACAAAGCTATTTACCGATGTTGCCGGTAGATTGATCGTGACGCTTGGAACGCAGCTCGCAGGAGAGAATCTTACAACGGACAAACTTGAAACAGAACAAAATTACACCTCACAATGGGTGACAGCCGATGCGCAGGTATTGTCAGCGGCCGGATACATTAAAGATTTGTTGGTTGTACGAACAGGTTCGGCAGTTATAGCGGGAACTATCACGCTTTATGACAACACGGCAGAATCAGGAACGACTAAAGCGGCGATCAGAGTTGAAACAACATTTGAAGAAACTCAATTAATTCCTATCAACTCAGAAATGGGAACTGGTGCATACCTCGGGTTTGATGGCACGGTTTCAGGTGTAGCAGTCTATATAACTAAACGAGCATAATATGACTACCGTAAAATTCACATCATTAGATAAAGAAAAACGTGAGGTAACAATGAATGTTGGAGGGGTAGCCGTTACAAGGAGTATTCCGGCTCAATTCAAAGGAACGATTGATGATTATCTCGCAGCCCTCGCAAAAGGTTTGGCAAACGAGGGATCAGTTGAGCCTAAAGTGATCGAAACTACGAAAGCAAAAAGTGGTGACGTGCTTATCGCAACACCTATAATAAAATAACAATATGGCTAGAATTTTTCGGGATAACCTAAATGTTGACTCAGGCTGGAAGAAAACCGGAGCTTGGGTTGATAGTACGAAGGATATTTTGGGAGGTTCTATTTCATTATCAGGGGGTACAAGTTACAAAACAAAGAGCTGGACGAAGACGGGACTTGAAGGGCTGAATGTAGTCCTTACGGCTGAATATTCACCATCAGTTGCGCAATACCATCAATTACATGTGCGTGCCTCAGCTTCAAATAATTTCTTGTTGTGCTACCAAAACAACGGAAACTTTTACATCGGAAAGACTGATCCGGGATTGACAGCATTTAGTTCAGTCGCGATCATAGATTATGACGCGTCGAAAACGTATATCATGGAACTTCTTGTATTCGGGGATATGTTAATGGGGACACTTTATGACTCGAACGGTGACGTGAATGTTCAATTAATCGAACGATCAGCAACAATCTCAGGATTTACAGGAACGAAAACAGGATTTGGAGCGGCGACAATCGCCACATATACCCGCGTCGCAGGGCGCGTACTGAATACTTATTACAATATTGTTTGTTTCGGGGACTCAAATACTTCGGGACTAAAGGTTGAGGACTGGGAAGCCTATGCGCAACAAATTCAAAAGAAACGTAAAACAAGTGACGTAACAGCGATCAATGCTGGAATTGGCGGCGACAAGGTTCAGGATTTGATTGATCGTCAGGCTACCGATCTTGATCCGTTTTTTACATCAGGTGCTAAAAATATTGCCATGATCTTTATTGGTACAAATGATGCGTCGACTCTTACGGCCGCGCAATCATGGGCTAATATGCAGACACTCATTACTGCGGTTAAAGCGGCAGGATGGATCGTGTTCATGTGTACTTATCCACATAGTTTTGGAAACAACGCTAAGATAGACTTTATCAATGATCTCGAAGATTTGGTTTCAACGAACGAACTGGCAGAAGGCTATACATTGGTTGATCTCTATATAGCTTTTGGATGCGCAGACGATACCGGAAATTTCGTAACACCGGGACTGCAAGCAGATGGCGATACACTTCACTTTTCCCCGCGAGGGCATAGACTCGTTGCACGGGAATGTTTAAAACAAATTCGTAATAACGAACGAATAGCAATTTAATATGCCACGTCGAAAATCAGTAAAACATTTCAAAAATTCACTCAACTTTACCGCGATCAATGCGACTGAGCTTGATATTGGAGTTGACATATACGATTTTGAACGCACAGACGCTTTTAGTTGGTCACAATGGATCAAGCCACGAACCGTATCATCAACTCAGATTTTAGGGGGTGAGTGGGATAACGGCGGAGATAATTTTGCTGGTTGGCATACTCGCTTTGTTGGAGGTGCGCTTCGAGGTTGGTTGATCGGTTCAGGAGGTACAGGCGCATCGCTTAGAAATGATTATGTTCCACCAGAAATGGGCGAGTGGGTACTTCTTACATTTACTTACGATGGTTCATCAGCCGCCGCAGGATTGAAATGTTATTACGATGATGAAGAACAAACCCCTACTGCGACGTTAGATTTACTTGCGACAAGCATGGTATCTGTTGGTAAAGAAATGATTTGGGGAGGTTGGATCGGAGAAACGGCCGTATTCAATGGAAAAATGACCCGGATGAGAGTGTTCGATTATGAATTATCAGCGGCTCAAGTCGCAGATTTATATTACGATGACAAAATTTCTGGTGTAGCCCCACTCGATGAATATCTTTGTTCAGAGGGTGGAGGTACAGGCGTTGCCTCAACCGGAACGGCTGGAAATGATGGAACGCTCGTAACGATCCCGTGGGAGCATGAAGATACCCCCTACAAGCGTCGCAAGACGAATATTCATTATCCTTACGCACTTGATTTTGATGGAGTAGATGATACACACATGAATTGTGGAACGGGTATCTATGCGTTTGAAAGAACGGACTCGTTTAGCTTTTCTTTCGATATGAACCCTTCGGGATTAAGTGATGACAATACGGATATTTTCCAACAATCAAATGCAGGTGCGCCGTTTGACGGTATTTATATTCGACTACGGCCAGCGAATATTTTGAGACTATGGTTAATTGGATCGGCTGGAACAGCAGCGGGAACGTATAGCGATTTTACTCGGCCAGATCCAACAAAATACACGAAAGTCATAATCACTTACGATGGTTCAAGCCAAGCGGCAGGCATTAGATGTTATTATGATGGAGTAGAGCAAATATCGGTGGCAGGTGCAAGCAGTCTCGCAAGCACATTGATAAATGCAAGCAATCCAACGGAATGGGGTACACGAGGTAATCATACGAATGTTTATCAAGGGTTCTTAGCTCACATGCGCGTATTCGATTATGAGTTATCGCGGGATCAAATTGATGATCTTGTGTTCGATGGTCAAGTGACAGGAACAGCCCCGCTCGATGAATATTTATGCAAAGAAGGATCTGGCAATAACGTTGCCTCGACTGGATCAGCCGGAAATGATGGAACGCTTACAGCGGTTGCATGGGAAGCGACTAATGTACCAAGTAAGTCTCGATCTGCAATTGCTCAAGCTAGAACAGCAATAAGCTAACCTATATGGAGGAATTAATCACAGCACAAACAGCAATTTCTCTTACACTCTTGATCCCTTTGGTTGGAGGACTTTGGGCGGTCGCTCGAACATTCGGGAAGATCAATAAAGAGATTGGTGCGAATACAACATCAATCGAGAATAATGCAAAGAATATTGAACGAACTGAACAAGAATTGGTGAAGCAATCCATTGAAATTGATGAGATAAAAGAAAAGCATAACGGACTTGAAAAAGAGGTCGTTGCGATTCATGTAAAGCTGGATTTTATTATTAATCAATTTGGAAATAAAAAGATTAACGAATAAATATGCGATATACAACGCTCACAGATTTGAAAACAAACCTCGGAATCACGGGATCATCGACCGATGCTTATTTGACTATGGAGATCAAACACGGTGAGGCTCGGCTTGACTCGATGTTGTCAGTCCGTCGGCTTGATATTCATTTGGTTGAGGATGAGCGTCACGACGCCAGAGGGGCGAAAAACATTTGTTTACAAGATTTGCACGTCGTTGAGATTGGGGAGATCCTTGATGACACGACAGTTTATACACAGGATGATGAGTATGATATTGATAATTACGTTCTACACCTTGAGGGATCACTTTCAGGAGGGCGCAGGAACGGGCATATCGACTACGCAGCCGGATATAATGCCGCAGGTATCGCAAAGCTCACGGTGACCGACTACGCAGCCATTACAGCGACAATGACGCTTGATGTGAACGTTGGAGGGTCAGACGCGAACGTTCTAACTGAGGGTACAGAGTGGAACGCCGCGACTAGCAACAATGCCACAGCAACATCAATAGCAGACGCAATCAATCTTATGGCGGCCACAGGTCAGACGGCAGCGACGGGAGTCAGAGCGTTCGCGCTTGAGGCCGTAGTGTACATCGTTGATGAAATGCCCGGTCGAATAACCTCAACCGTGACAGCAAGCCTTTTGAATGGACTCACGCTTATATCAGGTGGTGGAACGGCGGGGGCAATCACAGTCGCCCTAACAATGGACGGGGTAGACTTCCCAGAGGATTTGATTGAAGCCCTGTATTTAATGATCGGCGCAAAGCTCAGCAAGCGAACTTCCGGGGGAGTAAAGAGCTACAAGATTGGCAGCAAGTCCGTAACGTTCGGATCAGCGTCAGAAACTAATACGGAAATCAAGACACTCACTAAGCCATATAAGCGCGCTAAATTCGACGTCGTATGATTTGCGGGGCAAACAGAACAATCTCAACGTTCCGCCTAGTGAACGCCTCGGGGTCGGATAAGACGACGGAATATTCGGCCGTGGCTACGCTCACAGGCGTCGGGGTGTACATCGAAAGCAACAAACCCGAGCTTGACCTCGTTTTGGGTACAAAGCCAGGTGTAGAGGCTTACACGATGAGCGGTGATGCGCTCGACCTCACAGATATTCGAGTAGGCGATAAGGTTACGGATGACAAAAGCAATACCTTTTTTGTTCAGGGAATCAAACGCTATGAAGATAACGACGACACGTCGAATCATCTTGAGGTTTTGATCCATAAAGAAACCGTGCGCTATACTGATTAAACAATATGAGCATTAAAATCACGCTGAACACAAAGGACTTTGATGAGTTCACCGCGCAACTTGCAAAGGACAGCAAAGACCTTAAAAAAATGTTGGTCGGCGTGATGACGGCGACCGCGGTTGATGTTCAGACGACGGCGAAGAAACCGGGGTATGTACCGTTCAAGACTGGAAACTTGAGGCGATCCATTACTCATAGCGTGAGAGTAAGCCCGGGGAGTGTCTCAGCGATCATCGGATCAAACCTTGTTTACGCGGCGATCCACGAATTTGGTGGACAGGCCGGAGTCAATGGAAGCGTAACAATCAAACCCGCTCGGTATATTCAAAGAGCGATTGAAGATAACTCGGCCAAGACCGCAGAACGTATTAAACGCGCTATTGCAGCGCATTTACTGAAATAATCCTATGAGCAACGTCGCAAATCTCACGCAAATCAAAACAATTCTTGATGCCATTGATACAGATTTGATGGGTGAAACGTTCAAGTTTTTTGAAACTAAACCGACCAAACTCCCGGCCGGTATGATTTTGTTTACGGATCAACCACCGGAGGAGTTTTTCGATACGAACAATAATCTAGTCACTTACATCTACGTTGTCCGTTGCATAATTGCAGAAGAAGAAAGCGAGGCGGCGATGGTGAAATGGGCGACTTTCCTTGATGCAGTACAGGCAGAATTTAGGTTAAAGACCAACTCAACATTTGGCGGATCGGCTTTGAAAGTCGTCGTGAATGGGTTGACCCCGTTCTATTCTGATACGGATTATACAGTTCCCGCGTTTGTGTTTGATATTCAAGTCGAGATAAAAATGCTAAAATCTATAACATAGACATATCTATGAAAAAAGAAACAACAAAAGTTGAGAGCAAAGCCAAGGGAGTTGAGCAAGATTGGTTTATCCCGAAACTCGGTATGACCGTGAAAGCGACATCGCTTGAGGAAGCGGTGAGAAAGGCTAATAAAAAACTTGAAAAATAAATATGGGACAAATAGGACGATTGATCGGGGTCGGAGTAGGTAAGGAATCAACGCGAGGCGCAGCCGCCGCGCCAGCGTTCTTTTTACCACTAACCGAGTTCGACTTTGACGACAAAAATGAAGTCATCGCTCGAGAAGGGCGTAAGTCAGTTCTTGAAATGAGTCAGGGCGGCGACGTTGTAAAGAAATGGTCAGAGGGGAGCATGAGCGGTAACCTGTATTCAAAGGGAATCGGGCTTATTCTGTTATCAGCCCTCGGAAAAATTACGACAGCGGTAAATGGTGACGCGTCAGGAAACGTTTACGACCACACTTTCGCTGTTGAAAACGTTACAAATCCAAATATTCATCAAAGTTTAACCGTTTCCCTAGAGGATAACGAAGCTGGTGACAAGGAGTTCACCAACGCGGTTGTTAGTTCGTTTGAGCTAGCGGCTGAGGAAGGTTCTTATATTACTTGGACGGCTGGATTTATGGGAAATACGGAGGCGGCGGCGACCGAAACGGCGTCGTTCCCTACCGAGACGGTTTTCAGGCCACAGGATATGACGTTCAAGCTCGCGACTTTGTCGGGAGGACTTGGCGCAGCTCCAAACGTTGGGATTAAGACCTTGAACCTTTCTATCGAAAAGAATGTTGAGGCTAACTACAACCTCGGATCAACAAGTCCGAGTGAGTTCTTCAACAAACAGATCACAGCAACCCTCGAGGTTGAATTGATCCATGTTGATGATACATACCGCGATCTTTGGAAAGCTGGAACAACAAACGCGTTCCAAATCAACATCTTGAATACAGACGTTACGATTGGAACGGCTGAAAATCCGGGTTTGACGATCACTTGCTACCAAGGGCAGATCATGGAATGGACAAAGAATCAAGGAAATGATGACGTCGTGACTGAGACTCTTTCAATCCGGCTCGATTATTCAATCCCAGATTCAAAGTCAATCGACATGGTTCTTACGAACCTAACTGTGAGCTACTAATTATTAGAGTGAGTATTTATGAGTGATGAAAAAAGGACACCCGACACGCAAGAAATTGTGATGATCCGTGGTGAGGGGGATGAAAAAGTTATCAACAAGGTGGAGATCAAACGATCGTTATCGGCAAAAGACTATCTACACCTCAAGAATTACATCGGTAAGCAAATGACAATGAAGACCGAACCCGACGGGTTCGACGACAAAGGGTCACCAAAGTTCAAGTCAACGCCTACGATCAAAGGGTCGGCTATGGCAGAGCTTGAGACGGAGACAATGCGTGCTTACGTTGTAACGTTCAACGAGGACGCAAATAATCCGTATAATCGCATGATGGAGAAGCTGGACGGGCGAGAATACGAGAAGGTTTGGGATGCAGTTAATGAAGCTAACACGATCACCGAAAAAAAATAAAAACCATCATCGCTAGGTATCGGACGGTGATGCGTATGGGGAAGGGTGCAGTTTCGGAAGAATTAAAGATTTTGCTATTTTGTAAGCAAATGAAATGGACGTACACCCAGTACATGAAACAGCCCCGATGGTTCGTCGAAGCACTATCGGGGCTTTTGGATGAAGATACACGGGACGCGAATAAGAAAAACAGAAAACTAAAATAATCACATGGCCGAGAAAAAACTTTCCATCGTTTTAGAACTCGTCGACAAGGCGTCAGCTCAACTTGCCAAGGTGAGCAAATCTTTTGATGGTGTTGGTAAAAGTATGAACGCGGCGGCCGGAGCGTCAAAGGCTTTAGCCGCTGGTATTGCGGTTGGTGTGGCAGCGGTTGCCGCAGGCGCGGTGAAAAGTATCAACCTTGCGCGCGAACAGATCAAAGTCGAAAAGCAGCTCGATGCGGTTATCAAATCAACAGGGGGAGCGGCTGGACTTACGGCCGAGGAAATTAAAACGATGGCGAGTGAGTTGCAGAAAATGAGCAACTTCGGAGATGAGGCAATTATCGCAGGTCAGAACATGCTTTTGACCTTTACTAATATTGGGGAGGATGTTTTCCCGGCAGCTACACAAACGATGCTCGATATGAGCGCGGCACTTGGTACAGACCTCGCAGGTCAGGCGGTGCAGCTTGGTAAAGCGTTGAACGATCCGATCGCGGGTATCGGGGCGTTGAGTAAGGTTGGTGTGAGCTTTACCGATACTCAAAAGGACATGATTAAGACGATGGTGGACGCCGGAGACACCGCAGGGGCGCAAACGTTGATCCTCGAGGAGCTTGCAAAGGAATTTGGAGGTTCGGCTGAGGCTCAGATTGATCCGATTATCCAGCTACAAAACGCCGTCGGTGATATTGGGGAGGAAATCGGGAAGTTATTACTAGAGAAAATTAACCCCATTGTTGAGGGGCTTTTGGCTTGGATGGATCAGATGGGAGGCTTGCAGGGAATCATTGAGGCCGCAAAGACGTGGCTCGAAGAACATCAAGCGATCATTTTCATTGTCGCAGGTGCGATTATGGGCGCACTTGTACCCGCATTGATAGCCGGTGCGATCGCTGGTTGGGCGTTTATCGCGCCATTGATCCCGTTCATCGTGATTGGTGCATTAGTCGCCGCCACGATATTCGTTATTTGGCAGGGATTCAAGGCACTTGCTGATCTTTTACCGATGGTTACGGCCGCATGGGAGTTAATGAAAACAGCGATTAAAGAGAAGATGGACAAGATGAAGGCAGACTTTACGATGTGGTGGGATGGAGTAAAGGCGAAATTCACCGAAGGACTTGAAGCCATAAAGGTAGCGTGGGAGACAGCTTGGCAGTTTATTCTCGACAATGCAATCTTTATCATGGCCGCATTGCTCGCGGTGTCTACTGGAGGCATGAGTTTGATTATTGCTTGGTTCATCAAGAACCGAGAGAAGATCGTCGGCGCGCTTGGTGGACTTTGGGACTCAGTTAAACAAAAAGCAATCGACGCGTTCGAGGGGATCAAAGTAGCACTCAGAGGATCAATGCAGTTTATTCTCGCAAAGGTAAATAAATTTATTGGCGGTTTGAACAAAGCCCTTGCAGTCGTTCCGGGAGTCAGTTTTCAGCTCCCAACCCTACCAGCTTTTGCTGAGGGTGGAATCGTAACCAAACCAACCGTCGGCCTTATCGGGGAGGCTGGAGCTGAGGCAGTCATCCCGCTAAGTAAAGCGGGTCAGTTTGGACTTGGAGGGGGAGGTGGAACGACAATCATCAACATCACAGTTGAGGGGGAGGGGGAAGAACTGGTTGAAAAGATCGCTCGAAAACTATCCGATTTAATTGACCGTGAAGGACGTACATCGATCGCGATGGGTAACTCATAGAATATGGCAGTTGTTATCAAAGTCAACGGTGTGGATAAGACGACGGACATTGAACACAACTCCGTTCGATGGAACGACAATCTTACCAACCGAGTAAACACTTTCCAATTCTCTATTAGAGGACAATCTTTGCCGTTCGCGCTCGCGCTTAACGATGAGGTTATTTTGGAAATCGACGGCGTAAACAAATTCGGCGGTCGAGTTATTTCGTTTGAGGATACAGTTGAAGCCTCGACGATTGATCGCCGGCGCGTGAAATGTAAAGACTACACGGCCGACATGGATAATTTTTACTATACGGCACAGTTTTTGACTCAGACACCACTTTATAATTTGATCCGGGACTTGACTCACACGATTAACAAAAGAACTGAGACGCGTTTGGCTGAATTTGAAACGGATGAAACTTGGACAGGGGGTGCGGCCGATACAACAAATTTTAGGCGCGGGGCGCAATCTCGAAAGGTGACCTCAACCGGAAGCTATGCGACGTCACTATATTCGCCCTCAGCGTCGATTGACGTATCAGGGCAGGAAAACATCACATGGGATACTTACATCGACGACGCGAGCGTTTGCGCGGGTACTCGTATTCGTTTAGGTGATGTAGGCCTCGCGAATTACTTTGAATATGAAATAACTTCGGGATTTACCGACGGATATACTCAGAACAGGATCGCACGCACGGCGTTTACTTCGGTCGGTTCGCCAGATTGGACTACTATCGCACAGATTCAGATCGCTTGTGACGCGACAGGGGCGAACACGGTTAACGTTTCTTTTGATGATATGTACTCGATCGACGACGATTCGTTCACGATGGACAACGTGGACGTTGAAGGGCGATCAATCGAGAGTGTAAAATTCGGGTTCAAGTTCCCGTCAGCCGTGATGAAACGTTATGCACAGGTCACAGGGCTTGATTGGTATCCAGATGCAGACAGAGATATTCACATGTTTCTTGCATCAAACGAAACAGCACCTTTTGAACTGAACGACGACGACGGAAATCACAAATACGATTCTTTGCGAGTTAAACAGGATATTACGAAGCTCAGGAACGTTGCACTTATCTTCGGGGGGGAGTCTGTTTCAACATCAGCAAACACAGAGGAATTGAATTATCAGGCCGATGGAACGCAAGATAACTTCCAGCTTGCCCGGCGTTATGATTTAACAACTGTAACGCTTACGGTGAACGCGGTAAGTCAGGATGTGGGGGTTGAGGGCGAAGATGTATTCGCCGACGGGTTCGATGCGTTGTATAATGTTGATGACAGAACAATTTTGTTTGATACAGCTCCGGTAAACGGCGTGGATGTGACGTGGACAGGTAAGAGACTTTTTCCACTCGTTGCTAAAATAAGCGACGGTGTATCAATCGCCGAGTTTGGCGAAAAAGAGATCACGATTAAAGAGGATGATCTTAAAACGTTCGAGTCAGCTATTCAGCGATCAATCATCGAATTTACAGAATACGCCAGCGCGAACATTGACGGTACGTTTGAAACAGACTCGCAAGGGCTTTTGTCAGGTCAACGGATTCATCTCAATCTCACAAAGCGGGGTATTGATGAATGGTACGTCATCCAAAAGGTATCAGGCCGGATGCGAACAGAGGACACGATGAGGTTCACCGTTCAGCTCATTTCGACAAAACAGTTCAGCATTATTGAGACAATGCAGATGCTACTTGCTGAGCGTATGAAGGGAATTGAAGACTTTGCAAGCGATCATCTAGTGGATGGTGTGGCTGAAATAGTAAATGTTTCTGAGATTATCGAAGCCAGCACAGGAACGGCGGTGACGGACTCGGTAGACGTTGGCGATCAGGTTGATACGTTCTTGAAAACCGCAGCAGAAGGGGGAGATCCGTTCATATACGTTGCTGGAAACGTTGCCCCTGCATCAAATACTGATACAACGCGAACGCCTTGCGCCGATGGTGGTGCGGTACTAGCGACATAAAACAACATTATGAAAGAGAAAATCAAAGCAATCACCCCGCCGCAATTCATCGGAGTCAAAGGTGTGGTGACAGTCAACACGCTTGAGCCAAAATCTAAGCTCGATTTTAAGATGGTGGACACGCTGCGACGAAATCGCGACCTTTTAATTACAGCGGGAAAAGAGATTCGCGCTCGTATCTATCAGGAGAATTTTGATATTCAAAAGGCACTTGAAGAGTCATGCACGGTCAAGCGTTTTGTTCAGGATAACATCGTTACAACCGCGGGATTGACTCAGGTTGCAAAGGGATTATCAACAAATCTCACAACGCTGAGTGAGCTTGAGGTGAACTATACGGCAGTCGGAACGGGATCAACCGTGCCGGTGGCAGGTGATACCACGCTTACAACTGAGGTATTCAGAAATGTGGTGAACACGCTGAACTTTTCAAACAACATCTTTTTTGCATCAATGTTTATTGATTTTGCAGACGACGCGGACACTTACAAAGAAGCTGGTTTGTTTATCAACGCAACAGCAGCGGCCGATTCTGGTACTATGTTCGATCATGTTTTGCTTAATTCACCGACTGGAATTGTTAAAAGTCTATCGCAGATTTTGACAATCTCATTCCAGATCACCTTTACACCAGTCTAATATGGGAAAACAATGGACAGCCGGAGAGGCATTATCAAGTAAAAAGCTCAAAGAGACGGGCGGTTTTGGTGGTAACGGTTCAGATGGTGCGCTCGATACTTCGAGTGGCGTTGTTAACATTGATCTGGTAAACGCTGAGTATTTAGAAAAAAACTATTCGTCGATGAATATCGTGACGAATAATTTAACGTTCACAAATCCAGCGGCAAAGGGGTCGCTTGTAGTTTTGAGGTGTGAGGGAGACTGTACAATTTCAGCGTCAATCGTTGCAAATATAGGTGGCGCAGCCGGTGTAGCTGGTGTTGGTGGTATCGGAGGCGTTGGAACAAATGGAACGGATGGAAGCGATAGTGATGAAATTCTGGATACTAGCGATCATTTCGGAGTTAAAGGAATAGTCAACGGATCAGCTAATGCAGCGCAGTCAGCTTATACAGTAACTGGAGTCGGCAAATTTTACACAACGGGTAGCGATCAGCTTTATAGAAAAATACTTTATTTAACACCGGGTGCTGGAGGCGGAGGAGGTGCTGGAGGTAGTCAAGGAAATACAGCCGGAACGGATGGAGATGGCGGTAATGGAGGTGCTGGAGGTCAGGGTGGAGGTGCGATTTTAATTGAAGTCATGGGTGATATTAACTTTACCGGATCAATCGATGTGTCAGGGTCAGATGGAGGCGTTGCGGCGAATGGTACTAACGGAGTTTCAGCGGCCTCAGCCGGCGGAGGTGGTGGCGGAGGTGGTGGCGGAGGTGCTGGAGGTCACGTTGTTATCCTTTACCGAACAGCAACGTCAGTCGCCGGAACAATCGATGTAACCGGTGGTAACGGAGGTGCGGGTGGAACTGAAGGTAATCCAAATGGCTCACCTTCAAATAACACGGGTGGAAATTCCGGAGCAGGTGGCGGTGGAGGAGCTTTTATCAACGGAGCAGGTGGAGCTAGTGGCGGTGGAATGGCCAATGACGGTAATGGCGGGGGAGCTGGTGGTGCAGGGGGAGCTGAAAGTGCTGCGGGTGGCGCGGGTGCTAATGGTACGGCCTTAGGCGGTCTTGGTACTCGAGGAGGAGCAGGTGGCGGTGGTGGCGGTGGTGCAGGTGGGGAGGCTTTAGTCATACAAAATACCTTCTTCTAATATGAAAAATATACGAATCGCTATCAGGGGTAACAAAGTAGACCTTATCAAAGCACTCACGGCATTGCAGAACGCAAAAATCGACGTGAGAGGGATTAAGGTAGGTGGAAGGGGTGAACGGAACAAGAAACAAGCTCATCGCCCTTACAAGCTCGCTGAGGCTTACGACGACAATTATTAATGGATAACAAATTGAGTATGAGTACACAGATCAACTCGAAACTAAGATCGCCGATCGAAAACGATCATTACGGGTTCAGATTTGGGGAGAAGGATTTTCAAGGCCGACTCCATCCTGGCGTCGATCTTAACGGCAAGGGTGCAGGCGCAGCCGATAAAGGAACGCTGATCTATCCGATCGCGCCCGGTGTGGTGACGTTCATTTCACCACTCGGCAAACGCAATTTTGGATGGGGTAACATGATTTTCGTTAAGCACGACATGGGGCAATACTTCCTATCTTTCGGCGTCGATCGACCTTCGTGGTGTCCAGAGTTTGTTTGGTCACAGTACGCACATCTTGAAACTGTAAAGGTAAAGGTTGGCGATGATGTAGATCATAGTGAACCGATCGCAACGCTTGGAGGCTCAGGTGGATGGAGTCCACATCTTCATCATGAGATTAGGAAACGACCGCTCGGCGTTTGGTTTTACCCTAGCCGAGACAAGTCGATGGAGTGGCTCAACAAAAACTATTTCAATCCCGATGAATTTGTTAGCTTGGTAAATGGATATATTTCAAGCCAGCTCATAACTCCTCCGGAAACAATTACGAGCCGGCTTATCAAGGGAGAAAAACAGGCAGAGGTTTACGTTTTCAACGGATCAAAACGGTTTCATATCCCGGATGAAGAAACGGCACTATTCTTATTCAACCCGGATTGGGCTGAGGAAATTCAGGAGATCAAGATCAAGCTGTTAAAGGCTATACCGGAGGGCGACCCGTTGCCAAGCATGAGATAAATAATTCACCATAAAAAATATTATGGACAAACTAACAGCGTTCATTGGCGCACTCGGAGGGCGAAAGTTTCTTTTGTCAGTCGGCATGGTGCTACTCGTTACGTTCGCGATTGATGTTGATTCAGGTACAAAACTTGACTTTATGACATGGATCGCTGGCATTTTTGTGACTGGAAATGTAGGTCAGAAGTTTTTAATAAAAGATAAAAAGTAAGTATGCAAAGAGGAACGATTAAAATGGTGCAGGAAAAAGGATTTGGATTTATCGCGCCAGAGGAAGGCGGTGACGATGTATTTTTCCACGCTACAAGTTTAGAGGGCGTGGAGTTTAACGAACTGGCGAAGGGTACAATGGTTGTATTCGACTCAGAGCAGGGCGACAAGGGGCTTAAAGCCACTCGCGTTTTGCTAGAGGACTAGACCATGATATTATGAAATTGCGCTCGTGATAGGCGTATTTCATATTGTCATATTGGTTGGTTAGGAAATAACTCGGAGATCGACACTCCGGGTTTTTTCTTTGTTAAAAAAGGTTCGAGAACATCTTGGCAGGTAGGCCTAAAGGTACTTGAACTTTGGTGAGTTGTCCCCAGTTGTCGCGTGGACATTAAATGATATTGTGTTACAATAGGTTTACCGTTGTATGCGAAACCGCAACGTAAAATATCGTTTAAGTCCCTACCGTGTCCGTGGTCAATCTACGGGTTTCGCCACGGTACGGGCTTAAGCGATTTTTTTTATGAATGGATGGATTAAACTACACCGCTCAATGACAAGTTGGGAGTGGTACGACGACAAGAATGTAATGATATTATTTTTACATTTACTTTTAACGGTCAATTTTGAGCCGAATAAATGGCGTGGAAAACCGATAAAAAAGGGTGAAAGGATCACGTCAATCTCTAAACTCGCAAACGAGACTAGCCTTAGCGTTAAACAGGTCAGGATCGCACTCGACAAGCTGGAAAGTACCGGTGAGGTGGCAAGGAAAGGGGCAAAGCAATACACGCATATTATCATTGCAAATTGGGAGGAATATCAAAAGTTCGATAATGAGGGGGCAAGCGGAGGGGCAATCAATCGGGAGAACGAAGGGCAAGCGAGGGGCAATCAAAGGGCAACTAATAAAGAAACTAAGAAGGATAAGAAAGAGAAGAAGAAAGAACTCATTGCAACGCCGTGCGTTGCGGTGGAATCGATCACAAAAGTCTTTGAGGCATTTCAGATGAAACTTAACCCGACGATCAACTACGGAAACAAAACTCAGCGCAAGGCAGCCGCAGACCTCGTACAGAAATTCGGATTTGATAAGGTGAT
>VAPH01065271.1_pt1 | contig 31059 bp, 30 predicted proteins | sample 3393861 | NCBI WGS metagenome assembly VAPH01 (sample SAMN08290439, study PRJNA428436) | hydrothermal vent metagenome | isolation source: Deep-sea hydrothermal vent chimney | place: Atlantic Ocean: South-mid Altantic Ridge | reverse complement strand
GGAACTGTACAGGTTGTCAGTATTTTTCATGCTTCAAAATACTAGGCAACCTTCATAAAGGACTTCCGAAGCTTAAGCTTCTTATGCGTCCTTTATGCCTCTCGCTGTTTTAATTTCTTCAGCAACATTCATCGGAACAACAGCATAGTGATCAAACTCCATAGTCATAGACGCACGTCCCTGAGTCATAGAACGAAGTGAATTTGTATAACCAAACATTTCAGAAAGTGGAACTTTTGCATTCACAATAGTCTTACCACCAACCTCTTCTGTTCCTTCTACCTGACCACGCTTTGAAGAAATACTTCCATTTATATCACCCATATATTCTTCTGGTGTACGTACTTCGACTCTCATAATTGGTTCTAATATTACAGGTTGCGCCATCTTCGCAGCTTCTTTAAATGCGTGAATACCTGCAAGTTTAAAGGCGATTTCACTTGAATCAACATCATGAAAACTACCATCAAACAATTCAATGGAAACATCTTCCATCTTATACCCAGCAACAAAACCTCGTGCCATAGCCTCCTTGCACCCCTTCATTACAGCAGGAATGTACTCTTGCGGAATAACACCTCCTTTAATGTTGTTAATGAATTCAAAGTGATCTTCTCTAGTTACGTTCTTTGCTATCTTTTCATTTTCTACAAATGGTTCTAATGGCTTAATATTAATCTTCACATGACCATACTGACCACGACCACCAGACTGCTTAACGTACTTATAATCTGCTGTAGCTTGTCCCTGAATTGTTTCTCGATATGCAACCTGTGGTTTACCAATATCAGCCTCAACACCAAACTCTCGCTTCATTCTGTCTACAAGAATTTCAAGATGAAGCTCGCCCATTCCTGAGATAATTGTTTCTAATGTTTCTTCATCGGTAGAAACTGTGAATGTTGGGTCTTCATCAGACAGTCGCTTAAGCGCCATACCCATCTTCTCTTGATCATTTTTTGTTTTAGGCTCTACTCGAACAGCAACCACTGGTGCTGGGAAAGAAATAGTTTCTAAAAGAATTGGATTGTCTAGGGCACAAAGAGTGTGTGAGGTTTTCACTTCCTTAATGCCAACAGCTGCAGCAATTTCTCCTGCATACACCTCTTCAACTTCTTCTCGTTTATCAGCCATAAGCCTTACGATACGACCAACTCTTTCTTTGTTTCCTGTTGAAGAATTAAGAATGTATGAACCAGTCTTAATAACTCCTGAATAAACACGGAAAAATGCGAGCTGTCCAACAAACTTGTCATCCTGAAGCTTGAATACAAGTGCAGAAAGTGGCTCTTCATCAGAGGGCTTTCGTGTCACTTCAATCTCTTCATTTTTAGGGTCGGTGCCGTGCACATCTTCAAGATCAAGTGGCGAAGGAAGATAATCAACCACTGCATCAAGTACGAGCTGTACACCGATGTTCTGCAAAGCAGTACCAGTCATAACTGGAAAAATTTCATTTGCAATAACAGCTTTTCTTAAAGTTTTTTTCAAATCCTCTACTGAAGGCTCATTACCTTCAAGAAAAGCCTCCATAAGAACATCATCGTATTCAACAACACGTTCAACAAGTTCTGCACGATATTTCTCTGCTTCTGCTTTCATGTCTTCGGGAATATCTTCTTCAACAACATCCATCCCCATCTGACCAACAAATGAATACGCTTTCATTGCAATAAGATCAATCACGCCTCGCATCTTATCTTCAGCACCAATTGGAAGCTGAATTCGCATAGCTTTTTTTGAAAGACGTTCTTCAATAGATTTGACTGATGAGTCGTAATCTGCACCAAGCTTATCCATCTTGTTTACAAAACAAATGCGTGGGACATTCGCTTCGTCAGCATAGCCCCAATTTGTTTCAGTTTGTGGCTCTACACCAGCAGCGCCGTCAAACACAACTACAGCACCATCAAGCACACGCATAGAACGCTTAACCTCTGCAGTAAAATCGATATGTCCTGGTGTATCAATAATATTAAATGTGTACTGATTGTCTTTGTTTGTACGGTCTGTTTCTAAAGCCTTTGCCCAATTACAAGAAATCGCAGCGGCAGTAATAGTAATACCACGTTCTCGCTCTTGTTCCATCCAGTCAGTTACAGTTTCACCATCGTGAACCTCACCGATTTTGTGGCTCATTCCTGTATAGAAAAGAATTCTCTCTGATGTTGTTGTTTTACCAGCATCAACGTGTGCAACAATGCCAAAGTTACGTAGTCGATCTAGTGGAAATGCTCGTGCCATAATAATAACGTCTAAATTTTAATAATTAATGTTTTTTTCTTGCAAATGAATACGGAGAGAAAATATATCAAAAATTGCTATATTTTCTCTCCACAACCATTAGCTTTGTGTAGCAAGAGCTACACTTAAAAAAGGCCAATGGCCTTTTGATTCAGCATACTATACGGTATTTGCTCCATTTCGGCAATAGAAAAACCCGCGAATATTATATCCGCGGGTTGACCCCACTCTTCCTGATTTATATAAAATAAATCAAAACACCTATCATAATAGTAATGTATATTCCGGCAAAGAAATATGGTAACTTATCTACTTTTTTTTTCTCGGCGGCGGCGTAGAAAGCGTCGACGACGGCGAGGATGGTGGCGAGAGTGGCGAAGGTGGCGAAGGCAGCTAAGGTGGTGGTGGCGAAGGCAGCGAAGGTGGCTAAGGTGGCGGCGAAGGCGGAGATATACCACCCCATCCAAAAAGCATAAATTGCAAAAGTCATAAGTATAATGCCAACAAATGGCACTATAGTTTCTAGCCTATACTCCACTTCAGGATTGGTCGTTCCGCCACCAAGCTCCACAACCCCTGATGGTGTAGCGACTATCGTTCTGTCCCATGTACACACCTCATCTTTTGTGAGCAGTTTTATGTTGACAAAATTACAGTTAAAATTTAACTTCGCTTCTTCACCAACACTCATGTACTCGTACACAGGTGCTTTATCCGATGCAAGCGCATATGTCTTGTTGTCTACAGTAATTTCTGACTGTGCAAATGATACATTCGCAAACAACACCAGAACTACTAAAAACAATTTTGATATTTTTTTCATCTTGACCTCCTGTGGTCGTGATTTAGTTGGAAATGTACTTAAACCTCAAGTACGAACTAATTGGATAATACTACGAAATATGTACTTTGTCAATATTTCCTTAGGAGACCCTTAAGGAAAATGTTTACCTGCTCAAAATCACCCATTCCATCATATATAATAAACACATGAGATTTATCATAGCTATTTTTGCAATATTCCTATTTTTTTCTAATATAGTACAAGCTAAGGAAATAAATGCTGGATTTGTAGAAGGATTGTGGTATTCAGACGAAAAAATCTTTGTAAATCAAACAACACGCATATATATTGCTCTTAGAAATAATACAGATAGCGATCTTACAGGAGTAGTTTATTTCAAAGATGATAATGAAACTATTGCAACTAAAAATATAAGTGCAATTTCTGGAAGATTAATAGAAGCTTGGGCTGACTGGAATCCAACATATGGAGCACACACAATAACCGCCACACTAAATAATGTACGATTAAACAAAGTGGGAGAACAGCCAGAAATAGTTACAGTAACAAACGGAGTTAGCGAGAATTCTATATTTGTAGACAATGATACAGATAATGATGGGATTGGTAATGAGGAGGATACAGATGATGATAATGATGGCACATCAGATAAAGAAGAAGTTGATGTGGGTAGAGACCCATTAATTCCAGACGAACCAGAAGTGGAAAAAGCAGTTGAAGAAATAGAAACATCTGAAGAAAATAGTAGTTCAACAAGCAACATAAGCAAAGAGGGACTAGAACAATATTTTGAAGGAGGAACACTAGACTCTTTACTATCGAATATCACAAAAAAAGTTGTCTCATCAAAAAAATCATTAGATAATTATCGTACAAAAAGAAGTGAAACTAACACTGAAAATAAACAAACAAAACAAATAAACCCATACTCTCAAAGCTCCACAACAGACGAAATAGTTGCCACAATAACAAGATATAAAATAGAACCTAGTAATCAAGGGTTCTTTGCAACACTAATTGCAGGTATTAGTGGTGTACTCAGTGGTCTATATACACTACTACTATGGGGTGTCTCGAATGCACTTTCTCATCCAGCACTAATACAGATATTCTTACTCATAGGAATATTGATTCTTGTACTCAAAATTGCGCGCAAATGGGGACGTAGACCTCAATAAATTAAAACGGAAATAGATACAATAAAACCATTTTTTCAATCTTTTTAATTATATATTCTTTTGCACTCTCTACATCATCTGTAAACAGTAATAAGATACGCGGAGCGCAAAAAAAAGACCAGAGACTTACTTGACGTAAATCTCTGGTCTTTTTTCGTAGTACGACAAAGTATATCGCTAAATTTCACTGTTTCTTACCAAGCGAAATGAGCAAATGCTCTGTTAGCCTCAGCCATCTTATGAGTATCTTCCTTCTTTTTAACAGCTAAACCTTCTTCTCGAGCAGCAAGCATAAGCTCTTCAGCTAGTGCCTTATAGGTTGGAATTCCTTTCTGTCCTCGTGCTGCTGAAACAATCCAACGGAGACCTAGAGCAAGTCGCCGTTCTGGACGAACTTCTCGTGGAACTTGATAGTTTGCACCACCAACACGCCGACTTCGTACTTCCATTTGTGGACCAGCATTTCGAAGTGCTGTTTCAAAAATTTCTACTGGATCACCTCCATGCTCTTTAGCATTTTTAATTTCATCAAAAGCACCATATACAATCTTTCGTGCAGTTTCTTTTTGCCCACGGAGCATTATATAATTTATAAGACGTGAAACATTCACAGAATCATATTTCTCATCTGGTGCTATTGTAGGTCTTTTTTTAATTGGTCGTCGCATAACTTTCTATCATTAATCTATAGCGAGTATAGTCTATTTATAATTATCCTTTTCTATTTTGGCTTCTTTGTTCCATATCGTGAACGAGAATTATTTCGTCCTTCAACACCCGTAGCATCATACTTACCACGTACAACTGTATACTGAACACCAATATCCTTAACGCGTCCTCCACGTACAAGTACAACTGAATGCTCCTGCAGTGTATGTCCCATTCCTGGAATATATGCTGTTATTTCTTGTCCATTAGTTAAACGAACACGTGCAATTTTTCGAATAGCTGAGTTCGGCTTACGCGGGGTCTTTGTAGTAACACGAGTACATACTCCTCGTTTGAACGGGGAGTTGTATTTACTAGCACGATTTGCAATTGAGTTGAATCCCAAATGCAAAGCACCCTTCTTTGATTTCTTTACAGGGTCACGTCTAGGCTTTTTTGTTAATTGATTTATTGTTGCCATATAAAAATAATTCCCGCACCTTTCTTACAAAAGAGATACAGGTTGAAATATATTTAAAAAATATCTGACAACCTCTCACAAAGACATATTGTGTCTTCTAACGGTGCGTGTACTTTACTATAAATATTTTTTTTAGCAAGATGTTACAAAGTATTTATACTACAAACCGTGGTAAAAATAGCTACACTAACAGGCTCATAAACATTTCCGGAGACAGTCCTGTAAACAATGATGTTACAAAAAGTACAGCGACAAACATATACGGCCACAAAAACTGGATAAATATAAATATAAAAGCAAACATTATTAAAATACCATTTCGTTCAATCCATGTTGTCATTTCTTTATATTTGATTGCAACGCCAAATGGAAGTAATGCAATCAACACTTTCGAACCGTCTAGTGGTGGAATAGGTATTAAATTAAATAATGCCAACAAAATATTTATAAACACAATATATCCAAAAAGCTCCATAACAGATACTGACAAACCTAAAATTCCAGACATTCGCATAAACATTGCAAATATAAATGCAAGCATTAAATTAGTAAGCGGACCTGCCGCAGCAACAATCGCTTCTCCCCACTTTTGATTTGTTAAATTATACGGATTATATGGAACGGGTTTAGCCCACCCAAAAAGAAAACCTGCACCAGAAAAAAACAGTAAAGCAGGTACAACAACCGACCCAAGAGGGTCTAAGTGCACCAAAGGGTTTACCGTAAGTCTTCCAGAAAGTCTCGCTGTCGGATCACCCAACCAATTAGCAGCATAACCATGTGCCACTTCATGTAGCACAATAGAAAAGATTAAAGCAACGATAATAACAAGTTCAGCCATTTATGTAATATATTAACTATTAAGAAATATACTACTCCATATATAGTACACATGCTACTTTTATGCAAGAACAAACAATTTACTTGAAAGATTTAAAAGCTATGCTAATATAACGCGACTAAATAAAACGTATTATGGCTAGACAATGTGAAATAACAGGAAAAAAGACCCAGATAGGAGGACGGTATTCAAATCGTACACGTGCGACACAATTTAATCCGTGTGGGAAAGCAGCACGACGTCCAAATTTACAAAAGAAAAAGATATACGTTCCAGAATTAGAAAAAAGTATAATTGTAAAGATTTCTACAAAAGCACTACGAACTATAGCAAAGAATGGAGCTTACAAAACTCTAAAGAAAGCAGGTCTTATTTAAAAAAAACTTTTTCGCCATCTGAGACAATAGAAATACTGCCAATATCAGCAGTATTTTTTATATCAACTTTTGATTCAAGTAGAATATCTAAAGTCTCTTTGTTTGGATGTCCATAACGATTATTTTTACCAGATGAAATTATTGCATATCTAGGATTTACAGAATCTACAAAAATTTGTGATGTGGATGTTTTCGAGCCATGATGTCCAACTTTTAATACATCACTATTTAAAAAATCTTTATAGATAAAAACTAAATATTTCTCAATAGATTGTGGTGCATCGCCAGTAAAAATAAATTTTGTTTCTCCGTATATTAATTGAATAACAATAGATGCCATGTTACTTTCAAGTAATTCTGTATTTCTGTCTGGAAATAAAATATTAAAAAAAGAACCACCTCCAAAATCTATTGTTTGACCACCTCTAGCATAAACAACATTAGACGACTCCTCTTGTATAAGATATCTTAAATTTTTTGATACAGGCGTTTCGTTTTTATTTTCAGTAATGATAACTGTGCCAATATCATATCGTTTTAATACATTCACAAGACCAGCAATATGATCTTGGTCTGTGTGTGTTACTAAAAGAATATCAATACTTTTATCAAAAAAACTCATAGTTTTTGACAACTTTCTAAGCACACTACCATCGGGACCTCCATCAATTAACATTTGAACACCGCTCGGAGATTCTATAAAAGTAGAATCTCCTTGTCCAACATCTAAATAAGTCACACACAATAGGCCGTTTTCACACTTGCTGTTTGTAAAAAAATTTTTAAAATCTAATTGATTAAACCATACAAAATAAACTAAAAATATCAATATAATGCTGATAATTAATCGAATTGAAAAAGCTTTTTGCATTCACTTAATAATACTGCATTAAAACAGAAAAGAGGTTCGTTCTGAACCTCTTTAGTTTACATATGCTATGTAATAGATACTACAGTACCGTTTCCTGGATGTGAAAGTTGCTGAGCTCTTTTAAGTACAAGAGCCTTCTGTTCTTTATCTGTAGATAAATTCAACATTTTCATACATTCTTCACATAACTGAGCTTTGTGAAGTAAATCAACAAAAATAATTCGAAAACCCACATGTTTAGATAACTCGTCTATTTCTACTTCTTCCAACAAAAGTAGAGTGGCCTGGTATTCATTATCAAATTCAACCCATTTAAGATGTTCTTTCAGAGCATTTAAATCAATAATTACAAAACCGTTCTCTTTATTAACCACTTCAGATATGTCAGTACACATTATAAGTATCTCCCTTTTTTGTATTTAAAGATCATTTATAAACCCGCAAACACTATACTCTCTTAAAAATAGGTTTCAAGTAATTTCACAAATTCTACTACATGATATAATCGTCCTACTAATTACAATATATACAATTAATTTTATGCACATATACGAAGAAAAAAAATTTAATCTACTTACTCTAAAAGGACTTTCAGAAAAACAAATTGATGTACATCTTGGACTATATTCTGGGTATGTAAAACACGTAAATCATCTGCGTGAACAAATCAAAAGCTTAAAAGAAGCAGATGCGGAAAAATATTCATATGCAATTATAGAAACTAGACGAAGGTTCGGATTTGAATTCAATGGAATGAGAATGCACGAATACTATTTTTTACAACTTGAAGGAGGCGGGATGGCTCTAGATGAAAATAGTAATCTAACTAAAGCAATTTCTAAAAAATACGGTTCTTTGGATGGGTTCATAGCACATATCACAGAAATTGGTATGAGTAGAGGAATTGGTTGGACAATTCTATATAAAGATGTAGAACATAATACAATACATACAGCATGGATAAGTGACCACGAACTTGGTCAACTTGGCGGAATGCCAATTATCTTTGCAATGGATATGTGGGAACATGCATTTATGATTGATTATTTGCCTACAGAAAAAAAACAATACATCGAAGCATATATAGCAAACACAAACTGGAAAGTTGTTGAAAATAGATTTACTAAAGCAACTTAAGTTATTTAAACGGAAATGGAGACCTAGAAGAAGATGTACTGGATACATCTTTTTTTAGGTCTCTTTCTTCTTTAATAGTCCAATCAGCAAATTGATCATCTACATTTTCTTTGTAATCTTGTTTTTGTATATAAAACAAAAAATAGCCAAAACCACCGTACAAAATAACTACCAATATAAATGGTATATTCGATACACTAACTGTTGCAAAAGAAATCTTGGCAAATAATTCTGCGATAGAGATAATATATAGAAGAGATATATATGCTCCAAAACCAACTATCTGTCCAGCAACACCTGAAACCAAACCAATAAGCCCTGTGATAAACGTAAGAAACATAGCTAACGGAACTGCTGGTAAAACAAGTACGTTTACAAAAACTGCAATTATAGAAATACTTCCCATTAAATAAAGCAATAACGGAGAAACAAAAATTTGTGTAGCTATGGTTGCAGTAAGAAACTCACGTATTTGAAATCTAGTTGGTACTAACTGCAATTTAGACTCAATAAGTGGTGCAAAAAGTATAAGCCCTAAAGTAGCTAAAAACGAAAGTTGAAAACCTGGGTCATACAAAAGAAGATATGGATTTATTATAAGCATAATCACACCAGCAATCATGAGCCCACGCATTACCGCATATAATCTACCTGTAGTTCTAGCTATTAACACAAATACTGCCATAATTGACGCTCTAACAACAGTTGGTGACAACCCTACAAGCAATGCAAAAGAGGCAATTGCACCAATTCCAACAAAAAGACGTGCCCTAGGCGTTAAAAAAAACGACAAAAGTCGCATAATAGCTTCTGCAACTATCATTACGTTGTATCCTGACAATACAACGATATGTATAATCCCTGTACGTCTAAACACTTCTTCCAAATCTTCACCAAGCGCTCGTTTCATTCCCAGCAACAAACCTTCACTGAGACCAACTTCTGGCTCAGGAATAATTTGTTCTATTATGTTTGTAAATTTACTTTTACCTTTAAATAGAAACGTAAGAAAGAAATTACCTTCATCTTCTGCCAACAGCTCTACATCAGCAAACTTTATTAAATATGTAACTCCACGTGCCTTTAGATATCCAGGATAATTAAATATACGCCCCAAATCTGTCTCAAAAGACTCTGGTAAAACTAAATTACCAGAAACAGACACGCGATTGCCATAAGAAAAATCTTTATATTTGTCTACAGACACTAAAACTGTCTCATTTATTTCATCAAAATTTACATACAAATACTGAATTTTTTCACGTATATCTGGCTCACGCACCACAACACCATCTAACACAACTTCAGAATTAATAAAACTACTTAAAGTAGAAATTTTTGTATCAGCTAAATTAAAACGAAATAATCCTGCTGATATAAAAATCATAAATAAACCTATCAGAAAAAATTTTGTTAAAAAACTATTGTTTTCTGAAATAAATTTCTTCCGTTTCCAGAAAATCAAAAATACTATGCCTAAAAAAAATACTAATGAGATTTCATATACATCTATATTAAAAAAGGAGCGGATAAAAATACCACCCACAAATGAAATACTGATTGTATAAAAGAAAATACCACGCATATATTAAGCGTAGCATTTTCTTTTATACAATCAGTATGCCTTAATTATTTACCTCTAAAATCTTTTATAATTTCTTTCTCCTCTTCTTCATTTAAAGATTTTTTAAATCTAACCCCTTTTTTATCCTTTACTCTATTTTCACATTCAGCCCAAGTTTTGTGTGTTTCTATTTCCCCATCTACCATACTTATATATGAAAAAGCTTTTTGTGATTGTCGCTTACGTGCTTCACTTCTTTTTTTCTCTTCTTCTTTATCATAAGACGTATCATCAATATTAAATCCATATCCATTTTTTGGACCTTTATATAAAAGAAGATTTTTTCCTTCTGCAAAACTAGAAGCAATAGTGTCAGCTCGTTCGTTGCCTACAATACCTACGTGCCCAGGAACTTTGTGCCACTCAATCTCTACTTTACCAAGGAACGGAAGTAATTCTTGCCATAATTCTTTATTTAAAACATCTGTTTTTGCTTTTGTTTTCCACCCATTCTTTAACCAACCAAAAATCCAGCCCTTTGCTCCTTCAATAACATATTTAGAATCAGAATAAATTGATACAAACTCATTCTTGCCTACAATCTCTTTAAGTGCCTCAACAACAGCCTTTAATTCCATTTCATTATTGGTTGTGCGTTCTTTATATGCTCCTATCTCCAAAATTGCATCATCATAAGAAATAACTGCACCAAAACCACCTCTTCCAGGATTTCCTTTTGCTGCACCATCTGTAAAAATTATTATTTCTTTTTTCATCTAAAAAGTGTATCACGAGTAATTAGTATGTCGTTGTCATCTTGAAATGTAGTCGATTTGCAGGGAATGAAAAGACAGCAACAACATACTATATAATATCTACTATTCTAATACGAGTTTGTTTTCTTCCCATAAAATATGACTCTTCCACACTACCTATAAGTGTTACTTTATTGTCTTTTTCTGGAGTAACGCTAAAATTATCTGGTAGCTTAAAAAACGCTATCGCTTCTAATTTGCCGTTTGCAGTATCAAAAATTAATTTTGTATGATTTTTTATCTTTCCAAATACATCAACACTAATTGGAATAACATCAATAAATCTAAATACTGGCTTATGATTTCCAACACCAAAAGGAGACAATTTAGAAAGCATATTTATAAATCTATTGTCTATATCAGATAATGATATATCTGCATCAAGGAGACACTCTTCTGCACATTCAGTATTAGATTTCATAAGTTTTTTATAAGCTTTATTTAATTTTAAATCAAAAGTATGTATTTCATCTTCTTTTATAGCAAAACCTCCTGCAGCATGATGCCCACCAAACTCTTCAAATAATTCCGAGGCTTCTTCCATAAGTGTAAGTATGCTCATTGATTCATACGATCTACACGAACCCTTTATAACACCATTACCATCACGTCCCCACACATAGGCTGAACGTCTATATGTTTCAGAAAGAGTATTTGCAACAAGTCCAACAAGTGATGGTTTCCATTCTGGATTTCCAAGAACGATTACAGCAGGGATTTCATTCATTGTTAATATTTTTTTCTTAGCCTCTTTTGTCATTGCGGCTACAGCCCCTTTGCGCTCATTATTTAATTTTTCCAAATGAGCAACTCTTTTACCGGCTTCAGCTTCGTCCTTAGTAGCAAGCATATTAAATGCATCTTCTGGATTGTCCATTCTGGAAGCTGCGTTTATACGAGGACCAATAGTAAATCCAATATCATCTTCTGTTATATGTTGCTGACTACCGCCAGCTTTTTTAAGTAAATGTTGTAGACCTGGTCGTTTTGATTTACGAAGCACACGAAGTCCATAATGTGCAAGAACTCTATTCTCTTCTGTAAGTGGAACCATGTCCGCCACAGTTGCAAGTCCAACAAGATCAAGAAGCCACTTCTCTTGTCCTTCGCCCAAATTTAAAATCTTTTTTTCTTTTCCTTTTATAATTACTGCTTGTATAACTTTAAAGATAACAGCAGATCCACACAAACCCTTAAATGGATATGAATCTCCCACTTTTGGATTGATAATTGCCAATGCTTCCGGCAAAGATTCACCTTGTTCATGGTGGTCGGTAATAATTACATCAATACCTTTTTTGTTTGCTAACTTAACCGAATCATTATCTGTAATACCGCAGTCAATAGTAATTAATAGCTTTGTACCATTGTTCGTCAACTTATCTACAGCTTCAACATTTAATCCATATCCTTCATAGTGTCTGTGTGGAATATAATTTTCAAAATTTTCAAAACTTATAGCTTTAAAAAAATCATGAAGTATCACACCTCCTGGAATTCCATCGCAATCATAATCACTATAAATAGCAATGTGTTCTTTATTTTCTATCGCACTTAAAATCCTATCAATCGCAACATTTATATCAGTAAACAGAAAAGGGTCGTTTAGATGTTTTTCGTAATTTGGATTTAAAAATGTGTTCGCGGTATCAGCTTCCTTTATCCCACGATTATACAAAAGCTGTTGTAATAACGATTCATATTCTTTAAGATTTTTTTGTACACTTTTTGGCACAGTCTTTCTCAACACATACTTTCGCTCAGATGACATAGTTATGTGATTATATCACGGCTTCCATAAGTACATAAAAATGTGTAACATTATAAATTATGACTACTTTATTTGAAAAAATTATTAATCGTGAAATTCCTGCTGAGATAATCTTTGAAGATGATAGGATAATCTCATTTTTAGACATAAACCCAATTAATAAAGGGCATGCTCTTGTGGTTCCAAAGGCAAAATTTATAAATATTTTTGATGCTGATTCACAAACGTTATGTCACATGATTCAGGTCGCACAAAAATTAGCAATTGCAATTAAAGAAACTACTGGTGCTACAGGTGTAAATATTTTGATGAACAATGGAACAGACGCTGAACAAGAAATTCTTCACTTTCATGTTCATATCATACCCAGATTTAAAAGAGGAGAAGCTTTTATTCCAGCCAAACATGAGAAATATGAAAAATATGAAATATCAACCTTTGCAGAGAAAATAAAAAATGCTATTACTAAATAATTGTATTTTTTATTTTAATTAAGTTATTTTTTATGAGATTTCAACATTGCCTCAATACCAGGTAGTGTGCCTTTTTCTAAAAAAGCAAGCATGGCTCCGCCAGCAGTAGATAAAAAACCAAATTTATCGTTAATTGCAAGAGACTCTATTGCTGCAACCGTATCTCCACCCCCAATGATTGTTCTGGCACTACTTTTTGCAATCAGATTAGCACAAGTCTGTGTGTGTTCGATAAAACCATTTTCATAATCGCCCAAAGGTCCATTCCATAATATTGTTTCTGCCTTATTTATATAGTTTTCTAACATGGCCATAGTTGCAGGTCCTGCATCAAGAATTTTTTCGTCATTTTTTATAATATCAGGTGTAGTAACTCGCATACTACTACCCTTACTTACAGTCACGTCTATTGGTAATAATATGTTGTCATTATTTAATAACTTATCACTAACAGAACAACATTTTGAAAAAAGAGAAGTACCAATCTCATACCCTCTAGCAACAAAAAAATCATTTGCTAATGCTCCCCCCACAAATACACGGTCATATTTTTCTACATATCTCTCTACAAGTGGCTGTTTTGTTTCAAATTTTGCACCACCTAAAATAAAAAGCGCTGGGTGTCGTGGCTCCATTGCAGCCTTAAGATGTATATATTCTTCTTGAAAAGTTAAGCCTGCATAACTTGGAATATATTTTGGTATACCAACAATTGTTGCGTGCTTTCTATGTGAAACTGGAAAGGCATCATTTACATATATGTCTCCATACGACGCAAGTTTTTTTGCAAAAGCATCGTCATTAGATATCTCACCATCATTTGACCTAACATTTTCAAGCAAAAGCGTTTCACCATCCTTAAGTCCTTTAACCGCTTCTTCTACATCATCTCCAATAACAGATTTTATATATTTGAGCTTTAAATGATTTTTAAGAGCATCGTATATTGGCTCTAATGTTATATCTGAATCTCTACCTAGATGGGTAACTATAATGATTTTTGCACCAGCATGCGATAGATGCATGAAAGTGGGCATTGCTCTCATAATTCTAAAATAATTTACAACACAACCATCTTTTACTGGAACATTAAGTGACGAACGCACAATTACTCGCTTTCCTCTTATATCTTTTATGTCGGTAACAAAAGAAAGTTTTTTACGTGTTAACATATTTTTCAACTTTTTTCACTATATCAATAAATTCTTCTGCATTCAGACTTGCTCCTCCAATCAAAAAACCATCAACCATGCCATCATTCAATAATGATTTACTATTTTTTGATTTTACAGAACCTCCATACAACACTTTGATTTTACGAGCATAATTTCTGCCATATAAATCTGTCAAAATTTTTTGTATGAATAATTTCATTTCATGAGCATCTTCTGAGGTAGCAGTTTTACCTGTTCCAATAGCCCAAATAGGCTCATAAGCTATAATCACATTTGTTAATTTTGATTTAGTAACACCTTTTAACGCTTCACGGACCTGTTTTTCTATAAAAGATAGATAATTACCAGACATATCTCTACTCTGTTCACCTACACACACGACCACATAAACATCATTCTTTAACACAAGAATGACACTTTTATTTACATCATTATCTGTCATTCCACCCGCACGTCTTTCAGAATGACCAACAACAACATACTTAACATTTAAACTCTTAAGCATAGCTATTGATGTTTCGCCAGTATGAGCACCATCAGTATCTTTATGTACACTTTGCGCTCCCAGAAAAATCTTTTTACTTCCATTCCATATGCGCTCCATCTCAGACAAAAATACCATAGGTGGAGCAATAACAATATCCACACCATTATAATGTGAAGTTTTTTCCTTTACAGTAGTAAATAATCTACGTGCAGCACTAATTGTAGGAGGGTTCATCTTCCAATTACCAATAACAAGTGGACGATGTCTTTTTTTCATAATAAATATATTCTATCATGCTATTTACAAATTTTTGATTATATTTAAATTTGAAGCACTATTCAATCTCGCGCCATTCAATAAATTCATAAGTATCTGATACTTTCGGTGTAAGTGGTGGTGGGTCGGTTACAAGGTTTCTGTCATATGAGCTATATCTTGTGTTAAATCCTCCAAACCAAGTACTACCAGACGCCCATTTTGTTCCAACTCTACCATTTGAAACTATTGTTCCGTTTATTGTTAATGAATTTCTAAACCTACTGCCAGTTTGATAATCAATCTCATAATAATTTCTTCCAAAATGACCATTTTGAGCTACAAAAATTCCATTTAATTCCATATCATTTGGTGCTTTATAACCAACAAGAACATCTTCTTCTGCTATAGCAAGAAGCCCTGAACTTGTGCTTGTATAAGTAATATTATCATTAAGAATAATCGAATAATCTTTACCTGGAGTATCTATATCAGCAGAAGCAATGGTGACTTTCATTGGTACTTCTCCTTCAAGCCACACTTTGTCTTCAACAAAAATCAACGGACAACTTGGGTCTATTGTATATGTTGCGTAAGGAACATCACTACGAATAAGATTACGTGCTGTGTACCAACCAGCAGATGATGAATACTCGTCATGACTCCAAGTTTTGTCTACAAGACGTACAACAACAGTTCCATCGTCAACAAAAGTAACCCTATAACCATAATCTCCTGATGGTGGAATATATATACCACCACCAAATTCTGCTTTATTTTGCATTTTTGCAAGATCTACGTTCAGTCCGGTAAAATTAATTGGTGGTGACGGAAATGACCACAGAGCACTATTTGGACCATTTCCATATACAGCATCCAGTGTTGTACCATTAGGTGCTGGGCTACACGGAATTGATCCATCACATACCCAGTTTTGCTGACCACTTGTAACCGTAGAATTATTTGTCCCATCCATACGTATAATTCCATTTGAATGATAGGGTCCAATTATCGTTCTATCAGAACCAGCCCAAACATTTGAATTTATTATATAAGCAAACTCAGAAACTGTTGGCCTTGCATATCTACCATACACAGTTCGTGTTGTTGATGAAACACTTGTCTCTCCTGTCGAATAAATATCTATTGCATACACCTCATTACATGATGTAGAGCTTGCTATATTTAAAGAAAAATTACCTATAGAACCAGTTTCTGGGTCTTCATATGAATGAACATACGGACCAGGTAAACCAGTACCATCTGTTGTATCATCTGCATTATGTGCTAAAAACCATTTATAATAATTAAGCCCTGCTTCTGCAATGTCTAATGCACGTTGTTTTTCTACACGAATATCTTGCACTTTACTTTGTGTAACTATTCCACCTATTGTTGCAACAACAATCATGAAAAATATTGCACCAAATACTAAGACTAACACTAGTAAATATCCTTTTTTATATGAATTTTTCATTATAAATTATCCTTTAGGTTTCTTGGTGCTGCACTTGACCTAAGCATAAACGCACTAGGACTACGTATTGGATCTATGTTTATTATAGCCTTAACTTTAATATATTTTATATCAGTCACAGTTGATGAGGGTGTTGCAATCAAACCAGACCCATCATAATATTCAAAGGTTGTAGTGCTTTGATTTATGTTTTGAACATATTCAGAAAGTATAAAAATCTCATCTGGTATACCTATATTGTACACAGGGGGTGTACCAGTAGCATCATAAACTCTCTTTTCAAGCGTAGTTGTAGCTAATTCGTATTCAACATACTCTACACTATCATCTTTATCAATATCACTAAAAAAACCTATTTTATTATCTTCCATTATAGAAAGAGGAAAAGCTCCATCATCTGCATAAGTCATTTCTCTTATATCCCTAACCAAAGCATCAACACCACGACGAGCATTACTTATTTGATACGACTGAGATATAGAATAAGCATTATATTTATAAAAAGATGCAATACTCCCACTCACAGCTAAAGAAAGTATTGCGAACAATGAAATAGCCACTATTAGTTCAACAAGGGTCATTCCATTATTATGTTTTATTTTGAAATTTAACATATTATCTATACACCCAATACAACAACAATATTTGTATCTCCTGATATGTTTATTGTGGTAATTGTTTCAGAAACATATCCCGAAGCACTAACATCCAACTGATAGTCTGAATTTGGAACTAATCCGCTATTAAAGAAATATTGACCACACACTGACGACGTCCCGGAATCACTGAAACCTGTTCTCGTTAAATCAATATTTGCACCGCCAATTGGACTTCCACTAATATTTTCAACTCGAACTCTAAATGTATCTGTTACATTAGATATAAGTGTAAGTTTTAATGCGTCATTTACATTTGGATTTAATGCATATGGAATATTTCCACACGCTTCTGCAATATCATAAGAACCTCCAGATAAAGCTATATCATACGTGTCCCATTCAAGATTTATAATATTCAAATTCCCCAAAGCATCTGTTGAATGGGTCTTTTTATATTTATACACAGGCATACCACTTGCTGTAGAACCAATATTTTTATTACCAGTTAAAACAAAATCTATGTTACCTATAGGTGGCTCAGAAACAATATATGATAATGTCCATTCCAATATTTGAGGTGTAACATTTGAATCAGCAGTACTTAATACAGCTCCAGATGCAAGTGTTGGGTATGTACTTATGTTCAATGATGATATGTCTATAACTCCATAAGAAAAACCTAAACTATTACCAAGTAAATCAGCGTCTGGTACTAATGCATATGTGCTTGTTCCAGTTACACTATAAATATAAAACTTAACAGTAGTACTAGAAGATGAACTAGCACTCACAGATAACGCTTCCCAAGAATTAAAACTAGAAGGAGTTGTAGACGCCCCCCAAACAGAACCCGATGGAGAATAGGTTCCCGCTCCTCCAGACAATAATAAAGAACCTCCTGAAACAGTAGTGTTAGTCGATGAAGAAATAAAATTTGTATTATCAAAATCATCTACAACCTGACCTATAGTTGGCACACCAATTGTTTTTACACTTAAATTACTTAATTTATCAATTATAAAATTAACTGTTGATACATAACTTTCTATAACAGCAACATGTGCTGGATTTGGATTTGGATTTGTTGTTGAAGCTGAATATGTTTGATCATTAGAATAAGAGCTTTTTGAAACATCTATCTGATAATTTGCTGCAGCTGGAGCACCTGGAAAAGTAGCTACTCCATTTAAATTGGTAAATACCGAGGTATCAATAGTTGTTGTAGTTGTATTATTATATATATGAACATTTGCAGATTGTACCGGTTGAGCGGTTGCATCAAACACATTTATTGTTAATGTTCCCCCTCCTGTTGTAGATTCAATACCTCGAGGAATAATATTAGTTACAATAGATGTATATTTCGTAACACCTTTAATTTTCCAACTAATCTCTATTTTTACACGTTTATAATCCGCCAAAATACCATTACTATCCAAAGCTCCTACTCCATCTTCCGGAGCATCGACATATTGTATTACAGTCCTTTCTGTGTAAGTTACATCATTTAGTGTGCTTGTAGAATTTTGCTCAATTAAACCTTCTGGTATCCCACTCACAGTACCTACAGAGTTATATGATAATGATCTTATGTATTCAATACGTTCATTTGCTATAGAAATAGCACCTGCTTTTAATTTTGAATTTCCGATTAAAGAAATCATAGACTGAAAAGTAACTGTTAAACCACCAAATACCAACACAATTACCACAGATGTAACTAAAAGTTCAACAAACGAGAAACCTCTAGTTGTGGATATGTTGCGATAATTCATACAATTAAATACTATCTGAAATTGAATAAATAGGAGCAATCATTGCAAGCGCGAAAAAACCAACTCCAGCACCAATCACAACCATAAGAAGAGGTTCTATTATAGTTGAAAGATTCTTTGTTTTTTGCTCTACCTCATTTTCATAAAATATAGCGATTTCTTTAAGCATTTTTGAAATCTGACCAGTCTCTTCTCCAACAAGTATCATCTCTCCAACAAGGATAGGATATAAATGTTCGTTTTCTATAAAAACTTCTGATAACTGATTACCTTTCTCAACACGTTTTGCCGCATCTGCTATAACTTCTTTGTAAAAAACATTTTGTAAAACATCTTCAGTTATATTAAGTGCGGTAACCACGTCTACACCGGATGTAAGTAAGGATGATAGTGTGCGTGCTGTACTTGCGGAGTTTGCTTCTTTAACAATGTTGCCTATAACAGGTAACCTTGTAAGTGTATAATGTATTGAACGCTGACCATACTTTGTTTTTGAAAGATACACAATCGTACCTAATACAACTATTGTGCCAACAATAGCAATCAGTCCATCCTCTGTCAGAAATTTACTTGTACCTATAAGAACTTTAGTCATTGTGGGTAAGTCTGAACCAAGTTGCTCAAATGTATTTATCATTGTTGGCATCACATAAATCATCATCAAAATACCAATAATAATCATTACGCCAATAACAATAATAGGATAAATCATCGCACCCTTAATCTTTTTACGAAGGGTGGAAGAGCGTTCTAGCTGAAGACTAATGGTTTCAAGTGCAGTAGATAATGTTCCACTCTCCTCTCCAGCACGTACCATAGATACATAAAGTTGTGAAAAAGTTTTTGGAAAATCAGCAAGAGCATCGTGAAAAGCGTCTCCTTTATCAATACGTCCTTTTACTGACTTCATCACACCCTTCATTCTAGGATTTTTTGTTTGCCTTCCTATAACAGATATAGATCGAGAAAGTGGCAACCCAGCATTAAGCATAGAAGATAAATTACGAGTAGCCATAACTAACTCATCTGCCTTTACCTTGCTCAAAAAATAATTAATTCTTTTGAAGTTAAACAGTCCTTTTAATGAAAATACGCTTACCTCAGATACATCAGAAACAGTATGTCCGTTAGTACGGGCAATATCATAAACTGCATAACGGTCTTTTGCTTCAACTGTCTGCTCAACTGACGTACCATTACTTGTTTCTCCTTTATATGTAAATTTTGGCATATTATATTTACTCTGAAATCACACGAAGTACTTCTTCAATAGAAGTTTGACCAAGTGCAGCCTTAAAAATACCATCTTCAACCATTGTCATCATGCCTTCTTTACGTGCTTGTGCTTCAATATCATCTGCAGTACCATTTGCCATAACAATTTCTTTAATTGCAGAAGACATACGTAATATTTCATGAATTCCGACACGCCCTTTATATCCATCATCGTCCTCTCCAGCATTCTTTGAATGATAAAAAGGAATATTGTTCCATGTGGCATTAGCTTTTACAATACCCTCATTTCGTAATGAATTTAAAACCACATCCAAATTAACGTGTTTACTGATTTCAGTTTTTTCAGAAACAGAAAGAGTGTACGCCTCTTTTGAATCAGTAAGCCTACGAACTAATCTTTGTCCAATAACTACACGCAGTGTAGAAATAAGTAAAAATGTCTCAACACCCATATCAACAAGTCTAGCCACTGTAGCCGATGCAGAATTTGTATGCACTGTAGAAAGTACAAGGTGTCCAGTAAGTGCAGCGTTAACAGCAAGACTTGCCGTTTCTTGGTCTCGAATCTCTCCAACCATCATAATGTCTGGGTCCTGTCTCATGAGAGACCTAAGCCCAGAAGCAAACGTAAATCCAATATCTGGCTTAACTTGAGTCTGGTTCACTCGTGGCATTTGATATTCTACAGGGTCCTCGATAGTTGAAATGTTAACCTGTGGCGTATTAAGAATATCCAAAATTGTGTATAAAGTAGTTGTTTTACCAGAACCCGTAGGACCAGTCACTAATATAAGACCAGTAGTTTGTTTTGTTGCATCATGAACACCATCAAGACCCGCTCCATGAAGACCAAGTCCCTCTAGTGAAAAACCAGACCTATTTTCTCTCAAAAGACGCATAACAATTTTTTCGCCAAAAAAAATTGGAAGAACAGAAACACGAAAAGAAACCTTTTGTCCGTCCATCTCCATCTTAAATCTACCGTCTTGTGGAAGTCTTTTCTGGTCTAACTTTAAATTTGAAAGTACTTTAATGCGGGCAGAAATAGTTTGTGCTGCTCTTTTTGGAAGTGTCATAGCGTCGTGCAAAATACCATCAATTCGATATCTAACCAAAAGTTCATTTTCCATTGGTTCTATATGAACATCAGATGCGTCTTGAATAACAGCATGATTAAGCAATGTGTCCACAATCCTAACAACAGGAAGGTCTTCCGACATCTTCTTTAAGTCCTCTTCAGACACATCTTCTTCTCCTTCACCAATAAGCTTAAGTGATAAAGCTTCTTTCGTGATTATGTCACCAAACTCATCTTTAAGTGTTTTTTGATATTGCCTGAGCGCATTCTTTATTGACTCGGTGTCAGTAAGTCTTGGCAAAATCTTAAGTCCAACCTTTTTTTTAATAAAATCAATCGCTGGTAAATCTGCTGTATCAAGCATGGCCACCTCAAGCGTAGTTTTGGTTTTTTTGTATCCAATAATATTATGCTTTCTGGCAACAGGTTCTGGAATCATTGATAGAATTGAAAAATCTATCTTCTTATCTTTCAAAGAAACAAATGGTATACCAAGTACGTACGATTCAACGCGCCTAAGGTCATCTTCAGTAATTGCTCCAGCCGAAACGAGCGCTGTAGCGAGTGTCTGTTTTTTCTTCTTTGCTACCTTTTCAGCAACATCAATATCCTTTCGAGAAACTAAACCCGAATCCGTAATAAAACGTTTTAATTGTGCATCTTGAATTCGCACACTTACAAATATTACCTCTTATAAAAAACTTAAAAGTTCCTCGTGTTCTATTATACAGCACACCGCTGTCTTTGACCGCCAATTACTGTATAAAAATACTACTCTTTACAATTTATTATTTTTTTGACAAAACTCAATATTCCTATATACTTTTATTTATTACAAGTCGGCCATTGGTCGATCTTTTTCTTTATAAAAATTAGGGAAAAACGTAATACATTACAAACAATGTGACTAGGTAATCACATTCATAATATAACTAAATACATGTTTGACTTAAAAGTAATAAACTCAGTGCTTGACCAAATGGAAGAAGAGCGTGGAATCAGTCGCGCTAAAATGCTAGATGCGATAGAACAAGCGCTTGCCACTGCATATAAAAAAGAATTTGGAAAACGTGGACAAATAATCCACACTCATTTTGATATAAATACTGGTGATGCAATCTTTGAACAAATTAAAATTGTTGTAGATGAAAACATGCTTCGTCCAGAAAATTCTGAGGAGGAAGATGAAAAGAAAAAATCTAACAAGAAAGAGGTAGGGAAAAATATAGAAACAGAAAACGATGAGGAGAGACTTATTCGTTTTGATCCTGAAAAACATATCCTTATTGAAAACGCACGTCTTATTAAAAAAGATGTTGAACTAAATGAGGAATTATCATTTCCACTTGACCCTAAAGATGATTTCGGAAGAATTGCTGCTCAAACTGCAAAACAGGTTATAATCCAAAAAATTCGAGAAGCTGAAAAAGAATCAGCTCTGTCAGAATATGGTCAAAAAGCTGGTGATATTGTAATGGGACACGTACAACGATTTGAACGAGGAAATCTATACGTGGACCTTGGTCGTGTAACAGGTGTAATGCCGTATGATGAACAAATTCCAGGTGAGCGATTTAGGCCTGGAGAAAGAATTCGCGCACTACTTGTAACAGTAGACGAGACTCCTCGTGATATTTTCTTGAAGCTGTCACGATCACATCCTGACTTTCTTCAAAAACTATTTGAAATAGAAGCCCCAGAATTACAAAATGGTACAGTAGTCGTGAAAGCTATTGCTCGAGAAGCTGGTTCACGATCAAAAATAGCTGTTATGGCTACCGACTCACATATCGACCCTGTTGGGTCAATGGTTGGTCAACGTGGTGTTCGTGTATCAACAGTAATGAGTGAGCTTGGCGGAGAAAAAATCGATATTATTGAATGGTCACCAGATTCGTCTGAATTTATTGAAGATGCTCTTTCACCTGCACAAGTTATGGGAGTAACCATAAACTCAGAAGCAAACGAAAAGGAAGATAGTCGTGGACACGCTACAGTAGAAGTTGCTCCAGACCAACAATCTCTAGCAATTGGACGTGGCGGTCAAAACGTACGACTTGCAGCAAAGCTAACTGGATGGAAAATAGACATTTCTTCTATTGATGGTAATAAAAATGAAAAAGTTACGGAAAACGAAGTTTCAGACAAAAAAGAAGTTGGCGGAAAAGATAATAAAACCGATGAGACAAATAAGATTCCAACAGAAGAAACTATTGTTGAAAACGAAAACGAATCAACAAAATCTAAAAAAGAAGTTGTAGAAGATGTAACAAAAGAAACTGTTAAAGATGATGAGAGTGCAGAAACAATAGAAACTAATGAGGAAAAGATTACAGACAATAATACTACCGAAAAATCAGAGGAGGAAAAAACTAAATAAAAATAGTTAAATATAAAAACAACCATGGTGTTTGGCCACGGTTGTTTTTGTTGTTTTAAGAAGATTATTCTTTGTTATATCTTTCAATACATTTCTTAATCACCTCAACAGCTTCATCTTTATCTCCATATCCAATAACCTTTGTGGTTCCCGGCTTTTTCAAATCTTTATATGTTGTAAAATGATATTGAATCTTTGCTTTCCATCGCTCTCCTAGGTCGTCAAGATGTTCAATTGCATCACCACTATCACGATCGTCTGTTGGAACACATATAATTTTATGATCTTGCTCTCCATTATCTTCAAAATTTAATACACCAATGATATTTGCTCTGACAACAACACCAGTTGGAATAGGTTCGGGTGAAACTATAAGTGTATCGAGTTCGTCCCCATCATCGTCTAGTGTTCCTGGTATAAAACCATAGTTTGATGGTTTTACAAATATTTCAGGCTCTATACGATCTAGTTCAAACGTACCTTTTTTTCTATTATATTCAATTTTTAACATTGACCCCCTAGAAATCTCCACAACAGTATTTATAACTGCATTTTCTAAATCCCCCGGAGTGTATAGTTTGTTGTAATCTGTCATAAATAATAATTTATTTTAACGACAAGATTATATCATGTATCCTTTGTACTTATAGTTTTATCAAACACAAAAACACAGTTCATACTCACATCAATCACGCACGAAAATGTGTAGCTGGTTTATAATAGGGTTATACAACTTACAAAGTAATAATATTAATAACTAAACAAATTAATAAATGAAAACTATTAAAAAAACACACATTTTGAAAAGTTCGCTCTTCCTTCTTATGGTGTCAGCTTTTATGTTTTATTTAATCTCATCAGCTTTCGCACAGGAAGTAGAAAATCGACAAGTACAACTTCAGCAAACTAGAGAAAATATAGAAGAGCGTCGTGCAGAATTAAAGGAACAACGCAAAGAAAATATAGAAGAACGACAGGGTGTTGTCGCCGAACGTAAAGTAGCACTTAAAAAACGTGTGCAGGATAGAATCACAAATCTTTCAAACAACATAAAAAACAAAATGACAGCAGCTAATAATAGACTGGAACAAATTATAGATAGACTTGAAACAAGAATTGCAAAACTTAATGCGCTTGGAGTTGATACAACAAGTACACTTATTCTTGTTGACAAGGCAAAATATGCTATTGATTCGGCAAAAACATCACTAAATGAAATCGACATATTGATAGAAAAATCTGTTACATCTGACAACCCACGAAAAGATTTTAGTGAAGTACGATCAAAATTTAAAGCTGCGCACAACTATATTAAACTTGCACACAATTATCTAAGACAAGCAATTGCGACACTAAAAAATGCAATACGAGAAGCTGAGATTGGAAATGGAGTAAGTGATGCAGTGGTTGATAAAAATAATATAAAAGCCTGCACACAAGAAGCCAAAATATGTGATGACGGTAGTGCTGTAGGTCGGTCTGGTCCAAGTTGTGAATTTGCGAAATGCCCTAGTGAAACTGAATAATACATAAAATATAAAAAATTATAAGACATAACAAAACATCATGTCAGAAGAAAATAAACAAGAAATTAACATTGGTGACAAAACAGAAATACACACACAAGAAGATTATGCGACTGATAGTAACCAATCACATATAGGACCCATTTTAGGTGTACTTATAATAGTGTTGGTGCTTATTTTTGGAGGGCTTTATTTGTGGGGAGCAGAGGTAAGTGATCAAACTGCAGACATACAACCACGACAAATTGAAAACAACGAACCAGAGACAGTGCGTGCAAACGCAGATGCAGACATTCTAAATGTAGTCAGCTCATCTGATGAACTTGATGCGATAGAAGCAGATTTAGAAAGTACAGATTTGGATTCTCTAAACACAGAACTTGATGAAATAAATAGAGAGCTGGATGCTACACTAGGAAACTAAACACAACCACATATAATTAAACAGAGTCCATACATTTCATGTGTGGGCTCTGTTTATTTGCATTTAATTGCATCCAAGGTAAACTGTGCGCGTTATAATCGTTACATTATTATATGACTAAAGAAGAACTAAAAGAAATTAAAATAGAGAAGAAAGATAAAACTTCAGTAACAATTGTTGGTGAAATCCCTTTTTCATATCTAGAAAAACATCGTTCAAATACTATAAAAAAGCTTGGGAAAGATGTAGAAATTAACGGTTTTCGAAAAGGACATGTGCCAGAAAATAAATTGATTCAACATATTGGAGAAATGAATATTCTTAGCGAAATGGCTGAGCAAGCAATTGCAAAAGTGTATCCACTAATTGTTAAGGAAAACATGCTTGATGTTATTGGATACCCACAAATAAGTATCACAAAAATTGCAGAAGGTAATCCCCTTGGTTTTACCGCAACTGTTGCTGTGGTACCGACATTTAAACTACCTGACTATAAAGAAATAGCTTCAAAAATTAATAAAGATAAAGAGTCTGATGAAGTAACAGATGAAGATGTTGACAATCAAGTTAAAGACGTACTTCGTCAGAAAGTAGCTTACGAACGAATGCAAGAGAAAGCGGTTGAAAAAGCAGAAGCAGAAAAATCTAAAAAAGATTTGAAAGGAGCTACAGAATTACCAACACCAGAAACTGTAGATAAAAAAGAAATTGAAGAGGAAAAACATATTCATGACGAAAACTGTAATCATGAAAATGACGATGTTATAGATGATAAAGAGTTGCCAGAGTTAACAGATGAGTATGTAAAAACTATAGGTAAACCTGGTCAATTTGAATCGGTTGAAGATTTCAAAAATAAAATACGTGAACATATAGCTATAGAGAAAAAACAGTCTGTAGCAAGCGCGCATCGAGCAAAAATAACAGACGCTATAATTGAAAAAACTGAACTTGAAATACCTCAAGTATTAATTGATTCAGAAATTAGTCAGATGTTTGCACAAATGGGTGAGGACCTGAAACGTGCACAACTATCTATGGATGATTATTTGTCTCATTTAAAGAAAACTAAAGAAGAGCTGATAAAAGAGTGGGTTCCGTCTGCTAAAAAGCGAGCAACCCTACAACTGGTGCTTAACGAAATAGCAGAACAAGAAGACGTTGATCTGGATAAAGAAAAAGTAGATCACGAAGTATCACAACTTATTGAACAATATAAGGATGCAGATGAAGCCAGAGTACGTATATATGTTGAATCTGTGATGACAAATGAAGCAGTTATGAAAAGGCTTGAAAGTTACTAAAATCATTTATTAGGAAATTAAAAAACCAAGACTTAAAACATTGTTTTTTAATTTCCTAGCCCAAGACATTAATATCTGATACTATCTTCATAATATGGAACTAAAACAAATAAAAGAAAAAGTGCAACTCGTACCAATGGTTATAGAAAAAACTCAAGGTGGTGAGCGCGCATTTGATATTTATTCAAGGCTTCTTAAAGAGCGTATTATCTTTGTAACTGGAGAAATTGAAGACCATATGGGCAACCTTGTTGTTGCTCAACTTCTATTCCTACAAGCAGAGGACTCTAAAAAAGATATCTTTCTTTACATAAATTCTCCTGGTGGAAGTGTTTCTGCTGGACTTGCAATTGTAGACACAATGAACCACATAAAACCTGATGTACATACTGTATGTACTGGTATCGCTGCTTCAATGGGGTCTATTATTCTTTCACAAGGAGCAAAAGGGAAAAGAAGTATTTTGCAGAACGCTGAAGTTATGATTCATCAACCTTGGGGAGGAACACAAGGACAAGCATCTGATATTGAAATCACAGCAAAGCATATACTTCAAACTAGAGACAGGCTTAATAAAATGTTGGCAAAAGCTTCTGGCAAAACACTCGCTCAGGTAGAAAAAGATACAGATAGAGATTTTTTTATGACTTCGGAAGAAGTTAAAAAATATGGCTTAGTCGATGAGATATTAAAGTAAGCAGTTTTACTTACTTTACATCGACTGAGAGCCGGAGTAATGTTTTGGCTATTCCTAATGCCAAAACTGCGAGGCCGAGTAGAAGGTTGTTATGAACGTAGTGAATTACAAACCTGACACTGGTTGATGAGATTCTAAAATAATACTTTATTTTAGAACCTAAGAAAGACAGTTTTGTCTTTCTGACATCAACCAAAAGTCGGAGACTTGTCGCACGGAGTGGAGTGAGTACGACAGTCGAGACCGGACAGGAAGTGATTGGTAGAATTCAAACATAGTGCAGAATTATACTTATCAACTTGACGTTGGTTGATGAGATTCTAAAATAATACTTAAATATAAAAACAGCAGAAACATTTTTCGTTTCTGCTTTTTTTATATTTATCGACATTGTCAATACTACATGATACTGTGTGAGTGTAGAATAAACGATTGATTATTTTTTGAAACAGTACGACTGTATATCTGATTATGTCCGAATGAATACATCTAGATATTGTATATAGACAACATTTGTACTGGAACATTTATTTAAACTAAAATATGGCAATAACAGCAATAGCTGCGATTATTTTCGCAGGAGTGATAGGTGTAACTATAGGGTATTATTTACGATACATACATGCACTCAGTAAAAATGCGACTATCGAACTCTCAATTAAAGAAAAATTACTAAAAGCAGAAGAGAAGGCTCTTAAAATAGTAGAAAAAGCAGAAGGAAAGGTAGAAACAATAGAAAAAGAAAGTAAAGCAGAACTTAAAGAAAAAGTAGATAAACTAGAAAAAACTGAAGAACGATTCATAAAAAAAGAGGAACTTCTTGATCAGCGTCAAATTGATATCGATTCTGAAACTGAAGCATTGCGTGAAAAGATTGATAAAGTAAAATCTATAAACGCACGTCTTGATGAACGAGAGGCAAGCATAGAATCAAAATATGAAGAAATAGCTGATATTACAAAAGAAGATGCTTATACTCATATCGTAGAAAAAATAGAAGAAGAACGTGAAAAAGACCTTGTTAAAAGACTTCAAAAACTTGAGCGTGAGGGTGAAGAGAAATACGAAAAGAAAGCTCAAGATATTATTTCTACAGCTATATTCAGAATTGGAAATACTGTAAAAGCAGATTTAATGAGCTCTGTAATAAAGCTTGAAGACGAAGATGTTAAGGGTAAGATTATTGGAAAAGAAGGTAGAAATGTGAAAGCTTTTGAACGCGCTACTGGAGTCGATGTACTTATAGATGATACACAAGGATGTATAACACTGTCTTCTTTCAATCCTGTTAGGCGTGAAATAGCTCGCGTTGCAATGGACGCGCTTATTAAAGACGGTCGTATACAACCAGCAAAAATTGAAGAAGTGGTTGAGGCATCACGCAAAGACGTGGCGAAAATCGTATGTGACATGGGTGAAAAAGCGGCCTACGAAGCCGGCGTGTCAGACCTTCATCCTGAAATCATTAAAATTATGGGGCGTCTACATTTTCGAACTAGCTATGGACAGAATGTACTTTGGCACTCTGTAGAAATGGCACAACTAGCAGCTATAATAGCTGAAGAAATAGGCGCTGATACATACATCGCAAAAGCTGGTGCTTTTGTACACGACATTGGAAAAACTGTAAGTCAAGAAGTACAAGGTACGCATGTTGAACTTGGACGAAGAATTCTTAAAAAGTACGATGTAGATGAAAAAATTATTCTTGCAATGCAAGCCCATCACGAAGAGTATCCATATGAAACGGTGGAATCTATTATTGTACAGGTAGTCGATGCAATCTCAGGCGGAAGACCTGGAGCTCGTCGTGATTCTTTAGAAAGATACATTGAGCGACTAGGTGAAATTGAACAAATTGCCAAAGACATGCCTGGAGTAGACAAAGCCTTCGCAATACAAGCTGGAAGAGAAGTACGTGTATTAGTAAATCCTGAAAAAATTAATGATTTAGAAGCACACAATCTTGCACGAAGTGTTGCAACAGAAATAGAAGAAAAATTGCGTTATCCTGGAGAAATCAAAGTGAACGTAATACGTGAATCTCGCTCAATTGAGTACGCGCGTTAGACTATATAAAAAATAATTTAAATTAGTTATAAAAAATTACACCACATATTTTTTAGTTATGGTAGTGCCTTGCTTATTAAATAACGTACAATATAATGGTTTGAAGCCCCATAAGGCATCAAGTGCAAAAGCACAAAAAATATTACACACCATTTAGTACAATTTCACATACTATGAATAAAGCTGATATCATTAATAAAGTACATGAGTCACTCGGAGGAACTCGAGTTGACGCAGAACGAGCAATAGAAACAGCAATTAGTTGCATCGTTGATACACTTAAAGACGGTAATGAAGTATCAATCGCAGGACTTGGCATCTTCTCAGCAAAGATGCGTAATGCACGAACAGGACGTAACCCACGAACTGGTGAATCAATCGAAATCCCAGCAATGCGAATACCAAAGTTCCGTGCTGCAAAAGCACTAAAGGATGCTGTGAAATAAATCTCCTTATTTAAAAACTGCCGACTCTTGAAGTCAGCGGTTTTTTTAACATATCACTATGCCAATACTAATATTATGATATACTTATTTTGTAACGGAGGTATTAACTTGAATTTACACGATCCAAGTTTTCGTTACAATTTAGGGTTAACAATGAGTACATGCATTGTTTCCCGCCACAACAAAAGCCCCTTCCGAGGGGCTTTTGTGTTTCTAAATATTTATAAAAAAGCCACTTATAAAGTGGCTTTTTGGACTTAAAAACTACATAACGGTTAGCCGTGATCTATCCACCCTTTTTCAATAAATGATTTTTGATTTAAAACACCAGATGGATACATAGATGAGCAATAAGCAGAGCTGTCTTCGTTCAACCTAAAATACATTGTACCTGTTGTCATAAATTTTCCGTAATCAATCTCAAGAAAAATTTCGTTTGATTTGATTTTAACAACTAAAATTTTTCCATTTGGATGGTTTTTTTCGCATTTTTTAATTAATGCTGAAAAAATATTCGTCGCAGACTGTTTTGAGCAATTCATTTTACTCATGCACTCAGAAATAAATTTCTGAGAATTTTCTTTGAAGAAAACATAATTACATTCTTTTGACATTTTACACCCCCTTGGTGCACTTTTATTATTTAGAAGAACAACTCAAATAAACCAAATGAATTATAATGATAATTATCTATATGTCAAGATTCATATTGATGAATCATAATAAATCTCCTCAAAATAAAAAGTACAAAATCCTCTTGTAGACTATATAAAATAAACCTAAATAGCAATAGGATTATTATGACTATGCACCAAAAAGACCCATTGAAGGTCTTTTTCTCTGTGCGGGTGAGAGGAATCGGTCACGAATAAATTTCTTCCAGAAATTTTCCTCGACCCCGACTCACTCATTCGCAAGCTCATAT
>VAPH01009975.1_pt1 | contig 31090 bp, 29 predicted proteins | sample 3393861 | NCBI WGS metagenome assembly VAPH01 (sample SAMN08290439, study PRJNA428436) | hydrothermal vent metagenome | isolation source: Deep-sea hydrothermal vent chimney | place: Atlantic Ocean: South-mid Altantic Ridge | reverse complement strand
TGCGTCGGCACGATATCGCCAAAGTCAGAAGCGAAGCCGTCACCTTTCACCAACGGTGCAAGGTCCACGGCGAATCCGTGGTTCTGCGAGGTTATGTCGACCCGTCCGGTAGCAAGCCGCTTGACCGGGTGGTTGCCGCCGTGGTGCCCAAAGGGGAGTTTGTACGTCGAACCGCCAACCGCAAGGCCGAGCACCTGATGGCCGAGACAGATGCCGAACATCGGCACAGTTCCGAGAAGATCCTGCACCGCGGTTACGGCTGATTCGAGAGGCTCCGGATCGCCCGGTCCGTTCGAGAGGAAGACGCCGTCGGGGTTGAGAGCCCGCACGTCGGAGCCCGACGTCCATGCTGGAACGATATGAACGTCGAAACCACGAACCGTGAAAGCCTTGACGATCGCCCGCTTCATGCCGAAGTCGTAGGCAACGACCGAGCCCCTTCGTTCCATGTCGGTTCGCACAAGGGTCGGCTCTTTGATCGAAACCTCAAGCGCCAGCGCAAGGCCCTCCATCGGCGGGGCAGCCTTGGCCGCCTCACGGAGCTCGCGTTCGGTTGTGTCGCTGCCGATCGCCGCCGGCATTGCGCCGTGGTCGCGGACGTGGCGCGTGAGTCGCCTGGTGTCGATGTCTGACAGCGCAATAAGCCCGGATTGCTCGAACCACGCCGCAAGTTCGCCCCGGGACCGCCAGTTGCTTGCCATGCGTGACATTGATCGCATCACAACACCGGTACAAAACGGGCGTGGCGCCTGAGCATCGGCCGGGGTGATGCCGTAGTTGCCAACGTGAGGCGCCGTCATCGTGATGATCTGGCGTGCATAGGACGGATCGGTGAAGATCTCCTGATACCCGGCCATTGCGGTGTTGAACACCACCTCACCGGTACCAACGCCCTCGGCACCGACAGCGGTCCCCCGGAACGTCGTCCCGTCAGCAAGCACGAGCAATCCTTCCCGTCGTGTCATCCGCGACCCTCCAACTCGTACGTAACCGAACCCCGATACATGGTTGCTTTGACACGCCCGGTGTAGGAATTGCCGAAGTAGGGCGCGTTGCGGGATTTCGATAGCGTATCGGTCGGTGTCCATGACACCGAGGGATCAAACACAACCACGTTGGCGAGCGCACCAACGGCGATCGACGCACCTTGATCTGTGAGACCGAGAAGCCGCGCGGGGGCGCACGACATCCGGTCGAAGAAGGTTTCCTGATCGAGATCCAAACCTTCGACACTATTGACAACCGCCGCGGCCCACTCCAGCCCGGTAACACCGAACGGCGCGTGTTCGAATGGAACATCTTTTTCGTGTGACGCGTGCGGTGCGTGATCGGTGGCCACCATATCGATCACCCCCGATTTCAGGGCTTCGCGCACCGCCCGAACGTCGTCGGGTTCGCGTAACGGGGGCATCATCTTGTACGACGAATCTGTGGCAGCGGCAGCCCGGTGGTCAAATGCAAGGTGGTGGGGTGTCACCTCGGCAGATACCGAGAGACCCCTGTCCTTGGCGGCGGCAACAAGGTCGACCGCGCCGCGCGTCGAGACGTGTTGCAGGTGATAGGAGACTCCGGTCAGCTCAACCAGCGCCAGGTCCCGAGCAACGATGGACTCCTCAGCGATCGACGGAATCCCGGTCATGCCGAGGCGCGATGACACGGTTCCCTCGTGCATATGTCCACCTCTGGCGAGACCGGGATCGATGGCGTGCTCTGACACAACCCCGCCCAGTTGTGCGATGTACTCCATAGCGCGTCGCAGAAGACCGGCATCGGCAACGGTGTCTCCGTCGTCGCTGAACATCCTCACACCGGCAGCCCATAGATCGTCGAGATGGGCGAGTTGTTCGCCTCGTCGACCCATGGTGAGTGTCCCGGCCGGGATCACTTCCGCCAGGCCCGCCTCTTCACCACGCGACGTTATAAACCGGGCCAGATGTCCGGAATCTATTGCAGGCTCCGTGTTCGGCATCGCAACAAGCGCGGTGTAACCCCCGGCAGCACCGGCCGCTGATCCCGTTGCGATATCCTCTTTCCATTCCTGACCGGGTTCGCGCAGATGCGTGTGCACATCGACGAACCCGGGGCCGACCCACGAGCCCGATGCGTCGATCACGTGTGCCCCATTGGTTCTGAGACCCGGGCCGATCTGTGTTATCCGCTCGCCAACCACAGCCACATCCGCAGACACCACACCTTCTGCCGTCAACACGGTGCCACCGACAATGATCACGCTACCCATGGGCACCTCCAAGCAGCCGAAACAGGACAGCCATGCGAATAGCGACACCGTTAGCTACCTGGTCGAGGACGAGGCATCGCGGATCGTCAGCCACCACATCCGACACCTCGACACCGCGGTTCATCGGTCCGGGATGAAGAACCACTGCGTCATCCTTCAACATCCCGAAACGCTGTTGGGTCAACCCGTACCGCCGCACATATTCCGAAAGGCTCGGAAACACCGATGCACCGCCACGCTCGGTCTGGACCCGCAGCAAATACACCACATCGAGTGAGCCGATTTCCGAGTCGAGATCGCTTGAACGCCGGACCGGCCAGTCCTCGGCATCCACAGGCAGGAGTGTCGGCGGGGCAATGAGCGTGACATCAGCACCCAGAGTCGGGAAGAGGAAGCAGTTGGACCGCGCGACCCGGCTGTAGCGGATATCGCCGACTATGCCGATGCGCAAACCGTCGAGGGCGCCCAAGCTGCGGCGGATCGTGAGCGCATCGAGAAGAGCCTGTGTCGGATGTTGATGTGCTCCATCACCACCGTTGACGACTCGCATCTGCGCCCACTCTGCAACGCGCCAGGGAGCGCCCACAGCCTTGTGGCGAACGACCGCAAGGTCAGCTCCCATCGCCTGAACCGTGAGTACGGTGTCTTTCAGGCTCTCGCCCTTTGAAACGGATGATCCACCGGGGCTGAAGCTCAGTGTGTCGGCCGACAAGGCCTTCGCGGCACGCTCGAAAGACATCCGGGTGCGTGTTGAGGGTTCGAAGAACAGGGTTGCGACAGTCCGACCGCGCAATGCGGGAACCTTTGGAATAGGTCTCTGCAGCACTTCAAGGAAACCATCTGCGTCGTCCAATAACGTCTCTGCTTCCGAGCGATCCATGTGCTCGGTTGACAGAAGGTGCTGCATTACACGCCTTCCTCCTGTTCAACAAAGACTCCATCGTCACCATCGACCTCCACGACGTGCACCATCACCCGCTGCGCGAGGGCAGTCGGCAGGTTGCGTCCTACATAGTCTGCCCGAATCGGAAGTTCGCGATGGCCGCGATCGATGAGGACCGCGAGCTGTACTCGTGCAGGGCGCCCGAGGTCGGTGACTGCATCAAGCGCTGACCGGATGGTGCGGCCGGTGTACAGCACATCGTCAACGAGTACCACGGTCTTGTCCTCCACCGACGTCGAAACATCCGTCGAACCGACGTGCGGGGTCGGGCGCCTGCCGAAGTCGTCGCGATACAGAGCCACGTCAAGTACCCCGAGTGGAACAATGGTGCCTTCGATTGCTTCAAGCACGCCGGCCAAGCGCTCGGCGAGCGGCACTCCCCGTGTCGGTATGCCCAGCAGAACCACGTCCGCAACACCCTTGTTGCGCTCGATGATCTCATGGGCGATTCTGCGTAACCCGCGGGTGATATCGCTCGGCTCCATTACCTGACGCATGCCGGTCCCCTCATGCGGGGGTCTACCGTATGTCGCACGTCAGGGCGTGCGCGCACGTTGTGCATCATTGAAGCTCCGTCCTTTCCGGCCTCACTGGACCGGTCTTTAAAGGTTGAACACATTGACCATACACCGTCGGGTACCGCCCGCCCAAAACGGTCGAGAATCCGAAGCGCCTAACCTGGGCGTTCGGTTTCGATGAGCTTGGCGAGCACACCGTTCACGAAACGTGAGCTGTTTTCGGTCGAAAACTCCTTCGCCAGCTCAACCGCCTCAGAGACGATCACACCTACCGGCATGTCTGTGTGGCGCAGTTCATACAGACCCAAACGGAGCAGCGACACATCAACAACCGGCATGCGATCCACGCGCCACCCCCGTGCGGCCTCACCGATTGACTTGTCGAGTTCACGACGTTGGGACCAGACTCCCTCCACAAGCCGTACCGCACGCGCCGAAAGTCCGTCCACATCCGGCGACTCGAGGCGTCTCGTTTCGGATGCATACAGCGCCTCAAGCGCCTGTCGGCGTGCTTCGGTTCGAGTCACGAGACGCGCGTGATGTAGTCACCCGACCGGGTGTCTACTTTGACGATGTCATCAACATCGACAAACAACGGTGCCTGAATAACCAACCCGGTTTCCATCGTGACCGGCTTTGTCGCCCCCGAGACCCGATCCCCCTTCACCCCGGGCTCCGCGTACGAAACCCTCAGCTCCACGGCTGGGGAAAGATCAACGCCGATGGGCTGTCCATCGTGCAGGGCGACCTGGACGGTTGCACCATCAACCAGGTACGGGGCGGCATCAACCATGAGTGCCTCGCTCACGGAGACCTGCTCGAACGTCTCGCCGTCCATGAAGTTAAAGCCGACGTCATCCTTGTACAGAAACGTCATGTCGCGACGGTCAATCGTTGCGCGCTTAACGTTCTCCCCCGCACGGAAGGTCTTGTCAAACAGGGCGCCGGTGTGAAGGTTCCGTAGTTTCATCCTTACGAACGCCTTCCCTTTGCCGGGTTTCACATGTTGGTGGTCGACCACCTGAAACAGGCCGTCGGGCGTCTCGAGGGCGTGTCCAGGTCGGACGTCGTTTGTTGAAATCATGCGAGGTGAAACTCCTTGTGTGAAAGGGTGAGGTTTTCGCACCCACTATCAGTGACCACCACAGTGTCTTCGATCCGAACCCCACCACACCCCGAAAGGTACACGCCGGGTTCGATCGTGATGATGTTCCCTGCCTCAAGAACGTCTTCGCTGTCTGCTCGTATCCACGGCTCCTCGTGAATCTCAAGGCCCACTCCGTGGCCCGTGGAGTGGAGAAAGTAGTCGAGATATCCGTATCGGTCCAACACGGCCCGACAAGCAGCATCAACGTCGCCTGCAACCACGCCCGGGCGCACAGCGTCGACACCTGCCTGCTGTGACTCCTTCACCGCCTCGTGTACACGTTCCATTTCGGCGTCATGGCCCGAGCCTCGCCAAACGGTGCGCGACATGTCGCTGTGATATCCCTCGACCTCGCATCCGTAGTCGAGGAGGAGCAATCCGTCGGCAATCTCGCCGGTTCCAGATCGGTGGTGGGGAACCGACGCGTGTGCGCCGATCGCCACAATCGGGGGCCACGCTGCCGCGGTGCCGCCGGCACCGCGCATCACATCAATCAAACCCCAGCCCAGCTCGCCCTCGGTCGCGCTGGTGCTTGCAATGACCTCGAGTTCGTCAAATGCAGCGTCCCCTGCCGCGCACGCCGTCCGGACAGCGGCAACCTCGTCGGCGGTCTTGACGCGACGCAGATGTTCCACGACACCGACCGACGGTTCAAGCCTTGCCGATGTCGCCTCGGCAAGCGTGCGCATTGCGTCCCACGTGATGTGGGCCGACTCCACATCCACAATGGAGTTGTCCCCGAACGTGGCGGCAATCGTCGCGTTCAGCCCACCGCTGTGCACGATCAGGTCACCTCCCGGTATCGCTCCAATCAGTCCGGCTGCACTCTCGCCGTAACGGCCGTCGGTGATGAAAACGAACGAGTCCGAGTCCACGACTACGAATGCCAGGGAGCCCGTGAAACCGGTGAGGTATCGAATGTTCGGCAGCGACGTGACGAGGAGCTGTCGGTCAAGCTGCTTTTGTAGGCGGGCGACACGGGATGGGTGATCCATGAGGTTCCTCACGAGTTCGGGTTGGATGGTACAAATCGGGTGCGACACTCGTCGATGCGTGTCAACTAGTAACACCTATCGCGGTCAGGCCGACCAGTACGGTAGCGTCGTCTACGGGCATCACGACGCATTCGCCGATGCTCGGGAGTAACGCCATACGGACGCCCGTGTGGTCTCGCTTCTTGTCGAGCCGTACCAAGTCAAGTACGTCAGACCGCTTTATCCCGGGCGGAATGGTCGTCGGCAATCCGAGCTTCTGCAGGATCTCCACTACGGCCGACGTATCGTTGAAGCCCAGACGTTTCGCTGAACAATAGGATGCTGCAACCATGCCGATGGCAACCGAATGCCCGTGAGAGAGGCCGGTGAGAGTCTCGACTGCGTGTCCGACCGTGTGACCGAAGTTCAACGTTCCCCGAATCCCACGTTCGCGGACATCTGCGGAGACAATATCCGCCTTCACCCGCACAGCACGAATGAGGACGTCTCCGATATTCGCCGCCAAACCGTCTGCTGCGTACAAAGCGACAAGATCGGGATCGGAGATGAACCCGGCCTTTACGGCCTCGGCGGAGCCCTCACGGAGAATATCTTCGGGAAGAGCACGGAGGATGCTGAGATCGATAACCACACGATCTGGATGGTGAAACGCCCCCACGAGATTCTTACCACCGATGTTCACCGCGGTTTTCCCCCCGATTGACGCATCTACGGCCGCCAACATCGTGGTGGGCATCAAGACGCTGCGCACGCCACGCAGGTAGGTGGCGGCAACGAACCCGGCCAGGTCTGTGACCGCACCGCCCCCGACTCCCACGATGACGTCATCGCGTGTCAGGCCCAGTTCGTTCAGTTGCACAAAACAACGCTCGGCCACAGCAAGCGTCTTTGCTTCCTCGCGATCCGGGACAGTCATGACGGCGACGACTCCGCCTCGTGCTCGGAACGACTCGGCGATGTCATGTGCGATGTGAGTTACGGACGGTTGCACGACTATTCCGACACGATGTTTCGAGAGATCCCCGGGCAACAGCATGGTGCCGCGGTCCGTAGCCACCGGTTCATCAACCACCGTAATTGTGGAGAGCGTCCCCCCGGTTTCGTCCGTGATCACAACCTGTTCCACAGGACCTCCAGTTGATCAACGATTGCCTCACGGTCAAGGTCCGCACTCTCAATGACCGCATCAGACACGGAACTGTACGCATCCGTACGGGTCTCAAGGAGGGCATCAAAGTCATCCTCCGGACTACTTCCCGCCACCAAAGGTCGCGTCGTGGTCGCACCAATACGGGTGCGAAGGACCGCAGCCGGTGCCCGCAGCCATACGACAGTCCCGGAACGTTTCATGATCGCCCGATTTGCTTCGTCGAGAACTGCTCCGCCGCCCGTTGCCACGATCGGAGTATCCGACTCACTGAGGGACGAGATAATGTCAGACTCCAAACGGCGAAAAACCGCTTCGCCGCGACTTTCAAAGATCTCAGCAACCGAGATGCCGGCGTGTTGGGTGACCAGGTCGTCGGTATCGACCCATTCAACTCCTACACGCGCCGAGAGACCGGCCGCCGCGGTCGTCTTACCGGCTCCCATCATTCCCACGAGCCAGATTCGTCGTGTCATCGTTAGAAGCCCTCAACGCGCTTTCGGTACCGATCAACGCCGGCTGCGAAGTCTCCAACACTGTCGCCGCCGAACATTCGTTGCATTTCCTGGGCCAGGGTGATCGCCACCATCGTCTCTGCCACGACACCCGCTGCCGGAACCGCAATAACATCGCTGCGCTCACGGAACGCCTTCTCCGGCTCACGAGTCTCGACGTCGACGCTGGCGAGCGGCTTCATAACCGTGGATATCGGCTTCATGGCGGCCCGCACCCGCAAGACACCGCCGATCGTCATGCCACCCTCGGTGCCACCGGCCCGATTTGTGCGCCGGGTGTACTCTCCCTCGATGCGATAAATCTCGTCGTGGGCACTCGATCCTCTGCGGCGCGCCGATGCGAAGCCGTCACCGACCTCAACACCCTTGATTGCTTGAATCGACATGAGAGCTTCCGCGAGTCGTGCATCGATCCGCCGATCGCCGTGAACATGAGATCCGATACCGGGCAGAAGCCCCTCGACAACGACCTCGACCACACCACCGAGTGTGTCTCTGTCCGCCTTGGCAGCCTCGATCTCAGCGATCATCGCCGCCTCGGCGGTAGCGTCGAACACGCGAACGGGCGATTCGTCGATGGCGTCGAGATCGCTATACGAAGGAGTCGCACCCTCGGAAACAACGGTTCCTATCTCAACCACATGGCTAAACACAGTCACGCCTACTACGTCGAGCAGCTGTTTTGCCAGGTACCCCACAACTGTGCGAGCTGCGGTCTCGCGCGCCGATGCACGTTCGAGAATGTCGCGGGCGTCGCGGGTGTCGTATTTCATCATCCCGACCAGGTCGGCGTGACCTGGTCGCGGCGTGGTCAACGGACGTTGGGACTCCCCGGGCGCCGCGGACATCTCGACTTCCCATTTGGGCCATTCAGTGTTTCGAATCAGGATCGCGACGGGTGATCCGAGTGTCTTCCCGAACCGGACTCCCGCGAGGAACTCGAGCTCATCTTGCTCAAGACGCATCCTCCGGCCACGCCCGTACCCCAGTCGACGACGTGCGAGCTCACTTGACAGTCCCTCACCGGTCACTTTGATACCGGCGGGAAGACCCTCGACAACAGCGACCAAACCCGGTCCGTGAGATTCACCTGCAGTGAGATATCGAAACATGGGAGTGAGAGTAGGGCTTTCGGCTGATCGTTGGAAGCGGGTATCGTAAAAGGATGAGAGGGCCGTGGCGGCGGCCCTCCCATCTCGGGGCTCCGCTCAAGAGCGGAGATCTTGCTACTTCAGGATCTGCTGTCCGACGGCGAGCTCAAACGCAGTGTCACCGAACATGAACACACCCTTATCGATTGTCAGACTGACGACCTTGTATGAACCGGCGAAGGTATCGCCAACACCAACCTTGTACGATGTTCCGTTCACAACGACGGTCGCCTGCAGCACACCGTCGACTGTCGTGATGGCCTGAAGTGTGATCGTGTTAGCGGGGGTAAATGTTCCACCGTCGCCGTCGCCGCCGACACCGGGGAGTCCACCGCGAGACCCGTCGCCGACCAGCGGCCTAAAGGGGTCTCGGGGTTGTGACAACTGGAATGAACCGGCGACAACGTTAACCGGCGGGGCCTCCTGTCCGAGACCGTCAGCGATCGCAACAATCGGGCGAGACGGCCCCTGGGATGCCTCTGAAACCGAGTTAAGGACTCCTGAGGAAATCATCATCCATCCGGCAAAGACTCCAGCGGCGATCAGTAACAGTGATCCGGTGAGGGCAACGACATAGCGGTTGCCGGATCTCATTCGCCAACCTCCTGATCGGCGCCGTCGGCAGGGGAATTGCCGTCCACTGGCGGTTCTTCAATGATCTTCACCAGCACACCGGTCCGCGTGAAGAGCCGCAAGCTAAGGTCGATCGTCAGCTCCGATACCGGACGGCGTTGTTTGACTGTCGTATCCTCAGCCCCATCTTCTCCGCCGTCCCCGGCTTCCTCGACGACCTCCATCGGACTCAGCGTGATCGAGTCGGTCCGAACCAGGCGATCCATAGCCTCGATGCCGTAGAGAAACCCCAGTACCTCAAAATACTGGCCCGTGACGGTGACAGAAACGGCTACCTCAAAGACGGGGGTCTCTGTTTCTACCACACCCGGCGCCGGCGGCGCCAGCGACACCTGAGATATCCGAACACCAGTGCTGTCTGCGAGAAAGTTGATATCGGAAATGAACGCCGCCTGCTCCGGCTCCTCGGGGATCGAGCTTTGCATCGCACCAATAGCAAACTGGTACGACACCTCATTCGCTTTGATCTCTTTGAGTCTGGCTAGACGAGTTTGCAGCGTCAGAGTCTGGTCCTCCTCGGTCTGCAACACCTGGGTAACACGATCGACTTCGGCGTTCTGCGGTCCGATGACGAGCATCCACCAAAGCAACGTCAAGAACAGAACGCCGAGAAGCCCGAACACGAGAGTGGAGCGCTTCACGGGTTCACCTCGGGAATCCGGGCTTCGCGTCTCTGAGCATCCGCTGCGGTCGTCAACGTTGTTTGACTCGTGTAGTTGAGGACCTCTATTTCGCCCTCGAAGGTATCGATAATGGTAGAAACCCACGTACCCTCGCCTGCGGGAAAGGTGTCAGCGTCGAGGGACCGCAGCCAGGCGGAAACGTCCGGGAAATCGAAGGCAACCCCGGTCATCTGGATCGAGCCGACCCCCGGCGTGTCGATCGCTAGATTGGTGGTCCCACTGAAACTCGTCAGCCAAGTCCGGTCCGGGATAACCCGTGAGAGGTCGTTCAGGATTCTTCCCCATGACACATCGCGGGCCAGGATGGTTTCCAGGGTCGCCCGCTGGGCGGTGTACTCGGAAAGGAGCTCCTCCATCGATGAGAGTTCGGCGATCTGAGATTTATAGCCGTTGTTCGTCGCCTGCTGGTCTTCGATCTTGCTCTCAATGTCCCCGACCCGTCCACCTAGAAGCGTCGTGACAACGGCCAGGACTGCCAAATAGGCGATACCCGCGATCACAAGTCCGGCGACCTTGCGCCGTCCCGCCTGTTTCTCGAAACTCTCCGGAGGAAGCAGATTAATGGCGCGCATCTAGAGCTCCCCCCATAGACTCAACCCGATCGCCGTCGGCAAGACGGGTTGCGCGGCCTGCATTTCGTCGTCGGAAAGACCAACCCTGCCCACATTGACGAGATCGAGAATCCGGGCCGGCTCCAGAGGAATCCCCAGGTCACTCGCCAGCCGGTTCGCCAGGTGCGGCATTCGTGCACCGTTACCCGCAACGACCAGGCGCACGACTTCTTCGTTGTTGTTCTGTGAGCGAAAGAAGGTGACCGAGCCCCGAACCTCTTCGATCAGCTGATCTCCGGCACGCGTCAGGATGCCTCTGGCAGATGAATCAGGATCTTCAGTTTCCATCCCGCGCTCAGGTTCTACACCGACGCGCGCCTTCGTTTCCAAGGCGTCTTCACGGTCGAGGCTCATTCCATCCTCGAGCGCCTTGGTGAACTCGTCGCCGCCGCGAGGCAACAGCCTTACGAATCTCGCCGAACCGCCCTTCGCGATAACGACCTGCGTCACCGTCGCACCGATGTCGACGATGAGCTGCAGTGGATTGTCGATCGCGGGAGCCATCCCGTACACAGCCCGCACAAGTCCGAAACTCTGTAGATCGATCGCCTTTGGTGAGATCTTTGCTTCGCCGAGAACCCTCATCAATGTATTGACAACGTCCCGGTGCACCGCGACCACGAGGATGGACATCATCGGTTCGCCGGCCGGCGTTACAAATTCCTCAAGCGGCACGAAATCGAGAACCGCCTCGTCTACGCCCATGGGAATGGAGTCTTGTACCTGGAAAGGCAGGGCCTCAGCGAGTTCGCTCTCCTCCATTTGCGGGAGGTCGACCTGGCGCACAACCAGACGCTGATTGGCGGTGCCGACGACGACACCCTTGCGTGGAAGCTTGTGACGTTTCCAGATCGCAGCAACCACCTCGGCGACCGCGCCTTCATCAAGAATGTCGCCGGCGAGAACAGCGCCCGGGGGAAGAGGCATCTCGACAAATCTGCGCAGAGTGCGCTTCGCTTTGGAGGTGTCTAAGACTGCGACCCGGACTGCATCACCGCCTATGTCCAGCCCAATTGAGACCGCCATCTCTTCTCCACCTAGGAAACTCCGCCTTCCGGCAGCTAGTGGGTCCCGCCGAGGACTAACTACCGAACTGAAACGAGCTTAGGCATCGGAGTATCGCCACCACAAACCGAATCAACTCCAGACCCTGCGATGCGACTAGGCGAGGTACCAATCCAGAATACGGTCGCCCGCCACTATGGCCACATACGCTCCGAGAACCAGATAGGGGCCAAACGGAATCGAGTCCTTACGCCCCTTAATCCCGGTGATTAGGAGCAAGATCGAGAGCACTCCGCCCAACAGAAACGCAAAGAAGAACGCCACGCCTAGGCGACCCCACCCCGGGTAGCCCGCAAACATTCCCAGCAAGAACGCCAGTTTCACGTCGCCGAACCCGAATCCACCGGCAGGAGCGACGAGTGCAATGACGAGCAGAGCGCCGAAGTAAGCCAACCCGGCGAGGAGTGCGCGGATCGCGCCTTCAGGATCCCCTGCCGCGACCGCTCCGCCGACAAGCAGGACGGCACCGACAACGATGCCGGGATACAGGATCCGATTCGGGATGAGCTTGTGGTCAAGGTCTGTGAGGGTCAATGTGATCGTGACACCCGCGAACCAGAGATAGGCGGGCAGCACCCATTCCATACCAATAACGACGGCGGTTCCGGCGAATACGGCCGCCGTGAGAAGCTCAACGACTAGGTACCGGATCGATATCCTGGTTCTGCACTCGCTGCATCTTCCCCGCAGAACCACCCACGAAACAACCGGGACGTTCTCCCGCCAGGAGATCTCATGGCGGCAACTCGGGCATGCTGATCGAGGACGCAGCACCGACCTCTTGAGCGGCACCCTATAGGCGACCACGTTGATAAACGATCCAAACGAGAGTCCGAGAAGACCGAGAAGGCTGAGCACTATGACTTGATCGCTCACGGTGGTGAGTTCTCCCTAACGCTGTGGATATCAAAACACTACCCGGCGCCTCGAAGATCCCGCGGATTCGCGCACAAGGGTCCGGACGCAGGAGAGGGACGGCTCAAGCCGTCCCTCTCCTGCGTTAGTTTCGAGCTGCCCTAGAGAGTCGGGAAGCCGCCTGTCACCCAGCCTGTAGGTGCTCCTGCCGATGTCGGGCAAGCAAGTGTGCCACCTGACGCCACGGCGTTGTAGAACGTGCCACCTGTCGCTGACGAGTCTTCGAAGATCGCGAAGATGTTGCCGGAATCGCTGGTCCGTGTGAGACATACGACGTTGTCGTTCGACGAAACGGGCATCGAGACAACAACACCCTCTTCGATACTGGAGGTTGTGCTGACATCCAGGACGATGCTCGACTCGAACGCCTTCAGGTTCGCCTCAACGGTCGTGAACGCGGTGTTGTCGACCCAGTAGCCCTTCTCAGCGAGAAGCACATTCCGCAATTCTGCCTGGACCGCACGATCCTGCGCTCGGCTGCGGAAACCGAGGAACGATGGGATGGCAATGGCAACGAGAATTGCAATGATAAGCACCACAACCATCAGTTCAATGAGGGTGAAACCCTCTTCCTTGTCGAGACGCTCGCGCATCCAACGCATGTGTAGACCTCCATGTAGATAATGAGATTACGAGGCAGCGAATGTCACATACCTATGTCGCTTCCATCGGCGATAACCCGCGAAAAGTTGAGCGATTTCTCCCGACACAGAGCGGTGAGCAGCCCGACACGGACGCAATCCGGCACCCGGGCACCGGCCCGTGGCGATTCGGGTCCCTACACGATTGCGGCGAGGTTGAAGATCGGTAGATAGAGCGCGATCAGGATGCCACCGACGGTGATCCCCATCACGACAATGAGCAGCGGCTCGATGAGACTGGTGAGCGCGTTCACCATGTCGTCGACCTCACGATTGTAGAAGTCTGACACTTTCCCCAACATCGCATCGAGTGCGCCGGTTTCCTCGCCGACTGTCATCATCTGGACGACCATCGGCGGGAATATCGCGTGACGAGAGAGAGGTTCAGCAAGTGACTCGCCGTCACGCACTGACGCCTTGACGTCTTCCAGCGCCTTCGACATCTTGCGGTTCCCGGAAGTTGCGGACACGATATCGATCGCTTGGAGGATCGGGACCCCGGTCCGGCTCAGCACTGCAAACGTTCGGGCAAACCGCGACAGGGCCGTCTTGTGTGCGAGTTTCCCGAAGACCGGGATCTTTAGCTTGGCACTATCCCAGATGTACCGTCCCGATTCGGTGTTCTTCCATTTCTGGAATCCGACAGCAGATCCGACGGTCCCGAGAATGAGCGCCCACCAATAGTTCGTCATGATGTTTGACAAGCCAACGAGAACCAGCGTCGGTGCCGGCAGGGATGCACCGCCGCCCATCTCTTCGTACAGATCGGCGAAGATGGGGACGACGAAAACGATCATTGCGGTTGTCACGAAGAGAATCAGCACACCGACGACTATCGGATACGCCATTGCGGACTTGATCTTGGAGCGAAGGTTGAGATTGGCTTCGAGCATGTCGGCGAGCCGCTCAAGGGTTTCATCGAGTACGCCGCCCACCTCTCCGGCCTTGATCATCGCGACGTACAGTTCACCGAACACCTTCGGGTGTTTTTCCATGGCCTGGGACAGGGAGGTTCCCTTTTCGACGTCTGAGCGCACCTGCCGGATGACGGTTGCCAAAGAGGCCGACTCTGTCTGATCGACAAGAACTGCGAGTGCGCGGATAAGAGACAGGCCGGAGTTCACCATCGTTGCGAACTGGCGTGAGAACAGGACCACATCTTTGGCTTTGACCCGGTCGGAGAGTCCCGGGATCTTGATCTCCATCTGCAGCGCGGAGGATTTCTGCTCCTCGACTGCGATCGGTGTCAGTCCCTTCTCTCTCAGGGCCTTGACAACAAGACTCTGTGACTGGCCTTCAATCTTTCCGGTTCTGATCTGACCCTGTTTGTCGCGAACCTTGTAAGTGAATGTTGCTGCCATCACATGGTTCCTTGCATGATTGCGTCAAAAACGTCGGGGTCCTGGCACCGTTCGCGGGCAACCATCTCGGTGACAGATCCCCTGCGAACCAACTCGACGAGTGCGGTGTCCATGGTCTGCATCCCGAACTTTCCGCCCGCCTGCATCGCTGAGGCGATCTGGTGCACCTTACCTTCGCGGATTAGGTTGCGGATAGCCGCGGTGGCCACCATGACCTCTATGGCCGCGGCACGACCCTGGCCGTCCTTGGTACGCAGAAGTTGCTGGCTCAAGACTGCTTGCAGGGAGCTGGCCAGCTGCACACGAACCTGCCGCTGTTGGTGTGGGGGGAACACGTCGATAATGCGCTCAATGGACTTTGGTGCGTCTTGTGTGTGCAGTGTGGCGAACACCAGGTGTCCCGTTTCGGCCGCGGTGATCGCCGTCGAAATCGTCTCAAGATCCCGAAGCTCACCAACGAGGATGACATCGGGATCCTGACGGAGAGCGTGTTTGAGGGCCGAGGCGAAGCTCATCGTGTCCGTCCCCACTTCCCGCTGGTTGACGACAGACATCTTGTGGCGGTGGGTGAACTCGATCGGATCTTCGACCGTGACTATGTGGTCTGCACGCGACGAGTTGATGAGGTCAATGATTGAAGCAAGCGTTGTGCTTTTCCCAGACCCGGTCGGACCGGTAACCAACACGAGTCCGCGCTGGTACGTGGCGAACTCGTTAACAATCTCGGGCATACCCAGCTGCTCAAGGGTGTACACCTCGTTGGGAATTGCACGCATGACTGAGGCAATGGCGTCACGTTGGAAGAAGACGTTGACACGAAACCGACCAATGCCTGGAACCGGATGCGAGGCATCGAGCTCCCGAGTCTCCTCGAGTTCCTCGCGTTGGCGCCCGGTGAGGATTTCGTAGATCATCGAGCGCAGCGGTGCCGGCTTGAGCAGTCCGTACCCATCGACGGGATACAACGATCCGTTGACACGTACTTGGGGAGGCGAACCGGCTGTGAGGTGAAGATCGGAGCCGCCTCGTCCCACCAGCTCCCTCAGAAGATCGTTCACATGGGGTCGCTCTTCTGCAACTGGAGATCCCCCGAGATCCGCGGTTAGCCGCTCCTGTACTTCCTGACGCGTTGCGGCATTCTCTTCCTCGCCTCCCAGCGAAGATTTGACGTCGAGGCCGACGTAGGCCGGGGCGATGTTCTCCTGAAGCAATGATCGCGACGCGAGGGCAACCGTGATGTTGCACCCCGCGGCACGGCGTACCAATTCGACGCGTTTCTCATCGAGCGGATCATCGACAGCGATAACCAGTGCCCCGCTGTCCTCGATCTCGATCGGAAGGACCTGGAGTTCCTGTGCGAGATCGGCGGAAATCTTGCGGAGCGCCGCCGGGTCCGGAAAGATGCGATCCGGGCCGTCGAGATCGATAAATCGGACGCTCAGGCGCTCCGCGACGGATGCCAGGATGTCACGATCGGAAACGTCGCCCTCCTCGACAAGGATCCGGGGCAGCGGAGTCCCCGACGACGCGACCGTGAGGAGATGTTCCTCAAGCCGGTCGCGCGCCAGCAACCTACGGTCAACCAGGATCTCTCCTAGTTCCCTATCGACTGTGTCCATGTTGAGACGTGCTCCCTGCGCTGTATGTCGTGAATATCGGCGATCTAGGCGACAACCCTTAGGATCTCTTCGAAAGTGGTGAGTCCCCGAGAAATCTTGGCGAAACCGTCATCACGCAGGGTACGCATGCCAGAGGCCATCGCTTCCCTTCCGATAACTTCGGCGGAGGCGCGATCAACGATGAGCCGCTGAATCTCTTCGTTGATCAACATCACCTCGGTCAAGCTCACGCGGCCCTTGTAACCCGTCATCGAGCAGGCCTTGCATCCCACCTTGACATACACATTGGGAACGCCGTGGGTTGCTTCGTCCCATCCGATATCCTTGAGCATTGCGGCGGACACGGACGAGTCCTTTTTCTTGCACTTCTCACACAACACGCGAGCGAGACGCTGCGCCAACACGCAGTCGAGGGCGGAGGACACCAGGAACGGCTCGACACCCATGTCGATGAGCCGCCCTACGGATGAAGGGGCATCATTTGTGTGTAGCGTAGAAAGCACCAGGTGACCGGTAAGGGCGGATTCGATAGCGATTGCCGCGGTCTCTCCATCACGAATCTCACCAATCAGAATGACGTCCGGGTCTGCGCGCAAGATCGACTTGAGAGCGTTCGCAAAGAGCAGTCCGGCCTTGCGGTTTACCTGGACCTGAGTGATCCCATTGAGTCGGTATTCGACCGGGTCTTCGACCGTGATGATATTTACATCCTCGTTATTGAGGATGTCGAGCGTCGAATACAGCGTCGTCGTCTTACCGGATCCGGTGGGACCCGTGACCAGGATCGCCCCATATGGCTTCTCATACGCCTCCTTGAAGCGTTCGAGGTTATAGGGCTCGAAACCAAGCTCTGTGAGGGCCACCACGCCGGCTGACTTGTCGAGGATACGCATAACTACCTTCTCGCCGTAGATCGACGGGAGGGTTGCGGTACGCAGATCGATAGCCTTCCCGGATACGCGAAGCGAGATACGTCCATCCTGGGGCACCCGCCGTTCGGCAATGTTGAGGTCAGACATGATCTTGATGCGTGATACGACGGCGTTGGAAATCGAACGGGGCGTGCGCATGACCTCGTGGAGAACACCGTCGATACGGAACCGGATACGCAGATCCTTTTCGCCCGGTTCAATGTGAATATCCGAGGCCCGCTCGTTCACGGCCCGGGAAATGAGTGTGTTCAGTAGCTTGACGACCGGTGCTTCTTCGGCGGCGATCTCGAGTCCTCCGAGATCCGCCTCACCCTCCTCTTCTGCGGCCAAGTCCGCAAGATCCGACACTGATTCGTCGAAGGTCGACTGTCGCCGGATCGCCTCTTCGAGGTCCGAACGGGTTGCGACCTTGGTTACGATGTCGAGGCCGGTGACGGCCCTCAGGTCATCGATGGCCAGGACGTTCGCCGGGTCGGCCATTGCACAAACGAGACGTCCGTCTTCAAATCCGAGAGGTAGAACCGTATATCGGTCTTGAAGGTATTCGGGGACCGTCGCTACGGCCGCGGGGTCGATTTGCTCTTCGCTGAGATCGACATATTCGATGCCGATCTGCGTAGCAAGTGTGCGTACCAGGTCGGCCTCGAGCACGAAACCCTCTTCGACAAGGACGCGACCAAGCGGGACACCGGATGTCTGCTGCGTCTCAATTGCCTGATCGAGCTGCTCTCGGCTAAGAAGACCCTCTTCCAAAAGCATCGTGCCCAAATGTCGGGCGTCGCTCGGCACGTCTTCTCTCCCTTAGTTCCGACGTCATTCCCGGACCCACGAAAGACGTGGGCATCTGAGGGTTTGTCGGCACCCCTGCGAGAGTGCTTGAGGAGTTGTCTGTCGGCTGAATCGTTGTGACCTACTGTGGGTCACGGCGCCGCTGTTCCTCCGCCTGAAGTGCCTTGATCATCACGTCGACACTCGGCACCCGACCGGTCCAGAGCTCAAACGCGGCGACGGCCTGATGGATCAGCATGTCGGTGCCCGAGGCCACCGGTTTCCGGGCCCGCCCGCACTGAATTTCGGCAGGTGTCTCGCCATGTGCATACACCATCTCGAACCACCCGGTAGCCGCATCCACAACTGCCGCGACATGGTTCTCACCGTTCATGCCGACGGGGGTTGCATTGACAACGACCCCCTCCACCGCCGAGCCCCACGAGACCGTCCTGCCATTCACCGCGGTCATGGTGAGCAAGCGCCGCGCGTTCTCCTGGGACCGTGCGCTAACAACGAGGTCGCGTCCGCTGAGGGCCACTGCCGCCGCGGCTGCGGCCCCTCCGGCTCCGAGCAGCAACACCGGACCGTCAACCGGTAGGCAGCGATGGGTCCAGGCGCCTGTGACACCCGCTACGTCCGTATTGTGCCCGACAAGGCGTGCCCCCGAGCGTGTAACCGTGTTCACTGCTCCGGTCCGCCTAGCGAGCTCTGAGCGCACATCCACGAACTCGTACGCCAGGCGCTTGTACGGCATTGTCACGTTGCATCCGTCGAACTCGCCTTCCCGTATCTCTCCAAGGCGCTTGCGCGCCTCGTCCGGTCGAAGATCCCACGGTGTATAGGTACCCGTAAGACCCGCCGCAGCGAGAGCGGCCTCGTGGATCGCCGGTGAGAGCGAATGTGTTGCGGGTCGGCCGATAATCCCGAGACGGAAGCCGTCGCGGGTCACGGCAAGATACCGTCCTTGCGCGCTTGGTCGACCTTGGCGTTGTGTTCAGCAAGAGTTTCCGAGAAGCCGTGTTTGCCGTCAGCAGAGATGACGACGTAGTAGAAAAAGTTCGTCTCGGCCGGGTCGGCGGCGGCAGCGAGCGACGCCAGCCGAACGCCGGCAATCGGAGTCGGCGGCAGACCGGCGACCTTGTACGTATTCCATGGAGAGTCGATCTCAAGATCCGACTTGAGCACCCGCCCGGGGTTTTCGCCAAGGGCATAGATAACGGTCGCGTCGATCTGCAGTGCGATGCCGGCTTCGAGACGATTCTCGATCACGCTGGCAATCAACGGTCGGTCCTCTTCGAGTTTTGCTTCCTTTTCGATAAGCGAGGCAATCACCAACCCGTCGTACGGCGTGAGGCCCGCTGCTTCCAATGTCGACCAGTCCTGGGCCTCGATTCTGCCTTCCAGTGTTGTTGCAAGGGTTTGCAGAATGTCCTCGGGTGGGGCTCCAACGACAAACTCGTACGTGTCAGGCGCCAACAGACCTTCCCACGCGACAAGCGGTGACACACCCGCGGGAAGCTCCTCCGGGAGATACGCAGACGTGACGTCGCCGGAGAGCAATGCACTCTCAAGTTCGGCGACAGTAAGACCCGATGCCTTCGAGATGGAATCGAGCATCTCCTCGATCCGGAGCCCTTCGATGACCGTTAGGCGAAACACCTCATCACCCGGAGGACCCTGTATCAGCAGCGCCACAACAGCGTCGAAGGACGATCCCGCTGGAAGGGTATAGTCGCCGGCTCGGAGCTGACTCGCTTCGCCGCTCTCCGTGACGGCTTTCTCGAACTTACGTGCGTCGTTGATAACCCCGCTATCTCGCAATATCTTCGAAATCGTCCGCGCCGAGGAACCCTCCGGAATCGTGAAGTCGATGGGCGTTCCTAGCACTATCTCGGACTCGCCCGCTTCGATGCCGACGGAGTCTGCCCAGCCCTCGACGGTGCTTCGCAGGACTCCCCAACCAATCACAAGAATTCCAACAACGAGAGCAGCGCCAACCACGCGCATGAGCCATGGCAGCCACCAGGGCGTGTTGCTCGGAGGTTCAGGCTCGTGTTCGGCCACGTAGTAGTGCTCGTTCATCGTGAAGGTCTCTTCGGTCTGTCGAGGTATGTCTGGAGTATGAAACTGGCCGCTATTTTGTCGATCATCTGCTTGCGTTTCGCCCGTCGTACATTGCCCTCAAGGAGCGCACGCTCGGCCTGTGTCGTTGTGAAGCGCTCGTCAACAAACTCGATCGGCAGTCCGGTAGCGTCATGAGCCTGTGTGGCGATTCGTTCGGCTCGGTCGACCGCCGGTCCTTCGTGACCGGATAGCGATGTTGGGCGTCCCACCACAACAAGAACGACGTCGTACTCCTCGCAGATTGCCCGGACTTCCGATGCGAAGTCTCCTTGTTTGGTGTCAATAACGGCATGCGGTGACGCGATGATACCGGCGGGGTCGGATAACGCGATGCCTATCCGTCGCTCCCCCGGGTCAATGCCGAGAATACGACCGTCGGTCACCGGCCCGCCAACGCATCGCGTGCAAGACTTCGCGCCATCTCCAGCGCCTCGGCCATGCGATCACCATTGGGACCTCCTGCCTGGCTTAACTGTGGATCGCGCGAGCCGCCACCACCCAACACCTGGGCGGCAGGCCCGACGAAGTCTCCGGCAGACACTCCATCAGCTACGAGGTCGTCCGACACTATTCCGACAAGGACACCTTTGCCGGCGTTGACCGATCCCACAATCGCGACCCCCGAGCCGATCTGGTCACGTAGCTGGTATGCCAGAGCACGCAGTTCCCCGGCATCCGCGTTGTCCTGCACAACCACGAGCAACCCGGCCCCCTTGACCATCTCAACATCGTCTGCGAGCGTCGATGCCGTGTGGCTTCGCGTCTGTGCCTCGAACTGTTCGATACGGGCCTCCTGGTCCGCCATACGGCTATTGAGGCTCTGTGCCGCTGTGAGCACATTCCCAGGCAGCGTGCGAAGTTCCGCGGCAACGCCCTCCAACTCTCGACGCATCCCCACGAGATGTTCGTAGGCCCGTACACCGGTCAGCGCCTCTACGCGCCGGACGTTCGACCCGACTGACCCCTCGCTGATCAGTAACAACGGCCCAACCTGGCCGGTAGAAGACACATGGGTACCTCCGCAGAATTCGGTCGAGAAATTGCCCGTCTTGACGACCCGGACCTCATCTCCGTATTTGTCTCCGAAGAACGCAATGGCGCCCATCTGTTCCGCTTCAGCCTTTGAAGTGACGACGGTGTCCACCTGCGAATTGTCGATAACTTGTTCGTTCACCAGCAATTCGACATCACGCAATTCCTCGGGAGCAACCGCCGTGTAATGGTTGAAGTCGAATCGGAGCCGATCCGGCGCCACCAGAGAACCGGCCTGTTGCACGTGATCGCCGATCACATCGCGCAGAGCGGCGTGAAGAAGATGCGTCCCGGTGTGGTTCTTTCGCAAATACTCACGACGTTTGCGGTCAATGACCGCGCTCACCTCCTGCCCCGTCTGAACGTATCCCTCCGTGACGCGCCCCCGATGGCCGTGCACACCCTGCAATGCGTGTTGGGTATCGCTCACTCTGACGGATCCAGTCGGCGTCGCGAGCGTGCCGGTATCACCCATCTGGCCGCCCGATTCCGCATAGAACGGAGTCTTGTCCAGGAAGATCTCGATGTCCTCGCCCGCCTCGGCGCGCCGCACCGCTTCACCCTCGCGCAGGATCGCCAATGTGCGAGCCGTCCCTGCCTCCTGTCCATATCCAATGAACTCCGTGGGTTGAATATCACGCAACAACGTCCGGTACAGATCCGCAGCATCCGCGGCACCCGCACCTTTGAACGCCTCTCGAGCCCGTTTGCGCTGCGCTTCCATTTCGATATCGAACGCGGCACGATCAAGGCTGATACCGCGCTCCGCGAGAATCTCCTCGGTCAACTCCACCGGGAACCCGAATGTGTCGTGAAGCTTGAAGGCGGTACCGCCCGGGAACGTCGCCGGTGTATTCGCAAGCTCACCGGAGGCCGACGATTCTGCGTGCACAGATCCCTTGATCTCGATAGTTCTCAGTTCGGCTTCGAGCAGCTGGTTTCCGGACTCAAGTGTCTTGCGGAACTGCACCTCTTCACGTTCAGCCAGGGTCAAAATCGAATCCCGGTTCTCTGCGAGGCTCGGGTAGGCCTCGCCCATGACATCGATTGTTGCGTTCACCATTGTTGGGATGATCAGCTCGTCGGCACCGAGAGTGTATCCGTGACGGACGGCGCGGCGTAGCAGTCGACGCAGGATGTATCCGCGCCCCTCGTTCGACGGGACGACCTTGTCGTTGATGAGATGCGCCACGGCACGACCATGGTCCGCCAGGATCTTGAGGCTGACATCGGCTGATCCGTCGGCACCGAAGGTCGTTCCGGTGGCGTTCTCGGCCGCCGCGATAATCGTTCGCACCTCGTCGGTCTCAAACAACGTCTCGGTCTCCTGGAGGGCCATCCCGATACGTTCGAGTCCCGCCCCGGTGTCGATGTTCTTGGCCGGAAGGTCACCGACGACGTTGTACGGCACGTCCTGGATGTGAGCCATGAACACGAGGTTCCATATTTCAACAAAACGGTCCTCATCGCCGCCGATGGCCCCGCCACCGTGACCGTATTGCTCACCTCGATCGAAGAAAATCTCCGATGAGGGACCGCAGGGGCCGGCGACGCCCATCTGCCAGAAGTTGTCCTTGCCGCCGCGCTGTACTCGCTCAGCGGGCACCCCGACCTGGTCTATCCAGATGGCCGCGGCTTCGTCGTCCGTCTCGTGCACGGTGTACCAAAGGCGCTCCGGGTCGAACCCGAACCCCTCGGTCATGAGGTCGTACGCGTAGGTACACGCCTCTTGTTTGAAGTAGTCCCCGAACGAGAAACTCCCGAGCATCTCAAAGAACGTCAGGTGCCGGGCGGTAGTCCCGACGACGTCAATGTCTCCGGTACGGATACATTTCTGCACAGACGTCGCCCGCGAATACGGGGCCGGTTCTTCACCCAACAGGTACGGTTTGAACGGCACCATACCGGCGACCGTAAGCAGCAAGGTCGGGTCGATCGGAATAAGCGAAGCCGACGGGACCACCGTGTGGCCTCGGCTTTCGAAGAAATCAAGGAATGTTGTACGAATCTGCTGTATCTGCATGGGGAGTGGAGAGTAGTCGGTTAGGACTGTTGGTTAGGCTTTGCGGGACTCACACCGTCCGCAACCCGGTCAATGATCCCGGCGACACCCCGAACCCCGATGTTCGCGGCATTCTGTGCGTTGAGCGCCTCACGAGCGCGGCGTAGTTTGGCCGCCGCGACAACTCCACCGCTTACCGTGGCTATCACACCGAGTACGAACCATCGAAGACGCATAAACATGACTCTCAATGTAGTCGGTAGCGACGGACGAAAACCAGCGATCACGCCGATCGGCTACGACTCGTCTCCCATCGGTCGCGGTGGTTTCCCGAGCAGACCGTCCACCTGTTTCAACCAGTCGGCGTGACGCTGCTCAGCACCTTGTCCTCGTGGGCGATACACGATTGACGATGCAAGCTCGGGAGGGAGATACGACTGTGCGACGATGCTTCCCTTGGCTGCGTGCGGATAGATGTAATCGACACCGTGGCCCAGTACCGCGAGTCCGGGCAGCGCGGCGTTTCGTAAATGTGGAGGCACCTCGGCTGCAGGCGATGACTCGACGAGGTCCTTCGCCGCCGCCATGGTGGTCTTCACTGAGTTGGACTTGGGGGCCAAAGCAAGGAATAGAGTCGCATGTGCAAGCGCGAATTCGCATTCCGGGTACCCCACCCGTTCGACTGCCGAGAAACAATCGATGGCAACCGTCAACGCGCGACTATCGGCTAGGCCGACATCTTCGCTGGCGAAAACGATGAGGCGACGGGCGAGAAACTTCGGGTCCTCCCCCGCCGCGACCATTGTCCTGAGCCAGTACATGGCCGCATCAGGGTCCGACCCACGCATGCTCTTGATATAGGCCGAGATCATGTCGTAGTGTCGGTCGCCGGTCTTGTCGTAACGCACAACTCTGCGCTGGAGGGCTTCGGTAACCGCGGCCTCGTCGATCGCCGTACCGCGATGTGCTGCGATCTTGGCAGCTACATCGAGAGTCGTAAGAGCCAGACGAGCGTCTCCACCCACGCGTTCTGAGAGGACCGTCCGGCCGTCCTGCGATAGAGGCACTGCCCCGCCCAGTCCCCTCGATGAATCTAAGATTGCACGATCCAGCAATCCCCCAACCTCATCGGGTGTTAGTGGTTTCGTCTGAAAGAGCGTTGCCCGAGAAATGAGCGGGGCGTTGACCTCGAAGAACGGATTCTCCGTCGTGGCACCCACCAGAACAACGGTGCCGTCTTCCACACCGGGGAGAAGTGCATCCTGCTGTGATTTTGAGAACCGGTGAATCTCATCGAGAAAAAGCAGCGTCCGACCCTGATCGTTGTCGATCCGCTGCTGTGCGACTGCAAGTACCTCGCGAACGTCCTTGACCCCGGCGGAAGTCGCCGAGAGCTGAACAAAGTGGGCGTCGGCGTACTTCGCCACAAGTCGGGCAAGCGTCGTCTTGCCGGTACCCGGCGGCCCCCACAGGATCATCGAAACGGGGTTGCCCGACGTCACGATCGCCCGGAACGAAGAGTCAGGGTCTAACAGGTGCCGCTGGCCGGCAACGTCGTCAAGGGAACGAGGTCGCATGCGCGCCGCAAGCGGTGCGGCGTTCAGCCGCCGCTCTTCTCGCTGTTCGGCAAACAGATCCATGTAACAACGCTAGCGGAGTCAGCCCGTTGGCTCGCCACACATGTGTGGCGTCACATGTGGGTCCTACACGGACATCTCAACGATGTGCTCATGACCGGAGGAACAGGTCAGCGCATACGCGCCATCCCCATTACCCTCACCAGTGTTCACCGGATCCGCGTTAAGCGGCTGGCCGCAATTCGGACATGTCAATCCGAAGAATGACCGCTGTCGCACGGCCCGGTCTACAAAATCCCACCCGTCATCATTCATGTCACTACCCCACGCGCCTGGCTTCTAGGACCGGCGAATGCTAACAACCGCGCGGCTACTCGTCCAGAGATTTCCGACTACTCCTAGTAGCTATAGCCCATTTTCGGTATTGGTGTCCCAGGACGCTCGCACAGCGGGGGCGATGAGTAGTCCGAGTTCTTCTAGCTGGGTGTCGTCGACGATTGCTGGAGAACCGGTCAAGGGGTCGGCTCCGGTCTGAGTCTTCGGGAACGGAATCACTTCTCGAATGTTCGGTTCGTTCTGGAGAATCGACACCAACCGGTCAACACCGATGGCGAATCCGGCGTGGGGCGGTGTCCCGAACCGCAAGGCTCGAATGAACCACCCGAATCGCTGGTCCGCCTCTTCCTCGGAAATACCGAGCACCTCGAAAACCTGCTGCTGCACCACCGGATCGTGAATTCGGACACTACCGGAGCCGAGCTCCACGCCGTTAAGCACCATGTCATAGGCGTTCGATAACGCATTACTGGGATCATCCCGCATCTCTGCAACCGAATGCGGTGAGGTGAAGGGGTGATGAGCTGCAACGAACCCGCCGTCGTCGGTTTCCTCAAACACCGGGAAATCGACAACAAACAGGAAGTTGAGATCCTCATGACCTTCGGGTTGCCCATGATCCAGTCTCAGACTTCCGAGAACCTTCCCTACAACCTTCGGCGAGTCGGCGACGATGAACAAGACGTCATCGACGGCGGCTTCAAGCGTCCTCTTGATATCGCCGATCTCATCATCCGATAGAAACTTGGCGACCGGAGAACGCAACGAGCCGTCCTCTTGCACGACCATCCAAACCAGACCCCTTGCTCCAAGCTCGACGGCTCGGTCTACCTGAGCGTCCAGACCCGATCGGGCCAGTCCGAGCGCACCGGCATTGATTCCCCTGATCGTGCCCCCGCTTGCCAGTACACCGGCAAACGCCTTGAAACCGGTACCGTCGAACACCGTGGAAAGATCCGCTATCTCCATGGCGAACCGCGTGTCCGGTTTGTCCGTTCCGTAGCGGTCCATGGACTCGGCATAGGTCAGGCGCGCAAAGGGTCGCGACAATTCCAATCCGCGGACGTCCTTCACCACTTCACACACAACGCTCTCGAGTGTGGCGAGGACGTCTTCCTGCCCCCAGAAGGAACCCTCAAGGTCGAGCTGGGTAAACTCAAGTTGGCGATCCGCACGCAGATCCTCATCGCGGTAACACCGGGCAATCTGGTAGTACCGCTCAACGCCCGCAACCATCAGCATCTGTTTGAACAACTGCGGCGATTGCGGAAGCGCGTAAAAGTGACCCTGACGCATCCGGGACGGAACCAGCATGTCGCGTGCCCCCTCCGGAGTGGAGGCAATAAGTGTGGGTGTCTCAACCTCAAGAAAATCATCGGCGTCAAGCACACGCCGCATGGCTTGCACTGTCCGCGAACGCGCCCTGAGGTTGTTCGCCATCTTGTCGCGTCGAAGATCAAGATATCGGTACTCCAGGCGCTTCGCTTCATCGACATCGACCCGGTCGGTGATCTGGAATGGCAGCGGATCGGCCGCACTCAGCACCGTCAGGGATGAAGCGACCAGATCGACCTCGCCTGTCGGCAGATCCGGGTTGGCGGTCCCGGCAGGCCGGGACTCGACGGTGCCCTCCACCGCAACGCAGTATTCCGAGCGCAGCCCGTGGAGAACGTCATCACTCGCGGGCGCGGTCTCCGGGTTGAGCACCACCTGGACGATGCCGCTCGCGTCACGAACATCAATGAAGATGACCCCGCCATGATCACGGCGTCGAGCAATCCACCCGGCAACGCGGACTGTTCGACCGATGTCCGGAGCGCGGAGCAGACCGGCCTTTGTATCTCTCAACGGTTCGATAGCCATTGGCCGACCTCCTCGACGGGAATAACCTCCTGGACACCACTCACAAGGTCACGCACAGCAACCTCGCTGTCCACCCACTCGGCGCCGACAACAATCACCGACCCCGCACCCTTCTTGTCCGCTTTCTTGAACTGCGCTTTCACACTTCGAGCAGCGTGGTCCACATCGATACGCCAACCCTCGCGGCGTAGCCGGCTCGAGAGGGATACGGCGTCGGGCAGGCGGTCCGGCTCGGCAACCACGATGAATGCGTCGAGAGATGGTCCGAGATCGACCCCGTCACTGGCGAGCAGAATCCGGTCAAGACCGAGAGCCAGGCCAACGCCCGGGGTTGGGCGCCCACCGAGTACTTCCGCGAGTCCGTCGTAACGTCCGCCTCCCCCAACCGCGCTTTGAGCGGCGCCGTATTGGCGCGGGACATACTCAAAGACCGTGCGGTTGTAGTAGTCGAGTCCCCGGACGAGCCGCGGCTCAATCACATACGGGACGCCGACGCGTTCAAGGCCCGCGCGGACAGCTGAAAAATGGCTCAAGGAGTCTTCCCCGAGGAACTCCGCCGGGGTCGGGGCGTCCAGTGTTACCTCAGTATCGACCTTGGAGTCGAGGACCCGCATCGGATTCGTCTCGATGCGACGGCGCGCATCGGAGGACAACTGATCCTGTCGTTCCCTCAACCATTGCTGCAGAACTGTCCTGAACGTCGCTCGATCTGCCCCATCTCCTATCGAGTTCAGCTGCACGGCCACATCGGGAACGCCCATTTCTTGCAGGTAGCGGTACCCGAGTTCGATGACCTCGACGTCGGCAAACGGACCGGAGTCACCGAGGTACTCGACACCGACCTGGTAGAACTGGCGGCGACGACCTTTTTGGGGGCGCTCATAGCGAAACATCGGACCCGAGTACGCACCCTTCAGGACCCCCTCACCGCCGGCAGCGAGAAATGCTCGAACAACGGACGCGGTAGCTTCGGGTCGGAGAGTCAGGGAGCGTCCCTTCCTATCGCTGAACGTATACATCTGTTTCTCGACAACCTCGGTGTCCTCTCCGACACCGCGGGCAAACAACTCGGTCTGCTCGAAGAGCGGAGTGAGGGTCATCCCATAGCCGTATCGCTCGGCGAGGTTGTCAAAAGCCACAACCGCGTGATGCCACAACCGCGACTCCGGTGGCAAGATGTCGTCAGTGCCCTTCGGCGCTCGGATGTCCACTAGGCCAACCCCTGTAGGAACGGGTTCGTCACGCGTTCTTGGCCGATGGTGGTAGCCGGGCCGTGTCCCGGCAACACGTCGACGTCGTCTGCGAGCGGTAGCACATGAGACACCATCGAGGCGAAGAGCTGCTCGGTGTTGCCGCCGGGAAGATCGGTACGACCGATCGACCCGGCAAACAGCTGATCACCGCTGAACAAGATTCCCTCCGAAGGCACAGAGAAACAGCAATGCCCCGGGGTGTGTCCGGGAGTGTGCAGAACGTCGATCTCGATACCGGCAAGTTCGAGCCGCTGCCCATCGGCAAGTTCCGTCAGATGCTCCGGTGCGCCGAATTCTCGGTTGATCTCCTCCGCGTCGCCGACCGTACCCATCAGACGGCGCAGTGTCGTCGCCGGATCCCGATAGATGAAGGCATCATCGGGGTGGAGATACGTCACGACGCCGGGGTGTGCGTCGGCGACTTTGCCGGATCCACCGGCGTGGTCGATGTGACCATGGGTAACCAGCAGTGCGACGGGTGTGATTCCCAGCGATGCCAGCAATGCACCGATCGCGTCGGCGTCCGGTGGCGCGTCGATCACGATGCCCGGACCACCGCGTTCGGGTGCCACGACGTAACAATTGGTTTGGGCGACCCACAGGGATCGCCCTTCGATGACCAGACTCATGGCTACAAGCCTACCCGACAGTGGCGGGCGCTCCGCTGTCTTGCAGCGCCCGATCCGAATAAGTGAAGACGGCGCGACAGGATGCTCGGAACGGAGCTAACAGCCGCCGGCCTTCGCCCAACAGGGTGTCGGGGTTTCACGCCAGTTGGTGTACGTCCATTCATCACTCAGGAGCGGAAAGAACGGCGGTCGCAGGCGATCGAGCCTCGGGTCGAAGTTGTAATTGCGGGGTGTGAAGCAGCAAGACATGTTCCCGGTACCGAGCGAGGCGTTCGAGCCGTACATGTTCAGCTCACTGTTCGACAAGTTGATCCGCGAACCGTTGCATGCGGTCGCGGCTTTGAGCTGTCCATTCTGATTGAGGATCGCGGCGTAGATGTTGAGCTCCCGATCCGATCCGACACTCGTCGGGTTAATCCACACCTCATCCGAGCCGATGAGCCCGACCACGTCGTTCCCGGTGAGCGCACTGCCGTAGGTGATATCGGACGCAATGATCACGTTACGCCGGTTCGACGAGTTTCCGGCGTAGAACGAAACGATCCCGTTCATGACGAACGGTGCATCGCTGTCGACCCCGATCACGATGTGTTGGTTGGCCCAGACAGCGCCATTTGCCGGTAGATCGAAGGTGCTCAGATACGTCCATGAGGCGTTTTGGGAGTATTTCGTCCATGACGATTCGGCACCGTCACAGTAATCGGCAGCCGGTGGACTCGTCGCGTACGACACTTTTAGACGGGTCGGTTGTCCGGTCACATTCACGCTCTCGATCAGGTACGCGTCAACACCTGAAGGAATGCTCGTGTTGTAGGCCGGGTCAAGACAGATACCCCCGCTGTCACACGCAGCACGTTCGAGCAATCCGAGATCGTCCCAGAAACGGTCGAAGTCGATCGGATCCGGGTAATAGTCGGTCACGTACTCTCCTGCAGCGTTGTTGTTACCGCTTGAGTCGTAACCCTCGGCGCCGTTCTTCCAAGCAGGCGGACCGTACCACTCCCCGTACGAATAGAACCCGATACTGTTCTCCGCAAACACGTCCGCATACGCCTCGCCACCGGTCCGATACCCGATGTTTCCGCCGACGTACACCTTCCCGAACGTCTTGGCTCCGCCGCCGTAGCGCAGATCGTTCTCAACCATGCGAACGAACTCGGAAATCGCCGTTGCTCGAATCTCCGAGGTCACTACCCGTGGGTTCAGGCGCCCTGCTTGACGCCCAACAACGGTGACTTCCACCTGCTTGCCACCAGCCGGTGGCGTAACTCGGAGCAGCACCTCAATGTCGTCGTCCGGTGTGGACGCGTCTCCAGCGAGCAAAGGATGAGCATAGAAGGTAGTGGTTTCGACGTAGTCCCAGGTAGCGCAGGTGGTAATCCAGCTGTTGCCCGGCAGCACGGTGGTGTTGTACCCGCTCGACGAGGAATCAGAGCAGACTCTCGGCGCTTCGGCTTCATCAACATACCGTTGGTAGTAGAGAGGATCGATTGACAGCTTCGTCGCATAACGCTCCAGCATTGCTTCGGTCCCGGCGAGGACGGTGTCTTCACGCTTGAAGTAGTCGGCTTGGTCCAATTGAGAACTAGCAAGCGATTGGATCATCACCGTCATGAGAATGATCGCAAGCATGCCCATGACGACGATCGCCATCGCGATGCCTTTCTGATCCTCATGGAGTCGGCGGAGTCTAGAGTCGCTTGCCATTGCGCAGCCTCACGTCTTCTCGAATCTGCAACGCGGCTAGCGTTCCGAGCTCAGGGGTGGGATCGATACGAAGGTCGATGCGGACAACATCAAAGTCGCATCTCGTCGAACCGCCGCACGACGTCGTCAGTACCTCGGCACCGGTGTTCCACGACACACCGATCAGCAGCGCGCCCCCTGTCGCAACGACATTGCCGATAAGAGTCCTCTCGGCAGCCGTATTGTCGTCGTATGTCCAGTTGGGTCCGGAGCCGGTGTCCGCAGCTGTCGATTCGTGAACGAAGTCGCAGATGTTGTCTACACAGTTGTCGAGGTAGTAGCGGTATCGCTCGGGTCCATCAATGTCGGGCCGCCGATCCGAATAGAAGATGAGTTCGAGTGAGCTCCATGAGGAATCGAGCTTTTCGATGATGGCGCCATCGCCGTCGAGGTCCGTCGCCTGGCGAAGTTCGAGCAACATCTGAGAGATCACCGGCCGGATGTCGCGCAGGGTCGATGCGCGCTGATCTTCCAGCTGGACGTTACGGCTGAATGCTGAGAACAACGTAAAGAACGCAGCTGCCACCATGAGGGTGATCACGGTCGCGACTGTTACCTCGGTGAGGGTCATCCCCTTCTCCTCGGACCACAGACGTCGTGTCACAGTCGTCAACATGATGAGCGCACTGACCACGTCTTGTT
>VAPH01030570.1_pt1 | contig 31198 bp, 37 predicted proteins | sample 3393861 | NCBI WGS metagenome assembly VAPH01 (sample SAMN08290439, study PRJNA428436) | hydrothermal vent metagenome | isolation source: Deep-sea hydrothermal vent chimney | place: Atlantic Ocean: South-mid Altantic Ridge | reverse complement strand
TTGGCGCAGTTGTCTCCCGGGGATTCATCGGTTATAAAAATTAAAGTTGTCAGACCTCCGTCTACGCCGTTACAGAGAACCTGAGTCTCATCCTCCTCACCGGGATCAAGAACACCATTGCCGTTATCGTCTATCCCGGTCTTGATTGATATGCCGCCATTGGGGCATTCAACAGTTGAACCTTTTTGCGAAACTTTCATTGTCACTGACGATTTTGGCTGAATTTCAGGTGGAGTGGGATTTGAATCCTTGGATCCGCATGCTGTCATAGTGAGGCTGAATAAGAAAAGAATAAATACTAGGAGAGTCTTAAAGGGAAGTGAGACAGGTGGTTTATCTGCCTTTTGTTTTTCTCTGGTTTTGGTTATATTAAAATCATTTTTTGTTTTGCCGGAACAGCCACTAAATTCTGTTTTCATTGCCCTTCTCCCCCGAAATTTATTTATATTTCTAAACGAAATATGGCAAATATTTTCTATTAACCACAGACCCACACAGACAAACACGGACGTTTCTTTCGGCCAATACGACCGCAAAAAAAGTCAGTCGCTTTGCGAGTTCTGTTAAAACACGAAGTGTACTAACTTTATAGAATCCTTGGGCTCCTTATCTGTGTTCATCTGTGTGAGTCTGTGGCTGAAAAAAGTGTTTTTAAGCTGTCTATAGTATCCCCTTTCTCATCGCCTTCGACACTGCCTCCGCTCCTGAGTGGACATGAAGCTTTTCGTAAATTTTTCTTATGTGTGATCGTACCGTATGCGGGCTGATAAAAAGCCTTTCAGCCAATTTCTTATCTGTAAGACCGTCGGCTATACCTCTTAATATCTCTTTAGCTCTCTCTGTAAGGAAAAAATCTTCATTAGCTTCCTCCACTCCCATTTCATAAAAATATTCTGTTACATATTTTGCAACCTTGGGTGACATGAAGGAACAACCATTGTGTACCTCTTCTATTGCCTGTATCATCTCCCCCAAATCTGAATCCTTAAGAAGGTATCCTGATGCACCTGCTTTTAAAGCTGCAAAAAGATGTTTTTTGTCTTCACAAACTGTGTGTACAAGCGTATTTATAAGCGGATTTAATCCTTTTAACTCTTTTATCACCCCAATCCCTGAAATCACAGGCAGGCCAAGATCTACAATAACCACATTGGGATTCACACCCGGAATCTTCTCCAGTGCCTCCTCACCTGTAATAAAACAGCCCACAACCTCCAAGGTTTCAGCTCCGTTTAGAAGCATAGAAAGACTGTTTAGTAAGTGTTTTTCGTCTTCAACTATCGCTATCCTGATAATCACGGTAGCCTATTATGCACAATCATATGACAGTGCACAATACCTTAAATTAGGTATATTTCAGGTAAAACAGCTTTTTATTAACCACAGACCCGCACGCAAACACGAACCTTTTCCTGTAAATTATTTATTTAGAAGAATATTTTTTCTAAGGATGTTGTCGATATCAAAAACATTGATATCAAGCTTGTTTTGGGTAACATCTATTTGGACAAAGTTGTAAGCAGAGAAGGTATCGATACGATAACTAGGCCAAGCCATGCCAGACCCAGTCAGGGGTGATCCGCCGCCACCGGTAACAATGTATGTAACACCGTTACGACTGTGTGAATCAAAGTGGTGCGCATGGCCGACAAGGACAAGACTTACACTATTTTCTTCAAAAATAGTGCGCCATGCGGCATCAACGTCCTTTAGGTAGTACTGCCTATGAAAGAAAATAACCTTCCATGGTTTTGTAGTGGAATTGAGGTCATTTTCGAACCAATCTTTCATTTCAGCGGCTCGTTCAGAATTTTTATATCCGTTCCTGTAACCACCTGGAAGCAATCCTGTATTCAAACTGACAAAGTGAACGCTTCCATAATCAAACGAGTAGTAGTCTTCAGTTCCATCAGCGCTGTTTGTCGGAAGACTGTAAACATCACGGTAGGCCGGTACTGTTCCATTCCAGCGTATATCGTGATTACCTATGGTGGTAAAAACAGGCGTGCTCTTTGCAATTGGCACTGTGGGAGCAAAGTAGAAATTGTCAAACTGTTTGAGCCTCCCATTTATGGCGATATCACCTGTATGCAGGATAAGATCCGGGCTGTGTGAAATCATCGTACTAATCAGACGAGTACGAGCATTATCGGAAGGGTAGGGATTAGCGCATGTGGGACGGCTGTCGCCGTAAGCGATAAACCGGAAAGAAGCATTATCAGGTGGAGATGCAGTAGCTTTGTAAGATGGGTCATTAAAACCAACAGTGCCGTCTTCAGAACTTATATAGTAATAAACTGTCTGCCCGGCAGTGAGGCCGCTAATAGTGGCTTTATGTACCACATTGCTGTAAGAGGAAATTTCATTGCCACCGCAGTCGGCATTGTCCTCAGTGGCATAAAAATAAGTACTGCTAACACTGTTAGTGTAGTTTCCAGGTGAGTCGCCCCAATAAAGTGTGCCGCTTGTTATACTTTCATCAGTGCCCCACATAACGTCAACACTGTTTTTTGTGACATTCTGAAGGTATGGAGTGCGAATAACAGTGGAAGGTATGATATTGGTGGCACACTTGACCGTTACATCAGTAATATTTGCAGCAACGATTGTGCCAGTACTATTTTTAACGCTACATACCTGAGAAACAGGATAAGTTAAAACTGTAACACTGTAGGTTAATCCATAGGCAAGGGGAGTAAGGAATGTAAATGATCCCTCTGCAGTAACCTCAAGATCATCGCCGCCGTTATTCTGCAATGTAATAGACTTATACTCATCAAGACCAATAATGTTGCCACCAATAGTGTAGGTATCAACAGAACAGGAGACCAGGATATCTATTACATTTGCACCGGAGATGACTCCTTTGCCGTTTACAACAGTACATGTCTGGCTGGCTGGCTGAGTTGCAACAGTAACGTCATAATTTAAAGCGTTATTAAGAAGCGTTAAAAATATTAATTTGCCATCAGCCATAACATCAAGTTGTTCATCATCATTAAGCTTTAGTGCAAGTGTTCCACCAGCAAGACCGCTCACTGTACCGCCTATGGAATAAGATACGTTATCGCCACCACCTGTTTCGTCTTTACTGCCATTGCAAAAATAATCGGTATCATCAACTTCATCCGAATCAAGAATACCATCATCGTTATCATCAACACCCATTTCAACCTTTTTACCGCCGTTAGGGCACTTTTGACTTCCTACCTCAATTGAGGTAGATTTAGTCAATACAGTTGATGTCACAGGACTGTTACCGTTGTTCCCAGTGTCCCCTGTGTTACCTGATTTACCAGTTGGTCCACAAGCTGTTAGAACAAAGGATACGAGCACAAAAAGAATAAGAAACTGACAGAGCAATTTAGTTGTTGATTTAAGTGCATGTAACATATAGAGTTATTGGACTCCTTATCTGAGTGTAATCTGAGCTTATTAAAAATTATGTGGTTTAATAAAAGTTTTTGCTAAGACAGGAGCTTAGTTAGGACTTGTCCCAAGATAAAATTAATTTGTGTACCCTCCCCTTCTGTTGAAGATATTTTAAGTACACCTCCCATTTTATTTGCTCTTTTTTTCATATTTTGAATTCCATAAGAACAATCCTGCCTATTTTCTGAACTAAATCCCACACCATCATCTGAGATTTTCATCTCCAACGCTTTATCATTAAGAGATAACTCGACCTCTACACTTTCTGCTTTTGAGTGTTTGATAATATTGGTAATTGCTTCTTTATATATATTGAAAAGATGAAAACGCAAGAATGGTTCGAGTTGCAGAGTTTCGTCTGAAGAGAGAGGTTTAAACTCAATATCTATATCCAAGTGATTTAAGAGTCTCGTTGTATAGGATTTGAAATGTGAATATAAATCATCAAGGGTATCTTCCTCCGGATCAATCGCCCAGATAAAATTTCTAAGCTGATCCATATTACTAACCGCCGTCTGCCGAATACTTTCGAACGTCTCCATTATCGGTTCGGTCAGCCCAGGTGTGTTTTTAGCCGCAAACTCGCTCAAACATTTGATCCTTGTAAGATCACTTATCAGGGTATCATGGATGCCCTGACATATATTCTCCTTTTCTATATAAGAGTTTCTCTCTGCCTCTATCCGCTGCTCATAAAGACGCAGGTTATCCATTGAAGCCGGAAGGGCAAATGGAATTATAAGCGAAAAGAGGGCAAAATAGGTGAACCTTGTAAATGATGTCATACCGAGCACACCAGGAAGAAGGTAAATTATCACGAAAACAGAAGCGGCCATAATAGGCGCAAGAAAACTTAACGTAATCTGTTTTTTAAGAAAGGTATCCTTCTCCTTTACAAAGGAATGGGTAAAAGCCCATATCATAATAAAAATACTAATACAGAATAATGGAAACGTCGTTCCAAAAGCCGTAATGCCAGAAAGATAAATAATAATAGTAATGAGAAAATAGATATATAAAGTATAAGGTATCCAGGAAAATCTTTTTAGAATTTTCTTTTTTCGTGGAAACACAAAGGCAAAGTGAACAATAGTGATAAGGCCGCCACCTGATATGTATATGGAATATATGAGTATTTTGAAAAAAAGGGGATCAATCGTTATCCCTCTATTTACAACAGCAGCAGAGCTTATAAAATACAGACCAGCAGATAGGAGGAAAAAAGTAAGAATTAAACCAGCTGTTGAATGATGTTTTTTAAAAACCGAGACAGCACTTATTACGTATATGAGCGCTACAAGGTATATGAGAGAAGTTCTTTTCAGAACATCAGGATAGGGCATGATCCTTATCCCGGCTTTTTCAACACCTATATTTACTACCCCTTTATCACTGAACTCAACAGTTATGGATTTTTTTTTTGTGAGAAGACCATATACCTTTCTATGTACCTGCCACCATACGGCTTCTTCTTTTTGGCTAGTAAATTCAGGAAGCCTTAGAAAAAAGGTTGAATCCACTTCTATATTTTCTATCTTGTGCAGTTTATGTTCTTCAGTTGGAAAGTGAGACCCCGAGTTTAAAAGCAGGGTGGGAGATGTATGAAGTGAATATATCCCCAGAATACCAACAGATATTATTACAAAAATCAGAAATGCAATAATGATTCCCTGCCATTTTCTGTTGATAGTTATTTTCAATATGAGACTTCACAATTCAGCTAAAACGACTTTTTCTACAAAAAAACATCCCCATACATACAAACGCAAAGGTTAATGTTACTTTAAAGAGAAGCAGCCGACCAAAGTGGTCGGCTATCTATCGTCTTCATCTGTGAGTCTTTTGTTAAAACAACTACTTCTACTTAATATTTATAGTTTAAAGCTGAAAAATCAGGCGTCTTCAGAGTTTTTCCCCTTTCCCCCTGTACTTGGCTCCAGGGACTTGGCCCTCTGGGTTAACATGCGCCAGCTACGGTCCACATCGTTCTGTGCCAAAGCCATAAGTTTTCCCGCAAGTTCCGGATTTGCAGCCTTGAGTGAACGGTAGCGATTTTCACCGTAGGCATACTCTTCAAACGCAATAGTAGGAGCTTTACTGTCAATTGCGAGCGGATTTTTGCCCTCGGCATCAAGCACCGGATTATATCGGTAAAGCGGCCAGTGCCCACAGGCCACAGCCTTTTTCTGCTGGTCAAGAGCTGTGGTCATGTTAATACCGTGATTTATACAGTGAGAATACGCAATTATAAGAGACGGACCATCGTAAGCCTCTGCCTCCATCATCGCCTTGACTACATGAGCAGAGCTGCTTCCCATGGAGATCTTGGTCACATACACATTGCCATAAGTGGCGAAAATCATACCTATATCTTTCTTCGGCGACCTCTTACCGGCTGCCGCGAACTGGGCTACCGCCCCTCTTGGCGTTGACTTTGACATCTGTCCGCCTGTATTGGAGTAGACCTCTGTGTCAAGTAGCAGGACATTAACGTTCTCACCCGAGGCCAGCACATGATCCAGGCCGCCGTAACCGATATCATAGGCCCAACCATCGCCGCCGATTATCCAGACAGACTTTTTGACCAAGTAGTCCACTACAGGCAAAAGCCGATTGACAAGCTCGTTGCTCTTATTTCTATCAAGTTCAGCCCTAAGCTCTTCTACCCTGACACGCTGCTTGTCTATCTCCACCTGGGTTCCCTGAGGTGCTTCAATGATGACCTTAACCTTTCCTGAATCAACCGTGCCATCAGATGCCAATTTCCCAAGAAGTTCACTCGCAAGCATGGCCTGTTTATTTATCGATTGGCGCATTCCAAGTCCGAATTCGGCATTATCCTCAAAAAGTGAATTCGCCCAAGCAGGACCGCGGCCATCGCTCTGCTTGCAATAAGGAGTTGTAGGCAGATTGCCACCGTAAATCGATGAGCAGCCAGTGGCGTTTGCTATAACCATGCGATCACCAAATAGCTGTGTGGCAAGCTTGATATAAGGTGTTTCACCACAAGCAGCGCAGGCTCCAGAGAATTCAAAAAGAGGACGCCTTAGCTGGCTTCCCTTTATGCCGCCAAGGTTCAACTCCTCCACCGGATATTCCGGCATGCTGAGGAAAAACTTCCAGTTTCCCCTTTCCCGCTCTTGGAGTTCCTCTGTATTGCTTACCATATTGATAGCCTTTTTGCCGGTCTTGTTTCCATCAGCATCTTTCTTATATGCCGGACATACATGCACGCAAGTACCACAGCCTGTGCAATCTTCGGTGGAAACCTGAATGACACACTTTTTATCTTTGAACTGACCGCCTTTGCCGTCAATGGATTTTAAGGTGGACGGAGCGCCTGTCAGGGCTGATTCAGCCACGATCTTCATTCTTATAACAGCATGCGGACAAACAATTGAACACTGCGCGCACTGAATGCAAACTTCGGTATCCCACTCCGGTACATTCACAGCAATATTACGCTTTTCGTACTGAGTTGTCGCCGTGGGCCAAGTACCGTCAGCCGGCATCTGTGAGACCTTAATTGTTTCTCCTTTGCCCTCTATCATCCTTGCTGTAACCTGCTTAACAAAGGCCGGAGCATCTTCCGGCACCACGGAAGGTCGCTTATGGCCGGTTATATCAGAAGGCACCGGAACCTCGACTATATTTTCGACAGCGCCGTCAACAGCAGAGTAGTTCATCTGCACCACTTTATCGCCCTTACTACCGTATGTCTTTTTTATGGCGGTTTTAATGGCACTGATGGCCTCTTCTTTGCTAAGTATTCCGGAGATCAGGAAGAACGCAGTCTGCATAATCATGTTAATCCTGGCACCCAAACCTAGAGCTGCTGCAAGACTAATAGCGTCTATGATGTAGAACTTCGCGTTTTTTTCTACCAAAGAGGCCTGTACTTCGGCAGGCAGATGAAACCAAACCTCGTCAGCCTTGTAACTGGAGGTTAGAAGAAACGTTCCTCCCTGCTCCAGGTTTCCAAGCATGTCATATGTGTCCAGGAAGCTGGGATTGTGGCAGGCTATAAAGCTCGCCTTCTTTATGAGATAAGGTGCGAGTATCTTATTCTTGCCAAATCTCAGATGGCTTGTGGTTATCGAGCCTGATTTTTTAGAATCGTAAACAAAATAGCCTTGAGCATTGTTGTCCGTCTCTGTTCCAATAATTTTAATAGTGTTTTTATTGGCGCCAACAGTACCATCAGAGCCCAAACCATAAAACATTGCCCGAAATACATCCTTTTCTATATTAAAGGCATCCTCATCATAGGCAAGGCTTGTCATCATAACGTCATCATCCGGGCCTACACAGAAGTGATTTTTAGGAGAGTCTGAGGCAATGTTATCGAATATTGCCTTAACCATGGCAGGTGTAAATTCAGCAGATCCCAAACCATAACGTCCTCCGACAACCCTGGGAGTGGAAGACATCGTCCCAGCATCAAACGCCTCGCCAAGAGCTGTACGCACATCCTGATACAGAGGCTCACCAGAGGCGCCAGGCTCTTTGGTCCTGTCCATAACCGCAATACTCTTAACCGTTTTTGGAAGAGATGAAATCATGGCCTGTGCATCAAATGGTCTGAAAAGACGAACAATAACCAGACCGACCTTCTCGCCCTGGGCAACCATATGTTCAACAGTGGCTGTCACCACCTCACAACCAGACCCCATCATCACAATCACTCTTTCGGCATCTTCAGAGCCAATATAGTCAAAAAGATGGTATTGGCGACCGACCTGCCCAGCCAGCCTATCCATTGTTTCCTGAACAATACCTGCAATAGGTGCGTAAAATTTGTTTACCGTCTCACGCCCGGTAAAATAGACATCTGGATTCTGCGCGGTTCCACGTATGGTTGGCTTGTCCGGTGTAAGGCTACGGCTTCTGTGGGCGGCAACAAGTTCTTCGTCAATGACCGCCCGCATATCATCGTAGGTAAGCTCCTCCACCTTCTGTATCTCGTGAGATGTTCTGAAGCCGTCGAAAAAGTGCATAAACGGTATTCGTGACTTCAGGGTAGCCTGCTGGGCTATAAGCGCAAAATCCATACATTCCTGCACATTTTGGGAGGCCAGCATACCCCAACCCGTCTGACGGGCGGCCATAACATCGCTGTGATCGCCAAAGATAGAAAGACCCTGACAAGCCAGAGAACGAGCAGTAACATGAAAAACAGTTGGCGTAAGCTCACCCGCAATCTTATACATATTGGGAATCATCAAAAGTAGGCCCTGAGAAGCAGTGAACGTTGTGCAAAGCGATCCTGTGGCCAAAGCTCCGTGCAGAGCGCCGGCTACGCCGCCCTCTGACTGCATTTGCGCTACTGCAGGAACCGAACCCCAAATATTCTCCTGAATCTTGGCTGCCTTTGTATCGGCCTCCGCAGCCATAGGTGAAGACGGTGTTATTGGATAAATATTGATAACTTCGTTGGTGGCATATGCCACATGTGTACAGGCTTGGTTCCCGTCAATGGTGACCATTTTTCGTGCCATGGTTATTCTCCTTAGATTTTAATCTGTATTTTATATTCTTTACAGTTATTTAATCTGCGCCTTTATTCTTCATATTTATAAAATTATAAAGCAGTCCAAACCAATACAACTTACTTGATCTGCGAAATAATATATCGTAAAACTACTGGATGAGTCAAAACTTCAGAGGATCAAACTATAAAAACTCAGCGTTATTCCAGCATTATTTCAAAACTATTTCAGAACTATTTTAGAACTATTCGCCAAGACATGAAAAGTGGGAACTAGACTGCTGAGAATCGGATAAAACTGACTTTTTATTCAGGGGACTGCAATGATTGTACAGTTTATTTTACACCGAAATCCCACCAAAGGTTATCCGCTTAAACCACAATCTTCTTAAAAACGCTGCGCTCAGAAAAGTAACTGCTATCAATATTAATGTATTCTTATGGAACAACAAAGCAACTACCCCTATGAGGATCTGAATCGCCCAGATTACGATAACCGCCTTGGTGGTACTTCTGTATCTCCTTTGAAGTATATGATGCAAATGCCTTTTATCCGCTTTGAAAGGAGATCTTTTCTTTCTCCTTCTTCTTGATATCGCAAAAAGCGTATCATATATAGGGATAAAAGCCATAAGTAGCAACGCCCATGGGGATATCTCTGGATGCTTGCTCAAAAGAACCACAGCCGTCATAGCTACAGAAAAACCAACCAGGTAACTTCCGCCGTCTCCCAGAAATATTTTAGCCGAGGGAAAGTTAAATACAAGAAAGCCAAGAATACTACCTATAAACAGTAATGCATATATAACCAGTGCATGGTAATCGTAAATGTATGATATACAAGCGAGCAAAACAAGAAATATCCACCCTAGCCCTGCACAAAGACCGTCTAGTCCATCAATAATATTATATGCATTTGTTACCCCTGCAATACACATTATTGTAAAAGGAATCGCAATAATAGCAGGAAGAGTGAACATTCCGGAACTTACAATGTACATACCACTTGGAAACACAAAAAAGGCCGCGAATATTAATTGTAAAGGCAATCTTACGTAAAATTTTAAAGAAAATACGTCATCAACGAAGCCTATTACAAAAATAGAAGCAATTGGAAAAACATGCCATATGAAGATATGAACTCTGGGCACAAATAACCAGATTAAAAGTGATACCAGCAACAAAGTTGCAAATAATATTATGCCTCCTGTTCTTGGTATAGGGCTGGAATGGATACTGCGAATCTTGGGGACATCCATCACATTAAATCTGTGTGCCACCCATTTTGCTACTGGAAAAGCAGCAAGTGAGATGCAAAAAGAGCTTATCAAAGCAAATAGATATAAAGAGAAATATAAATTCATAAGTAAAACTCACTTCTACATATGTGAGATAAAAGTAGTGAGGTGAAAGAAAAAATACTGCAATCTTTTTATGCCTACTAACCCCTCACTTTCTTTATCAGCGTATATATCTTTTTACTGTTTTAAGCTTTTCTCTATGCTCCGGATCATCAAGAACTTTCTCTTTATACTCCATGAAAAAAGCCATGAAAACACCCAAGAAAAACCCTCCAATCGTACCAATAACCACCATACGGGTTCTTTTAGGCGTTGATCTCTTTTCCGGTGGAATCGCCTCTTCAAGCACCTGAATTATCACAGCATCCCTTGCCTCATCAAGCCGTGCAGCTTCATACTGTTTAAGGAAAAAGTTGTATACTGTCTCGCTGAACTTAAACTCCCTGAGCTTTCTTACATATTGTGTGCCTACTTCCGGCATTCTTTCTGTAGACATCAGAGGGTCGTAGTTCTTGCCATGCCCTGTCTCAAGTTTCTCCAGTTCAGCTCTCAGCCCCTTCAATGTTTCTTCAACCTTCTGAAGATCTGGATTACTGGATGTGGAATATGTTCTCATAACCTGTAACTGTACTTCTTTTTCGGCTATTTTTGCCTTTATATTCGCAATAGCCGATATTACCGCTTTTGCCTGATCATCAATCTTCAAAGCACCTGTTTCCATCTTGAACTTTTCCATCTCTTCCTCTGACGCTATAAGTGACTCCTCAGCACCTCTAAGCTGCTCTCCAAAAAAAGCCCTCCGTTGTGCAGCCTCGGTAATAGCAAGTTTCCTAGTCAATTCTTTTAATGCTTCAACAAGAGCATTTGCTATATCAGCGGCCATCTCAGGGTCCGTGTCATTAACAGCAATAGTGATGATACCGCTCCTTGTGTTGGAGCGAACTACAATGCTTGCACTCAGGATTTTTCTTGCATCTGCTATTGTCTCGACTCTATAACGCTTTACCAAATCAAATTCCTCTACAATACTGGTCATAACGGATCTGCTTCTAATCAATTCAAGATAGAGCGCGTTTGGGCTACTTAAACCAAATATGCTGGCAGCTGCGCCTGCTGCGCCGCCAAATTGGCTCAAAAGCTGCGACGTCATCCCGGAATTCTTTGCGCTTGGACGCAAAATCTTAGACTCGGCCTTGTATATTTCAGGCATACGAAGACTTATAACAATAGTAGTAGCAGCACAGAGAAACATGATGAACAGTATCAGCCTCTTTCGCTTTAGAAGGATTATCAAGTAGTCTAAAAAACTTATAGTTTCGTCTACCGGTTGTGTCTTAAACTCTTCCAACAGTACTCTCCTAACCCGGCCAGGCCGGGGCCAGATCTAATAGGGTTATTAAGTTATAGCTGTATTTCATGACCATTTTATGTACAATACTTTTATAAGAGAATAACGAGGGGAAACATACTATAAAAACAGGTCAGAAATAATACTCTACATTCAGTGCAAACAGATTAATATTTCCGTCACTGCCGTTTACATTGATTGGACGATTAAAGGCTCCAAAAGTATATTTACCTTCTATGTTTAGAGCTCTTGTTACATTTAATTTTAAACCCACAGACGCCTCGGTTTTAGTCGACCTAGAACCATTTAAAAAATTATTACCGGATAAATTATGTTTCTCTATGTCATATGAAACATTAATCCTGCCGTTTAGCTCCGGTACATGAAAATTTATCTCAAAAAATATATCACTGGAATCGGCACCCATGTGATGACCTATGGTCCTGTCGTCGGATGTAAAATATGAATCAAAATAATTTTCTGAATATTCCGCTCTGAAGTCGAGCCTATCAAGCAATAAAATCCTAGGCAGATACAAGCCTGCAAGATAAGACCACTTACTCTGCAACACTTTTGATCCATCTTCACCTGCCTCCAGATATAGCTGAAAAGGCTGAAACCACGACGGTACAGTCAATTTCAGGTCAAATCCGGCCTTCTGAAGACCATCTTCACCATCCAATTTTTTGTCATTGCTGCCGGCAAAACTCTTTACCAAAGCACTAACATCATTTAAACGTCCTTTACCAGCAAAAATAGCTGTCCTCTGAATTCCGGCCTCAAGGTAAGGTACAGGCTTGAAATTAAGACGCATTCCCCACATGTAAGGTTCAGGCATATTTCGATCTTTTTCGAGACTTGTTTCAAACAAAGTAAACCTGAAAGGCCCCAGGTATTTAAATATCCAAGGCAGAAGAACAGGTTGTGGGTTTGAAAGTTTTATGATAGGTAATGGATCAGGATTGTTCGACAGTAGAAGAGCGCCATGATACCCAGGTCCCCACCACTGGGAATCCTTGCCAACCTGAAGCTCAAGCCCGGCAACACTCAGAACCCCATAACCTGTTTTTATCAAAGCATATTCATCTTTATTTCCACTGCCATCTTCATATGAATACCTGAACTCAGGATTAACATAAAAAGAAAGACGGCCAAATTCAGCTTTTGATAAAAAACCTAATCTGAGGTTCGAACCTTTTCTGAATTTATCGCCATCATTGTTATAGTACAACTCCTGTATATCGGAATCTGCATAGAGATATCGTGTATATAGAGTATCAATAGGTTTAACGAATTTGGTTTCTACAATGTCATCACGCGACAACTTTTTTAATAAAACAATAACCTTTTCTAAAAACGGGTTTTTATTGCCAGACTTCTCAGCTTCACGTATAAGTCGAACGACTTCCTTTCGGCTTAAAGGCCGTGTTGTAAGCAGCCCGCTCTTAATAACTCCTTCAGCCTCAAGCCGCAGGAGAATATCATAGACACTATCATCTAAAGGAATATATGTAGCGGCCGTGGCTGATGAGGTTATTACGGTAAAGCTAGCCAGGACAAAAAAGACCGCATATTTAAGGAAGAGCTGCAAAGACAACCCCTGCTGTTACAGCAATTTGGTATAGAATCTGCGTAATATCCTTGACATTACGCATCCACGCTATTCTTTCAAGCTTCTCTGGCACCACTATTGTATCCCCGGATTCCACTACTCCGCCTACCTCCCACCTTGAGTACTCACTATTCCATGAAAGGCCCAGGAAACCTCCCCCTGCCCTTATTGCAGAACCATTGGCTTTGAACAGATATATCTCCGTATCAGCAGCATTTGCAGTATAACCACCCGCAAGATTAATATAGTACTTGACACTCATTCCCTTTTCATAAACAAATGCGGTCTGGTTATATACTGCACCAAGTGTCTGCACAACATTCGGATTTGTTGGAATCGTTATCGAATCACCATCTTCAATCTCTATATTGTAAGGAGTTCCTATAAGTTTTTCAGGTGTATATGACTGGATTGCGATCCTGCCTTTTGCCTTGATTGTTCGTAGCTTTTCGATAAAGCGTCTCTTCTGTGTTGTCTCAAGCTGCAGTAACCTTGCAGCATCCTGTGAAGCAGCAGTTGTTGCCTGAGCAGTGCCGGCGCTAAGAAGTTCGATTTCAAGCCTGTCAACCATTTCGTCGATTCTTTTCTGCTGAAGCGCTCTCACTTTCTCTCTTTCAAATACCGTTCCTTTCAAATAGGCCCTACTTGTATATCCACCAGCTCTCTCAATAAGCGAAGAAAGTCTCTCCCCTTTTTTTATGGTATAAACACCCGGAAATCTGACCTCACCCGTAATACTGGCTGTATTATAAAGTCTCCATTCAGGAACTGTACGTACAAAAAGATAATCATTTTCTTTAAGAAGAACGTTTTCATACTGTTTTCCTGCCAGTGCCTTTTCTAAATCTATTATAATTTTCTCGGTTTTCGGTCTCTCATCTGTAATATAAACCCGTGTAAGTTCAGCCTCTTTCCTGTATGCGTAATATTTGAGTCCTCCAGCCATGGAGATTAAGTCTTTGATCGTCATACCCTTGCTGACACCGTACTCACCTTCCCTCTGTACAGCGCCGGTAAGCCTGACAACTCTTCTATCCTGAACAACCTGAAATATTTTTATCAGGTCACCTGCCTGAACAGGTATATTTTTCTCCAGAATCTCGTCCAGGTTGGATTCAAAAACCGTTTGTCTGTTGTTATCTACAATTCTTTCTATCTGAACTCTTCCTCGAAAAGCAACAGCATTTAGTCCCCCAGCCATTTCTATCAACTGAGCAATAGTAGTCTTTCCCTTAATTTCATATATGGCAGGAGAGATTACACTACCTGCAATAGCTACCAAAGAACCAACTGGAGGTATAAATATTACGTCTTCCGGCATTAACCTTATATCCTTGCTTTTATCTCCTTTTAGCAGGAAATTATACATATCAAAGTGGATGACGGTCTTGCCCCTTCTTTTTACCTGTATATCCCTTAAACTGCCACTCTTGGCCGGGCCGCCGGATTCAAAAAGCGCACTTATAAGAGTCGAAAGTGACGACACTGTGTATGAGCCGGGACGCTGGGCATTGCCAACCAAATAGACACTTATGGACCTTAGCGCCCCCATGCTGACATTCATCTGAAATCCCGTATAGTATCTGGAGAGCTCTTTAAATAAGAGATCTTTTAATTCCTTAAAGGTCAGTCCTGTTACACCAAGTATTCCAACCTTTGGTAAGATTATATTTCCATCCCTATCCACCACGACGCTCCACTGTCCTTCAACCTTACCCCATATTGTTATTTTAACCTCATCACCTGGACCGATAACGTAACCAGGCCCGACAGGCACATTTGTAACAGGTGCAAAATTTGACGGCAGCCGTTTTTTGGTACGCATGGAGGAGATTCTATCGTCTTGTTCTGAAATTTTATCATCAACAGGCTCAAAACTTAATGGCTGTTCAATTAAATCAGAACGAGCGACAGTTTTCTTACCTTCGGCTGATCTTAAAGGAGGTTGCTTGAAAAGGTCGTAACCAAACTGACGTATATCTGTAGACACCGACAATGAGATCGTGCCAAAAACGTATTGTTCAAACTCTGAAAGACCTTCTACAGAAGTTGGCCCAACAACTGTTGGCAATGGGGTGTCTGTAACCGGAACCAACGATTGGGGCTGAACAGGCAGAGCCTGTTTTGCCGACTCAGCTTTAGGAGAAACCTGAATGAGTTGAAAGTCCTGCGCAAAAAGAGAACCTGCAAACACAAGCATGCAAAATAGTAAGAAGGGTATTAAAATATTTCTATTTTTCATATTTTAAATTACAATATAGCAATAAAAAAAGTCAATCGCTTCCGATAATTAACCAACCTCTTTACTGCAATACTTGCATATTTTTGCACGCTGCTTTATAACCTCGGCACAAGAAGGACATTCCCTGGTAAAGTTAGCCTTATGTATTTTTTTAATGGACTTAGTTCTTTGCTCTTTAATCGTTTCGTGTTCTAACTCAACGCTCAAAAGTGCATCAAGCGCTCTCAAGTCCTTCATATCCCCAAGCATTTCTGTGGCCTTAAGCCTGACGCTAAGCCACTCGTCTTCAGCCAGCAGAATATCAATTATCGGCTCAATATCTTTTATTATGAAAGCATCTGTCAGGCTGGCCATGGCCTTCTGTCTTTTCTCTATGCTTTCCCTGTCTTTAGCCTCCTGAATTTCATCAAGGATATTGCCTTTCATAGCATCAACGCTTCCAGCAGGAATAGCCATACTCTCTTTTGAATCCGGATGAATCATCGCCCGGTAACCCATGCTCTGTCCATAGTTGGTATCCATATGCTCCCAACTATTCTTAAAAAAAACGCAATCATCGTTAAAACATATATACAGGTGATCCGTACACCAGCCTAGCCCGTCGCTGAAGTTAAATGGAGGAACCTGCCACTTATTCATTTTTTTATTGCAATGCGGACAGATATACTCGTCACCGCTTGTTTGTTTAATATTGTTCGGCGGGTCAGTTTCACTACGATTTGCATTGGACATGTCATAGACCTCTTTCTTATTGGGTTCTAATTATCATTTCGACCGTAAGTAGTTTTTTTTAAAATCCATCTCATTATTATAACCCTATGACCTTAGACATGTCATAGGCATAAATATACAAAAAATATAATTATATATATAACAAGCTAAAGCATGCATAAAAAAGGACTTGCGCAACTTATTTACGCAAGCCCTGAAAAGTAATCTAAGGAGTAAAATGATTATTTTGTAGATCGTTACGACTACTGTTTTTCGCCCTCTGTTTCAGCAGCAACCTTTACATCTTCATAGTCAATAAACTCCACTACCGACATCTGGGCACAATCTCCAGGCCGGTAACGAGTCTTTAGAACTCTCAGATAGCCGCCCGGTCTTCCCTTCATTCTGGGGGCAATATAATTAAAAAGATTGCCAACAGCGCTTTTAGTATAAACATATGACATAACCTGACGTCTTGCATGCTGATCCCCACGAACACCCAGAGTTACAAGTCTTTCAGCAATTTTTTTCACTTCCTTGCCCTTTGCCAAGGTAGTCTCTATCCGCTGATGTTCAAAAAGTGAAGTAATCAAGTTCCTCAAAAGTGCTTTTCGATGTCCGCAATTTCTACCCAGTCCTCTGCCTGCAACCCTATGCCTCATCGGTTCCACCTTCTTCTTGCGTAGATTGTTGTTTCTTGGCTATAGCCTCTTCGAGGGCTTCCATATCTATCCTCATCCCAAACCTAAGCCCCAATGGCTTTAGGATCGCTTTAATCTCGTTCAAAGACTTCCTGCCAAAGTTTTTTGTCCTGAGCATTGCCAGATCATTACGCTGCACTAAATCTACTATGGAATTAATATCCGCATTTTTCAGGCAGTTGTGCGAACGCACAGACAACTCCAGTTCATCAATGCTCTTTAAAAGGTGCTCATTAAAAATCGGAGTTTCGTCTATAGGTTCTGCTTCATAATCACTCTCGAAGTCATCTTCGTCCGTTTCACAATTACAATTCATAATGAAAAGGTCAATATGTTCACTCAGTATAGTAGCAGCCTGAGTTATTGCATCTTCCGGCGATATACTTCCGTCAGTTGTAATATCCATAAACAGACGGTCATAATCTGTGGAACGTCCCACACGAGCTTTCTCAATCTCGTAATTCGCAAGCTCTATTGGTGTAAAAATAGAATCTACTGCGATAACATCCAGCGGTCTATTTTCCTCTTTGTTCTGCTCTGCACGCACAAACCCACGCCCTTTCTTTACGGTCATCTCCATCTCAAAGGTCGTGTTCTTATCCACAGTAGCAATCAAAAGATCTGGATTCATTACATCCACCATCCCGTCCGTCTGAATATCAGAAGCTCTGATTTCTTTGGGACCCTCTTCTTTAATTTTAATAGTACATTCACTAACGTCATTCAACCTGAGACGTAACGTCTTGATGTTCAGAATTATGTCCATCACGTCCTCACGAACGCCGACAACAGTGTCAAACTCGTGAAGAACGCCCGGAATCCTGATACTCGTGACAGCCGCACCCTCAAGTGATGAGAGTATCACCCGCCTAAGGGAATTTCCAATTGTGATACCATATCCCCGTTCAAGTGGCTCTACGACCAACCTGCCGTGCCTGTCAGTCAGACTGCCATCTTCGAATTCCAGTTTCTTGGGTAACTGAAAGCCTTTTTTTCTAAGGTCCATTAAGGTCTCCTCTGCACAACTTGCTTGTTTTTCTCTGATTCTGCTGTTATACGCAATTGTTCAACAAAAAAAGCAAAAAAAATGAAAAATGAAAATGAAGTGACCCTTCGGAACAATTAATAAACCCTGTATCAGAGAATCCGACCGAACGAAAAGAAACTGGTCTTGCAGTCTACACCTAGGTATTTTCACTTTCCATTTTTTAAATTAAGATAAAACTATGTTATTAAAAACAATGCGTATGTTATTTAGAGTATAGCTCGACTATAAGCTGCTCCTGAGCCACAAGATCTATCTCATCACGTGACGGCAGATGTTTGACCATCCCTTTAAAATGTTCGGCATCAATCTCAAGCCACGATGGAACTCCTCTATGAGCTCCGCTTACAAGACTGTCTGCCACTTGCAAATTTTTACGGAAAGACTCTTTTAACTCCACAACATCATCGGCCTTTAGAAGCATAGAAGGGATACTGGCTTTCTTTCCATTTACCAGGAAATGACAATGAGTAACAAGTTGTCTCGCAAGACGTCTGCTTGGAGCAAAACCTAGCCGATAAACAACATTATCCATACGCCTCTCAAGAAACTGAATGAGATTTGCCCCCGTCTCCCCTTTCATTTTGCTGGCCTTGTGGTAATATTTTCTAAATACACGCTCAAACACTCCGTAGGTTCGACGCACCTTCTGTTTTTCCCTGAGCTGGCCGCCGTATTCAGACAGCTTGACCCTCATGTTCTGGCCATGATGACCGGGAGGATACCTGCGTCGCTCGACACTGCACTTATCCGTGTAGCAACGCCCTCCTTTAAGGAGTAGCTTCTCACCTTCACGTCGGCAAAGCCGACATACCGCCCCAGTATATCTTCCCATCAAACTCTCCTTCGCTTCGGCGGTTTACAGCCATTATGCGGCACCGGTGAGACATCTCTGATAAGAGTTACCTCAAGACCGGCAGCTCCAAGTGCGCGTGTTGAAGATTCTCTTCCCGAACCTGGCCCCTTAACCATAACCGATATCTGACGCATACCCATATCCATCGCCTTTTTAGCAGCACTTTCCGCAGCCACCTGAGCGGCATAAGGGGTGCTTTTGCGTGAACCGCGAAACCCCGAACCGCCTGCAGTGGCCCAGGAAATAACGTTACCGGACAAGTCGGTTATACTTATAATGGTATTATTGAAAGTGGCATGAATGTGAGCAATACCTACAGGAACATTTTTCTTTTCCCGTTTACTTCTTGATGTTTTTTTCTTTTGTCCCATAAATTACTTTCCTACCTTCTTCTTGCCGGCAATAGCCTTTTTAGGACCTCTTCGAGTGCGAGCATTGGTTTTCGTTCTCTGGCCTCTTACCGGCAGATTTCCGCGATGTCTAAGTCCTCTGTAACAGCCTATTTCCGACAATCGCTTTATATTCATGGCAATCTCACGCCTGAGATCGCCCTCAACCTTCATATCATCCTGATCAAGCGCTTTCCTTATCTTAAGAACCTCGTCGTCGCCAAGGTCCTTAACTCGTTTGTTCGGATCTATAGAGGTCTCGGAAAGAATTTTCAATGAAGTCGTCCGACCTATCCCAAATATTCTGGTTAGTCCAATCTCTACTCGTTCTTTTTTTGGTAAATCAACTCCAGCAATTCGCGCCATCAATTCTCCCTAGATATTGTTAAAATCTATCCCTGCCGTTGCTTGTGACGAGGATTTTTGTCACAAATTATTCTTACAACTCCTTTTCGCCGTATAACTTTGCACTTATTACACATCGGTTTAACGGATGATCTGACTTTCATAACCTTTATTAAACTCCTACTTGTGCCTGTATGTTATTCTGCCCTTTGTTAAATCATAGGGAGAGAGTTGAACAGTAACCTTATCGCCCGGAAGTATCTTTATATAGTGCATACGCATTTTACCGGAAACGTACGCCATGATTTCCTGCCCCTGATCCAATTTCACCTTAAACGTGGCATTTGGCAGCATATCAACTATTTCACCTTCAACTTCTATGGCATCTTCCTTGGCCAAGCAACCCTCCCTGCGAAATGCAACAGCTACGTATGATAATCTAAACTTAAAGTTTAGTCAAGATATTTGGAGATGTCTCCGTTACTGCCACCGTATCCTCAAAATGCGCGGAAGTTTTTCCGTCAACAGTAACCGCTGTCCACCGGTCCGCAAGAATACGCACATCAGCCCCACCTGTATTCACCATAGGCTCAATAGCAAACGTCATCCCCGCTTTTAAAAGCGGGCCTTTGCCAGGTTTGCCATAATTAGGAATTTGCGGATCTTCGTGCAATCGCCGCCCAATTCCATGACCCACAAAATCCCTTACAACCGAAAATCCGTTGCTTTCCACAACCTGTTGAATGGCGTTTGATATATCCGAAAGACGATTTCCAGCCACCGCCTGCTCAACACCTGCATGCAGTGCCTCACTCGTAACTTTCACCAGGCACTCAGTCTCTGCGGTACCCTGCCCTATGATCACAGTCCGAGCAGAATCGCCATAGAAACCATCTAGCAACACGCCAACATCAACACTCAGCACATCCCCATCTTTTAAAACTCTAGAGTTGGGGATTCCGTGTATAACCTCATCGTTAACCGAAACACAAAGCGCAGCCGGATAACCACGATATCCTTTAAAAGCTGGTTTTGCGCCTTTTTCAACTATATATGCCTCAGCTGCCCGGTTAAGGTTCAACGTTTTTATACCGGGACGCGCCATCTCACACACTAACCTGAGAGTTTCGGCCGCTATCCTACAGGCCCTGGACATCTGCTTGATCTCGCTGGGAGACTTAATGACAATCACAGTGCAGGGTTAAAAGAGCCGCGGTTTAAAGGCCTCGGAGTGATAACAGTTCTTAAATTTGTTAGGTTTGTTAAATTAAGCAAAAACATATATTACTTGCCACTCTGTGAACATTTATTTTCAGACCTGTAAAGGACGTTTTATCCACGCCTCCCCCTGATACGCTTCTTCTTCATAAAGCCGTCATAAGAGCGTGTAATCATATGAGATTCCACCTGTGAAACTGTGTCCAGCGCTACACCTACGACAATCAGTAAGGAGGTCCCGCCAAAATAGAAAGGCACATTGAACTGTGATATTAAAATCTCGGGCAAAACACAGACACAAGCCAGGTAAAGAGCTCCTCCGAATGTAATCCGGGACAAAACCTTGTAGATATAGTCTGAGGTAAACTTACCTGGACGAACGCCAGGAATAAAGCCTCCGTACTTTTTAAGATTATCGGCAATGTCCACAGGATTAAAAACTATAGCTGTATAAAAGAATGCGAAAAATACGATTAAACTCACGTATATCACCGTGTAAAGAGTGTTTCCCGGTGACAGTTGCTGTGCTATGGACTGCACCCACGGAATGGCAATGAAACCGGCCACAGTTGCCGGGAACATGATAATAGACGAAGCGAATATCGGGGGAATAACTCCAGCCGTATTAACCTTTAACGGCAAATGTGTACTCTGACCACCATAGACTTTACGTCCCACCACCCTTTTAGCGTATTGAACCGGTATACGTCTTTGACCGCGTTCCACGTAGATAATGAAAGCCACAACTGCTACCATTACGACTAGAATCACGAGCATAAGAAGAATTGGCAACTGATCGTCACGAATCAGACGTACACTGTTTATCACCGCTCCAGGAAATCCAGATATGATACCGGCAAAAATTATAAGAGAGATTCCATTTCCGATCCCACGCTCGGTTATCTGCTCACCAAGCCACATAATAAAAGCAGTACCGGATGTAAGAGTTATCATGGTCATAAGCCTGAACGACCAGCCTCCGTCCTGAACAAAGGCTTCTCCATCCAGACCCCGCATACCTTCAAGGCCAACAGCGATACCTATAGACTGTATGATGGCTATAACAATAGTTCCATAACGGGTGTACTGCGTTATTTTCTTACGCCCGGATTCCCCCTCTTTTGCCAGTTTGGCAAGAGCTGGAAAAACCACTGTAAGAAGCTGAATAATAATTGAGGCGCTGATATAGGGCATGATGCCCAAAGCAAAAATGGTAACCCTTGATAAAGCTCCTCCGGAAAACATATCGAAGAAACCCATAAGAGCGCCACCCTGGTTTAGAAGAAACTTGCTGACAGCTTCACCATCAATCCCGGGTGTAGGGATATGAGCGCCGATGCGGTATACAACCAGCATCAACAGAGTGAAGCCTATTCGTCTCTTGAGTTCTTCAATTTTAAGAATATTCTGAACGATAGAGACAAGAGCCAAAATTAAATAACCTCTACAGTTCCGCCAGCCGCGGTTATTTTTTTCTTAGCCGAGGCACTAACGGCGTGAACCTTTAAAGTTATTGTTTTACTGATTTCGCCAACACCAAGCACTTTAATTCCGTGTTTCAGGTCCTTTACCAGCTTTCGCGAAATAAGCACCTCAGGTGTGATTACTAAATCATCTAACTTATCTAAAAGAGCTGCAATATCTTTTATATTTATAATCGTATATTCTTTTCGAAATATATTTCTAAACCCTCGCTTCGGAAGCCTGCGCTGCAAAGGCATCTGCCCGCCCTCAAACCCTGGACGAATACCTCCTCCGGAACGAGACTTCTGACCATTATGACCACTACCACAGGTTTTACCGCTACCGGAACCTGGTCCACGCCCCACTCTCCTACCCGGTCGCCTGCTGCCAGGAGCAGGTTTAAGCTGAGACAAATTCATACATTCCTCCAAACAATTATCATCATTCTAACCTTAGATTAAACTCTAAACCTGAAGACTGCGTGTGTTTGATCCCGCAGGCTTCTCTTCAACTAATTTACCGCGAAGTCTGAGTACGTCTTCAAGCAGTCTAAGCCTCGAAAGACCGTCCATGGTTGCATTAACTCGATTAAATGAGTTGCGGCTCCCAAGAGACTTGGCCACTATATTATGTATACCCGCCACTTCAAACACAGCACGCATTGCACCACCAGCTATTACACCAGTACCTGGACGTGCCGGCTTCATCATAACCTTACCTGCCCCAAAACTTCCATTTATAGGATGAGGAATTGTGCCATCCAAAAGAGGAATGCTCAGCATAGTTTTTTTAGCCTGCTCTACCGCCTTTCTTATAGCTTCAGGGACTTCTTTAGCCTTACCCTTGCCGACTCCGACAGACCCTTCCCCATCGCCTACAGCCACAAGCGCAGTGAAGGAAAAACGCCTTCCACCCTTAGCTACCTTAGCTACACGGTTTATAAATATAAGCTTTTCTTTAAAGCCATCCTGGTTCATTGCCTTCCTCATATTTCTCCTAGTGCTTTTTTCCCAGTGTTAAATTCCAAAAAGTATCAAAGTATCAGAAAAAAGGGTTCTGCAAATGTATTCTATAACCGTTTTGCATATAAATATTATTTTCTGACAGGCTAACTATGCCGAAAAAACTAAAATTCTAGTCCGGCCTCGCGTGCCGAATCTGCCAGCGCACTTAACCTGCCGTGATAGGTATATCCACCTCTGTCAAAAACGACTTGACGAACCCCTTTTTCTACGGCACGCCTAGCCAGTAACTCACCAACTTTTTTAGCGGCATCCCGGTTTCCACCGTGCTTTAAATCATCCTTGACTTCTTTATCCAGAGTTGATGAAGAAACAAGAGTAATGCCTTTTTCGTCATCGACTATCTGTGCATAGATATGTTTAGAACTCTTAAAAACGCTTATCCTAGGTCGCTCCGTTAAACCACGAACCTTTTTTCTGACCCGAACATGACGTCTTTTCCGAGATATTGTAGTATTGTCCACTTACGCCTCCAGTGCTACTTGCTAACCCTATTTTTTACCGGCCTTTCCTGCCTTCAAACTAACCACCTCATCAGCATAGCGAATTCCTTTGCCCTTATAGGCATCGGGGGGCCTAAAAGCTCTGATGTCAGCGGCAACCTGACCGACCAACTGTTTATCAATACCATCAAGGGTTATAGTTGTCTGTTTCTTGTCTACCTGAGCAGTTATACCCTCAGGAACCAAAAACTCTACAGGGTGTGAAAAACCAAGAGACATTATAAGCTTGGCACCCTTCGCCTCAGCACGGTAACCCACACCAACGATCTTTAGTTCCTTTCTATAACCATCGACAACTCCAATCACCATATTGTTTATCAGACTTCGGCTTAAGCCATGAAGCGCCCGAGTCTGCTTGGTGTCATCTCCCCGTGTTACTACAAGCGTATTTTCCTTATGCGCTACCTGTATATCTGCCGGGCACATCCAGTTAAGGTTACCCTTAGGTCCCTTTACTGAGATGCTTTGTCCCTGTAGATTTACCGTTATAGCCGAAGACAAATCAATGGGTTTCTTTCCTATTCTTGACATATTTTTTAACCTACCAAACGTAACACAGGACTTCACCACCAATGCCGTCTCTACGACATGCCCGGTCACTCTTGACTCCCTTTGATGTTGAAACAATACCTATTCCTATACCGCCAACAACCCTAGGCAGGTTGTCCTTATCAACGTAAACCCGTCGCCCCGGTTTACTTATTCTCTTAAGCCCTGTTATTACCCTCTCGTTAGTTGGGCTATATTTTAAAGCGACACGGAGGATACCCTGTTTTTTATCCTTCAAAACCTTATATCCCTTGATATAACCCTCTTCCTTGAGAATTTTGGTTATCTCAAGCTTAATCCGGGAGGCAGGAATATCCACCTTTTCCAGCCTGGCCGTATTGCCGTTTCTCAGTCTTGTCAGCATATCTGCAATTGGATCTGTCAGCATATCTTGGCTACTCTACTCCTCATATCACCAGCTTGATTTTGTTACACCCGGTACCTGCCCCCTAAGGGAAAGGTTCCGAAAACAGATTCGGCACATACCGAATTTGCGCATATAGCCTCTTGGACGCCCACATATACGACATCGATTATAGGCTCTCACGTTAAACTTAGGAACGCGTTTCTGTTTTGCAATCATGGACTTTTTAGCCATGTATTAACTCTCCTTCATTTGCTTTAAAAGTTGCTTTAACAATCTCTTTAAAATTCTTTAAATGGCATGCCCATTTTTTTAAGAAGAGCCCTGCCCTCATCATCGGTCTTTGCCGTAGTACATATGACAACGTTCATGCCGTGCACATGATCGACCTTATCGTAATCTATCTCAGGGAAAATAATCTGTTCTGAAAGACCCAGCGAGTAGTTCCCCCTACCGTCAAAGGCTTTGGGTGAAACACCTCTAAGATCTCGAATCTTAGGTAACGCCAAACTTATCAGTCGATCTAGAAACTCATACATCATAATTCCCCGAAGAGTTACTTTACACCCTATGGACTGTCCTTGCCTGAGTTTGAACGTAGCTATAGATTTCTTCGCTTTTGTTATGACCGGACGCTGCCCTGTGATGGCTGTCATTTCAGCAACTGCCTTGTCAAGGAGCTTCGCATTCTGGAGCGCCTCTCCAAGCCCTATATTGACAACAACCTTCTCAACCTTCGGCACCTGCATAGGGTTTTTATAGTTAAATTCCTTTTGTAGCGCCGGAATAATTTCGCTTTTATAACTCTGAAACAATCTGGCCATTTTACTTATCCATGACCTCCTTACACTTCTTACAAACACGAGCTTTTGAACCCTCAAGTACAGATATAGCTATTCTGGTAGGTTTATCGCATTTTGGACAGACCAACATAACATTAGAGCGGTTAAGCGGTGCTTCTCTTTCTATAATTCCGCCCTGCTTAAAGGTCTGGTTAGGCTTCATATGTTTTTTAATAATATTTATCTTCTCAACTACAACTTGTCCCTTCGACAGGTCAAACTGCAATATTCTGCCTTTTCTTCCTTTATCCTTGCCAGCGATGACAAGTACCGTATCATTCTTCTTATATCCCAAAGACATTTATTTTCTCCGTAAGTTACAGAACTTCAGGTGCAAGCGATACAATCTTCATAAAGTTTTTCCACCTAAGCTCCCTGGCAACAGGACCGAATATACGGGTCCCGACCGGTTCTCCCTTAGTATCTATGATCACCGCTGCATTCTGATCAAATCTGATGTATGATCCGTCAGGCCGCCTGGTTTCTTTCCTTGTTCGCACTATCACAGCCTTTACCACAGATCCTTTTTTTACCGTACCACCCGGATCTGCTTCCTTGACACTGCCAACGATTACATCCCCAAGTCCTGCGGCACGGCCTGCACGCAAAACCTTAAAACACATAACCTGTTTTGCACCTGAATTATCCGCTATAACTAATCTCGTCTGTGGCTGAATCATTGTTTTTCACCAACCAATTCTTTTAAATTACTGCCATTTACACTCAAAACAACCCAACGTTTATTTTTACTCAAGGGCCGTGATTCCACTATGGTAACCTTGTCCCCCAAGTGACAGACATTTCCCTCATCGTGTGCCTTAAACTTTGCAACCTTCTTTAAAACACGTCCGTATCTGGGATGCTGGTATAGACGAGTTATCGCCACTACCACGGTTTTATCCATTTTATCGCTTACTACTTTACCTTCATAGCGTTTTCTCGCCATATCAATCCGCCTTTTCTCCAACAACAGTCAGTATTCTTGCAATGTCACGTTTTACCTGTGTAATTCTCTGCGGGTTTACAATTTCCCCTGTAGCCTTCTGAAACCTTAAATTAAAGAATTCCTTCCTAAGGTCAGATTCCTTCTGTTCAAGTTCAGAAGTACTCAAGTCTCTGAGTTCGGACGCCTTCATTATATCTAAATGACCTCCTCATCACGCTTTACAAACTTGGTTTTAATCGGCAACTTGTGCGATGCCAAGCGCAGAGCTTCCCTGGCAACCGGCTCGCTTATACCAGATATCTCATAAAGTATCCGTCCGGGCTTAATCACCGCAGCCCAGTATTCCGGTGCACCTTTTCCTTTTCCCATACGCGTTTCAGCCGGTTTTTTAGTTATAGGCTTATCCGGAAACATTCTAATCCAAACTTTCACACCACGTCTGGCATGTCGAGTAATAGCGATCCGAGCGGATTCTATCTGCCGGGCAGTGATCCACCCTGGCTCAAGACTCTTAAGGGCATACTCACCAAAATCAACTGATGAACCCCGGTAAGCAGTACCATTCATCCTGCCTTTTTGAACCTTCCGGTGTTTTACTTTTTTCGGCATTAACATAACAATCTATCTCCTACTTCCAGTCACGCACCAACCACAGAGGTAGCACGATGCTCCGGCAAAATATCACCTTTGTATATCCAAACCTTTATACCTATAATTCCGTACGTCGTCTTTGCCTCGGCAAATCCGTATTCTATATCAGCCCTAAAAGTATGAAGAGGAACCCTGCCATCCCGGTACCACTCAGTCCTTGCAATCTCGGCGCCTGCTAGACGACCAGCGCTGTTAATGCGCACACCAAGAGCTCCAAAGCGCATTGTTGAAGAGATAGCTTTCTTCATAGCACTCCTGAACGCCACTCTCTTTTTTATCTGAATAGCTACATTTTCAGCCACAAGCTGTGCATCCAACTCAGGCTTACGTATCTCCTTGATATCAATATTAACTTTTCTGCTGGTAAGTGACTCGAGAAGTTTTCTAAGCTTATCAACTTCAACACCCTTTTTGCCTATAATGATTCCCGGACGCGCGGTATGAATAATCAGACGAATATCAGGACCACGCCTCTCTACTTCCATTTTTGAAATCCCTGCATGCGAGAGCTTGGCCTTCACCAGCTTCTTCAGCATTATATCTTCATGCAGTTGATCCGCATAACCTTGCTTTGTGGCAAACCACCTGGATTCCCAGGTTCTTATAATCCCTAAACGTACTCCAACAGGGTGTGTCTTCTGTCCCAAAAAATACCTCCGTGCGTTAAGTAGGGGCGAACTTTTTGTCAGCCCATAAGTCAGACAACCAGTATTAAGCCTCACCCCTCCATCAGGTGCCCGTTAATCATTTTCCTTAAGAACAACCGTGACATGACTTGTTCTCTTCAATATTCTGCTCGCTCTACCCTGGGCACGAGGCCTCATGCGCTTCATCGTCGGCCCGGGGTCAACCACCATTTTAGATATAATCATCTCTTCTGGGTTTGCTACATTAGCCTGCTCAGCATTTGCAATCGCGGACCGTATAAGCTTCTCAAGCGTGCGTGCAACAGCATGCGGCATTGATCTGAGAGTTACAAGTGCCTGCTCCACCTGCTTACCCCTGATCAGATTTACAAGACGCCGGGCTTTCCGTGGAGAAACCCTGAAGTATCTTAACTTTGCTTTTGAATCCATCAATTATTCCCTCTATTTTCTCGAACTGCTTTTGCCAGATCCCGCATGTCCTCTATAAGTGCGGGTAGGCGAAAACTCGCCAAGCTTGTGGCCGACCATATTCTCTGTCACATAAACAGGAATGAATTTACGTCCATTATGAACCGCAATAGTATGTCCTATAAACTCCGGGGTTATAGTAGACCTGCGAGACCACGTTTTTATCATTCTTTTATTACCAGACGTGTTCATCGCCTCAATTCTATCAAAAATCTTTGGTTCCACAAATGGCCCCTTTTTCAAGGATCTAGGCACTTACTTCCTCCTCTTTACGATAAATCGGTCGGTCCGCTTATTTTTTCTCGTCTTCTTTCCTTCCGGTTTTCCCCAAGGAGAAACCGGAGGTCTACCGCCGCTTGATTTACCCTCGCCGCCACCAAGCGGATGATCAACCGGGTTCATTGCAACACCACGCACAATCGGACGTCTTCCAAGCCAACGCCTGCGGCCCGCTTTGCCGTAGCTGATATTTTCTATCTCTGCATTGCCAACCTCACCTATAGTCGACATACAGTCGGAAGGGACAAATCTCACTTCACCGGAACTCTGTTTCACCTGACAATATTTCAGATCCTTGGCAATCAACTGAGCGTAACATCCAGCACTCCTTGCAAGCCTTGCACCTTGCCCAACCCTAAGTTCAACGTTATGCACAATCGTACCAACAGGCATATCCTTAAGTTTCATTGCGTTGCCAGGCTTGATTTCAGCATCCCCCCCAGACATAACCATGTCACCAACTTGAAGTCCCTTAGGCGTGACAATATATCTTTTCTCACCATCAGCGTACTTCAGAAGTGAAATCCTGGCAGACCTGTTGGGATCATACTCTATAGATGTCACGGTTGCAGGTATTCCTGTTTTGTCACGTTTAAAATCTATCAAACGATACTGGCGTTTATGCCCGCCACCTCTGTGCCAGACAGTTGTACGACCGTTATTATTACGGCCTCCTGACTTCTTAAGCGGGCGTGTCAGTCTTTTTTCAGGTTTCGACTTTGTAATATCAGCAAAGTCAGACTTACTCTGGTGACGGGTTCCCGGCGATGTCGGTTTCATATGCCTTATGCCCATTTATTTAACTCCTTCCAGAAAGTCCAGCTTTTCGCCGATTTTAAGAGTAACTATAGCTTTTTTCCAGTTTCTGGTCCGGCCCTCATGGCGTCCCAGACGCTTCTTTTTTCCATGTATATTCAATGTATGAACAGAGGCTACACTTACCTTGAATATTTTCTCTATCGCACGCTTTATCTCAATTTTATTTGCATCACGAGCAACTTCTATTAATACTTTATTCTCTGACTCATTTAGAATATTTCCCTTCTCAGAAAGAAGCGGTCTTCGAATGATATCATGAATGCTATTCATCCCAGGTAGACCTCCTCCATTTTTTTCACCGCATCCACAGAAATAAGAAGTCGCCCTGCGTTTACGATATCGTACACTCCAAATTGACCGATCCTGAATACCTTTACATATGGCAAGTTACGAGCGGCAAGCTCAAGTGCTTCATTTTTTTCAGGAATTATAAATGTAAGTTTTCCACTAAGGCCTAACCCCTTCAGCAGCTCAACAACCTGCTTGGTTTTAGGCTCATTTATACTGACATCATCTAAAACCATAACCTCACCATCAGCAAGCTTGGAGGAAATAGCCGCACAAACAGCAACACGCTTAATTTTCTTAGGCATACTATAAGCATATGACCTGGGTTTTGGGCCAAAGACAGTACCTCCTCCCCGCCACAACGGAGAACGATTACTTCCAGCCCTTGCACGACCAGTGCCCTTTTGCTTGTAAGGTTTTGCACCACCACCTCTTATTTCACCACGAACCTTGGTTGATGCCGTTCCCTGCCTGACATTAGCAAGATGATTAACCACAGCTTCATGAATCAAAGCAGGTCGTTTATCGGCGGCAAAAATCAAATCGTTGAGGCTTAACTTCGAGACAGCTTTATTGTTTTTGTCAATAACATCCACGTCCGGCATTACTTATCACCTTTTCCTATAAAGAGAATGCCACCCTTAGGCCCAGGAACTCCGCCCTTTAAAAGAAGCAGATTCTGCTCCGCCTTGACATCCACAATCTCTATGTTTTTCTGTGTAATACTCGCACCACCCATACGGCCCGGCATACCGACATTCTTAAACACACGGGAAGGCCAAGCACACTGTCCGATAGAGCCTGGCGCCCGATGGAAGTTTGAGCCATGCGAAGCCGGACCACCTTTGTAATTATGTCTCTTCATAACGCCTTGAAAACCTTTTCCGATTGACTGGCCGCTGACAACAACACTGCTACCAGGCTTGAACATATCCACAGTTAGCTCATCTCCAACTTTAAGTTCACCAGCAGGAATCTCTTTAAGGTAGCGGCAAGGTTCTATTAAGCCTTTTTTGAAGTGACCAGCCATTGGCTTGTTTATCTTCTTTTCCTTTTTGATTGAATCAAAACCTACTTGCGCCGCCTCATACCCGTCTTTATCCTTGTTTTTAATCTGGACAACACGACACGGTCCGGCCTCAACCACTGTGACAGCTATAGCGTTGCCCTCATCAGTGAATATCTGGGTCATTCCAATCTTTTTACCTAAAATGCCTTCTCTCATCAAATATCCTCTTACGTATGTTCCAAGCTCCTAGAGCTTTATCTCCACGTCAACCCCGGCAGCAATATCAAGCTTCATTAGGGCATCCACCGTCTCAGGAGTCGGCTCCATTATATCTACAAGTCGCTTGTGGGTTCTAATTTCAAACTGTTCTCTGGATTTCTTATCACAATGAACCGAACGCTGAACCGTATATTTATTAATCCTGGTCGGAAGCGGAATAGGCCCGGACAAACGTGCACCTGTCCGTTTAGCTGCATCTACTATTTCTTGTACAGAGCGATCCAGCAACCTATGATCGTATGCCCTGAGTTTTATCCTGATTTTCTGATTCACTCAATCACCTCAGTGACAACGCCTGCGCCGACTGTATGTCCACCTTCGCGAATAGCAAAGCGAAGCTCCTTCTCCATCGCAATAGGAGCCATCAACTCAACTGTTAT
>VAPH01003115.1_pt1 | contig 31459 bp, 30 predicted proteins | sample 3393861 | NCBI WGS metagenome assembly VAPH01 (sample SAMN08290439, study PRJNA428436) | hydrothermal vent metagenome | isolation source: Deep-sea hydrothermal vent chimney | place: Atlantic Ocean: South-mid Altantic Ridge | reverse complement strand
GTTGCCAATATGCGCATGATGACCCGCATGGGCAGTGCGGCACTGGCACGGATTGAGCGTGAAGGTGCTTTTGTAAGGGGCTTGCACTCTGTTGGCGAATTGGATCCGGAACGTCGTTTTATCATGCATTTCCCCACCGACCTGATGATCCAGAGTTTCGGCTCCGGATATGGTGGCAACGCTTTGCTGGGCAAGAAATGCCATGCATTGAGAATAGCCAGTTTCCAGGCTCGAAATGAAGGTTGGCTGGCTGAGCATATGCTCATTGTCGGAATCGAAAACCCGCAGGGTGAAACACATTATGTCGCCGCTGCATTTCCGTCTGCTTGTGGCAAGACCAACCTCGCCATGTTGATCCCACCGGCAGAATATGACGGCTGGAAAGTCTGGACCGTCGGCGATGATATCTGCTGGATGCAACCGGGTGAAGACGGACGTCTCTGGGCAATTAATCCGGAAGCCGGGTTTTTCGGTGTGGCGCCCGGTACCGGTGCAGGCACCAACCCGAATGCCCTGGCAATGCTCAGCAGCAATGCAATTTTCACCAATGTCGGGTTAACGGCCGATAATCAGCCCTGGTGGGAAGGTAAAGATGACGAGGTGCCGGTTACTGATTGGCTGGGGAACCCCTATGACCCTGAGGTTGGCCCGGCCGCGCAACCCAATTCCCGTTTCACTGTGCCGATGAAGCAATGCCCCTCCTATTCAGACAAGGCTGAAGCACCGGGAGGTGTACCGATTTCCGCAATCATTTTTGGCGGCCGCAGAGAGCGTCTGGTGCCCCTGGTCATGGAAAGCAAATCCTGGCAGCATGGGGTTTTACTGGGTGCAAGTATGGCCTCGGAAACGACCGCCGCCGCGACCGGAGCAGTCGGGGTGGTGCGCCGCGACCCCATGGCGATGAAGCCATTTTGTGGGTACAACTTTGCTGATTACTGGAGCCATTGGCTGACCTTCACTGAACGGGCCGACAAATTACCCCTGATTTTCCATGTGAACTGGTTCAGGAAGGATCAGAACGGCAGATTCATGTGGCCAGGTTTTGGTGACAACCTGCGTGTACTGGAATGGATCATCAGCCGCTGTAAAGGTGAGGCCGATGTGAATGAAACCGCCATTGGCGGAATCCCCCGGCCATCAGATATCAATATCAGTAACCTCGCTACGGATGATGCCACGCTTTCAGCATTGCTTGCGGTTGACTCTGAAGCATGGTCTGCAGAGCTGGAGCAGATCAGGGAATACCTGCAACAATATGGCGATCGTCTGCCCGCTCAAATGATAGTGGAACTGGAAAAAGTGGCTGCGGCACTGTCAGCATCTGACTGACAATTTAGCCAGACCGGGAGGCCGGTCTGGCAGGTATCTTGCTTAATTGGAGGCCGTGACAGACGCAGAGCTTGTTACAGAGGCCCGTGCATCATCCAGCGCGGCCCGGAAGCCCCTGGCCCAGGCAGACATCAGGCGCTTTTCCGTTGCCCGGTTATTAACACTGGTGCGCCATTCCAGGTAGCCTTTCCTGTAATCCTTTTTGCGGTCTCTTGAGGTGACGATCTTGTCGTTGGTGACCGAATCGTAGAGATCCAGAACAAGGGTCATTTCACCGGCAGATTCCGAATAACTGAAGGCGCGGCCTGCGGCCTGAATATCCGGTGCAATAACGTCCAGATCGACAATAGCCGGTTGAACGATCAGCACATCTTCACCGGGCTGTTCGACCAGTTGATAGCCGCCGTCAGTCAGTTCGGCAGTAAACACTTCCCTGAACAAGGTGGCAACATCCTTCCTGATGCGCGCCATATCACTGTCTTTTACTCTGAATGCGCCACCGCGGGTCGCGTTACGGTTTTGGTTGCGTTGCCAGTTTTTTTTGAACGCCACTGTGGCATCTTTCAGCCAAATGCGTTTGTAGATGCCAAGGTCGGCACCCGGGTCAGCATAAATGGTGGTTGTCCTGGTGCTTTTGATCAGTTCCATGCCTTCATCGTTGACGTTCGGCAGGTTGCTCTTTGCCCATACTGGCGACATCGCCAGGACAGCCACTAAAAGGCTGGAAATGAGCAGTGATATTCTACGCGCTTTCATGATTTTACTCCTGCAGGCTTTTTAAACCTTATTGAGACGATACTAATACTGACAGCGTAAAACCGTTACGGTTTAATAATTATAATTATCCGCGCTAAGATGAAACGCTCTGTTGATAACCGGGTGTCTGAAACGAGGGTACATTGGCTGTAAAACCCGGCACAGAGACATTGCCTTTAAACCCTTTTTAGCGAGTTTCATCTAAAAGTCCATGGGAGGATTGCAAGCGGTGACATCGGGGCAGCATGACAAGTCAGATCTGTCCGCCACCGAAGCGCATCAGGTCGAGAGGGCCCAGGCCGGGGATCGTCATGCATTTGAGCAGCTTTACCGTAGTCATCGTGACAGGATTTACGCGCTGTGCTGGCGCATGTGTGGTGGCGACATAGCCCTGGCAGAAGACATGTTGCAGGACGCTTTTGTGCGGGCCTGGAACAAGCTTCACCTGTTTCGCGGTGACAGCAAGTTTGCAACCTGGCTGCATCGCCTTACTGTTAATGTGATATTGAGTGACAAACGTATCCGGGTAAAGCGCCTACAGCGTGAGACGGAGTTGGATGTGGGTATTGAACGGGCAATGGTCGGTGAGCGTGATGTATCGGCGGGTTTGCGCCAGGATCTGGAGGTGGCCATTGCCGGATTGCCGGAAAGGGCAAGAACAGTGCTGGTGTTGTATGACATTGAAGGTTACCGGCACGCGGAAATTGCAGCGATAACCGGCATGGCGGTAGGTTCGTCAAAAGCGCAGCTACACAGGGCCCGCAAGCTGGTTCGGGCGGCCTTGACCGATGGGCCGGAAAGATGAGTAGTAGCTGGGAGGAAAAATAGCAGCATGGGTGATTGCAGGATGAATGAAACCGAATTGAGTAAGGCGATCGATTCTTTACCGAAGCGTATCAGGCCGCAACGTGATTTATGGCCAGAGATCAGTAAACGGCTTGAAGCCGGCAGAGAGCAACCCGGGCAACCTGCTGCAGCGCCCATGTGGCGGTTGCCCGCCATCGCGGCGGCAGTCCTGTTGATTCTGACCACCGGGATATTTATCGGGCGTGGCATGGATACGCCCCCGGCCAGAGAGGTTTCGATACTGGAGTATTCGCTGGCGGGCTCGCTCGAGACGAGCGAACGAGAATACCAGGCAGCTTTCCGTGAACTGGTACCGCTGGATTATTCAGGCATGCGCCTGGCCGGTAATGACGTGGAATCCATACGGGGTAGCTGGGATGAATTACGCAAGGCCGAAAGCGCTTTGCTGGCGGCCTTGCAGGAACATCCCGCAAGTATATTTTTAAGTGAAAAGCTGTTGGACCTCAGAGCGCAACAGTTACAGTTTGTCAAACGGATGGTGTTGCTTGAGCAAAATAACTGGAGAAGGACATGACTAACACAAGGCTGAAATTGCTTATAACCCTTTGTGCCCTGACACCATGGACAGTGTGGGCTGGGGAATCGATAGACAAGAACTGGAGCGTGGATGCTCACGCCAGAATATCTGTTGAGAATGTTGCAGGCGAAATCGAAATACTGGGCTGGGACCGGGATGAAGTGCAACTGACTGGCAGGTTGGGAGACAGCGTGGATGAGCTGGAGATAGACAATTCCGGCTCAGCTCTGCAGATTACAGTCATTAACCGTGACCAACGGAATATTGATGAAACAGTACTCAAGCTGAGAGTGCCCGAAGGGGCCAACGTTGATGTGTCTGCGGTCAGTGCAGATATCGACATCTCCGGGCTGGATAATGAAAAACTGACGGGCACCTCGGTCAGTGGTGACGTGGAAGTCCAGGCAAAGAGTGTATGGGTGTCCCTGGAGTCAGTCAGCGGTGATGTTGGCTTCCGCGGTCAAACCGCGCGTATTTCTGCAGAGTCGGTTTCCGGTGACATAAATTTGGCGGGTATATCGGGTGATGTTGAAGCAACCACCGTATCCGGCGATATGAAATTGATCGCCGGTGTGATGGACAGTGGCAGCTTCGAAACGGTTTCCGGTGATATCCAGATTACCACGCAGTTGTCCGACACCGGCAGATTCAGCGCTGAGAGTATGAGTGGTGATGTGATGGTAGTTCTGCCTGCCTCACAGACCGGTCTTTTCCGGGCACAAAGCTTCAGCGGCCGGATTAGTTCCGATTTTGGGTCCGTTGCGCGTGCCAAACACGGCCCGGGCAGCCATTTGAAGCATATGGTCGGAAATGGTGGTGCGGAAATCCGTGTGGAGAGTTTCAGCGGTAACATCAAATTACAGGCTGACTGACAACATATACCTACAGCAAATATCGTAGTTCAATCGTCCGTGTCTGCAAGACTCGCAGGCTGTTTCGTGAATAGTGCCGATATAAACGCTTGCAAGGCGCATGATATATGGGGTTCATGCATATTTAACACATAGTTAACAAACGCTTTCCATTCAGACCAAGCGGTGATATTATGCACGCCAAGTTGGGGTAAAAACTCTGGCGCGGTGCTGTGCATGCTTGATGCACCCGATCAGGGATAACTTCGATCGAAACTACATTCCAAACCAATTGGGAGAATTTTGAAGATGAAATACAACCGTAATCCATTGTCACGGGCGATCCAGAACACCTTGGGCGCCGGCGCTGTACTGAGTATGGCTCTGGCTTCAGGTGTTGTCTTTGCACAAGATCAAGCCGATGACGAAGAAGGTGTCGAGCTGGATCGCGTGCAGGTAACCGGTTCACGTATTAAACGCGTGGATATTGAGGGTTCAACGCCTGTTACCATAATTTCGCGTGAGGATATCGATTTCTCAGGTAATTCAACCGTTATGGAGTTGCTGCGTTCATCAACGTTTAACAGCTTCGGTTCTTTCAGAGACCAGTCCGGCTTCGGTAATGGTTTCTCTGGCGCAGCATTTGTCAGTCTCCGTGGCCTGGGTTCACAGCGCACACTGATCCTGATGGATGGTCGTCGTTTGACAGCCTTCCCGGGTGGTGGCGGCACGGGTGCCGTTAACTTGAACGTTCTGCCGATTGACATGATTGAGCGTATCGAAATTCTCCGGGATGGCGCTTCCGCTATTTATGGTTCCGATGCAATCGCCGGCGTAATCAACATCATCTCCCGCAAGGATATGGATGGTGCGATTTTCACCGTGCAGACTGAAAGCCCAGATGTGCCGGGCGGTAACGCTGAGCGCTATTCTGTTGCTGGCGGTATGAGCGGTGACAGAGGCAACATCACGTTCTCCATGGAGCACTTCAGACGTGACATGGTTTTTGATCGTGACGTACCCCAGTTCGCCAATGCTGTTGAGCCTGGCGTAGATACCATTTCAAGCTTCGGTTTCCCGGGTACTGCATATATTCTTAGCGGTAACCTCGCCGGCGCTAACTACCCTGACCCGCGTTGTCCGGCAAATGTTGGTGATTCCGAGCTGTTCCCGAATTCCTATCGTTGGAGCTTCACCACGTTCACCGCTGGTTCAGATAACGATGGTGGTTTTGGCTCTGATCGTACACGTTGCGGTTATAACTTCGCAGCCGACACGATTTACATTCCACGGGTTGAGCGCAACAGTGGTTATATCAATGGCCGCTTTGACGTAACGCCCACAACACAGTTTGTTGCGCGTGCACTGTATTCAATCAACGAGTCCGAGTCCCGTTTTGCAGGTGCTCCGGTAACGGCTCCGTTCCCGATTTATAGTGCTGACAACCCGAATAACCCGATATTGGCTTTGGCAAATGCGGGCATTGACGGCATCACACCGGATGACGTAGGTGCTGTACTGCTGTTGATGCGTACTGTTCCCAACGGTAACCGTGAAGGCTTCCAGAAGTTTACTCAGTCGTCATTATTTGCCGGTTTCGAAGGCACTGCTGACGTATTTGGTGGAATGGATTGGGATCTTGGTTTTGAGTACATCCGTAACATTACCAATGCCGAAACCCGTAACCTGGCCAACAAGATTGAAATCCAGAATGCCGTTGATGATGGTTCCCTGGATTACTTCAACGTTCAGGGCCTGCCGCACGCTGAGTGGCTGGCAAATACCGAGAACGTGTTGCGGCAATTCAATCACACAGGTACATTCGTGGCTGATTCCTCAACGATTCAGTACGATGGTTCTGTAAGCTGGGATCTGTTCCAGATGAACAACGGACCGGTACCGATCGTCATTGGTTTCCAGATATTTAATTTGACCTGGAGCCAGTTGAATGATCCGGAATCCAATCGTTTGATCATTGCCGGTACTTCAGGTGGTGACAACATCGATAACGTAGGCCGTGATATCACTTCTTTGTATGCTGAGACCGTTATTCCATTACTCAGCACCTTAGAGCTCAACCTGGCCGTGCGTTACGATGACTATTCAGACTTTGGTGGAACCACCAATCCGAAGGGCTCCATTGCATGGCGTCCGCTGGATAACTTGTTGATCCGCGCCAGCTATGGCACAGGTTTCCGTGCTCCTGATATGCAGGAACTGTTTGGTAACCAGTCAGAGTCATTCCCGTCTGCGATTGACGTCGTTGGTTGTGCCAGTGGCGTATCACCCTGTAATGCAGCGCAGTACCGCTCATTCTTCGGTGGCAACCCGGATCTGGGGCCTGAAACATCTGATTCCTGGACGTTTGGTGCGGTCTGGAATGCTACAGATGACCTGAGCCTGGAAGTGAGCTACTACAACATTCAGTTTACGGATCAGATCTCAACACTGGGTCTGCAGCGTATGTTCAATTTGGAAGCAGCTGGTTCCAGCAACACGGTTAACCGTAATCCGGATGGAACGGTTAACTTTGTACTGCTGACACAGTTGAACCTGTCGGGTATTAAAACCGATGGTGTTGACGTTGCAGTCAACTACAGCCTGAACACCGATAACGCTGGCCTGTTCAACTTCAAGCTGCAGGGCACTCAGGTTCTGACCTATGAGCAGGAAGCAGTGGCAGGTGACGGTTTTGTTGATATTCTTAACTCCACCGGCGTCCCAGAGGTTCGTGTAACACTGAATGCGAACTGGACCATGGGCAACTTCCAGGTTGGTTGGTTAACCCGTTACATCGGCGCCAATGGTAAGGCAGATGACTTTATCAAGCCCGATGGCAAGGTAGCATTCAACAAGGCCAATACTGTGCATGACCTGCAGGTCGCTTATAACCTGCCGTGGAATGCAGAGATTGCAGTTGGTGCAAGAAATGTCTTCAATACGGATCCACCGTTCAACGGGTTTGTATACGGCTGGCAGCCAATGGACTTCGCTCTGTATGATGCCCAGGGTCGTATTACTTACCTGCGTTACAAGCAGAACTTCTGATTGTAAGATTTCCTGAAGTTTATGCGCTAGACAAGACGGCCCGCATTTATGCGGGCCGTTTTTTTTACTGTAGGAGGGATCAGCGAAGCTGGTCGCGAGCTCTTTTTCAAATTCCGCTGTCGCGACCAGCTTCGCTGATCCCTCCTACACGATCCTCGATGACGTCTTTAAAGTGCTCAGCATTCCGAAAATGAAAACACACCAGCTTTTTTCTGTTCCTTTAGTAGAGTTCCAGCACCCGGATGCGGACTCCCTATGTCCGCAACTTTTGTCTTTTTTTCTGGCACACGAATCGGACCAGTATCGCGATGACATCCACCGGGATACACAGGTGGGTGCATTGTTCGAAAGCCGGTTTGACCTGTTTTACTGGAAGGACCCGGAGATTCAGCCGATGGTGGATTTTATTCACCGTTCATTGGCCAGGGTTGTAGCTGAGCTGAATCAATATAGTGCCAGGCAGATGAACGCACTGCGGTTCAATTACCACGCCTGGTTCCATATCACTCGTAAAGGTGGCTTTCAGTCGATGCATAACCACCCCAATGCCAGTTGGTCCGGCATCTTTTGTATTGATCCCGGAGCGCCTGCCAAAGACCCGCGAGAGGGCAAGGTCCGCATGTATGATCCACGGACTAACGCGAATATGTTCATGGACCCTGGCTGTGAGAACCTGCAAAGCCCTTATAATTTTTCCAGCATGGAAATTCAGCATGAAGCAGGCAAACTGTGGCTGTTCCCGTCTTACCTGATGCACGAGATTTTCCCCTACTATGGAGAGAGGCCGCGGGTGGTTGTGGCTTTCAATTGTTGGCTGACAGCGGCGGAAAAGCCCACGGGTTAATAATGCTGGATGAGCGGAACTCTCAGTCCAGGTGCCAGGCCGGGCTGTGCCGGTGTACGCTTTGCGTGAGCACCGTCATATGCTGAGGTTCGACCTCAGGTGTGATCCCATGCCCAAGGTTGAATACATGGCCTGAGCCGCTGCCAAAACTGGCAAGAGTTTCTTTTACCTGGCTTTCGATGACTTCCGGGTTCGTCAGCATAATGGCAGGATCCAGGTTACCCTGCAGGGCAACGCGTTCGCCGACCCTGGCCCGCGCATCAGCAAGGCTTATCGTCCAGTCCACGCCCAGTCCGTCGCAACCTGTATCAGCCTGTGCTTCGAGATGGGTATTGCTGCCTTTGCAAAACAACACCACGGGTATGCGTTGTCCGTTATAAGCGCGTTTCAGTCCGGCCACAATTTTTTCCAGGTAGTACAAAGAAAACTCACTGAACATATCTGCTGCCAACACACCGCCCCAGGTGTCGAAAATCTGTACGGCCTGTGCACCGCTTTCAATTTGCGCATTCAGGTAATCGATGACTGAATCTGCCAGTTTATCAAGCAACAAATGTGCTGTCTGCGGTTCGCTGTAGATCATGTTTTTGATCTTTGCAAAGGTCTTGCTGGAACCGCCTTCCACCATGTAAGTGGCCAGTGTCCACGGGCTGCCGCTGAAACCGATCAGCGGAACATCACCATCAAGCTGTTTGCGAATCAATGTCACCGCATCCATCACGTAAGCGAGTGAAACCGCCGGGTCAGGTTGCTTCAGGTTTTTGACATCATCGGCAGACCTGATCACATTGTTAAATTTGGGGCCTTCGCCTTCAGCAAAATAAAGCCCGAGACCCATCGCATCAGGAATGGTCAGGATGTCTGAGAACAAAATTGCCGCATCAAGTTGAAACCTGCGCAGTGGCTGTAGCGTGACTTCACAGGCGAGTTGAGGGTTGGTACACAGGTTCATAAAACTACCCGCTTCTTCACGCAGTTGCCGGTACTCAGGCAGGTAGCGTCCGGCCTGTCGCATGACCCATACGGGGGTGCGCTCTGTTGGTTGTCTTAGCAACGCACGGATATACAGGTCGTTTTTCAAGGCTGGATTCATATTTTCCCGCTGGACTGTTATGGTTGACCGGCAACCATGGCTGCCACAATTTGCTCGTTGCTTGAATTGCTGTCGATAAATCCCTGACCGGCAGCTTTCAGTAATATCAGCCGGTAGCTACCGGCGATGACCTTCTTATCCAGTTTCATTAACTCGAGAATGTCGCCAGGCTGCGAATTATCCGGCATGTCGATAGGTAATCCAAACGACTGCAGTAATCTGGCCAGGCGGTCACTGAGCCCTGGTGTGCACAAATTCCTTTGCTCGCTGAGCCTGGCCGCCACCATCATGCCAATGGCAACCGCCTCTCCGTGCAGGTAATTCCTGTAGTCAGTCAATGTCTCCAACGCATGCGCGAAGCTGTGTCCGAAATTCAGCAGAGCTCGAATACCCGCTTCGCGCTCGTCCTCAGCCACCACTTCAGCTTTGTTTATAATGCTTCGCTTGATCATATTTATCAGGATTTCAGGATCCCTGTTGTGGATATTTCTGATATTGTGTTCGAGCCAGTTCAAAAAGTCGGCATCGCGTACGGCAGCGATTTTGATTACTTCCGCCATGCCGGCCGAGAATTCACGCTCAGGCAGTGTTTTCAACGTTTCAATATCAATCAGCACGGATGCCGGCTGATAAAATGCGCCGATCAGGTTTTTCCCTTGTGCGTGGTTGTAGCCAGTCTTGCCGCCTACGGATGCATCCACTTGCGCCAACAGGCTGGTGGGTACCTGGATGAATCGCACGCCGCGCATATAGCTCGCTGCCGCAAAGCCGCCCATATCGCCGATTACGCCGCCACCCAGTGTCACCAGTGTGATATCCCGGCTTGCGCGGATGTCGACCAGCTTGTCGATAATCCGCGACCAGTATTTGTTGGTTTTGAATTGCTCACCATCCGGCAGAATAACAGTACGCACTTCAGCATCACCCAGAGATTCTGAGAGCGATTGCAGGTACAAGGGCGCAACGGTTTCATTGCTGACTATCAAGGCAGCACTTCCTGCCGGGATATCGATCGCAGCATTGTTTGTACCCAGCAGGCCGGAACCGATCGTTACGGTGTAACTTCGTTCTGCCAGTTCAACTCTAACTGTCTGCATTGAGTGGATCTACCTGTTGCTGGATGGCTGAGTAAAGTTCCAGTGCGGTGTTACGCACACTTTGGTTACGTGTGTTGAAAACCAGATCAGCGGTGCTGTTATAGAGTGGGTTGCGTACCCTTGCCAGATCCAGCAGTCGCTGCACACGATCCTCCGCCTGCAGCAGTGGCCGGTTCTTGTCCTGGTTCAGCCGTTTGAGCTGATGTTCAATACTGGTTTTCAGGTAGACGACAAATCCGCGTGTACACAGCAGACTGCGATTTTTCTCATTGCAGACTACACCACCCCCGGTAGAAATCAATACGCCCTTCTTTTCCGTCAGTTGCTCAAGCAGTCGACTTTCCCGTTTGCGAAACCCCTTTTCACCCTCAAGGTCGAAAATCAGGTTTATGCTGGCGCCTGTCTGACGCTCAAGCTCGATGTCGCAATCATAAAATTCCAGCTTTAGCAGTTTCGCCAGCTGTTTTCCAATGGTCGTTTTGCCGGACCCCATTGGACCAATCAGGAATACGTTCTGAATTAACTTGCTCATCTGTTGTCTACACCCCCAATAAACGGCGTGCAAGCCCGTGAGCCATTGGGTAAAATTGTTCGCTTCCGGTTAACAGGGATGGCAGCAGGGCTTATGCTTCGTTTTTTTATCATCTTCACAGTATTGCTGATTGGCTTATTCACACTTGAGATTTTACAGCCGGTAGAAAAGTTCTTCATCATCCCGTTCACTTCCATGATCGCAGATATCAGCGTGTGGATTGTGAAGAGTTTTGACCAAAACGTCATTGCAACCGGTAATGTTTTACGTGACAGCGTCTCTGGATTCGGCGTGCGCATCGAACGTGGCTGTAACGGTCTCGAAGCAGTGATAATTTTATTTTCCGCCATCTTTGCCTTTCCGGCACCATTGAAGAATAAGTTTATCGGTTTTATCGCGGGTTTTTTTGCCATTCAACTTCTTAACCTGGTAAGAATCATAAGCCTATATTACCTGGGGCAGTGGAATTACACTGCATTTGAGTGGTTTCACCTCTACCTCTGGCAGGCGTTGATCATCCTTGATGCACTCGTCGTCTGGATTATCTGGTTGCGAACCTTGCCGGCGTCACAGCAGCGCCCCGATGATCCGGAGTCGGAACCGGCTTAATGCATGTACTGATAGCCGGCTGCGGTGATGTGGGCAGTTCCCTGGCTGTTTCGCTACTGCAAAGTGGCCATGTGGTTTACGGACTTAAGCGGGATGTTTCAACCCTGCCGGAATGCGTGAAAGCAATCCGGGCCGACCTCACAAATCCTGACACACTTGCCGATTTACCGACGGAAATCGACGCCCTGGTATTCATGCCGACTCCGGCCAGCCGGGACCGGGCGGCCTATGAATCCATATTTCTTGATGGCTGGGAGAACCTCTGGCATGGCCTGAAACAACCACCTCGACGTACATTGCTGGTTTCAAGCACAGCGGTTTTTGGTCAGTCGGATGGCAGTGTCGTGACCGAGGAAACCGTACCTGAACCGGCCCGTTTTAACGGTAAAGTCCTGTTGCAGATGGAGAAACTTGCTGCAAGTTATACGGATAAACTTGTCATCCTGAGAGTATCGGGTATTTACGGGCCGGGGCGTGAAGGGCTGATCCGGCTTGCCGGATCAGAAGGGCTTGAGATTCAACAGTTCCCACCCTATTTTACCAATCGTATACACCGTGATGATGCAGTCGCCGCATTGAAACATCTGCTGCTGCTGGATGATCCACACGCCTTGTACCTGGTGACCGATGATCAGCCGGTTCCCAGGTATACGGTACTGAAATGGATGGCGGAAACCGTTGGGAGTCCGCCGCCAAAAGGTTTGAGCGTCAAGCAGGGCCGGCGCGGTAAACGCGTAGATAATCAAAGATTACGGCGCAGCGGGTTGTGCCTTAAGTTTCCGGATTATCGTGCTGGATATAGTGCTATCCTTGAGCAGAGGAAGACAAATGAACATACCAAGTGAAGTAATCAGCCGGTTTGAAACGGCCATGCAGGCTGCGCAGGTCGCGCATGAGGCGGAACCAACCGCCATGTCACTGGCGACCTCCACCACTGACGGCAGGGTGTCCGTACGCACCATGTTGTTGAAAGATTTTGATGCAACGGGTTTTGTTTTTTACACCAATACGAGAAGCAATAAGGGTCGGCAGCTTGCGCAACACCCACAGGCCGCACTGTGCATATTGTGGAAATCAATTTACCGCCAGGTACTGGCGGAAGGTAAAGTTGAGCCTGTGACAGACGTGGAAGCGGATGCTTATTTCGCCAGCCGTCCACGGGGTAGCCAGATTGGTGCATGGGCCTCTATGCAATCAGAGGTTTTAGACAGCCGCGACACGCTGGAACAGCGGGTAAGGGAGTTTGAGCAGAAATTTGCCGGCGAGGATGTATCACGGCCACCGCATTGGTCAGGGTTCCGGCTGGTACCGGATATGATTGAATTCTGGTACGGGAAGGAAAGTCGCCTGCATGACCGTTTTCGGTTTACCTTAGCCGATGGCGAATGGATAAAGCAGCGCCTCTATCCGTAGGGTGGACATTTATGTCCACCGTTACTCTCTAAATTCAGCCCTGGCACTCACGTCATCATGGTTATGGTGGACATAAATGTCCACCCTACGGCAAAACAGGTTTATTGAGTGAAGAACTGCTGTCTGAATTTCACGGTGTAGGGTTTCTCCTTGCCTTCGGGTGTAACCAGTACGGTGAAATCGAAAGTCTCCCTGTTCCGGACAGTCAGCTCGCCGATATAGTAAACGGCCTCTTTGCCCTCATCAATTTCCCGCATATCAATGTTACGGGTCTGGCCGGTCAGATTGCGGCCGGTCGCAGTAACGGTGGCTTTAACGGCACGTGTGGTCTCATCGCTGTTCTTAATCATAACTGCGATGTTGATCAGGGCGCGGCTGTCAGAGCGGCGAATGCCATACGCTTTCGCGATTCCCGGCTCGAGGAAGCTGGAATTCAAGGCATTGTAATGAATGATGTATTGGTCAAACTCCATGGCCCGTTGCGCGCTGGCGGTCAGGGCAGTCAGGGAGGCCAGCAGAACTAGTGTTTTCATCAATCTTTTCATACTTCAGATCCTTTCCTTGAGCATCAAATCATCAACAACAGCAGGGACGGGAGAGAGATGCCGGGTACGCCTTACAGTGGTCCATTATCTACCATCCTAGCAGAAGCAAAAGAAAACGTAGTGCGATCAGGGCAAACAATGGTGAAAGGTCCACGCCACCAAAGTGTGGAATCAGCCTGTTGAACGGTCGTAAAACCGGTTCCGTCAACTGGTAAATCAGCGGAATCAGAGGATGGTGCGACCGGCCTCCTATCCAACTGACAATCACCCGGGCAATGATCAGCACAAAGTAGGTCATCAATAATGTGAGCAATAATTTTTGTACAGCAAATAACATTAAATACTTCAACTCAACGACCATCTGGTCCAATTGGGCAATAATGGTCAATTGTATGATTTCCAGCAGTAACATTATCACTACCGACGCGGTGTCCAGCCTGCCGATTGAAGGCACAAGGCGACGTGTTGGAACCAGCACCGGGTTGGTAATCTTGAGCAGGAACTGGCAAAGGGGATTATAAAAATCGGCTCTGACCCATTGCAACAGCAAGCGCAGCATAATGGCCGCAATGTAAAGGTCAGTTATCGTACTGATCAGATAAACGAGTGCGCCAGCAGGGTTCATTCAGAATCTCCGTTGCCAGCCAGTTCCTGCCCCCGCCGGGTTGCAGCGCTAATGGCTGAATCCACCAGGTCTGCAAAATGCCCGATTTCCAGTTGTTCCAATGCGGCCTGGGTCGTGCCACCCCTGGAGGTGACGCGTCGGCGCAGTTCAGCCACATCAACATTGCTTTGCAAAGCCATGGCGCTGGCGCCATTGGCAGTATGCAAGGCGAGTTTCTCTGCTATATTTTCCGGTAACCCCAGTCGTACTGCGGCGTTACGCATGGCTTCTATCAGATAAAAGAAATAGGCTGGCCCGCTACCGGAAACCGCAGTCACGATATCCAGCAGGTTTTCCCGCTCAAGCCAGACAATTTCACCCGCAGCCTGCATCAATTCCCCGGCCATTTGTCGCTGTGCAGGGCTGCAGCCCTCGCCGGCATACAAGGCGGTAATACCCAGGCCAACCAGGGCAGGTGTGTTCGGCATGGTGCGGATAATTGCCGGTGATGACGCCAGCTGTGCAGCTATCTGGCTGACTGGAATGCCGGCAACGATAGATATGAGCAACTGCCCAGAACTGATCAGGTCGCTGATTTCTTTAAGGACCGCTGGCATCACCTGTGGCTTGACCGCCAGCACGACAGTATCCACGGCTTCGATCGCCTGCACGGCATGTTCAAAGCAGCTTACTGGCCACTTTTCCTCAAGTTGCGCCCTTACCTGCGGGTTTGGGTCGGCGACCTGTATCTTTTCAATTTCGGTTTGCGAGGCGAACAAGCCGCCTATCAAGGCCGAGGCCATATTGCCGCCACCAATAAATGCAATTCTCATGCCTTGTCCTTTTGTAAACATGCAACGGACTTCATCATTCCCGATGGCCCATCAGATCTGTCCCTACCCGCACCATGGTGCTGCCTTCGGCGATGGCTATTTCAAGATCAGCCGACATGCCCATCGACAAAGTATCAACGTCATGGCCGGCCTTTTTAAGTTCTCCAAACAAGTGGCGTACCCTGCTGAAGCTTTCGTGTTGTTGTTGCGGGTCATCCGTCAGTTTTGGTATGGCCATTAAACCTCTCAGGGTTATATTATCAAGGCTTTCTGCCAGCGTCGCCAATTGCAGGACCTGCTTCGGGGTGGCACCGGCTTTTTGTGGTTCCATATCAATGTTGACCTGCAGGCACACGTTGAGGGGGGGTGCTGTTGCCGGTCGCTGCTGTGCAAGACGTTGCAGAACTTTTTCCCTGTCGACACTCTGCACCCATTGAAAATACCTCGCAATATCCCGTGTTTTATTGGATTGTATCGCGCCGATGAAGTGCCATTGCAGATCCAGATGCTCCAATTCCATGAGCTTGAACAGGGCTTCGCGTAATTGGTTCTCACCAAAACAGGAAACCCCTAACTCATTCAAACAAATGATATTTTCTGCGGGTTGTCTTTTACTGACTGCGAGAAGTGAGACCGCATCTGGCTGTCTTCCTGCGGCCACACATGCATTTTCTATCCTTTGCTGGACGGAACGAAGATTGTCGAGTAGCTTATTCATGTTGCAGCGGGCATACGCATTGTTCTATTGTTACGGACGTTACAGTAAAAACCAGGGAGTCGGTTTCATGCATTTTTCTGATTCTGAGTCATAATGTATTGTAACGCTACCAGTATCCCTGCAAGGAGTGTTTAATGGATATTGCAGAGTTGCTTGCCTTTGCGGTCAAAAACAAGGCATCAGATCTTCACCTGTCATCCGGACTACCACCAATGATACGAGTGGACGGCGATTTGCGCCGTTTGAATGTGCCGGCGTTGGAGAACCAGCAACTGACAGAACTGCTTTACAGTACGATGAACGATAATCAGCGTCGTGACTTTGAAGCCAACCTGGAGAATGACTTTTCTTACGTTGTTCCGGGCCTTGCCCGTTTCCGTGTCAACTGCTTCCATCATGACCGCGGTGTCGGTGGTGCTTTCAGAACTATTCCGGCAGCGGTTTGGACACTGGAAGACATTGGTGCACCCACATCCTTTAAAGAAATCATTAATGTTCCACGCGGCCTGGTATTGGTAACCGGACCTACCGGCTCGGGTAAATCCACGACGCTGGCAGCGATGATTGACCACCTCAACTCTTCGGTGGCCGGTCATATTCTGACCATAGAAGACCCCATTGAGTTCGTGCATACATCGCGCAGATGCCTGATCAACCAGCGTGAAGTACACCGGGATACACATGGTTTCAACCAGGCATTGCGATCCTCATTGCGTGAGGACCCGGATATTATCCTGGTAGGGGAAATGCGTGATATTGAAACCATCCGGTTAGCGTTAACGGCTGCGGAAACCGGCCATTTGGTATTTGCAACCCTGCATACCTCTTCTGCAGCCAAGACCATCGACCGCATTATTGACGTGTTCCCGGCGGGTGAGAAATCGATGGTGCGATCCATGTTGTCTGAATCGCTGCGTGCAGTCATTGCGCAGACCCTTTTGAAGCGTGTTGGAGGCGGCCGTATCGCTGCACATGAGATCATGTTGGCTACGCCTGCAATCAGGAACCTGATCCGTGAAGACAAAGTTGCACAGATGTATTCAGCCATCCAGACGGGTCAGAACATGGGGATGCATACACTGGATCAATACATGGAAGGCCTGGTGAACAGAGGCATCGTGCTTCGACAGGAAGCCGCCAGGAAGGCGGTAGACAGAAATTTGTTTTCATGACATGACATAGTGGGCGTGCAGAGATGAGTGCAATTAAAGATTGGTTACGGGTGGTCCACCAGGAAAAGGGTTCTGACCTTTTCATAACGGCTGATGCGCCACCGTGCATTAAGGTCAATGGTAAAATTCGCCCGATTTCAACCGAGGTTCTGTTGCCTGAAGAAGTCAGCGAGATAGTCCATAGCCTCATGACTGACAAGCAGTCCCGAGAGTACGAGCAGACGCATGAATGCCAGTTTGCCATTGCGCTTGATGACGATGCACGGTTTCGCGTGAGTGCTTTTTATCAGCAGGCACAGGCAGCCATGGTGTGCCGCCGCATTGAAACCACCATCCCCACTTTTGAAGACCTGGGACTGCCCGAGTTGCTGACCGACCTTTCACTGTATAAGCGTGGCATCATATTGTTTGTGGGTGCTACCGGAACCGGTAAATCAACTTCGCTGGCGGCCATGATCGGTTATCGTAACAAAAGAATGAGCGGACACATCATTTCGGTTGAAGACCCCATTGAATATGTCCATTTTCACGGCAAGAGCCTGATTACTCAACGTGAAGTCGGTATTGACACGGACTCTTTTGAAGTGGCGCTGAGAAATACCCTGCGACAGGCGCCGGATGTCATCATGATCGGTGAAATCCGTACCCGCGAGACGATGGAACATACCATAACTTTTGCCGAAACAGGACACCTCGTGCTGTGTACTTTGCATGCCAATAACGCGAACCAGGCGCTCGAGAGAATTTTGCATTTCTTCCCCGAAGAGGCCAAAGAGCAGGTGCTGCTGGACCTTTCATTCAACATGCGGGCAATCGTTGCGCAGCAATTGATTCCATCGGCGGATCAAACCCGGCGCTGGGCGGCAGTGGAGGTTTTACTGGCGACGCCCTTGGTGCAGGAAAAAATCCGTAACGGCGAAATTACCGACCTGAAGAAAACCATGGCGGATTCCAATCACCACGGTATGGTCACATTTGATCAGTGTTTGTTCGGGATGTACAAAGAAGGCAAGATCACCTATGACGAGGCCATACGGCACGCCGACTCTGCCAATGAAGTCCGTCTCGCGGTGAAATTGTCTGAGGGTGGCGACGCTGACTCGCTGGCCGCAGGCCTCAAAGATGTGGAACTGATCGAGCACTAGCCGCAGGCCATTTACCGGGGTTCTGACTTGTTTTGTGAGGGCATCCTTAACGGAAAATTTTATTTTGATTAACTATTTTTTAACGTCGAAGGTAATACACTATTAACAGCTTGATCGCACAGGCGGAAGCCATTGTGACAGCAAGTTCAGCACAAGTGCTGTGATTACGGTAAACAGGGCGTTTCGGGCCCAGGTAAGGTGGTAAAATCATCTGCCTGGGCCTTTTCTATTCCAAGCCTGAAAAACATAGGTAAGACATTGCGCATTTTAATTATTGAAGACAACCCGGATATCGCCGCCAACATTGGCGACTACCTGGATGAAAAGGGCCACACCGTGGATTTTGCCGGTGATGGGGTCACGGGTTTACACCTGGCAATCGTCAACGACTTTGACGCCATTGTGCTTGACCTGGCACTGCCCGGCATGGACGGACTCGAGGTCTGCCGGAAATTGCGCCAGGAAGCCGGCAAGAATACGCCGGTGCTGATGTTGACCGCACGGGATCGCCTGGAGGATAAACTGGCCGGATTTGAAACCGGTGCGGATGACTACCTGGTCAAGCCATTCGAATTGCAGGAGGTTGAGGTCCGGCTCGAAGTATTGGCAACCCGTGGCATGCGGCGCGCAAGCAAAGAGATACAAGTGGGTGACCTGGTATTCAATCTTGATACCTTGATCGCTGTACGTTGCGGCCACGAGGTAGATCTTAACCCCATCGGATTGAAACTGTTGCGTTGTTTGATGGAAGCCTCGCCGAACGTGGTATCACGTACCGAACTGGAAAAAGAAGTCTGGGGTGAAGAGATGCCGGACAGTGATAGTCTGAGGGTTCATATTCATTCTTTACGCGCTGCCATTGACAAGCCTTTCGGCAGCAAGATGATCCAGACCCGCCACGGTATCGGTTACCGTCTGGTGGAGTCAGATGCAGTACAGGCGTAGGCTCCGCAGCCGAATCATATTCTCGTTTCTGCTGTTCGGGACTTTATTGAGCAGTCTGTTCGCAATCAGTACTCTTTTTCTGCAGGACAGCCTTGAGGACGAACTGATTGGTTCAACTCTGAAGCAGGAGTTGGATGACTACCTGGTCGAGTTACGTCGCGACCCGACATTGGTTGAACCTTTCCATACCCGCATCCAGGGTTTTGTTACCCGTCCCGGCGATCCCAATCACAGTGTTCCGGCACAGATAAGAGGCCTGGAGCCTGGCGTCCACGAGGTGGCGACGGCAGAGGGCTATTTTAAAGCGGCCGTGCGCAAGGATGATGATCTGTGGGGGTTCCTGATTTATGACATTTCAGACAAGCAACGCCTGACAACCCAACTGGTATGGGCGTTGGTGGCTGCCGTGTTGGTATTTTCCCTGTTGTCACTGGCACTCGGTCTGTGGTCATCCTCCCGGATAATGAAGCCGGTCAGCGACCTGGCAGAACGCCTGAGTCAACTGGGCGAGGAGACGCCCTCGCCACAATTGGCAAAATGGTTCCCGGATGATGAAGTTGGCCAACTTGCGGCGGCCCTGGATGCGTATGCTGAACGGGTGCACCAGTTGATTGAGAGGGACCGGGAGTTTAACGCTGATGTCAGTCACGAGTTGAGGACACCGCTGGCGGTGATTTCCGGTGCTACAGAATTGCTGCTGACGCAGGAGGATCTCCCGGAGAAGGTCCGAACCCGGGTGTTGCGCATCGCGCGGGCAGCCAGGCAATCAACAGATATTACCACGGCGTTGCTACACCTGGTTCGCGCGGAACAGGGTACCAACCGGGACAGCCGCGCCCATAGCGTCAGTCTGATCGTAAAAAAACTGATCCATCTGCACGAACCTTTACTGGATAACAAGCCGCTTGAATTGAAAATAGTTGAGGAAGACAGGGTCAGTGTAATTGCGCCGGAATCTGTTATAACCGTTACCGTCGGTAACCTGGTCAGTAACGCGATCCGCTATACCGCAACGGGTGAAGTGGTGTGTACGATCGGAAGTGGCCGTGTACTGGTGGAAGATACCGGGCCAGGTATTCCGGAGGCAGAGTTATCTTACGTCATGGATCGGCACTATCGCGGTGAGGGGGTCTCGGGCAAGGGGTCGGGGCTGGGTCTGGCGATAGTCAAACGGCTGTGTGAGCTGTATGGTTGGTCCATACGGTTTGAGAATCGCAAAAGCGGCGGTCTGCGTGCAGAATTGAGATTTTTCGGGAATTGAACCATGGCGATCATAAAATGCCCCAAATGTGACAGCAGAATACCCAGCCAGATCAGGCTGTGTCCACAGTGCGGTTTTCAGCGGGGGGAAGTGGACGAGGAAGAATTGAGAGAGCTTCGCCGTCGCAAGCTCAGAGACCGCGTATACCACCTGAAAATGGGAAGCTATGGTGTGTTGACGCTGCTACTGGCGGCATTTGGCTGGTACTGGGTGGAGACAGGCAGCTTTCAGCACCAATCGTCCACAGGGCCATATGTGCTTTTTTCGATCGCTGCGGCAGCTTATTTTGTTGTCCGCATATATCTGTTCAAATCCAAAGTAGCCCTGCGAAAAATCAAACGCAAGTAAGGAAATCTGCAGCCAGTTGTTTATTGGATACGTTTGACCCGGACTGTGTTGTTATATCCCACCATGGATAGACGCCAGGCACCCAACATTGTTTTCTTGATGGTAATTTCTGCGTTTTCAGTTGGTCTGACTTTAAAAGTATCGCCCTCGACCTGTTTCCAGACCATTCCATTTGCGAGCGTAAACACCGTGTCGGTTCCTTTCCAGCCGGTAAAGGTGCCGACAATATTGCTGTAAATGGTATCGTTGTAGCCATTGTTGTCGTACTTTGGCTGGTTCTCAAACCCCCGTGTATCCGCCGTCGAATCTGCAATACGTACTGATGCTGTACCCGTGACCGCGGGGTGAACGACTGCGTTTTCCAGCGTCGCCACTGAATGGCTGCGAATCCACTCATTCAATGTGGCCAATTCTTCGTTGGTCAGCTTGCCGAGACCGGTTTCTTTAAACTCCTTACCGGACATTCTCTCTTCCAGCGTCGAGAACGCATCTTCCGCTTGGGCAGCAATATGTATTGAAAAAATAAGGGCAAAAAACAGAAGTTTTTTCATTTAATTTCTCTACTTGATGGGGCGGTATTTTTAACGGCTTATGAGGTGCTTTAACGGCGCAAGTCTATCATGAACAAAGTCGTATATGTGTGCTTGTCACAGATTGAAATTCACCGGAGATATTAGAGATCCTGCTGGTAACGAACGTAAGGAATACGCCCGTAAACAGATTCAAACGGGTCCTGAAGACGGTTGTCGTTGTTGCTGTTATCTTCGTTACCGGCATTGAGTACATTGGTCGTGCCAACGCTGAGGTTGGCATTCCACGGCGTACGCCAGGTAAAGTGAACATCGAAGGTGGTTACACTGTCCAGGTTTCTGCGGTTCAAGAACTCCACCTGTTCGCGGTAAAAGCCCTGTATGCCGCCACTAAAGCTGCCTTTATTCCAGTCGAGCCCCAATCGGGCGCTGTCAACGGGGCGGGTGATCGCCCAGGTTTGAAGACCCGGGTAGAAAACTGATCCAGCTTCATAGGACGCGTCAAGAATACGCGTAAGTTGAAGTCCGAGTCGTACGGCGCCGGCCCGGTCCATGGTCAGGCCAACCTGGAACTCCATATCAAGTCCGGTGGTTTTACTTTGCAAATAGTTCAACGGCTGCCCAATGCTGACATTCGGAATCAAGGGGTTGCCTTGCATCGGTGTCAATAAATTGGCACTCATTACTGTACCGGCTAACGGGCCTACCGCATTGCCTGGGTTTTGTTGGCGCAAACTGGCTTCACGCTGGAACATGCTGATGGAAGTGTTGAAGTTTTCTTTGTCGTAGCGCAGACCCATGGCAACCTGATCCTGCTTCAGTACATTGGCCTGGTTTATGAAATAGCAGTCCGATGCCCGGTAGGATCCTTGTTCAAGCACGCCATTCTGGCAATGGATACTGCCGAGCGACTGAAAGGAGGACTGACTCTTGCCTGCACCGAGACTGGCGGTAATGTCCATGTTGTCGGTCAGGTTCAGGTTCAGAGAACTGTCAAGAAACACGGAACCGACGCCGAAAGATGATTTTTGCAGGCTATTGTTGATTTTCAGAGTTAGCGGTTTGGACAACTGCAACTCCAGCTTGCGAGCGTCGGAACCAGCGAGATCAAATGTAAAGCCAGCAGGTACGGACTTATTGTGCTGTGGTAAGACAACAAGGGATTGCTGGCTGTTACCAACCGGGCCGACAGCAGGCTCAGCGGCGCTGGAAAATACCGGCCACATGACAACGCACAAGCCAGCCACCAGCTTGCCTGTGCGTTTGTATGTGTTGCGCCTGTGCTGCTTCACTTTACCCTCACCGTATACAATCCCACTGCGGTTACCTTTATTAAGAGTTCCCACAAGCAAAAAAGTTCTCGGCCCTAGCATAGCAAATATGGCAGCATTTTGCTGCTCCAGAATACCCGCATTGCCTGATATACTGCCATTTTTACCCTTATATAGAGGCTGTGGTAATGGTAAGTTTACAGACACCGGTATGTGAATTCGGAAAAAAGGCAGTTGATTTCTCTCTACCGGGTGTGGACCAACAGCAGTGGAGTCTGGAAAAATGCCGTGGTGAGCGCGGTCTGCTGGTGATGTTTATCAGTAATCACTGCCCCTACGTACAAGCCATTCGGAAAAAACTGGTTCGGGATACCAAAGAGCTAAAAGCGCTGGGTATCAACAGTGTTGCAATTATGCCCAATGATACGGTTGCTTACCCGGAGGATTCATTTGCCAATATGGTACGGGTTTCAGATGAGTTCAACTTCCCCTTTCCCTACTTGCTGGACAATACCCAGGAAGTTGCACGGGCTTATGATGCAGTTTGCACACCGGATTTCTTCGGTTACAACGCGGATCTGGAGTTACAGTATCGTGGTCGACTCGATGCCGCCGGCCCGAAGTCTGATGATGACAGCCAGGAGCGAGAGTTATTCAATGCCATGAAACTGGTCGCTGAGACAGGTAATGGCCCTGCACACCAAATCCCGTCAATGGGTTGTTCGATCAAGTGGCGGACCCCAGACTTTTGACTGTTTCAACCGGTGTTACCTGCACTTATTACAAACAAGATGCCAAAATTGTCAGCCACTGGGTTAGACTAGCCCTTTTGTGCTGGTCATGACTGTGCCGTGGCGGTAATGCCCTGAATGCTTACACCCACCCGGAGATAATAATGTCAAAACTAAGAGCGGGTATCACCACCCTCATTGCTGTGATAAGCAGTTTTTCTGCTTTTTCTGCTGTTGCTGAAATGGGCATTGATGAAAAGATCAATCTCGCCGTCAAGCCTTTTGCAGATACCGTTGCCGGCGCAGTGTTTTTCTCCTTCCCTGTCGGCGGAGTCGAGATTCCTTTCGTACTGGTATGGTTGATCGCAGCCGCAACATTTTTTACGTTCTATTTCAAGTTTATCAACCTGCGTGCCTTCAGGCATGGTTTTGAATTGGTACGTGGTGATTACCATGACCCGAACGCACCCGGAGAGGTGACACACTTCCAGGCGCTGGCCACTGCGTTGTCCGGCACGGTTGGATTGGGCAATATTGCAGGTGTCGCCATTGCTGTATCACTGGGTGGTCCGGGCGCGACATTCTGGCTGATAGTGGCTGGGTTCCTTGGCATGTCCTCCAAGTTTACCGAATGCACGTTGGGCGTGAAATACCGCAACGAGTATGCCGATGGCACCGTTTCCGGTGGCCCGATGTACTACTTGACCAAGGGCCTGGCTGAGAAAGGTGCTGGTTTTGCCAAGCTGGGCAAAGTGCTGGCCGTCATGTTCGCCATTTTTGCGGTAGGCGGGGCATTTGGCGGCGGCAATATGTTCCAGGCGAATCAGAGTTTTTCGCAACTCGTCAATGTCACAGGCGGGGATAGCAGTTGGCTGGCTGACAAAGGCTGGCTGTTCGGACTCGTGATTGCCAGCCTGGTCGGAGTGGTCATCATCGGTGGTATCAAGGGGATCGCCAGGGTCACTTCGAAAATCGTTCCATTTATGGCCATTATCTATGTTGTTGCCGGCCTAATCATCATTGGAATGAATTACACTGAGATCCCGTCTGCATTTAAGGCGATTATTGACGGGGCGTTCACGGCGCAGGGTATGGCGGGTGGTGTGATCGGTGTGCTTTTCCAGGGTTTCAAGCGGGCTGCGTTTTCTAACGAAGCGGGTGTCGGATCTGAAGCCATTGCGCATTCGGCGGTTAAAACAACGCGCCCGGTAACCGAGGGTTTTGTTGCGCTGTATGAGCCGTTTGTGGATACCATTGTTGTTTGTACGATTACTGCACTGGTTATCATCATTACCGGTACGTGGGACCCATCGGTTGATCCCAGTGCCGGCGTCCAGTTGACTTCGACGGCATTTGAATCAGCTTTTTCCTGGTTCCCATGGGTGCTGACACTGGCAGTGTTGCTGTTTGCTTTCTCAACGATGATTTCCTGGTCCTACTATGGCCTGAAGGCGTGGACTTTCCTGTTTGGTGAAAGCAGGGCAACGGATGCAGTTTTCAAACTGCTGTTCCTGTTTTTTGTGGTCGTGGGCTCTTCCATGCAATTGGGTTCAGTCATTGATTTTTCAGACGCGATGATTTTTGCAATGGCCTTTCCCAACCTACTGGGTTGTTATTTCCTTTTACCGGTGGTGAAAAAAGAGCTGAACGAATATTGGGCTGATCTCAAGGCGGGCAGACTGGTCAAGACCAGGGTTACCTGACTACGCTCAGTCGTGTACTCAAAAAGTACCGGCATTTGCGTGTTGGCCCTTGCTTAATCATGGCTTCATCAGCGAGAATCAGAGGTAGATTAAATTACTGGTCGGATGGTGCTGAATAAGCCGCCGGCTACTCAAAAACTCAGGATCAGGGAACCCTAATGTCTACCCGACGTGAACTTGCCAATGCCATACGTGCTTTGTCCATGGATGCAATTCAGCAGGCCAATTCAGGCCATCCCGGTGCCCCCATGGGCATGGCTGATATCGCTGAAGTCCTTTGGAACGATCATCTGAAACATAACCCGGCCAACCCCGGATGGTGGGATCGAGACCGTTTTGTGCTTTCCAATGGGCACGCCTCCATGCTGTTGTATTCGGTATTACATTTGAGCGGCTATGACCTGCCGATGTCGGAGATTAAAAATTTCCGGCAGATGCATTCAAAAACTGCCGGACACCCGGAATATGGCGAGACTCCCGGTGCAGAAACAACGACCGGCCCGCTGGGGCAGGGCATTGCCAATGCCATCGGCATGGCGCTGGCAGAGAAAGTTCTGGCCAACCGGTTTAACCGGGACGGCCACAACATCGTTGATCACCATACCTGGACCTTCCTGGGTGACGGTTGCCTGATGGAAGGGATTTCCCACGAGGCTTGCTCACTGGCCGGGACGTTGGGTCTGGGTAAACTGATTGCCTTTTGGGACGACAATGGAATATCCATTGATGGTGAAGTGCGGGGTTGGTTTACCGATGATACGCCGGCCCGTTTCGATGCCTACAGCTGGCAGGTTATTCGCGATGTAAACGGCCATGATCCGGATGAAATCAAGCAGGCCATAGAAACGGCGGTGGCTGAAACTGACCGGCCAACCCTGATCTGTTGCAGAACCATTATCGGTTATGGATCGCCCAACAAGCAGGGTACTTCGGCTACCCATGGTGCTCCTTTGGGTGCGGAAGAAATAGCAGCCACCCGTGAAGCTTTGGGCTGGCCCTATCCTGCGTTTGAGATTCCGGATGAAATTTATACTGGTTGGGATGCCCGTTCCACAGGCGCAGCATCAGAATCTGAGTGGAACAAACAGTTTTCACGTTATCAGCAGGACCACCCTGACCTGGCTGCAGAGTTCAGCCGCAGAATGCGTGGCGACCTGCCGGAGAACTGGCAACAGATGACCACACATGCCATTGCTGAACTGCAGGAAAAGGGTGCCACTGTCGCAACCAGAAAAGCCTCACAGATGGCGCTGGATGCATTTGGCCCGCTGTTACCCGAGTTGATCGGTGGTTCGGCCGACCTGGCAGGGTCTAATAACACGATCTGGAAGCAGAGCGTGGATGTCAAAGACGGTACACCTGACGGGAATTATATTTATTTCGGTGTACGAGAGTTCGGTATGGCTGCCATTTGCAACGGACTCAGTTTGCATGGTGGTTTTATTCCATATAACGCGACCTTCCTGGTGTTTTCGGACTATGCACGCAATGCCGTGCGTATGTCGGCTTTGATACCCACTCGGAACATCCATGTGTATACGCATGATTCCATCGGTCTGGGTGAAGACGGGCCGACACATCAACCGGTTGAACATGTATCCAGTTTGCGCCTGATTCCAAACCTCAGTGTCTGGCGGCCGTGCGATACGGTCGAGTCAGCAGTTGCCTGGAAGTGTGCGATTGAAGAGGGCGCCAGCCCAAGTGCTTTGATATTCACACGCCAGAACTTGCCACATCAGCAACGCAATGACGAGCAGCTTGCCGCCATTGACCGTGGTGGTTATGTATTATGTGAAGCCGACGGCCCCTGCGATGCCATCATAATTGCAACCGGCTCTGAAGTCGGGTTGGCGGTGTCCGCAGCGGAAGAGTTAGCCGCACAAAACATCAATGTACGTGTGGTTTCCATGCCCAACCCCGGACGTTTTATGGCGCAGGAAAGGGTCTACCGTGAGGCGGTTATTCCGACAGATTGCAAGGCACGGGTGTCCGTCGAGGCCGGCATTGGGCATTACTGGCATCCTTTTGTCGGCGATCATGGCCGCATCATCAGCATTGATCGTTTCGGTGCATCAGCGCCGGCCCCCGAATTATTCGAACAGTATGGTTTAACAGTTGAAAACGTCAGCAATGCAGTGCGAGAACTGCTTAATGCTGAGTGAAGATTATGGCGAGGCGCGCCTTATGGTCAACCACTTCCCAACTCGCTGAACTCGCAGTTATCACGTTGAAGGAGCACTAAAATGGCAGTTAAAGTAGCAATCAATGGCTATGGGCGCATTGGCCGCAATATTATGCGGGCGCTGTATGAATCAGGTCGAACTGACGAGATCAATATCGTCGCAATTAACGACTTGGGCGATGCAAACACCAATGCACACCTGACCCAGTACGATACTGCGCACGGAACATTTCCCGGCACCGTCGTGGTGGATGGTGGTGACCTGCTGGTTAATGGTGACCGGGTGAAGGTGTTTGCAGAGCGTGATCCGTCAAAGCTGCCCTGGGCCGAACTCGGTGTTGACCTGGTCATGGAATGCACCGGCTTTTTCCGCAGTCGTGAAGCAGCCGGCGCACACCTCGCGGCAGGCGCCAGGAAGGTGATCATTTCTGCGCCTGGTCAGAATGTGGATAACACGATTGTTTATGGTGTTAATCATGCGTCACTCAGAGCCACTGACGAAATCATTTCAAATGCGTCCTGTACGACCAACTGCCTTGCTCCGCTGGCCAAGGTATTGCATGAAAGCGTGGGCATTGAACATGGCCTGATGACCACCATCCACGCCTATACCAACGACCAGGTGCTGACGGATGTTTTTCACAGTGACCTGCGCCGGGCGCGCTCGGCCACGATGAGCCAGATTCCTACCAAGACCGGAGCCGCTGCCGCTGTAGGGTTGGTATTGCCTGAACTCAATGGCAAGCTGGATGGTTTCTCCATGCGCGTGCCAACCATCAATGTGTCCGTGGTTGATCTTACTTTCACTGCCTCCCGTCCCACGTCAGTTGCGGAAGTCAACGCGGCGATAAAGACAGCCGTTGCAGGCAGTATGAAGGGCGTGATGGCCTACACCGAAGCGCCACTGGTATCTGTCGATTTCAATCACAACCCGCACTCTTCCATATTTGATGCAAGCTTGACCAAAGTCATGGAAGGCACGCTGGTGAAAGTCTTAAGCTGGTATGACAACGAGTGGGGCTTCAGTAACCGTATGCTGGATACCACCCTCGCCCTGGTAAACGCCTGAAAGGGCGACGGGAGGAATAGGAGGTTCTGGATATGTCGTTCGTGCGTATGGTTGAATTGGACCTGGCCGGCAAGCGGGTGATGATCCGGGAGGACTTCAACGTTCCGCTTGAGGCCGGCAGGGTGACTTCGGATGTGCGGCTACGGGCTGCATTGCCAACCATCGAACTGGCGCTGGAGCGTGGCGCTGCCGTGATGCTGTTGTCCCATCTCGGACGGCCTGTTGAAGGCCGTTACAGTGATGAATTTTCACTGGCACCAGTAGCCGAACACCTGTCGAGCTTGCTTGGGCGGCCGGTGAGGCTGCAAAGAAACTGGCTTGACGGCGTGGATATTCAGCCCGGTGAAGTGGTGTTGTGTGAAAACGTGCGTTTCAATGTCGGCGAGAAAAGCAATGATATTGCTCTAGCTGGTTCAATGGCATCTTTGTGTGACATTTTTGTCATGGACGCATTTGCTACCGCCCACCGTGCCCAGGCTTCGACAGAAGGTGTGATTCGACTTGCGCCTGTTGCATGTGCCGGACCCTTGCTCAGCCGCGAATTGTATGAGCTTGAATCAGCGCTGACTGAGCCGGAACGGCCGATGCTGGCCATTGTGGGGGGCTCAAAGGTTTCCACCAAGCTGACGGTGCTTGAAGAACTGTTGTCCCGTGTAGATGAGTTAATTGTCGGCGGTGGTATCGCCAATACCTTCATAGCTGCCAGTGGGTTTGATGTCGGCAAGTCGCTGTATGAGCCGGATTTGATCCATGCCGCTCAGCGCCTGATCCGCATGGCGCATAAGATGGGTGGTGAAATCCCGATTCCAAAAGATGTGGTTGTCGCGACGACCTTTGCAAAAGATGCAACGGCGCAGGTGCGTTCTGTTGACGAGGTGCAAGCTGATGAAATGATTCTCGATATAGGTCCGCTGACCGCTGTAGATTACGCAGCCATGATCCAGGGTACCGGAACAGTGATCTGGAACGGTCCGGTTGGTGTTTTCGAATTTGATAATTTTGCTGCCGGCACCCGTGCTATCGCTGATGCAATCGAAGTATCCAGCGCCTTCAGTATCGCCGGCGGCGGCGATACGCTGGCCGCCATTGACCAGTTTAATATCGCAGATAGTGTCAGCTATATTTCAACCGGCGGCGGCGCTTTTCTGGAATATGTCGAAGGCAAGACCTTGCCTGCAGTCGCCGCACTTGAAGCGCGCTATCTCGGCTGAAAAGTAGCGGTCTCGGGACTGAGCGATAGGCAAGGTAGATGCTGCTGATTAACATTCCATCAGCGAAGATGTCGCTACTTCAGAACCATTAAAATCAAACGGGCTCAGGCCAGGGTTAGCAACCGCATGTCCTGCTCTCCTGCATGGTGGGTGCAAGCTACAAATATCATGGTGGGCCTGAATATATTCAGTGGCTTCGGCTGTGGTTTGTAATTGATGACCTGGAGTTCCGGTCTTGATGATTACGGAGACTCAAGTCTTGATTTCAGATAGCGATGAACCAATCATGATATACAGGCCTTGCCAGTTTTAAATATTACTTATTTTTAGGATTAAATCCATGCGCACCAACTCAATAGTTACCAGGATATCCCGATATGTGCTACTCGCGGGCACGGCCATGTTTCTGGGCGGTTGTGCTTCCGGGCCCACCATTGAAACCGATTACGATCGTACGATTGATTTTAGCCAGTATAAAACCTACGGGTTCTTCAACCCGATGGGTATCGAGAACCCCAGCTATTCCAGTATTTACGGCGCCATTTTCCGTGATGCGATCAGCAAGGAGATGGAAAGCAGGGGTTACAGGAAATCCGATAATCCCGATTTGATGATAAACGTATCAGGGCGTTTGCTGCAGAAGACCAGGATCACGACCACGTCAGACCCCTTCATGGCAGGTGGTTATTATGGGTACCGGCACGGCTATTACGGCACCTGGGGGGGCTATGGTTATGGTGCGACAACGCACGTCAGTAATTATACTGAAGGCACGGTCAATGTTGACATCGTTGATCGGGCCAAAAAACGCATGGTTTGGGAAGGTGTCGCGGTGGGTCGTGTCAATGAGACAAACACCAGTGATAAGACACGCGCAAATATCGCTGCCAGCATTCAGGAAATGTTTGCCGGGTATCCGTTTCGCGCCGGGCAGTAGATTCGAGGGAACCGGCCTGGGTGCTTCCGGCCGGTTTATTATCTGTTTTTACTTTACTTCTGACGAGCGGCGTTCAGCACTTTAATGAATTGCAGGGCGTTCTGATCTGCAGGGTTAATCACCAGTAATTTTTGTACCCACTTCAGCGCTTCATCTTCATGTCCCTGGTCCCGTTTGATGCTTGCAAGCATAAAGATGATGTCAGAGTTGCCCGGGTGCCGGGCGAAGCCTCGTTCAAGTACTTGCAATGCCTGGTTTGTGTTGCCGGTTGAATTGAGCGCCACGCCGTAAACATAGGTGTAGCGGGCAATCTCAGGTTGTAATTCTGCGGCCTTGCGCAATGATGCCAGGGCTGCATCCATCTGTCGGGTGCGTGCCTGCGTCAAGCCCAGCGCGTGATACAAACTGGCATCTTCAGGCAGTTTTCCAATACCATTTTGCAGAACTTTGCCGGCAAACTGATCCATGCCCTGGGCGCGATATAAGTCGGCCAGATTTACATAAGCCGGGCCGAATTTCGGATTCAGTTTAAGGGCCTGGCGGTAGGCTGCTTCTGCTTTGACCAGATCTCTGCTTTGTGAGTACATGTTGCCAAGATTCAAATGGGACTCGGGTCGCTCGGCATTTTCATTTTGAGCATTAATATATTCCTGTAAAGCAGATTGTAAAACCCCACGCTCCTTTGGACTCAACGGTGAACGCAGCGCCGCGGCGGAGACTCTTGCTGCTTCTATACGTACCAAGAGCACGGGGTCATTCAATAATGCAGAAGCGAACCGGTAACGGTTTTCAGGCGGTAAAGCATCCAGAACACCCAGCGCAGCAAACCTGACAAGCTGACTGCTGTCAGCGAGGGCATCTTGCAGGACTTCACCGGATGAAGGACTCAGGAATGGTTGCAGTTCTGAAACGGCAGTTGCACGGGCGATGGCTGGTTTTTCCTGGTCCCTGATAATTTTGATCAGCGCAATTTCAGCTTGCGGTGCGCCTGACCTGGCCAGCGTAAACGCCCTTGTCCAGTTTTGGTAGGGTTCTGATGTTGCGGGCCACAATCTGGTAAATTCGGTGGCTGCCCATGCAGTGCTCTTGTCGGTATGACACTGGTTGCAGGCGTTGGGCGTGGCATATTCCGATGACAGGTCAGGCCGGGGTATGCGCAGGCTGTGGTCGCGGCGCGGGTCAACGACCATATAGGTGGTTTCCGGCATATGGCAATCCAGGCAATTTGAGCCTGCTGATCCGGTGGCGTGCTTATGATGTTCAGTGCTGGCGTATTTTGTCGGTAAGTGGCACTGGGC
>VAPH01041791.1_pt1 | contig 31472 bp, 35 predicted proteins | sample 3393861 | NCBI WGS metagenome assembly VAPH01 (sample SAMN08290439, study PRJNA428436) | hydrothermal vent metagenome | isolation source: Deep-sea hydrothermal vent chimney | place: Atlantic Ocean: South-mid Altantic Ridge | reverse complement strand
TTGCCAAACGGTTCAACGCCATGCTCTCTGCCTTGAAAGCCTCCAAATCAACCCAGCATCGGCTCGTTCGGGATGCGAGCCACGAGCTCCGCACACCGCTCACCGCACTCCGCATGAACATCGACCTGCTCGTCCGGGCACCCGATATCGAACCATCAACGCGGGTTCTCATCATCGGTGAGATTTCAACCGAAATCGACGAGCTCACCGCGCTCGTTACCGAACTTGTCGATACTGCAACCGATTCACTGCCCGAGGCGCCGTATGTTCCGGTGCTCCTCGCGGATATCGCCGAAACGGCAGCCGCGGATGCCCGACGTCGTTCCCAACGCACCATCGCTGTCGAAGCTGATGAGTCGGTGGTGTCCGGCATTCGCTCGGAACTCGTTCGAGCAGTCAGCAATCTCATCGGCAACGCCATCAAATGGTCGGCCTCGGATACCGGTATCCGCATCGAAATCAAGTCCGGTGCCGTGACGGTCATCGACGAAGGGATCGGCATGGAAGAAGGCGAACTCGGACACATCTTCGAACGCTTCTATCGAACAACCGGGGCGCGTCAGACCCCGGGCTCCGGTCTCGGACTTTCGATCGTGAAACGCATCGCGACCGAACACGGTGGTTCGGTGTTTGCCGAATCGACCCCCGGCGAGGGCAGCCGGATCGGGTTTACAGTCCCGCCAATATCCCCTGAAGGCTGAGCTCATCCCGGAGCCAGCATGCAACGGAAGCCGCCTCCCCAACTCCGACCGATGGTGGCACGTTTACGCAAACCTCGGTAGCGAAGTCACATCGAGGAGCGAAGCTGCATCCCTGCGCGGTGTGCCAAAGGTGAGGTGGCGAACCGCGGACCGGGCGCAACCGGTCGCGACCGGCCATAGGAAGCGCACCGATGAGTCCTTCCGTGTAGGGATGCCTCGGACGACGCATCAGTTCTTGCGTCGGAGCAGTCTCGACTAATCGTCCAGCGTACATAATCGCAATGCGATCGGAGAAGCTTGCGGCGAGGGCGAGGTCGTGGGTTATGAACACCATTGCCATGCCACGTTTGTCCTGCATGTCACGCAGCAGGGCGAGGACCGACGCAGCGGACGTGGAGTCAAGTCCGGTCAACGGCTCGTCGGCAATCAAAAGGTCAGGCGCTTTCACAATCGCCGCGGCAAGCATCGCGCGCTGTGCCTCACCTCTGCTGAGAAGAAACGCGAATACACCGAACCCACGACGTGAGAGCTGCACTTCGCCGAGAGCATCACGCACTCGACGCTCTATCTCGTCGGTCGTGAGGTCGGTGTGTTCATCGAGAGCTTCGCCCGCTTGATAACCAATCGTGAAATGTGGCGTCCAGCTACCGATGGGATCCTGAAAGAGAAATCCGACACGCGAACCGATTGTCTGGCGCCATTCGTCGTCACCCGTAGGGGCTCCACGGCGTCTTCTCTGCCCCGACTTGCGCACCACTTCGCCGCCTCGGGCTGCATCAACGCGTTGGCCGAAGAGCTCGACGGTACCGCTGGTTGCCTGAGCGCCCGGATCCAAGAGTCTGAATGCTGCATACATCGAGAGGGTCTTACCTGACGCAGATTCACCGACGATACTGAGGATCTCGCCACGGTTCACCTCGAACGACACCCCGCGGATCGCCGGTCTCCAAAGCGGCGACAGGACATCACGTTCGTCGTGGGACACATTGTGCATCTTGCGAGCAGCCACGTCGACGTCATGGAGCGACACACAAAGGTCCATCACGCGAAAGACCATGGAGTCCGGTGTTGTCATGGTTCCATCTTATCCCAGAGGGTGAAGCTCAACCATCGGATCATCAGCCCACAACGCGACCGTCACGCCGCCAAGGATGACGAGGAGGATCCCTATCCAGGCGAACGCGGGGGTTCTTTCGCCCAGAACGAGAGCGGCGAGAACCGCCGCAGATGCCGGCTCGAGGTACATCAACACGGCAGTAGTGGATACCGGTAGGTTCACCATCGTGACCCAATAGATCGCGAAGGCCACCCCGGTGAGAAGAACCCCTAACACAAGAAGTTCCTTCCAAAGATATGAGGACTCCCGTGCCGCGGCGACACTCCAGGGGAACAAGAGGACAGCGGCCGCGAGCATCTCATAGGTGGCCAGCTTCAAGCCTCCCACTGCCTCCGCGGCCTGTTTGCCGACGAGCATTAGTGCTGTCACAAGGGCGGCCGACGCACCGGCAAGCACAATCCCTTGCACGGTCGCACCGGAGCCGGGTGACAATACAAGCATCGTTCCGATCACGGCAGGAGCGAGACCGAACGCGGCCTTGCGGCTGAAGCGCTCACCAAGAATGCGGGGAGAGAGTAACGACGCCATCATCGGCCCGAGGTAGACGATCGCCAACGCGACGGCAACCGACGTCGATTTAATCGCCATGAAGAACGTCAGCCAGTGCGCCGTAAGGATGACCCCGAGACCAACCACCCGAGGTATTTGTGCCCGGGGAATCGCGATATCCCCACGCACCGCAAGCACGACGAACATCGCAGTTCCACCCAGCAGCACACGAGTCGCGACTAGCTGACTAGCGGGGATGTCCTCACGGACGATGAGTGGAATTGCTCCCCACGCCAGGGCGATACTCGCGATAGCGAGCACAGGTGGGAAACGTCGTGGCATCCCGAGAGCATAGGCCGTGCTTCACATCGGGTCGCCAATGGGATGTGATCCCCGCTGATCGATGTACAGCACTGAGGGCGAATGTGTGCGCTTGTCATCCCGCCCGTTCATACGCCTGCCGGATCCATCTCGCAACCGCGTCGTCAACTCCAGAGATGTCCGTGATACTCATCGTGTGTGTGCACATGCCGCTCGTCTCGGCTACTCGCTCATCGGGCGGTGTTTTATCGAGGTTCAGTCCAAGCTGCACGCGCTTTGAAGAGGGAGCCTGGACCAGGGCAAACTGCTTCTTGCGTCTGAAACTGACACCGGTTTTCTGGACGACCTTCTCAACATCGTCCCCAAGGCCCTCAGCAATCGAAACGAGCTCTTCGTAAATCGGGAAGAGAGTCTCCCTGGCCCCCGCGTACTGAGTCGACAGCAGTTCGCCGGGTGGTGGTGGCCCTCCTGCAAGCGATTCACGAACCAGGTGGGCCATCAGGTTGGCGTTCCCGTGTGTAAGCCCATGTTTTGATTTGAATAGAGCAACGATCTGGCCATGTTTCTCAAGCCCGGATTCCTGCACGATTGCCGTATAGTCACCGACCGATTTTCCGGTGGCTTCTTGAATGTTGGCCAGCTGGGTCTCCATCTGCGCCTTCGGATCGGGCCGCCGAGCACGAACACACCCACCGTTGACCCGGTCGGAGCAATCTTCTCCCGGGTGTAAGGAATCGTTCCACGGGCGTACCACAGCGATTCAACGAACGTCCCCAACGGTTCCTCGGGAGCCCGCGTGGTGTACTCGAACTCGAATGCCTCTCCCATCGGCTCACACTACCCGGCGCGGGCACACCGTGATGTCGGTGCTGTGTGTGTCCCGGCAACGCCTTCAACCAACACCATGACAAGGCCACACGACCCTCGATCCTGACGGAACACCCCGGACACCTACCGGCAACGGACTAGTCATAACGTGTGTTTAGCTAATGACACTCAGGAATGGACTACCTATCTGCCGAAGATAGAAGTACAACTCAAGGCGGCAGTTCCTCCACACACACTCCATCGGAACGCCAAAGCAATCGGAGGATCCCCTTCTCTCCGCTTACTCTCTCCTCAGAGTGCCGCCCGAGCACAAACTGCAAGAACGGCTCCTGGCGGGTGCCGTTCTTGTGGTTTCCGAGTGGACTTGCACGCAGGGTCGTTGGACCCCATCGGGACAGCGCGAACGGCCCTAGAACGAGATGCATAAGCGGACATACAGTGCAGATGAAGCACATATGGGATGACCATCCCGACACGGATGCATCCCCTGCAGATGAGGACCCGCTATGTACCTCACAACAAAGGATCTCCAGCAGCTCGTAAAGGTCGACAAGTCGACGATCTACCGAATGGCCGAAGACGGACGGCTACCCGCAATCAAGATCGGACGCCAATGGCGGTTTCGTGACGAGGACATCCGTCGATGGCTCGACGAACCGGAGTCGGCGCAAGATCCAGAGTCCTCGATATCATCATCCGAAAGCTCGCTCGTCTCGCGCCACCTCGTTGAATTGTTCGCCGAACTCTACGGTGTGATGGTCGTCGTTACGGACATCAACGGTCACCCACTCACCGACATCGTCAATCCCTGCGGCTTCTTCGCCTCCTTGCTCGATGTGCCGGACCTCACAAAACACTGTGCCGCGGAGTGGGCGGGACTCGCTGAACACCCCGATCTCACCCCGCAATGGCTGGAATCTCGTTTCGGATTCTCGTGTGCACGAGCGTTCCTCCGGTCCAGCAACCAGCTTGTCGGCATGGTCATCGCGGGAGGTGTCCGGTCGTCGGCAACTCCCGACAAAGACGTCACCGCACAGCTCGCTGCCGACCTGGGGATCGAAACCTCCCGTCTCGAACAGCACCACACGGAGATGTACGAACTCGATGAGAGCCGTAAGGCCGAAATAGCTCGTGGTCTCGCGACCCTCGCCACCCACCTCTCGGATCTCCAATTGAACCCACAACAGAGGAGCGAACAATGAAACGCCTCATCATTCTGGGAGCCGGTACCGCAGGAACGATGGCCGCAAACAAGCTCCGACCGCTTCTGCAACGGTCGGAGTGGGATATCACCGTTGTTGATCAGGCGACCGAGCACCACTACCAGCCGGGATATCTCTTTATTCCGTTCGGGACGTACACCGCCGACGATGTCGTCAAGGAATCCGAGTCGTTGCTGGCGGAGGGTATCAACTTCGTGAATTCTGAAATAGAACGTCTCGATCCCGACCAACAGGTCGTCCATCTCGCCAACGGCGACGATCGCAACTACGACTATCTGATCATTGCCACCGGAACGCATCCTCGCCCGGATCAAACTCCCGGTCTCGATGGCCCCGAGTACGGCGCATCAATTCACGACTTCTACACACTTGAGGGAGCAACCAGGTTGCATGAGGCCCTCGAATCGTTCACTGGAGGCCGCCTGGCGGTGAACATCGTGGAGATGCCGATCAAGTGCCCGGTAGCACCGCTCGAGTTCACCTTCCTTGCCGACTCCTACTTCAAGAAGCGCGGTATCCGAGACAAGGTGGACATGGTGTACGTCACGCCGCTCCCGAGTGCGTTCACGAAACCCGTCGCAGCGAAGTCGCTAGGTGGGATGCTCGATGACCGCGGTATTGGTATCGAGTCTGACTTCATGTTGGAGAGAGTCGACACCGAGAGTCAGCAGCTCGTGTCCTACGACGAACGGAAGGTCCCCTACGACCTACTCGTGACCGTCCCGGTCAACATGGGAGCCGACTTCGTCGCTCGCTGCGGACTCGGAGACGAACTCAACCATGTGCCGGTGGACAAGCACACCTTTCTCTCCAAGAAGTACGACACGATTTTCGCTCTCGGTGACGCTGCTGCCCTCCCGACCTCAAAGGCCGGATCGGTGGCGCACTTTGCTGTTGATGTCTTCACCGAAAACTTCGTGAACTATGTGCACGGTCGTCCCATGGAGCGATCCTTCGACGGTCACGCCAACTGCTTCATCGAGAGCGGTGACGGAAAAGCAATGTTGATCGACTTCAACTACGTGACCCAACCACTTGAAGGTATGTACCCACTTCCCGGCATCGGTCCGTTCCCGCTGCTCCACGAGAGTCGACGCAACCACTGGGCCAAACTTGCATTCCGCTGGACCTATTGGCACCTGCTGCTCCCCGGACACCAACTTCCGGTCCCGAACGCTATGTCGATGGCAGGCAAACGCGAGGAGAGCTCATAGGTCGCACCCGCCAAACAGGGAACCTGTCATTCATCCTGAACGTACACCATCACGGAGGTCCACCATGACTACAGCAACTATCGCAGGCAAAGAGATCACGCTCGACGACGAGGGTTTCATGACGGAATACGACGAGTGGTCCGAGGCCCTCGGCGAGGTCCTCGCGTCACAGATCGGTATCGAGATGACTGATGCACACTGGGAAGCCGTGCGCTTCCTTCGCAAGGATTTCCTGGATCAGGGTGTCACCCCGACACTCCGCCGGGTCTCCACCGTCGGTGGCATCCCGATCAAGGAGCTCTTTGGGCTCTTCCCGAAGAAACCTGCAAAGAAGATGGCTTATATCGCTGGGCTCCCCAAGCCGGCCGGATGCGTTTAGGAGGATATTTCTATGACAACGCTCGACACCACAACAACCACGATCCCGGACTTCGGCGACGAGAACGCAACGGACCGGAAAATCGCCTTCATCCTCTCAAAAGGGAATCTGGACATGGCGTACCCCGGACTCATCATGGCGAACGGTGCCCTCGGCGAGGGCATCGAGGTTCACCTGTTCTTCACGTTCTGGGGCATGGACATCATCAACACCAAGACGATGGGAAAGCTGAAGTTCACCATTCTCGGTAACCCGGCAACACATATGCCACAGGGCCTCGGAGGTATTCCGGGTATGACCTCCATGGCTACCCGGCAGATGAAGAAACAGATCGCCGATTTGGACGTGCCAGAGGTCCCCGAGTTTCTGCAGCTACTCGTCGACTCCGGGGCTCACTTGTGGGCATGCAAGATGTCCGTTGACATGATGGGCCTGAGCCAGGAGAACCTGTTCGACGGCGTCGACGACATCATCAACGTGACTGAGTTCATGGAGCTGTCCGAGGATGCCCAGATCGTGTTCATCTAAGAACCGTCACGGAACCCGCCGGAGAGCGCAATCCTCGGATTGCGCTCTCCCTTCGTCCGACACCGAGAAGGTGACCCGGTGTCTTACAGGTTGAAGGCGTCAGCCAACTTGTGCCAGTGGTCGATCGTGACATCAAGATCGTTGTCTGCCACAAGAACCTGGATAGCGACGTGGTCGGCGCCTGCGTCGAGATGCTGCTGAACCCTGTCAACCGTGACGTCCAGGTCGCCGCAGGCAACAATCCCGTCGACGAGCCGGTCCGTGACGTCGTCGATGTCGGTTTGGGTAAATCCACAGCGCAGCAGGTTGTTGGCGTAGTTAGGCAATTTGAGATAGCGAGCCATGTTCGCCCTCGCCACACCCCGGGCCCTGTCGAGATTGCTGTCGATGACAACCATCTGTTCCGGGGCCAGCAGTGGACCCTGTCCGAGAATCTCGCGAGCCATAGCCGTGTGTTCGGGGGGGGTGAAATATGGGTGGGCTCCGTCTGCAGCGTCGGCGCTCAACTTGAGCATCCGCGGTCCAAGGGCAGCAAGAACTGTCGGTGGTTTGGTTGCCGGCTCCACTGCGGCGTACGGAGCTTCTGCCATGGCTTTGAGATACGCCACCATGTCAGAGTATGGAGTGCTGTAGTCGAGCTTACGGACCCCCTCGACGGAGCTGGCGTGAGCCACTCCCAACCCAAGAAGAAACCGGTCCTCATGAGCCTCGGAGAGTGTCTTCTGCGCTGCTGCGGTCGTCACCGGATGCCGTGCATAGATCTGTGCAATACCGGACGCCACGATGAGCCGGGATGTGGCCTCCAGCATGACACTCGACGCGACCAGGACATCACGACCGGTCGATTCGGGTCGCCACAACGTCGGCCAACCCATGTCTTCGATCTCCTGAACCAGGTCACGCACGCGCGACGTTGAATGCTCATCCAGAAGAAACGTCCAGAGTCCGACGCGACCGATATCCATCCGCAAAGCCTATCAGGGTCGAGATGCTGCCTCTGTATGCATACGCCTCATCCGCTCAGGGACCTGTTTCTCCGACGAAACCGGTTCAAATCCCATGGCAACCATGAACCGCACATCGCAACAAGGTTGCCAGGTGCCGGCATTCCACAAGAACGGACAGGTGCCTTCGACACACGCCCCGAGACTTGGCCCCCAAATCACCCAACCGACGCGTACCTGAGCGGTTCGCTCGGACAACTACATCACCGGATGATCGCGGCCCATGTCGGCGAAAAGAGTGAACTCAGGGAGGAACGTCATCTGGACACCACCGACGGAACCCTGGCGGTGTTTCGAAATAATGACTTCGGCAATCCCCTTCGTGTCCATGTCCTCGGGGTGGTAGTACTCGTGGCGATAGATGAACATCACGACGTCGGCGTCCTGCTCGATTGCTCCCGATTCGCGGAGATCACCGAGACGAGGACGACGATCCTCACGAGATTCCAAAGATCGGTTGAGCTGCGAAAGAGCGAGCACCGGCACTTCCAACTCACGGGCAAGGTTCTTCAGGTTCCGGCTGATCTCGGAAATCTCTTGTTGGCGGTTCTCGGCACCGGAACCGTGCATGAGCTGGAGGTAGTCGACGACGATCAGGGAAAGTCCCGGGCGCCGCGCCAACCGACGTGACTTTGCACGGATCTCGGTCACGGTCATACCTGGTGAGTCATCAACATAGATCGGCTTTTTGTAGAGCTGATTGGCGGCCTGCGACAACTTCGTAAAGTCGTGGTCCGTCAGTTTGCCCGTGCGGAGATTCTGAGAGTCGATCCGGCCCGCGGCGCACAACATGCGCGAGACGATCTCCTCGCGGCTCATCTCAAGTGAGAACACCGCAACGGCTTCGCCGGAAGACCCGACGTTCTGAGCAATGTTGAGGGCGAGGGCGGTCTTTCCCATGCCCGGACGAGATGCGAGGATCACAAGGTTCGACTTATGCAAGCCTGCCAGTTTGCGATCGAGATCGCGAAACCCCGTAGGGAGACCCGTAACGTCGCCGCCCTGCTGCGCCCGCAGCTCAGCCGTTTCGACCGCTTGCCCCAGCAGCGGATCGATAAGGGCGAGACCTGATCCGACCCTACGGTCCGACACGGCGTACACGCTCTGCTCCGAGAGGTCGAGAACATCATTGATCGGTTTATCCATGCTCGTCGCAAACCCGGCGACCTGACCACCCGCGTTCATGAGACGGCGTCGAAGAGCATGCTCTTCGACTATCTCGGCGTAGTACTCGATGCTTGATGCGACCGGAACCGCATCGAGAAGGTGGGTGAGATAACCGATCCCACCGATCTTGTCGAGGGAGTCCGAGCGCCGGAGCTGCTCGGCCACGGTGACGGCATCGATCGGCTCGTTGGAGTCGAACAAAACTGTGATGGACTCGAAAATGAGCTGGTGTGCCGGTCGGTAGAAATCCTCGGCGTGGAGCTTCTCCAGCGCTAGGTTGGTTGCCTCCGCCGAAAGCAGCACAGCACCGAGAACCGATTCCTCGGCCTCGGCACTGTTAGGTGGCGTCCTCAGCGAACGCGTGCCTTGCTCTTCGGACAGATAGGTCACGCTGGGATGACGTCGAGACTCACACGGAATTCGACAGCAGCGTGCGGCTTGATGCCGACCTCGTGCATCCCGATCGATCGGATCGGTGTGTCGATTCGGATGTAGTTCTGATCAACCGTCACGCCGGTGAACTTCTCGATAGCAAACGCAATGTCGTGCGGTGCGATCGATCCGTACAACTTACCCTCGTCACCCGACCGTGCGGCAACAACAATGCGTTGCCCGACGAGTGTTTGGGCCATCTGCTCGGCAGCTTCCTTGGCGGAACGTTCCGCCTCTTCTGCCGCCCGACGCATTTCTTCAGCCTGGGCAAGCGCACCATCGGTCGCAAGCACACCGAACTTCTTCGGCAATAGGTAGTTCCGTGCATATCCCTTGGACACGTCCACGATCTCACCTTTGCCACCAAGCTCTTGAACATCCTTTGTGAGAATGATCTTCATTACTGGCGCACCTGTGTGTACGGCAGCAACGCCATTTCGCGAGCATTCTTGACAGCGTTCGCAACGCGCCTCTGGTGAAGGGCGCACAGGCCGGTCACCCGCCGTGCGCGGATCTTGCCACGATCCGATACGAACTTCCGCAGAAGTGCGGTTTCTTTGTAGTCAATCACAAGGTCTTTCTCCTTGCAGAACTGACAAACCTTTTTCTTACGACGACTGTCGGCAGCCGTTGGGCGGCGACGCTTGTTGTTGTTGTTGCGGCTACGCGGGGCCATATGGTCCTCCTCTTAAATCTAGAACGGGGCTTCGTCGGGTCCGAAGTCGTTTTTCACGACTGGTGCGGCCGGCATGGAGGGGGCTTGGGAGCCACCTCCGCTGCTGCCGCCGAAATCACTCCCGCCCTGACGCGGCGTGCGTGTCACAACTGCGGTTGCCCACCGCACCGATGGGCCGATTTCGTCGATACGAACCTCGACGACCGAACGCTTGTCACCGTCCGGGGTTTCCCAGGTACGCTGCTCAAGACGACCGGTGACAATGACGCGCATTCCCTTGGTGAGGGATTCCGCAGCATTCTCGGCCATCTCACGCCAGCACGTCCCGGTAAAAAAACTGGTCTCTTCTTGCCACTCGTTATTGGATTGATACCGACGGTTGACGGCAAAACGAATCTTTGCCATGGCCGCACCCGACGGGGTGAACCGCAGTTCGGGATCATCAACCAGGTTGCCAACGAGGGTTACGCTATTTCCACTCATACTGAACTCACTTTTCTCTTCTCGCCCAACGTGACTGTGTAGTACCGACCCGCATAGGTCCCACTATGAACCGGGGGTATGACACAAGTCGGCTAGTTTTCGTCCATGCGCACAATTTTGTGCCGCATAACCGCATCGTGCAGGGTCAAAGAACGATTCAGGGAGTCCAACAGATCGTTGTCACCCTCAAAATCGAAGACTGAATAGAAGCCTTCGTTGACCTTCTCAATCTCGTAGGCGAAGCGACGCTTGCCCCAGAAATCAGTAGTGGTGAGTGTGCCGGCATCGGCGATGGCCTTGTTGACCTCTTCGATGTGACTCCGGACATCATCCTCGGCCGTTGCCGGACGATGAATGACCATTAACTCATACTTTCGCAAGTTTCCTCCTTCGGACAGTCACTGTGATGTGACAGGTCTCCGGAAGCTCCGGAGACAGGGGTGCTCTTTAGTTGCGGCGCGAGTGTAACCGCGCCGAACGATTCCAGCGAGACCGCGAAAGTGGCGTATCTCGTCAGATTGCCCCGGACACCATCAAGGTGTCACGACGCGCTTGCAGACGACGGCGGCCAACACGTCAGTGGTCGGCGTCGCCTCAAGCCCGAATGTCGCTGTCGCGTCGGACGAATCAATTACGAACGGCTTCTCTAGCTGGTAGAGGACATCGCCCACCTCGCGAATACTCTTGGAGAAGACGCCCGCAATCCGGAGCTCAAACGATGAGTAGCCACGAACCTTGACCGGATCTATCCCGGCGATCGAACACAACTGGTGAACGAGTTCACGCGAAGAGATTGCTGGCGCTGTCGGCACATGCCACGCCCGTCCCCAGGCACGGTCGTCGGTTCCGAGTCGTACGAGCATCGTCGTCACGTCATCCATTGCGGTCCAGCTATGCACAACGTCGGGATCACCGACCACCGTGACAGACTTACCTGCAAGGGCACGGTCGACCATCCGCGACCCCATGTGGGCCGACTCCCCGACACCCGGGCCGAAGAAGTCGGAGGCTCTCGCTTCGGTGGCGCGGATGCGACCTGCGTCGTGAGCCGCGAGGGCGTCCTTCCACATCTGAGCTCGAACCTGCCCTTTCGGGTAGGTCGCCGCCAGCGGAAGATCTTCCGTCATGGGTGCGTCGACCGGGCCGTACCCGTAGAGATTGCTCATCGTCACCAATACCGCTTCGTGCCTCTGCGCGGTGCCCAAGAGTGCGTTCGCAAGCGGTGGCCAGTCGGTCGGCCACGAGTAGTAGGGAGGATTGACGCAGTTGTAGACAACGTCGATGTCAGCGGCAACGCCGGCCAAGGCGTTCACATCGTTCGCATCGACAGCACGCGCCGCGACACCTGGATGATCAATATCTGTCCCCGACCGAGTGGCCACGATCACCCTATGACCGAGGTCCGCGAGCTTACGAGCGGTCCCTGCACCGGTTGGGCCGGCCCCAACAACGAGATGAGTTCCCATGAGATTCCCTCTGGTAGGTGCCCTTCATACGAGAGCAGTGCTCACAGTATGGTGCATTGCTCTCCACCAAGCAAGAGCAGTGCTCTCGTTTCTTGCCAGCGCTCTCGTTATCGACCACAATGGGGTCATGGTCGAGAACGCACCCAGAACAGCGCGAGCGCGAGTTCGCGCCGAGCTGACCCAGGAAATCCTCGTCACCGCCCGACGTCAGCTCGCTGAGTCAGGTGCTGCGGCACTGTCAATGCGGGCGATCACGCGCGATCTGGGAATGTCATCGTCTGCGATCTACCGATACTTCCCGAGCCGGGATGCCCTGATTACACAGTTGATCATCGATGCGTACAACTCGCTCGGAGAGGCCGCGGAAGATGCGGAGTCGAAGATTCATCGGAATGACTGGGAAGCCAGGTTTAGAACCGTCGGTCACGCCGTTCGCGATTGGGCCTTTAAGAATCCCCACGAATACGCCTTGGTCTATGGGACACCGATCCCCGGTTACGAGGCTCCACAGGACACCATTGTCCCTGCGACCAGAGTGACGACGCTGCTTCTCACGACATTGATCGAAGCAAACGTCGACCCGCAAAGGTGGGTCGCCCGGGTTGATGTTATGCCCCGGGATGTTCGAGCGGACCTGGAGGAAACGAGTGCTCGACTCGGTATGGGGCTACCGGCACCGCTGCTGATGCTTGGTCTGATGTCATGGAGCCAGATCATCGGATCGATCAGCCTTGAGATGTTCGGCCACTTCAACAACGTCGTCGACGAAGGTGCCGCATACTTCGACCACGTACTCACGCTGACTGCCGAGCAACTCGACCTCTAGGTTGAATAGTTGATGTCACACATCTTGACGACCTATCCGAATTCACATCAAGCGATGAGGGGACGAACCGCTACTTCGTCACAACCCAGGAATGGTCAGCGGGTTAGAGGTGTTGCACTGGCGTGCGGTTCCTTGTGCTCTTCATCCTACTTTTCGCCGCGTGTAGCTCGGCGAACACAACCGGCGTGACACCAGGCGCTCCAGTAGGTGCGGAGCCCATCGGTATTTCGATGTCGCTCTACATTCTTGACGACGGAGATGGCGGAGCGGATTCACCGCTTTCATCCGGAAGAGAGATCGCCGAGATCGAAGCCATTGCCGTGCTCATGAACGAGATTTGGGCACAGGCCGGCATCGAACTGGATGTGAAGACCGTCGCTCGCATCGATGTCCCCGCCGAGATTCTGATCGACCTGGGAGCGGGGGATACATCGAGTTTCGTCAATGCCGCCAACGCTGGGACATTCACCGTGCCCGATCCATCGATCATCAACGGTTTCTATCTCGGCCGTATCGGTACCGCCAATGGATTGACACCACTCGGCACCCGAATTTTCTTTGTCGCCGATGAACCGACCGTTAACGATGAACGGGTGAGTAGCCACGAATTGGGACACATCTTCGGCCTCCACCACGTACTCGACGACGCTGACCGTCTCATGTTCTCGGGCACAAACGGCATCGACCTCGACGAAGATGAACAGGTGGTTACACGTTATGCAGTCACGGGGATCCTCGATGGCACACGCTAGTTATCTTGCAGTCGTCCTAGCGCTGGCAGCGGCGGCTTGCAGTAGCCCCGGCGCCGGCACGACCACCGCAGCCACCACCCCGAAGAGTCCGGAGCCCACCTCCATAACCATCTCGAATCAGGGAGGCGCGCTCGAAGGTCACACACCGATCGGGTTTGCAGGAACCGGCTCCGGACTGTTTGTTGGTGACAACTTGAATCCGTCATTCCCCGAGGGGGATGGTGTACAGACCTACATGACCTTTGCGCTGCCGGATACTCTCACCGTCGGGAACGCCATCCTCGCATCGGATGCCTTGAGCACCAACGGGATGCCATTCGAAGATCTTGGTCCGCTCCTTGTTGAGCCCGTCGTGTATGAGGAGTTCGGACCGCACCTCTTCGACCTTCCCGCCACCGGACCGGCAACTGCCTGCCGGGTCACAGGCGAGACCTCGGTCGCCTGTGACGTCACCGAAATCGTGAACGATGCGGTCGACCAGGGACGCCCTGCTGTCCAATTCCGACTCCGCTTCGAGCGGATTGCGGACAACGATGGACAGCCCGACCTCGCTCAGTTCTTCCGGTCCGACGTCAACACGAACGAACCGGGCCTCTTCGGGCTCACCATCACCAACAACTCGTGACGTCTACGGCACGCTAGACACGTCGAGCGTCGCACCGGAGAGATCGTATGCTCCGGCCACTGTTTCCAGTGCGAACATCGCGCCTGCGTCCGAAGGATATCCCGGGCACTCTGTGCTCGAATCGGGGCAGGGAGTCATGAGGTAGTCACCAACGGGAGAGCCGGCGGCGTCAAAATACACAATGTCGAGCGGCAGACGGGTGTTGCGCATCCAGAAGCTCCGCATTGCAGCGTCATTAAATACGAACAGCATCCCGTCGACGTCACCCATGTCCGTGACGAACATGAGACCCTGCGCACGTTTCTCCTTCGTATCGGCAATGGCAACGGTTAATGCATCACCACCGACAATGATGGTTGCCCGACCGAAGGCCGCATCCACGGTGACACCGGTCGTGGGAGTCGTGCTCGTCGACTGTTCGGCCTGGGTCTGGGGAGCCGCAGTCGTGACAGTGCCGATGCCGGCACACGCGGCCATCAAGATCGAACTTGCGATCACCAGAGCAACGGTTCGGAACACGGCGTGGGTCAGCGCTCCATGGCCTCGTCGGCCATGAGTCCTGATGTCTGTGGCCGGCTCAGTGCCTCCAGAACCTCGGCGGACTCTGCGGGCATGTGATAGGTCTCGGCTTCGGCCGGGAACGCTCCGCTGTCAATATCAGCAAAGAAGGCCGACATTGCTTCAACGGCGATATCCGAAAGATTGGTGTATTGCCGAACGAACTTGGCAAGATGACCCTCGCCGTATCCGAGCACGTCGTGGTAGACAAGAACCTGGCCGTCGCAGCCCGGTCCGGCGCCGATACCGATCGTGGGGATCGTGAGCTCATCGGTGATCATGTTGGCAAGAAGATCCGGCACCGCCTCAAGCACGATCGCAAAGACTCCGGCTTCTTCAAGAGCCTTGGCGTCGGAGATCAGATCGTATGCCACACCGGCTTGTTTCCCCTGCACGCGGTAGCCACCCATGGCATTCACCGATTGCGGCGTGAGTCCGAGGTGACCCATCACCGGGATCTCTGCGTCCAGAACCGCCTCGATCATGTCGACCCGCTTGCGCCCACCCTCGAGCTTTACGGCTTCGGCCTTACCCTCGCGAATAAATCGACCTGCATTACGGACAGTTTCTTCGCGCGAAGAGTGATAGCTGAGCCACGGCATATCGCCGACAATGAGCGCCTTAGGTTCGGCGGTGGCGACCGCCGCCGTGTGGCTCACCATGTCGTCGACTGTAACGGACAAGGTGTCGCTCCTGCCGAGCACGACGTTGGCGACAGAGTCACCGACAAGGATGATGTCCGCCCCGGCGCGGTCGGCGACCCGTGCCGACGGGTGGTCGTACGCCGTAACCATACGTATCTTGCGATCGCCCTTGAGCGCTCGAATCCTCGGAGCCGTCATCTTGCGGGCGGGAGTCTTGTTCGCTGTGCTGCTATCGGACATGTGGGGGCCTTTCTCCCCACCACCAAGGGTTGGGGGATTCGTCTGGTCCTTGAATCGGGTTGTCGAGGCATTTCTTCACATCGGCCGCCGACATCGGTCGCCCGTGCGTTTGCCTGCCGTACCCCAGTATCGCGCGGAATCCCGGCAACGGCGACGATGCCTCCATTCCTGGCTTCTTGCGCAGCTGGGAGCCATATGTGGCTCCCAGCTGCGCAAGAAGCCAGGAAAGATGGAAGTGTTCCAATTTGCAGTGACGAATGGCACTGTGGACCAATGGGACAGAGAGATCAGCTACTCGCCAAGACCGCTCGCATCCAACGCGGTGTGTTCACTTTCGAACAGGCGACGGCTTGCGGCATTCCGCGCCGCACGATCGCTCGCCGGGCGTCACGAGGCGACTACGAAACTCTCTATCACGGGGTCTACGGGATTGCCGGCTCACAGGACTCATGGCATCGACAGGTTCACGCCGCAGCGCTGTCGCTGCCAAACCCTGCGGCGGCGTCACACAAGACTGCGGCATACCTTTGGGGGATGACATCCCGGCAACCCAACCAGACCGAGGTAGTCACCCGTCGATATCGACGCCGCGAACGGGTCCCATTCGTCGTGCACGAGTCGCTTGATCTCCTGGAGACCGACGTCGTTGAAGTCAACGGCATCCCAACCACGTCGGCCGTACGAACCATTGTTGACCTCGGAGCAACGGCTCCACCCTGGTATGTGGAGCAAAGTCTCGATTCCGGACTGCGCAACAAACTGTTCACCGCATGGGATGTTCGCTGTTTCATCGCACGGGTCGCCAAACGCGGCAGGCGGGGCGTTGGAACCATCCGACCACTTGTCGAAGACAGGCTCTCGTGGGACAGCATCACCGAGAGCGCGCTCGAAGACCTCTTCCGAAGTGTGGTGGCGTTGTCGCCCCATCCGATGCCCGATCCCCAGTTTGAGGTTTTCGATGCAAGAGGTGAACTGATCGGCAGATTCGACTTCGCCTATCCCGACCGGATGGCACTGATCGAGACGGACAGCGAGCGGTTTCATATGGATCCCGCGTCGTTTCACCGCGACCGCGAGAAACAGAATCAGGCGCAAACACTCGGGTGGACGGTGTATCGTTTCACGTGGCGCCAACTGCTCGATGATCCCGGTTCAGTCCTCGACATCGTCGCCTCAATCTGCGAAACCTGAGGCTTCTTGCGCAGCTCAGGGCCACATGTGGCCCTGAGCTGCGCAAGAAGCCAGGAAATCGGCGATAATCCGGCGATGCCACACGGAATCTACTGAAGATGTCCCGAAATTCTGCCGAAAACTTGAGAACTTATGAATGACGAAAAAACGCCTGAAGAAAAACCATCCGCTGATCTGACAGACAGTTCGGAGCCGCCCGTGGCAGCCTGGGACGATGCACCGCAACCAGACCGTGCGACAGCAGGAGATCCGTTTGACGGAACGCCCCCATCCGCAGACGATGACACCCCCGTGTTTACTCCCGATCCAACGGCAACCGCATCACCGATTGTGGAGGAAGGCGGGTCGAGAAAACTGCTGCTGTACGGTGGTATAGCTGCAGCGGTCATACTCATCGCGCTCGCCGCATTCTCGTGGGCGACGGGGCGTGCCAGAGGTATCGACGACGCTGCACTCAAGGCGATTCCCGCGGACGCGCCTGTCGTGATCTCCATCGACCTCGCAGAAGTTGTGGACGGGGGACGTTTCGAGCGTCTCTTCAACACAGTCGCGGCCCAAATGCCTGCCGATCAGGAAGGCCCCCGCACCTGGGAAGAACTTCTCGCAACGGCCGACGGCAAAGACCGCGTATCGCTCAAAGATGATGTCCTCCCATGGCTCGGGAGGTCGAGCGCCATCGCCTTCTTCCCGCAAGACGGTGGAAACTCCGCGGAGTTCGTAACGGTGGTCGCGGTCCGAGATCGGGACGCCGCGAAGGCCTTCGTCGATAAGGCAACCGCCGATCGGGGCCTGACTGCCACGACGGTCGATGCAGGGCTTGAATGGTCGGACGGTACCGCTGTGTTCCTCCTCACCGACAACCTGCTCATGTTCTCCGAGACACAGACCAGGATCGACGCAGCACTCGCCGCACTCAACGGCGAATCGATCGCAGGCGTGAGCTCATACAAAGAGGTTGTTGCAGAGCTTCCCAATTCACGGTTCTTCACTGCCTACGTAGACACCAATGCAATGGCGAGTCTGGTGTTCGATTCTCTCGGAGATAACCTCAGGGACCAGGGACTCGGCGTACTCCCCGGAGGGATCGACCCATCGATTCTCGACGGTTTGAGCGGCCTCGCTCGGAACGGCGATCTCGGGGTGCTTGCGTTCGGTGCGACGTTGTTCGACAACGGTCTTGCCTTCGATTTCGCCGCCACCGGGTTCGGCTCGCTGCCGACGCTCGGTGATGGTCTCCCTGGAGTTTCCTCGCTGCCCGACGGGACTCTGGCATACGCGGCAATAACCCTCAACGGCAAGAGCATCCTCGATCAGGTGAACCAGCAACTCGGCGGGGTATCCATTCCCGGTCTTGGGTTCGATCCCTCCTCCGAGCTTGTTGCCGGAGTCACACTCGAAGATTTGCTGCTGTCGATCGACGGCCCCCTACAACTGTTGATCACCGGCGACGCAAGTCTGATCGGTGTGGCGGCCGGGGTTGACATGGCCGGTGCGCTCAGCGTTGGCCTTGCCGACACCGGGCCCATCAACCAAATCCTTGACTTCGCTGTTTCGTCAGAACAGTTCGGATTCGGCATCTTCGAAGAAGACGGACTGTACAACTTCGGTGGCGGCACCTTCGCTGCGTCCTTCGGCGTGGTGGACAACGCATTTGTTGTGGGAACAAGCCGGGAACTGGTGAACTCCTTGTCTCAGGGAGATGCCGACGGCGACTCGAGCGCAGTATTCGCCGATGTGAAAGAACTCATCGACTCCGACAACGTCTTCTTGTTTGCCGACATGGCTCTCATCGCCAAGCTCGCTGACGATGCCGACTTTACGAGTTTCGCCGAGATAGCCACGGCAGTCGGCGGCAGTGTTACCCAAACAGATTCATCCATCAGCGGTCGGTTTGTGCTGCTTCTCGACTACTAACGAATCCCCACGTGAATAAGGAAGGGTCGTTACCCGCGATATCGTGGGTGACGACCCTTCCTTCGTTTATGGCGAGTCGACTGCTCTAGGCAAGGGCGTCGCGAATCCGCTGGAAACGAGCCGATACGTCTGCGGCGACCTCATCCATCACCGGATTGTCAACCATCGACACCATCGCTTCAATGTCCAGGAACCCAACCCGTGTCGTGCCTTGCTCGGTGTCCCGAAGAGTGACATTGCAGGGAAGTAGCAGGCCTACATCAAGCTCATTCGAGAGTGCTCGGTGAGCGAGCGGGGGATTGCACGCACCGAGGATCACCTGGGCCGGAACGTCTAGGTCCAGCTTTGTCTTCATCGTCGCCTTGACATCGATTTCGGTCAGGATGCCGAAACCCTCACCCTTGAGGAGCTCCTCGACGCGTGGCCGGACATCGTCCAGGGAACCCTCGATATCGATAAACACGCCGTAGCGTGTGGAAGTCGTTGTGGTCATGGTTTCCTCTCGTTCTTCGAGTGGTTGAGCCGGTCTCTACGGAACACGGTCTTGGTAACAAACTTCTACAGATTCAGCTTAGGTACTGCGCAGGCCAATAAAACCCGCCGCTCATCCGCCCCTCCTACTCTCGACGTCAAGACCACAACACATCATCCGGCGGGTGGAGCAAAGGCGCGCACCTCAATCGCGCCCGTATTGCCACCGGTCGACGCGACCACCTCAAAGCGGAGTATCTGTCCCTCAAACACTGCTTCGGCGAAACGGTTGTCTGCCGGATCGCCGGCACTGAACGGTCCGAACGTCTCACTGCCATCAACCGTGACGGTGTACTCGGTTGTCGTTGCGGTTCCGTCACTCATCGTTCGAGTGATGAATTCCACACCGACAACCTGCTGCGGAGAGCCAAGGTCAATCTCGATGAACGCATCGTCGCCGCTGCCGGCGGTTGCCCACTCCGTGGACATATCGCCATCAATGGCGTTGGCTCCGGCCCATGACGAGGAGAACTCGGAGCTCACCGCAACGACGGTTGCGCTCTCTGCCAGATTCACACCGTGGACGGCCATGACATCGTCGGCTCCCATGGCGTCGCCGCCACCGGTTGCGTTATCGGCTCCTTCCGGCAGGTCGGGAAGCGTGAAGGTTGAGAGGGCGCTCTGGAACAACGTCCCATCCGGTGTGGCACCCTGAACCCGGAAGGAGTATGTCTTGCCGGGTTCGGCGCCGACAAGGATCACTTCATGTTGATTGTGGGCGCCACCGGACATGTCGAGGTCGGTATGAAGGAATCCAAGTTCGTCCGTCGCGCCCCACGCGATCGAGCAAGCAGCCTCGGCGCTCGTGGTGACGGTCATCTTGGCGACACCGTTCGCGTCAACGGTGAACTCGAAATCACTTGACTGAATCTCACTGAAGTCACGAATCCCGCCTGACCCACTGTTGTCGGGTGTGCTTGAACATGCGGCAGCAATCAGCATCAGAGTGACAAAAAGGGCGAAGAAGAGGGGGCGGCGATGTTTCGATGTGTACATCGATAGGCTCCTTGATCGGTTGGCTGGTAGGTACGACGCGCCGACAGGCCGTCCGGTCACAAATGGTCCCGTTGCATCTGCGAGGAGCAACGCGCCGCCGCTCGAAGATGTTCCACAGATCCGGCCGCCCCTCGCGACACCGACCGACAGCGAGCGACGACCATTCCCCGAGGCCGACCTACTTGAGCAACAGTGTTCCAAAACGACGACTTGCGATAGCTGTGCCGATCAGACCCATAACAACGAGAAACAACACATGCCCGAGCAGGAACAGGCCCACATCCCCCAGCATGAGACCTCGGATCAGGACCGTGCCGTGATACAGCGGCGAGAACTGTGTGATGATCTGGAGAGCCCGCGGGTACACCTCCAGTGGATAGAACGTGGCGGAGAATAGAAACAACGGAAGCGTCACCAGCTGTACGAGATCGAAGTCCTGCCAGGTCCTCATGAAGGTCGTTGCCGCCATGCCGGCGGCGCCGAAGGCGAACCCGATGAGCAGTGCGGCAGGTATTGCGAGCAGACCCCACATCGACTGCATCAATCCCATCACAATCACGACAATCAAGAACGCGACCGCATACAGCGCTCCGCGCATCAGCGACCAGGTAACCTCACCAATAGCAATGTCCGAGGGTCTCATGGGTGTTGCAAGGATTGCGTCGTACAGCTTGGCGAATTTCATCTTGAAAAAGATGTTCATCGTTGACTCATACACAGCGCCGTTCATCGCCGATGATGCCAGTAAGGCGGGGGCGACGAACATTGCATAGGAGATCGGGGTGCCCCCCGGTCCGGTCACGTCGCCAACGAGTTGCCCTAACCCGATCCCGATCGAAAACAGATAGAACAGCGGCTCGAAGAACCCACTGATGAGAATCATCCATGCACGGCGATACACCATCATGTTGCGTTCGATGAGGTGCCGGGCGCGCCGACCCGCAAAACCCGATACCGGGACAATGCGGGCGACGAGGGTGCCGGATTTCATTTGATCAACCGCGTTTCGAACGCCCGTACCGCAGCGATAAACCCGACCACGGTCACGGCGACCAGAACCCCGATGTGCACGAACGGGTTGAGCGTGGTGCCGATACCGAGCGCGACGCCGCGGGTGAGTTCCACGCCGTGCCATAGCGGAACGATGTACACGAGGGGCTGCAACCAACCAGGAATTTGATCAATCGGAAAGAAGGTCCCCGAGAAAAGAAACATCGGAACGATCACGAACCGGAACATCGACGACAGCCCGTAGTCCGACTCAAGGCGACCTGCGAACGCAGTAATCGGCGCGGCGAACGCTAACCCGGTTAACAGTGCCGGCAGGACCGCCAACAACGCCCTATCGAATTCGACCGCCCCGAAAGCCGTGATAACGACAGCGAACACCGCAGTCATCATGACTAAACGAAACGCAACAAATACGAGGTGACCGGCAACAAGGTCTGCCGAGCGCAAAGGGGTGGACAACGCGGCGTGATACGTCTTACGCCATTTCATCCCGGCCATCACAGGAAACGCCGATTCGAATGCAGCCATCTGCATTGCGGTAGCGACCATCAAACCCGGCGCGAGGAATGCCAGATACGAGGTGGCGCCCAACGTCCCGGCTCGGGCACCGGCATCCACCAGGGTGCCTAGCCCCAGACCCATCGCAGCAAGGAACAGCACGGGATTGACAAAACTGGAGAACACCGTCCCCTTCCACACGCGCTTGTACGAAATGATGTTGTGTTCGAGGACGCGGAGTGCGCCGGGGGTCGCCATCAGTCGATCAGGCTTCTGCCGGTGAGCCGAAGAAACACGTCCTCAAGGGTGGAACGACGCTCAACAACCGTCTCCGGCTCCAGGCCGGCCGCGTTCACGGCGCGCATCGTTGCATCCCCATCAGTCGTATAAAGCAGTATCCGGTCGGGCAGCACCTCGGCACGGTCAGCCAGTGGTTCGAGGGTGTCAACGACGGTCGCTTGTACGCCGACAGGGAATCGAAGTTCGACCACGTCACGGGTCGCGTAATCGCGAATCAGTCCACGCGGGGATCCCTCGGCCACGATCTTGCCCTGGTCCATGACAACCAGGCGGTCGCATAGTTGCTCGGCCTCATCCATGTAGTGCGTCGTAAGAATCAACGTCACTCCCTGTTGTTTTAAGCGATAGAGGCGGTCCCACAGGGCGTGGCGAGCCTGCGGGTCAAGACCCGTTGTCGGTTCGTCGAGCAATACCAACTGTGGTTCGTTGATCAAGGAGCGGGCAATGGTGAGACGCCGTTGCATGCCACCGGAAATCTCCTCGACCTTGGCATCCGCCTTCTCGCCGAGCTGGGCGAAGTCGATGAGCTCCACCATCCGTTCCTTGATCACAGCTCGTGGGATGTCGAAATACCGCCCGTAGATCAGCAGGTTCTCGGAAACGGTGAGTTCCATATCGAGGAGATTCTCCTGGGGCACGACACCGATGCGACCGCGTATCTCCACACCATCGTCCTTCGGGTCGAGTCCGAAGACGCGCAGGGTGCCTTCAGTGACCGGAGACACCGCACCGATCATCCGCATTGTTGAGCTCTTCCCGGCACCGTTCGGCCCGAGAAAGCCGAACACCTCACCGGGAGCAACTTCGAAGTCGATACTGTCAACAGCCGTGAAATCACCGAAACGTTTTACGAGAGATCGCGCATGCACAAGGGACTCAATCATGCAATGCAGCCTACAACCCGACAGTGACACACCTAACCGTGTCGTGCGGAGACCTCAAGTGCCCGAAGAATATCGTTCCAAAGATCGTCAACGTCCTCGATCCCGACACTGAACCGAACCAATGTCGGAGGCAGATGCTCCTGACCAACCGTCCCGGCCCGACGCTCCATCGTCGACTCCACTGCGCCAAGGCTCGTGGCGTGCTGGACGATACGAAGGGCGTCACAGAATGCGCTTGCTCGTTCAGCGCTCCCCGCTATATCGAATGACATCATCGCGCCGGGACCACTGAGAACACGTTGCGCCACCTCGTATGTGTCGTGACCCGGCAGTCCCGGGTACCGCACCTTCAGAATCTCCGGGTGATCCTCAAGCCGCTCAGCCAGCTCCATGGCGTTCGCCTCGGACCGACGCATCCGTACCGCCAACGTGCGGATCCCCCTCGTGACAAGATACGACTCCAACGCACCCGGCGTAGCGCCGCCGTGGTGACGTTGGGTGTGAAGGTCTGCAAAGACCGCGTCATCCCGTGCTACCAGGACACCGGCAAGTAGGTCCGAGTGACCACCGAGAAACTTGGTCGCGGAATGCATCACAATATCTGCACCGACGTCGAGGGGACGTTGGTTGAGCGGTGTTGCGAACGTGTTGTCCACAACAGCCAGTGCGCCGGGTTTGCGTTCCGCCCGGACAATCGCCGGCACATCGGAGACCGCAAGCAGCGGATTCGAGGGGGACTCGAGCCATAGAAGGTCTGTTGTCGTTGCTACGTCAATCCACGCCCCCGTGTCGTCACCGGCGATCCGCGTTGCCGACCAGCGGCCGTTGCCAACCCCCTCATCAATGAGGGCGGACACTCCGTGGTAACAGTCTTCGGGGAACGCAATGTGTGTCCCGGTGGGCAGAAGGTTGATCACCGCAGCAGCGGCAGCCATCCCGGATGAGAACGAAATGGCCCGCCCACCCTCAAGACCTCCAACGAGGTCCTCCAGCGCCTCCCAGGTTGGTGTGCCCTCACCGCGGGAATATCCGCGCGGCGTGCCGGCTCGATAGTTAGATGCCAGGGTGATCGGCACATTCAGCGGGCTCCCGGGAGCAGACGCCCGGCCTCCACTGACGACAAAGGTCGATGATGATACGTCTTCCATGATGTGAGCGTAGTTCCGACCGGTCAGAGAAAAAACTGCCGTACCGGAAACCACACAGCAGCTTTGCGGCTGTGCCGCACGACACCACCGATCCCGGCATGCTCACAGACGTGTGCACGGCTACATTGGTCCCATGGCACGCAAAGACATCACCATGACAGACGACGAAATGGCGTCGTTCCTTGAACAGACACATGTGTTGCAGGTTTCGACGATTGACGCAGACGGCTATCCCCATATCGCACCCATGTGGTACATCATGGATGACGGAAAGATCGTCTTCCGCTCGTTCACCAAGTCGCAAAAAATCGTCAACCTGACACGCAACAACAAGCTCGGTGTTCTCGTTGAGGCGGGCGAGGGTTACAGCGAACTTCGCGGGATCATGATGCGTGGGACGGCTCGATTCGTTACCGACCCGGAGTACATCTTGAAGGTGTATGGAGGGCTAACGGCCAGATATGCAATGCTTGGCGGCGTTCCTCAACAACTCACCGCGGAGGAACTTGATGCCGCGTTTGGCCGGTTTGCGTCAAAGAACACGGCAGTCGTCGTCGAACCCGAAAAGATTGCCAGCTGGGATCACCGCAAACTGGGTGGCGCCTACTAAACCGCGTAGGACAACCGCGGGTCCTTCAGGCGAGGTAGGTCTTCAAGAGCTCTAACTGTTTGTTCACTGATGCCATCGAGCCGCCACCCGGGGTGACCCGGCGCTCCATCGACGTCCTCGGGTTGGACCACTGGACGTCGTCAAGAGTGAACAGTCGGTGAGCGGCCATGAGATCTGCACCGGTGACCTGCTCCATCGTTCTCCCGTCCGCGACAAGACCGGCGACCAGATTGCCCACGACCTCGTGGGCAATCCGAAACGGGACACCACGTTCCACGAGCACCTCGGCAAGATCCAGTGCGGTCACCCAACTTGTCGGCTCTCTCGGATGGAACTCGGCCCCCTCGATCATGGCAGCCAGTGCGACCAGGGATCCCCCGGTTGCGTCATCGGCCTGGAAGACCAGATGTTTGTCTTCCTGGAGATCCCGGTTGTAGGTCATCGGAAGCCCCTTCTGGAGGATGAGAAGCCCATTGGCGGCGCCAAGAACTACTGCGCTCTTGCCGCGGACCAGCTCTGCCATGTCGGGGTTCTTCTTGTGAGGCATCGCGGAAGATCCCGTGGTGTGACGGTCGGGATACGACACCCAATCGAACTCGGTGGTCGCCCACAGGACCAACTCCTCCGACAGTCGCGACAGTGTCACCATTGTTTGCGCACAACAGAACGCGTACTCGGACACAAAGTCGCGTGATGCCACCGCGTCGAGAGAGTTATCGAATGTGCCCGCGAACCCCATCAGCTCGGCAGTCTGATCCGGATCCAAGGGAAGTGACGAGCCGCCGGACGCCGAAGCTCCAAGGGGCGACACGTCGACCCGTTCGCACATCTCTGTGAACCGGTCGACGTCGCGTTTCAGCATCCAGGCATAAGCCAGAAGATGGTGGGCGAAGGGGATGGCCTGTGCTTGCTGAAGATGCGTGTACGAAGGACTCATCGCATCCCCGACCTTCTCCGCCTGATCGACAAGTGATCGGATCAACGATTTGATCTGGTTGACACGAACGTGAGCCGACCGGCGCAAGTACAGCCGAATATCCAGACAGATCTGATCGTTGCGTGAACGACCCGTGTGCAGTTTTGCCGCAACTATCCCGACGAGTTCAGTGAGACGACGCTCCACCGCTGAATGAACGTCCTCGTCGCCCTCCTTGAACTCAAACGAATCCGTCCACGCCTCGTCCAAAATCGCGCTGAGGCCATCACCGATCGTGCTCGCTTCGGTCTCGGACACAATGCCGGTCGTCCCCAACATGTGGACATGAGCGATAGACCCGGTGATGTCATCGACAAGCAGCCGCCGATCGGCTGTGTCCACGGTAAAACCCCAGAGGACATCATCCGGCGCTTCTTCAAATCTCCCTGACCAAAGGGTCATTCACCCTCCCCGAGGCGTTTTTCTGCGAACGTGCGCAACCGTAGCGATTGTAGACGGATGAAGCCTTCTGCATCGGCCTGGTTGTACACATCATCGGCTTCGAAGGTCGCGGTTGCCTCGTCGTAGAGCGCATCGCTGACAGACCGACGGCCCTCGACGATCGCCTGGCCCTTGTAGAGTTTGATGCGCGCCTCTCCCGTCACGCGAGTCTGCACGTTGTCCATGAATGCCTGCAACGCCTCGCGCTCGGGCGAGAACCAGAAGCCGTTGTAGACCATTTCCGAGTAGCGGCTCACGAGATCATCACGAAGATGGAGAACTTCTCGATCAAGTGTTAGCGACTCCACGGCACGATGCGCGTGATACATGATCGTGCCACCGGGAGTCTCATAGACCCCGCGACTCTTGATACCGACGAACCGGTTCTCCACAATGTCAACACGACCGACACCGTGGCGACCTCCCATCTCGTTCAAGGTGGTGAGCAACGCGACCGGATCAAGGTCGATGCCGTTCACACTCACCGGATCACCGTTGCGGAATCCAACAGTGACGAACTCGGCCTCGTCAGGGGCATCCTCGGGATTCACGGTCATCCGGAACATATCCGCCGGTGGTGCGGTCCACGGATCTTCGAGGACACCGCCCTCGTAGGATATGTGGAGCAGGTTGGCATCAATGGAATATGGCTTTTCAGCGGTCACCGGGGTCGGAATGCCACGCTCTTCGGCGTAGGCAACACAGTCCGCCCGACCGCGGAGGTTCCACTCGCGCCACGGTGCAATCACTTTGATGTCGGGCTTGAGCGCGTAAGCCGCTAGTTCGAATCGGACCTGGTCGTTGCCCTTGCCGGTCGCGCCATGAGCAATCGCGTCGGCGCCGAGTTCGTTCGCAACATCGACGAGACCTTTCCCAATGATCGGTCGTGCCAGTGATGTCCCCAGCAAGTAGTAACCCTCGTACATTGCGTTTGCGCGAAACGCCGGAAACACGTAGTCCTTCACAAAAGGAGCCGTCAAGTCTTCTGTAATGGCATCAAGCGCACCGGTCGCCATTGCCTTCTCCTTCGCCTCTCCCACCTCTTCACCCTGACCGACATCGGCGGTGTAACAGATGACCTCGGCGTTGTACTCCTCTTTGATCCATTGGAGAATCACCGACGTGTCCAGCCCGCCGCTGTAGGCGAGTACAACCTTTTTGATGTCGCGATTGCTCATCGTGTCGTTCCGATCTGTTCAAGTTCTCGCGCAACGGCCTTAGCGCCGCGCTCTTCAGCACAAATAACCATCACGGTGTCATCCCCTGCGACCGTTCCGAGCACCCCGTCGATTCCAGCGTGATCAATTGCACCACCTACCAGGTTGGCGGCGCCCGGTGGAGTGCGCAGGACTACCAGGTTGATCGATACTGCGATCGAAACAACGAAATCCCGCATCGCCCGGGTCAGCGCCCGATCCGCGACATCCTTTGTGGGTTGCTCAGCCAGTTGGTACAAGTAGACGCCGTCCTTGCGTCGTACCTTGGAGGCCCCGATGGCATCGAGATCGCGAGACACCGTCGCCTGAGTGACACTATGTCCCTCGGCCTTGAGGAACTCGACCAACGCGCTCTGATTGTCGATCGCCCGGGACCGAATCAGACGACGAATCGCCCGCCTCCGTGCGACAGTCCCGGTCATGTCGTGTCTTCCTGAGTCACCATTGTCCCAATGCCCTCGGGCGTGAAGACCTCGAGAAGAACCGCATGCTGGACACGACCGTCCAGGATGTGCGCCATCTCGACACCACCCCTCAAGGCGTCAACACACGATTGGAGTTTCGGCAACATGCCCGCCGTAACCGACGTTGAATCCAGCATGGTCTCGAGAGAGTCGACCGTGATCCGCGAGATCAGCGAGTCCTCGCGCCCGAGATCTTCATACAGACCTTCGACATCGGTGAGGTACACCAGTTTGGTGGCTCCCAGGGCAGTCGCGAGCGCCGCTGCTGCAGTGTCGGCGTTCACATTCATTACATCCCCCGACGTCCCCCGAGCGAGCGGCGCCACAATGGGCACATAACCCTGAGATTGGAGACCCTTTATCAGGGGGGTGTTCACTTCCTCGACCCGACCGACATGGCCGAGCGAAGGATCGATCTGCTTGGCTATAAACAGGTTGGCGTCAAGACCGTTCACGCCGGTCGCCATCGCGCCGTGGGTGTTCATAAGGCGGACAATGTCCGGGTTGACCTCGCCGATCAGCGTCGCCTGAACTACCGCGATCGTTTCATCGTCGGTGACCCGAAGCCCGTTCATCCATTTCGACTCGATCCCCCGTTGTTCCAACGCCCGCGAGATCTGTGGCCCCCCACCGTGCACGATCACCGGGTCGATGCCGACGTAGTGCAGCATTGCAATGTCATCGGCGAACGATTCTCTCAGCGAGGAATCGATCATCGCCGACCCGCCGTACTTGATCACGACAGTCGTGCCCCGGTAGCGCTTGATGAATGGCAGCGCCTCGCCAAAGATACGGGCTTTCCCCATCCCGGTCGCGATCCGGGACTTCACTTGCGTTGGTGTTGTGTGACCGGTCGTCATTAAGAACGTTCTCCGTTGAATTCGACATAGGCAGGTGTGAGATCTGTTGTGACGATGGTGGCCGATCCTGCACCGGCACCCACTGTGACCGCGATGTCGAGGTCGCCGTCTTCCATTCGGGCAAGTAACGAGGGTTGATCAAAGTCGACGCTCACACCATCGGCAGCGACCACCACGCCGTCGTAGGACACCGAGAACATACCCGGGTCGATCGGCACGGACGACGCTCCGGCGGCACCGAGCAAACGGCCCCAATTTGGATCGCCGCCGAAGAACGAAGCCCGCACCAGATCCGAATCACATATGTCTCTCCCGAGTGCACCCGCTTGCTGGTCCGTTGTGGTTCCTTTGACATGGAGTGTTATGACCCGGGAGGCACCCTCCGCATCGTGAGCCATTTGATTCGCCAGATCGAGACACACCTCTGACAGCCGCTCAACGAACTCGCCTGGGTCCGGTTTAACCGCAGAGGCGCCGGAGGCCATAACGATCACGGTGTCGTTGGTCGAAGCACATCCATCGAGTGTCAGCGCATTGAATGAAACACCCACTGCACTCCGAAGAGCGTGGTCAAGGGCCGCGGCCGAGAGGTCGGCGTCGGTCGTGATGACGGCGAGCATCGTTGCCATATCCGGTCGGACCATGCCGGAGCCCTTCACCATGCCCCCCACCGTGTACCCGCCACGAGTAACCGTTGCTTGTTTAGCCACGGTATCAGTTGTCATGATGGCCTGCGCGGCGCGTGTACCCGACTCCGGATCGGACCCTGCATCGGCGATCGTCTGTGGCAAGGCGGAAAGAATCCGGTCCACCGGCAGCGTCGATCCGATCGTGCCTGTCGAACACACCAATACCTGATCCGCATCGCACGCAAGCAGGTTTGCAGCAGCTTCGACCGTGGCGCGCGCGGCGCTGTCACCTGTGGAACCCGTTGCAGCATTGGCGCACCCGGAGTTCAGGACAACAGCTCGTGAACCCGTTTGCACACCGACGTTGTGGGCACTGAGACGGACTGGAGCGGCCAGTGCTTGCGACGTAGTAAAAACAGCGGCGGTCGGCACTGTGTGGTCGGCTACCACCACTGCAAGGTCAAGTACGCCGTCACCCTTGATGCCCGCCGCGACTCCACTCGCGGAAAACCCCTTGGCGGCGACAACGCTCACGGCATTGCCCCGGTGAGCGGGAGACCGGTGGTTTCATCCCAGCCAAGCGCAATGTTCACGCATTGAACTGCCTGGCCCGCTGCGCCCTTGAGCAGGTTATCGATCGCTGAAACGATGACTGCGCGACCGGCCCGCTGGTCGACCCTGGCGGTGACAAGAGCGTTGTTTGAGCCCGCCACCCAGCGAGTCGCCGGCGGTTCGTCGATGACTGTTACGAAGGGCGAATCGGAGTATGCACTGACGAGGGTTTCTTGAAGCTGTTGCTCCGTCGCCTCCGTTGCCGCATACGCGGTCGTGAGCAGCCCACGGTGCATTGGGACAAGATGAGGCGTGAATGTCACAACGGGGTCCACGCCGCCGACCATCTCCAACCCTTGTTCGATTTCCGGGCGATGGCGGTGATAGACGAGGTTGTATGCATGTGCACTGTCGGAGATTGCACCAAACTGCAAATCCGCTTTCACAGAACGACCGGCGCCGGAAACACCCGAGAGAGCATCGACAATGATCCCCTTCGTATCAACTAATCCCTGAGCCACCAGCGGCCCGAGAGCCAGGAGAGCCGACGTCGGGTAACACCCGGGGACCGCGATCCGGTTCGCCCCCGGGAGTTGTTTACGATTGAGCTCGGGGAGTCCATACACCCATTGCCCTAGTTGTTCCGGGGCCGGATGTTCTGCTCCGTAGGCTGCCGTGTACCGCTGCGGGTCCGCAATCCGGAAATCAGAGCCGAGGTCAACAAGCAACGCCCCGCGATCGAGAAGTTCCAGCGCCGGGGTTGCCGATGCACCATGGGGAAGTGCGAAAAATACGACGTCGACATCTGGTACATCGCTCGGATTGAGTGTACCGAGGATACGGTCTCCTCCGCCCAGGTTTGGGTGCACCATACCGAGGTGTTGTCCCACCTTTGAGTGTGCTCCGATGTAGACAAGCTCCATCTCGGGATGTCCGTCGATCAGGCGTACGAGCTCACCACCGGCGTATCCGGACGCACCAAGAACGGCGACACGTGTTAGATCGTTAGGCATGGGAGGCTTTCAGTCGATAACCAGAGGAGAGGATTATACGCATATGCGAATAACGGTCAAATTCATGTGAAACACGACCCTTTTCTCCCATCGACCCGGAGTCCACATCGGGGATGGTTCGGGGAACAACCAGGGGTATCTCCGATAGCTCGAACACCGGGCACACCGTACGGTTGATCCATGACGACCGACACACACATCCGACCCGGCGATGAAAGCATCATCAACGTCATCCGTGTCCTCGTGTTGCTCCAGGCAGGGACGGTCATGGAGTCGGTGGACCAATCACCGTGTGGCATACCCGCGACAACGTAGATTTCGCGCTGACACCTCTGGCCCTCGTCGGACTCGTGTCACCGCTCGGCATATGTCCCGTCGGGTCGTTTGCCGTCCCGATCACCAACGAGATACTCCACATCTGGACGGTGCCCGGTGTCCCGGAGCCGTTCGGAGACCTGGACGATGAATGGCTTGACGACCACCTCGCCGGCCTCTGAACATCAAGGGTTCCTGGAGTTACATGCGTCGGACCGTCTGAGTGGAGGCTGCGAAGACGGCGAGTTT
>VAPH01003397.1_pt1 | contig 31491 bp, 29 predicted proteins | sample 3393861 | NCBI WGS metagenome assembly VAPH01 (sample SAMN08290439, study PRJNA428436) | hydrothermal vent metagenome | isolation source: Deep-sea hydrothermal vent chimney | place: Atlantic Ocean: South-mid Altantic Ridge | reverse complement strand
GTGATCGTCGTGCCAGCCGTACCCGTGTCAATCGTCGCGGCAATGGTCAGCGTCTCCGACGAGCCCGATGCAAGGTCGCCGACCGTCCACGTCGGGTCAACGTAAGATCCGGCCGTGGCGGATACGGAGATCAGCGTGACTCCCGTGGGGAGCGAATCTGTGATTGCCACACCGGTGGCATCGTTAGGACCGTTGTTTGTCACGACAACGATGTACGTCACGGTATCGCCGGGATTTGCAACCGGTTGATCGACTGTCTTGGTAACCGCCACGTCGATCGCCGGTGCCGCGAACGACGCACTCGCAGAGTTGTTCGTCGCATCGGTGTCGGCCTGATCAACTCCCACAACTGTGGCAGTGTTCGTGACTGCTGACCCGGCTGCGCTCGGCAGGACAGTGGTAGAGATCGTGAGAGTTGCCGATGCGCCCGACACCAACGACCCGACCGTCCAGTTGGGTGCGATGTAGGAGCCCTGGGTCGCGCCTGCGGTATCGAGGGAGACTTCGGCTGGGAGGGTGTCATTAACCGAAATCCCGGTCGCGGTATCCGGGCCGTTGTTGGTCACCGTGACCACATACGTCACCGTGTCACCGGGGTTAGGCACCGAGTTTGAGACTGTCTTGGTGACGGCTATGTCGACGGCTGGCACGGCGAACGATGCAGAGTCACTGTCGTTCGAGAGGTCGATGTCGGTCTCTGTGACGCCACCGACAGAAGCGGTGTTGGTGACGTCCGTCCCCGCTGCACCTGAGCTGATGGTCGCGCTGATCGTGAGGGTTGCGCCGGAGCCGCTCGCAAGCCCTCCGAGGCTCCAGACCGATCCGACAAAACTGCCCTGAGTCACCGAGCTCCCTGTCACGATGAGTCCGGCAGGCACGTTGTCGGTGATCGTGATACCGGTCGCTGGGTCCGGCCCATTGTTCGTCACAGTCACCGTGTAGGTCACAGTCTGGCCCGGGCTCGGGTTCGGCGCTGAAACGGTCTTGGTTAACGCGAGGTCGACCGCTGGCACACCAATGCCGGCGCTGGCGGCATCGTTGGAGCTGTCCGTGTCGGTTTCGGTAACCGACAGCAGCGAGGCGGTGTTCGTGATGGTGGACCCCGCGGTCCCGGCATCAACGGTCGCCACCATGGTGAGGGTTTCAACGCCGCCGTTTGTGATCGTGCCAACGGTCCAGATACCACTTGCGTAACTTCCCTGGGAGGGGGAAGCGGATACGAGCGTAACACCAGAGGGGACGGTGTCCGCAATCGCGACCGCGGTGGCGGTATCTGGACCGTTGTTTGTGACAGACACCGTGTAGGTGATCGTGTCACTGGGATTTGGTGCGCTGTTGTTCACGGTCTTTGTGACCGCAACATCAACTGCGGGAACTGTGATGTTGGCGCCGTCGCTGTTGTTCGACGGGTCGGGATCAGCCTGATCCGAGGATCCGGTGGCGGTGTTGGTTTGTGTTGTTCCTTCGGTTCCTGCGTCGACGGTGGCGGTGATAGTGAGCGTCGCCGATGCGCCGGAGACCAGGGTACCGACTGTCCAGGTTGGATCTGCGTATGCACCCTGTATCGTCGACGAGCCGGTTTCTGTCACCCCCGCCGGAAGAGGGTCCACGACTGTGACTCCCGTTGCGGCGTCCGGACCGCCGTTTGAGACAATCACGGTATAGGTAATGGTGTCACCGGGGTTTGGTGCAGCAACGTCCACCGTCTTGGTCACGGTGATATCCGACTGTGCGATCGTCACCATCGCACTCGCCGAGTTGTTTGCGGTGGTCGACTCGGTTTCGTTCACGCCGGAAACCACGGCAGCATTTGTCACGACGCCACCGGTGGACCCGTTCGGGACAGAGACTGTGAACGTGATGGTCTCGGTCGATCCGGATGCGAGCGATCCGATCGTCCATGTGTCGCCGGTATAGCTGCCTTGTGTTGCAGACGCTCCGGTGAGTGTCAGTCCAGCCGGGATCACGTCGTCGACCGTGACACCGGTCGCAGTATCCGGGCCGTTGTTGGTGGCCGTCACCGTGTATGTAAACGTATCGCCGGGGAGCGGCGTTGCTGTGCTCGCGGCCTTCGTGAGCACTATGTCGACGAGGGGGACCCATAGTTGAACGCTGTCGGAGTTGTTTCCAGCGACCGGGTCGACGAGGTCGTTGCCGGCCACTGATGCGGTGTTGATGATGTCTGATCCCGCGGTGCCGGCGTCGACGGTGGCGATGATTGTGAGTGTCGCTGACGCGCCTGCCGTGAGGGCACCGACAGTCCAGGCTGACCCGACGTAGGGGCCGTTCGTGGTGGACGCAGATACGAGGCTGAGGCCCGCCGGGAGGGCATCGGTGATCGCGACACCTGTGGTGTCGGTCGGACCGTTGTTGGTAACCACGATCGTGTAGGTGATGGTGTCGCCCGGGTTGGGCGTTGCGTTGTCGACAGCCTTCGTGACTTCGAGGTCGGCCCCGCGAACGGTGAGGGTTGCGGTAGCGCTGTTGTTGGTCGCATCAACATCGAACCCCGAACCACCGGTCTTTGTCGCCGTGTTGACGATCGTATCGCCGACTGTTCCTGCGTTGACGGTGGCGGTGATAGTGAGTGTTCCGGAGGCGCCGTTCGCCAAGGTACCGACGTCCCAGATACCGGTTCCGGATGCGTAGGTTCCCTGCGTCGTCGATGCCGAGGTGAAGGTCAACCCCGCGGGGACCACGTCGGTCACCTGGACGCCCGTGGAGGTATTTACCCCGTTGTTGGTTGCGGTCACCGTGTAGGTAACAGTGTCGCCGGGATCAGGCTCGGGATTGTCGACGGACTTGTTCACCGCAATGTCCGCCGCCTGGATCTGTGACTCGAGGATGAAGGATGACAGCAGGACGAAGTCATTGCCTGATGACATGCGGAGCTGGGTCGTCGTTGCTCCCACAGTGAGGGCGCCGCTCGGGACGGCCATCGGGTCCATGTCTATCGCGATCCCGGTTGATGAATTCCACTGGTTGTCGCCGGAGCTCGTTACCGTTCCGTTCACGCGGAACCGCTCTCGGAATCCGTTGCGTGATCCGCTGAGTCCGACATCACCTTCGTAGAGGAGAACCTCGATTTCGCCGGTCGCACTGGGAGCCAGGGGGCCATGAGAAACATTGACGGTGGTCTGGCTGCCGTACACGATCTCGAGACCGGAATAGAAGTTGAGCTGTGAGACAGGCTCCGCAGGGTCCTCGTAGAAGACATAAATCGTGGCGCTCTTCATCACCGTCGAGTAGGTGCACCACGGTGCACCTGTTGCGGAGGTGATGTCCGCGATTGTGAATGCGCCGCCGGCGGTCGTGACGAGCGACGTGATGTTTGCCCGGGTCTGGAAGTAACCCTCGGTCGGGTCAAAGAAATCTGTGACGGCCACGCCGGAGACCGGTGTCCCGTTGAGGGTTGCGGTCGTATCGGCCGTATTGCCGGAGGCCGCCCACACCAGATAAGCAGTATCGATGGTGGCGCCCGCGGGGGCCGCCGGAAGGTTGATCGTGGAACTCGCCGCTACCGAACATGGCCCCGTCATGAACGATGTACTTGCGTTGTAGGAGCCAAAGCGGCCCTGAAAGGTTTGCAGGGACGTGGGCACAATGGCTTGTGCGCTCGGTGTTCCGGCGATCAGTCCAACGGCGACGAGCAGCAGTGCGATCATCAGAGCCAGTGCTCGGCGCACCGAGGGTTCTGTGACGTGGCCACCCACCATTGTCGTCTCGCTTTCGCGTGTGTCGTTTCTTCATACGACCAAGAAAGCGAGTCTGCCGGGAAAAGGTGCGAACGATTTCGGCGGGACACGATCTTGGCATCACCAGTTGTGGCGTAGAATCGGGTTACGCTGGTGCGACCTTGAGAAGTTTCAGGCCTATGGCGACACTGGAGCGGTCCCGACACGACAGTGGAGTTCGTATGAACACCAACGCAACAATCGCTCAAGACGAGGTGTCGTCGGCGATCGCGCACGTAACGCTTTCGCCGGAGATCTACCTCAAATCGGCGACGGTTGGGCGAAAATTCGCAAAGAAATTGCGCAAGAATATGCGAGCCGCGTTGGGTTCCATTGATGTGGAGATGCGTCAGCTCGGCAGTGCCCGGCTGGAAATCAGGACCTCCGACTACAAGACGGTCGCTGATCGGCTCGCCCGGGTCTTCGGTATCCATTCCATCGCCCGCGTGGAGACATTTCGTTTTGAGACCCTGGACGACCTTGTTGAAACACTCACGCCCCACACCCAACCTCTGGTCGTGGGGAAACGGTTTGCGGTCCGGGTGAGACGACGTGGTGCCCACGAGTGGCGTCGCGTAGACCTTGAGCGGGCACTGGGTGCTGCGCTTCTTCCGGTCTCCAACGGTGTCGACCTCACCAACCCCGAAGCAACCGTCCATGTTCGGATCGAGGGACAGCGTGCCCATGTGTTGCTTGATCGCATCGACGGTGCCGGGGGTATGCCGCTTGCGAGTCAAGGAAGAGTGCTGGTGCTCCTGTCCGGTGGTTTCGACTCACCGGTTGCAGCGTGGTCGTTGATGAGCCGCGGTGTTGCTGTCGAGTTCGTGCACTTCAAGCTTGAATGTTCCCAATCGGACCATGCTCTTGCGGTCGGCCAACAGTTGTGGAGTGAGTGGGGAATGGGTACCAGGGGACGGGTGCACGTCCTTGAGTTCCAACCGGTAAAGGATGCATTGCGCGAACATCTCGACCCGAGGCTTCGTCAGATCGTATTGAAGCGCCTCATGATGATGGCCGGTGATCGTGTCGCGGCACGTCTCGGGATCCCGGTTCTTGCCACTGGCGAGGCTATCGGGCAGGTATCATCTCAGACGTTCCCGCACCTTGTCGAACTTGATCAGACGATCGAGAGACCGATCTTCCGGCCGCTGCTCACGGTTGACAAGAACTCCATTGTGCAGATGGCTCGTCGTATCGGTACCTTTGATCTGTCTTCCCGAGCAATAGAAGTCTGCGACCTGTCGGATGGCAGCCCTGTCGCTACGCGGGCCAAACATCGCGACATTGTCGATGCCGAGGGCAAGCTCGGGTTGGAGATTATCGATGATGCGCTAGATCAATGGGAGGTGGCTGACCTCGGTATGTGGCTGCCCGGCGAGCCTCTGCGTAGCTTTGATCCGTCCGTTGATTCACCCGCCTGGCTGCGGGAGGGTGCGACGCCTGCATGACTGATGTCGCGCTCACCCTCGGGTTGAACCCGGCGCTGTCTGTGTGGATCAGCCTCGGGTTGCTCGTGCTCGGTGCGATCCTGATTTTCGGCACCCTGCTTTCAGCAGTTCGAACAGTCATTCTTCCCCGGGGCACCACCTCGACCTTGAACCGGATCGTTTTTCGGGTGACGTATGTCTTCTTCACGACGGTAGCGAGGAAACGACGGACATACGAAGACCGGGATCGGGTGATGGCCCCGTTCGGACCAGTGAGCCTGGTGTTGCTAGGCATGGTGTGGCTCGCCGCGGTGGCGACCGGTTACAGCCTCATGTTCTGGGCGACGGGAGCCGACTCCTTTGCGTCGGGTGCGGTCTTCAGTGGATCCTCGATCACTACCCTCGGATCAGTGCCACCGACATCCGGGCTCCATCAGGCCATAAGTTACTCAGAGGCGACCCTGGGGCTGTTTCTCGGTGCGTTGATGATCACGTATCTTCCTACGCTCTACAGCGTGTTCTCGCGCCGCGAGGTTCAAGTCTCATCGCTCGAGGTCCGCGCCGGCAACCCGCCGTCCGCCGGCGAGTTCCTCATCCGATACCACAACCTGGGTTGGCTTGATCGTCTTGACGAGGTCTTTCTTGAATGGGAACGATGGTTCAACGAACTTGAGGAATCTCATACGTCCTATCCGGTGCTGACCTTCTTCCGATCACCCGAGGCAAATCGTTCCTGGGTCACGGCTGCTGGGACGATTCTCGATGCTGCGGCCTTGAGCAGGGCCTGTATAGAGGTCACCGGCCCGAAGGGCGCATCAGCGGTGTGTATCCGATCCGGGTATTTGGCACTGCGGCGACTCGCTGATTTCTTCGGGCTGGAGTATGAGCCGAATCCCCTCCCGACGGATCGTATCGCGATTTCGCGATCCGAATTCGACGTTGTGTGGAACGCGATGCGTGCTGTCGACATGCCTCTCGTCGCGGATCAGGATCGCGCGTGGACTGAATACGTCGGGTGGCGCGTCAACTACGAGTCTCTCATCCTCGACTTTGCGGAGATCACGATGGCACCATATGCGCCGTGGACGGCGGATCGGTCGTCGCTTACTCGTCAACTTCCAAGAGTTACCCGGTTTGGTATTCCGGCTGTCGAGTCGTCCCTCGCCAGGCGGTCGTAACAGCGAGCCCCCCGGACTCCGGAACCGGGAGGCATGGCACTAACTCCGACTGTTTACGCCTGATCACAGGTGGCTAGCCGTGATCGACCGTCGCTCACTGGTGAGGTGCATCGGCACTACCACTGCTCTTGTGGGAGAATCTGAGCAACGCTAGCTATCAGCAGACTCCGAGACTGCGACCGAGGAGCCAAAGCATGCAACAGCAGAGGTTTGCGTCCATTCGAGAGCGGATGGTCGGCGAGACCGGAGTTGTCATGCTGATCGGTCCTCGCGACACCGGCAAGACAACCCTGGGACGTCTGCTAGTCGCTGATGCTCTCGACGCTGGCATCCGATGTGCGCTGGTCGATGCCGACACAGCCCGCTCGTCGGTTGGTCCTCCTGCGTGCGTGGGCCTCAAGTTCATTGCGTCCCCCGCAGATCTTGAGAACCTCGCAGAGGCAGATGACCTCCGATTCGTAGGGTCTACACACCCTCGAGGTGTCGTGCTACCGCACGTGGTTGCGGTTTCTGCTCTCGTTACCGAGGCGCGAGAACGTGCGGACCTCATCATTGTCGATACGACGAGTGCCGTCGCCGGTGTGGTTGGGCAAACTCTGAAATACCATCTCGCCGAACTGGCAAAACCGTCGGTCGTGATCGCCCTGCAGCGAGGCAATGAGATGGACCCGATTATTGGAATGTTGCGCAGGTTTCTGTCTGCCCGTGTCGCGGTGCTGGAACCCGAGTTCCAGGTCGTCCCGGCAGGGCCCGTACAGGCGGCCGAGGAACTCGCCGCAGCGTTTCGGGAGGAGCTCCGAGCGCCGCTACCCCGGTGGAGGGTGCAGCCGACCGTGTTCGCGCCGACCCTCCCCGATGGGTTCGAACTCGAACCTCTCGATGGAACGATTGTCGGCATTCAAAACTCGAGCGGGGAATGTCTCGGTCTTGGAGTTCTCGACCATGACGGTGACACGTTGCGTGTTGCGACCCACCACGGCGAATCGATGAGTGGACTCCGGGTTGGCTCGCTCAAGGTTGATCTCGACACATTTGCCACAACCCGTATTCGGTTGCGCGAATTGTTCTTCGGGCTAGCGGCGTCGTGACGGCAAGCGATGTGCCGCCGCCCACCGAGTTGCCGGCTGTCATATAGCTTTGTCGGGTGATATCACGGCGAGTCCGGCTTCGGTGTCGTGGACTGTGAAGATGCGACGGCCGGGTTGGATTGCGGAGTGGACTGTCGAAATGTTGAGACCCATCGATCTCCACCGGAGAGCAACGCCCTCTATCGGCTCGTCACACACCAGCGTGACTCCGTAGATCGCAGGTTTGCGCACGGGCGATTCAACGACCTCTACGAGAGGACCCGCCCGGAAGAACGCTGCGGGTCGATCCTGAACCAGCATCCGTAGCCGGGGGTCGAGACCGATCTTGGCGAACACCGCAATAGCTTTATCCAGCGCCGGGACGAGCAGGACAATGTGGTCAATGGCCCACCCTTCCACGTGAGTAGGTTCATCCAGGGTGGTGTCGGTATCTTCGGTCGTGGGGATTCCGAAGGCGGGAGCAATACCGGACCAGTTCCAGGCCGGGTCACCGGTTACCAGATGTACCGAGCGACCCAACCATTGGGCCGGGAAGCCGAACGTCTCCCATGGAAGCGGGAGTTGGAGCGTCGTGAGATGTGGAGTTGGGATGAGATCGGCCTTGGATGGGGGCGGGGAAGTGTACAGGGGAGAGACCCGACATACCGCAACCAGCGGCCCCGCACTTCCCCGAACGAGGATTTTCCGGTGCTGCACCTCGGGTCTCTACCTGGAACCTACTGAACCCTTAAATCGTGTTCAACCCCTCTGTAAACAGCGATAACTGAGCGTAACCCGTGTGGGAGTCGCAATTCGGACAATAGATCCGCGGGAAACCACGTCATTGCGGCGGTTGCGAACCCGAACCGGTTCAGTTGTCCACATATCCACAGCCGGTTGTGCACAACGGCCTGGGACAAGTATTTCAACGCGATGTTTCGCGACCCCGTTGAGCGGCTGCAAGACAGTGTGGAAAGAGGCGTTCGACGCCGTCGTGTATTCCGCCGACGATCACACCAAGCATCTCCGCATCAACCGCAGCCGCGGGGACTCGCCCGGTCAGGTACACATCCTCGCGTCGGTCGATGGACACAGCGACGGGCCAACTGTTGTGGTTGAACTTCAAGAACCGCCGGGGGAGGTCGGTGTCATCTATTCGACCGAAGAGGTATGCGTCGAATCGAAGGGTGATGTCCCCTGTCTCGAACCATACCGTGGTTGCATCGCGGCAGTCCTGGACGAGACGGACACCGCGGCGTCCCTCGAACTCTCCGGCCCAGACAATCCCTGAATCAGCGTCCGCTGCCCATGATGATGTCGTGGCTGAGACGAGGTCCCACAGCGGTTGGTTCACAGCGCTTTGATTCCGTCATACAGCTCCAGGAGCCGATCGACGGTTTGCCCCCAGGAGAACTTCTGCGCATTGGCCTGGGCGTTTGACCGCATCATGCTGTGGTCATCCGGTGACGACAGAATCTTGTCGATTGCTGCAGCAAAGGCGCTCGGAGAATGCCCATCGATAAGGACGCCCGATTCGCCGTCCGCAACAACATAGGGGAGTCCTCCGACGGAGGATGCAACGACCGGGAGACCACACGCTTGTGCCTCGGCTGCAACAAGGCCGAATGACTCGCTGCGACTCGGCATCAACAGGAGATCCGCTGCCTGGTAGTAGGAAGGGAGACGGTCGTGGGACTCCGGACCCTGAAAGGTGACGCGGTCAGCGATACCGAGGTCGGTGGCAAGGCGCCTGAGCATGACCAACTCACTGTCGCCCGCTTGACCGCTCGGTCCACCGACTATGACAAGGCGAACGTCACTAAGGCCGCGGTGCGCAACCTCGGCCGTGGCGGAGACTGCGATGTCAAATCCCTTGAGTGCCTGGATTCTGCCAACACAGAGCAGGACTGGTTCGTTCCCCCATCCGAGCGCGTGACGCGCTCGTTGCTGGTCGCCCGGAGTGAACAGGTTGTGGTCAATTCCCGGTGGGCTGATGCAGAGTCTCTCCGGTGTCGCGCCGTAGTGGTCGAGAAGATCGTCGAACTCGTATGGCGTTGAAGCAACGACACAATCCGATTGCGTGATCGTGTTTAGTTCGATGCCATTGCGGACTTCGGAGGATGCGGGCTCATCACTGCGACGGTTGATATCTTTGACGCGACCGAGTGTATGGAACGAGTTCGCCAGTGGTATGCCAAGCAACTTCTTAAGTCGCACACCGGTGCGACCACTTAGCCAATAGTGCGAGTGGATCAGGTCGAAGGACATGCCTGACTCTTCGATCCACCGTTCAACACCGTACGCGAAGTCATCCACGTACTGGACCATTTCGGCGATCGGAATCGGTTTGGTCGGACCCGCCTCGATCCGAACGAGGGTGTAGAGCGGTGAAACTTCGGTTTTGATCGGTTTCCCGGCCTGACATGCACGCGTGAACACGACGACCTGGATGCCCTGACGAGTCATAGCCTCGGAGAGTTCATCGATGTAGACGTTCATTCCCCCGGCGTTGCCGACTCCGGGCTGGAGGCGGGGGGACGTGTGCATGCTGATGACGGCGAGGGTTGAGATCATGTTGTTGCCTCGATGACGAAGAGATCTCGCGCGGTTGCTCCCATGCGGAACTTGTAGACCTCGTCACCCTTGAGAAAGTCGAAAAGGCGGAGGCCGCTGTCGATCACGTGTTCAATGAGTAGGTCAAGAAGGACGACGCCGGGTGCTCCCTCAGCGAACATCGGCTCGAGCGCCGAGTTGTAGAGGTAGTACCCATCGGGTTCGAAAAACCCAAATGCCATCGCGGCGATATCACCCGATGCAGTCTGCAGCGCCGACATGGTCGCCCCTGCATGGCTGTGGAGGTCAGCAAAAAATGCTTCCATTCCGTCGGTCATGAACGCACCTTTATCACCGAATGCCTTTCGGTGCATCGCGGCGAACGTGGCTACCGAATCGCGACCGACGATGGTTGACAAGACCGGCTCTCCGAAATGCTCTTCGAAACGGCGTCGTTTGCGCCGAACCTCGTGACGCTGTTTCTTCGAGAGTGTTGCAAGCCAATCTTCTCGGCTGCTGCCGAGCGTCATGACCGCGGCGACCTCGTGGACATGTTCTGTCAACGCTATGGACGTTAGTTCGACCGCTTCACGGACGACAGTCGCCGCTTCCAGCGGGAGCGAGTCAAAGACGAGTCGTGTCCCGCCGGGGAGATCCCGGATCCAGGCGCCGAGCACTTCGACGACGTGCGGTCCGAGGGGGGTGTGGTAGTCGGTGACATCAGCGTGGCCGGCAAAGGTCACCGTGTTGTCCTCAAGAATGAGCGGAATCAGCGTATCGTCGGACGAAACGATCGCGAGTTCTCCCGAAGGAAAATGCCGGCGCCAGACGTCAAGCCACGGTGTCCTTGGAAACGGACCAACGTGTGGCGCCACCGGTTCCGATTCGAAGAGAGGCGACGAGATCCAGGAGTTGCCCTGGGATGGACTAACCATGGGCGTCACCATCAAACGTGGGTTCATACACTCCTTGTCCGGTTCCGCCACCCAGAACCACAGGTCGAGCGGCATCCTCCAACGCGGCGATTGCAGCCGCCGAGAGTAAACCGAGGCGGCGGGCGCCTTCGATAAGCAATACAACAGCGATGTTCTTGTCTCCAGACCAACTCTTGGCAGCGATACCGATGCCGTTTCGACCAGCGGCCAGGAGGCCGGCGGCACCGACCTTTAGCGGTCCATCCCACCAGGCTCCAACCTTCGCATCAGGTCGTTCGTTACCACTGGACAGAGCGGCGTAACGGTGGTTGGCAGTTGTCGCCTCAGCGAAGCGCCGATCAGATGACAGGATAGCGAACGTTCGTGCGGCTCCCGTCAACGTCGTCCGCAGAACCGGGGCACCGCAGCCATCAACCCCGACTGGTACAGGATCGATTCCGGAGGTCTCCCGGGTGAGGGTGATCACCCGTTGTTGCAGGGGATGGTCCGGCGAGAGATAGGAATCCAGCGGCCATCCCTGGGCAAGACAGGCCCGCAGCCACGCGCTGTGTTTTCCGGAACAATTATGAAAGAGGCTCTGCGGCGCCTGGTGACCGGCCGTGATCAGCATGGCTTTGGCCCCGACGCTAAGAGGCCAGGCGGGAGGACACTGGAGGTGACCTTCGGTGAGTCCGACGTCACCAAGCATGGTGCGCACCATTGCGAGATGCGCAGGCCATCCGGAGTGCGATGAACAAGCAACGGCCATCTGCTCCGGCACGAGCTCGGCACCGGCCTCCTGAGAGACGGTCGCTTGAACGAGCTTGATTGCGGAACGCCAGTAGAGAGTCGGTTCGGTGGTGCCCCAGGAGGCGATGACTGCGCCGTCGGCATCGGCCGCGACAACGCCACCGTCATAGGTTGATTCGATAACACCGTTGCGCACGGCGCGGGCCAACATGTTCCGGCTACGAGCTTTTGAGAAGTTCGTCCACGCTCGTCAGCCCATCGCGGTACCGGCGAGCGAGTTCGTCGTTGATGATTTCATGTGCGGCGAACACGGCACGTCGGTCCCTCGAAACTATTTGTTCCACGTCCGCAAGGCTGGCACGGATTTCTTCAAGCTCTACATCGCCAAGCAGCGGGAGCTTCGTGAGGAAGTCATCACCGAGGACCCGGTCCACGGCACGTCGGCCGGAATCGGGGATTTCGGGGGTGTCGATCGGAAGCGATCGCGCCATCCCGGTGCGACTCGCACTTGGCATCTCACTCGCCAGGATCTCAGGTAGTGCGTCGATCAGGCTGCGAGTCTCTTCACCTGAACGGCGCCGGATCTCAAAGCTCAACAGGTCAAGGCGCCCGTGCAAGAGGCGACGGTAGTAGGAGAGCTCGGTATCGAGTTCGTTGCAGAGTTTTCGCTTTTCCCGCAGCGACTCCATATCGGCGTCGGCAAGGCCTTCTACGAACGCGGGATCCTGAACGGTGTCGATTCGGCGTCTGTGGCTCTCTGGCATTACGTGTCTCCGGCTGGTGTACCCGTAGGCTAACAACTCGCTCGCAGGGTCGGGTACGGGTTCTTCCATTGCCCGCCGACGGCCTGCATCTGGAAGTGAACGTGCGGTGGGGTTCCCTTTGCGTTCCCCGAGTCTCCATTGTATCCAATGAGCTGGCCGCCCGTGACCCGGTCGCCGGTCTTGAGGCCGGCGGCGTAACCGTCGAGGTGGGCGTAGTAGTAGCGCATACCGTAGTCGGTCGTCAGGTAAATTGTGATCCCGCCAAGACCGCCGCTCCTGAGGCGGACGGTGCCGCTGCCGGCGGCGATGACAGGCTTGTTTCTGGCGTTAAAGATGTCAGTTCCCTGATGGGTGCGTCCACCCGACCGTGGGAAACCCCAGTCGTTGATAAACGATGCACCTGGTAGCGGGCAGAAGAAGTTCGGGGTCGCCTCGGGAGGGAAACCGCCTGCCGCACCGCGTTTCTTGGCGGCCTCCAGCACTTTGAGCCTCGCCTGTTCCTTGTTGTAGGCCGCGATTGCCTCGCGAGTCTCAGCGCTAGCGGATTGCAGCGCCGACTTCTTCAGCTCGTTGGTCTTGTCGAGAGCGAGTACTAACTCTTCGCTTCGGTTCTGAATCTCCGCAACGCGAACACGGTCCTCATCGAGGACCACTTTGAGCTTTTCGGCTTCGGCGGTGATTGTCGTGTAACTCTGGAGTTCAGCGATTTCGCGTTCGGCGGCTCGTTCGAGGAGGAGCTGGGCTGTCATCAGGTCCTGAATGGATCCTGCTTCAAGAGCGAGCCCGACAAAAACTGAGCTCGTATTCGAGGTATAGGACTCGAAAAGGAGTGTCTCGGCGCGGTTCTTCAGGATCGACGCTTCACTCTCGTACGCCCGTATCTGGTCGATCAGGCGTGTTATCTTGTACGTGAGTTCTTCGAGTTCCGCGTTAATCAGCTGATACTCGGTCAGCGCTTCGTTGTGGCGTGCCACCGCCTCTTTGTAATCATCCAGAGCCGTATGCTCTACGTCCCGGGCGCGATCAATCTGCTCCTGGGTTTGCGCCAGGGCCCCGGTCGGGATCAGCAGGAACAACGCGAGGGCCGCCGACGTAAGGGCGCGACCGCGACCGCGACCGCGAAAAGGAATCGTCATCTGCACAAGCTTAGCGATGCTGTGTGCGAATGCATGTGCTTCGAGCAGTGAACGGTAGGGTGCCCCACCTCTGGATTTTGGCGTCCAATCGTGCACGATTGGACGCCAAAGCGGGAGAAGCGACGGATCAGGGCACTCGGATCAAGCTACGCTGCCTCCATGCGATCTTTCCTTCTTGTAGGCGCCGGTGGTGCTGTGGGCAGTGTGCTGCGTTACTGGGTGACGAGAACGTGGCCTGCGACCGGGGTCGGGTTCCCGTTCGGAACGTTTGTTGTGAACATCGTCGGTTCTGCGGTGTTGGGTTTACTCGTCGGTTATCTCGGTTCGTCTGCGCATCCCGACGTACGGCTGGGCCTGTTCGTGGGCGTCCTCGGTGGGTTCACGACATTCAGCACCTTCGCCATCGAGTCAGGTGGTCTCTTTCGTGGTGGGTTCGCCGGTACGGCCACCGTGTACATCATCGCCTCGGTCATCGTCGGATTAACCGTTGCGGTGGTCGGAGTTCAAGCCGGTGAGATGCTCGCGCGATGAGCGGTGCGAACCCTGGTCTCGTGGAGAGCGTTTTCGATGATGCGGAGCTGCTGCTTCCCCGGGCTAGCGAGTCGCTTGCGTTGACCACACGCTGACCGACGCGGAAGCTGCGGGCCGGCACCGGGTACCGAGCGAGGTTCGACAGTCCGACGATCCAGGTTGCCGGTGCTCTAGAGGAACCAGCGGGCGGCTACCCAGAACGCGGCGACGCCGACGGTCATCGAGTCGAGGCCGGTGAGACGGCCCGGCGACGTTGTGGTGTGGAGTACCTGGTCGGTGCGGATGAGTGATCCGACGGACCTTCCGGCGATCATGCCGAGGGCTGTGACGACGGCAACGAGCGCAGCAGCGGGAATCGAGATTCCCTTGGTGAAAAATGTTGATGCGATGCCGCCGATGAGGGCTGCTCCCAGCGTTGCCGTGTTTGCGTCAAACGTCGAGACCTGCGCCGTCGGGTTGGTTTGTCGGGTCGCGATCCAAACGCCGAGTCCCGTCAACCCCGCAACGAGTAGGAGCATGCGGGTTTGTTCGAGCGATGTGAGGCGGACCATCACGAGGGATCCGCCGGCTAACGCTCCGACGACCGACAATGTGACGGTATGGGAGAGGTTCGACAGGTTGCGATGGTGTGGGCCTGTGACGGCCCAGGCCATCGGCACGACGGCTGCAACTGAAACGGCGACAGCGACACCGACATAACCCCACGCCCACGCGGCGTTCGCCGCGAGGGCCGATCCGATCATGGCGGCAGCAACGTTGACGCGTGCTCCCCGGTTGCGCATTGTGTCACTGACATCCCAAACCCATCCGAGAACCCCGCCAACTGCGAGGACCACCCACATAGCCGAGCTCAGCATCAGCCCGAGGGCGAAGATACCGAGGACCGCGGCAGACAACACGCTGTCAAGCGAGGGTGTGCTCGTGGGCTGAGCAACGGCGCCTCCCGACACAGGAGGGATCAGAGCGATCTCGTCGTTTGGCCCCACCGGCGCATCACGGTCCGTGGGATCACCGTTCAGCCACGTCTGGGCGGTCGCCATCCCTGCCGCGAACCGGTCACCGAACTGTGCAGTTGCCTCATCGAGCACCGCGCCGACGGTGTCGGCATCGATGTCGACCGAAGATGTTCCTGCCGCCTCCCGGAGGGAAGCGAAGAGCCGTAGAGTCGCCACTGTAATCCTTGATCTAAGACGGTAAGACTAGCGTTGTGGTGCGGAGAAACATTGTTGTAATGGTCTTCTCGTCGACCATTACTCTCGCCACCCCGGCCGCCACAACCGGTTAGGTCTGGGTTCGCGGGCGAATTGTTGTCCGGATCTCGCCAAACCCGATGCGCGGTGAACCATCTCCACCGGCGTGACCTGTGATCACGATCTCATCTCCGTCGAGAAGAAACGATCGCTGAGTTCCGTCGGCCAGCGTGATCGGGTTCGCCCCGTTGTGTGTGATCTCAAGCAGGCAACCTAGCGAGTCAGCGGTAGGCCCGGAGATCGTCCCCGAGCCGTACACATCTCCGGCGTTGATCGCGGTTCCGTTCGACGTGAGATGGGCGAGCTGCTGGGACATAGACCAGTACATATGGCGAAAGTTGGAGTCCGAGATCCGCGTCCCATTGAGGTCAACAGAGAGCATTACGTCGACCGCGCCGGCAGCCGGCGTAGCGAGATGGGGGAGGGGCGTCGGTTCCTGTGGAGTCTGTGGAACCCGGTTTAAGGCAAGTGCTTCGAGCTGGACTATCCACGGCGCCATCGATGTCGCAAATGATTTTGCATTGAACGGCCCGAGGGGTCGGTACTCCCACGCCTGGATATCACGTGCGGACCAGTCGTTGAGGAGGGCGATACCGAAGATTGAGTCTTCGGCGCTCGCCACGGGGATGGGATCTCCGCCGTTCGGCGGACCCGTGATGAACGCTATCTCAAGTTCGAAGTCGAGCTTCTCCGTTGGCCCGAAGATCGGACTGCCGGCTCGCGGAAGCTGCCCATGCGGTCTGTGTAGATCCGTACCCGAGACAGAGACCGTTGATGCCCGCCCGTGATATGCCACGGGGAGCCTGCGCCAGTTCGGTAACAACGGTTCGTCATCGGGGCGGAACATGCGTCCAACGTTGGTTGCGTGATAGATCGAGGAGTAGAAGTCCACAAAGTCACCGACCGCTACGGGAAGATGCATGGTCGCGTGTGATTGAGAGATGAGAGTCGAGTCGGCAATAGCCGCCAACCCCGCGGTGTCATCGGTGAGGAGGTGCGAGAGACGATTACGCACGGAGCGCCACTTTTCCTTACCGAGAGCGAGGTAATCGTTCAACGTTCGGGCCGCGAAGACGTCGGCAGGTAGTCCGAGTCCGGCGAGAAGCCCCGCCCGTTGTGTCGCAGCCAGATCAACGATCGATTCGCCGATCGCCACGCCGCCCCGCGGTGCTGCCGAATCGCTGAAGACCCCGAACGGGAGGTTCTGGACGGGGAAGTCAGACCCGTCGGGGACGTCAACCCACGATTCAAGAGATGGCGCCAGGGTGGGAAACGAGGTCATGTGGGTCCTTTCGGAAGCAGGTCAAGCGCTCGGAGGTCGTCGGTCGGTTCGTCAAAACTACAGCTGCCATACGAAGGAAACCGTGTCGTTCGCATACGTTGGAGTGTCGGCACGTCGAGGAGGACATCTCCAACGGTGATACCGCTCATACCGAGGGTGAATGCATCGTCCTCGGTCACTTCGAGCGCACCAACAATCGCATCTCGTGGCGCACCTATATCAGCCAGTGCCGCTGCGGTGAGCAGATTCATGAATCCGTGGCGGTCCACATCCAACTCGTCCCATGTGTGACGGTACGGATGGTGCAGGCCGGCAGTGGCTTTGAACGGTACGCCATTGGCAGAGCAGCCGAGTATGAAATCGGCAACCTCTTCGGAGGTCGGGAACGCCGCAGCCGTGGTTCCCCCGGTCCGGAGTTTCGCCCCGAGCAGGCGGTGCCGTACGGCGGAAGCCCCGGCGATCATCGGTAACAATCGGCTAAGTGTTGCCTGCCAGTCAGCAGTTGCCCGCCTTTCGGTGGGGCGCGGAATCTCGAAGAAGGGAACGATGGACGGCGATATCGCACACGCAGCATCGACGATCGCAGAAAACTCATCGGTCGGTGAAGATCCGGCAAACTCGGCCGGTAGCGGGACCTCCGCGAATACGAACTGCAGTGCCGAGCCCATCTCTGCGGACACCATCTGTGTCGCGGCGACTGCGGTACCGATATTGCCGTCGAGGATCACGGCTATGGGCCATGTCGGCTCGCCCCTCTTCATCGTGGGTGCGAGCAGGGAGGCGAACTCGACGAGTCTGCTCGCCGGGATGATGAAGCGGGCCGCCATCCACGAATCGGGAGATCCCCTTATGGTGCGGTACTCCGCCACCGCGGCATCCATCGTTAGAGACGTCGGGGGGAACAGCCCGGCGTAGTCAATGAGTCCATCAAAGAGGATCCGACGGGCATCGACGAACATCGCTATTTCGACTGCCAGGTAGTCAGGTACGAGGGATCCTCGCAGTCGAAGCCGGACGTTCCGATATCCAGAGGACGGAACGTGTCGATCATGACCGCTATTTCCTCCGTTCCCAGTGTTCCAAGGCCTGCCTCGACCGATCCTGGCTGTGGTCCATGGGTGTGTCCGGCGGGGTGTAAGGAAAGGGACCCTTGGGCAATGCCCGAACCCTTGCGCGACATGAAATCGCCATCCATGTAGAACAGGACCTCGTCCGAGTCGACATTGGCGTGGTGGTATGGGACCGCAATCGCTTCGGGGTGATAGTCGTACAACCGAGGCACGAACGAGCAGACGACGACGTTGGGCGCCTCGAACGTCTGGTGGACGGTTGGCGGCTGGTGGATTCGCCCGGTAATCGGCTCGAAGTCATACACCGAGAAGGTATGCGGGTAGAGACATCCGTCCCAACCCACGACATCGAACGGGTGGTTCTCAAAGACGAACCGTGACATACCCCCGCGGTGTTTTACCAGCACCGGTACGTTGGTGCCTTCTTCAAGGAGTGGCTCTGTCGGGCCGTGGAGGTCCCGCTCACAGTACGGGGCGTGTTCGAGGAACTGGCCGGCACGTGACAGGTAACGTCGCGGTGGCGTGATGTGGCCGGTGGTTTCCAGGATGAGTCCGCGAACCGTCTCCGACGTGACAACCCACCGGTGGATCGTGGAGGCCGGGATGACGACATAGTCGCCGGTCTTGAAGGGGAGGCGCCCGAAGGTGGATTCAAGGAACCCCTCGCCGGCCTCAATAAACACGAGTTCGTCACCGATTGCGTTCTTGTAGAGATCCGACGACGCCGAGACGTGGGCGTAGGAAATGCGACAGTCGTCGTTCCCCATCAGCAAGTGACGACCGGAAACAAGGTCAGATGTCACGCCCAGCTTGTGAGACCGCATGTGTCGGGGGAGCAAGGGTGTATTGCGCTCAAGGGTCTCATGGTCCGTCGAGAGGGACTCGATGCTGACCAGGGCCGTGGGGCGGGTCTTGTGATAGAGCAAAGCCGAGTCGAATGCGAAGCCCTCCTCACCCATTAGCTCCTCTGTGTAGAGCGAGCCGTCCGGCTGTCTAAAGATCGTGTGACGCTTCGGTGGGATGTCTCCGACAGAGCGGTAGTACGGCATGGCTATCTCCTCGCGTGATCAAGGTGTGGCGGGTTCGTGAGCTGACTGGTCGTGAGTTGGCGCGTCGCTTGAGATGCAGCCGCCGCAATGGCGTTGGCAAGTTCGTTGATTCGAGAAACCCGATGAGACGGGGCGACGATGCCGATGGACGCAATGGCGGTGCCGTCGGGGTCGAAAATCGGGGCTGCCACACCTGTGACACCATGCTCGATCTCATCGTGAGACACGGCATAACCGTGCTTGCGGATCGATCGGATCTCCGCGCGGATAGGATCTGTGGCCGTCAGCGTGTTGCGGTTGGGATGGAATGCGAGGATTGCGCGACCGTGGGCGCCGACCGTGAGGTCGTATGCGGAACCGACGGCGTAGTCGATGCGTACCATGCGTCCGAGCGCCATCACCTGGTCAGCGGCGACAGCCTGGTCCCCGACCGGGAGGGCGACCAGCGCGGTCTCATTCCATGTGGTCGCAAGATCGACGAGTGCCGGTCGAAGTGCGTTGATCAGGTCACCGGTTGCACGGTGGGCGAGTTCAAGTACGCCTCGTCCGAGAACCCAATCGGAACCATCCTGATAGACCATGTCGAACTGTTCGAGCGATCGAAGGCATCGCAATACGGCTTGACGGCTTGTCCCGAGATCGAGGGCAAGCGTCGTTGCAGTGGATGTCGGCGCGTCGGGAATACGCTGGAGAACCTCAAGGGCAAGATTCACGGTCTTTGACGATTCAGCCATACGGCAAGCGTAGAAGTCGCGTCCGAAAATCGCAACAGGCTGTCCGTATATCGGACGGCATGGGTGTGTGGTCCGTGTGCGAGTGACAAGCGGTAGTAGAGCACCCGGAATGTGCGAGCTATGGGGCGAGTTCGCGTGTCATCCCATCTGGATGCCGGAGGAACTAGCCCTTTCGACCGACCAAAAACGGGTCTATCGTTGTGCCCTGAAGTGGCCTACGGTGGTTACGGGTGCGGTGAGGAAAAGGAAGTGCTGGTGTGGCAGCGCAAGTCAAGTCGCCAAACGTAGTTATCCCGTTGCAGGCCCTCTTTGAGGTCATGAGCGATGGAATATTGATTACTGATGCTCGAGGTCAGCGGTCGTATGCGAACCGCGCTCTGAACGAATTGGTCGGAGGTGATGCCCGCGCACCGTTCGGGTCCAGTGAACCTCCCGCGTGGCTCCCCGAAGATCAACACGACCGATACGACTCTCTCGTGTCCTCCGTGAGCAAGGGAGGTCTCCACGATGCCACGTTATCTCTCGAATGGACCGTGTTGTCCCAATCGGGCTTGCAGCAGCCGGTGTCGATCCAACTCATCCCGATGAACGGCTCAGGGTCGAGTGTTGCCGCCTTGTTGTGGCTCGTCATTCCTTCCGAACCGGACCTTGCTGTGAGTGGGCCGGGTCGCCTTGCTCACCTCGAAGAGTCGTTGCGACGCATTGCTGCCGAGGTAACCAGGGCCGGACTTGATGTCTCCCATGTGATTAACACGAACTCCTTGGACCATGAGGACCTCGCGGTGTTATCACGCCGTGAACGCGAAGTGCTCCAGCAATTGCTGGACGGTCACCGCGTTGTGTCAATAGCTAAGAAGTTCGAAGTGTCTGAGCACACGGTGCGGAACCACATCAAGTCGATGTTTCGCCGGCTGGACGTACACTCTCAAGCCGAGTTGGTCACGTTAGTTCGTGATCTCCAAACTGGCGGCTGACGCACCGGTCGGCACTACTCTGTCTTACAATGGACGTGCAGCTTGTAGAGGTCGGCCCGCGCGACGGACTTCAGAACGAATCGACGATTCTCGATGTCGCCACCAAAGTCGCGCTGATCGACCGACTTGTCGGTGCCGGTCTGACTCGTATTGAGGTCGCGTCGTTCGTACATCCGAAACTCGTTCCCCAGATGGCCGACGCCGAGGCCGTGTGCGAGGCACTTGAGAAACGTGACGATGTGTCGTACATCGGCACGGTGCTGAACCGACGCGGGTTGGACCGGGCTCTGACCACCAGGGTCGACGAGGTGAACCTGGTGGTCGCTGCGACTGAAGGATTTAACAACGCCAACCAGCGAGCCTCCATCGAAGACACAATGTCCGAGATTGAGCGGATGGTGCCGGTAGCCAAACAGGCGGGCCGTTTTGTCGCTGTGACGATAAGTGTTGCGTTCGGGTGTCCGTTCGACGGCGAGGTCAACCCTATCCAGGTGGTCGAGCTCGCGAAGAGAGTTGTCGCGACCGGTGTGGATGAGATTGCGCTGGGCGACACAATCGGAGCGGCCGTGCCGAGCGATGTCACGAGACTTGTTCCCGCTATCACTGACGTGCTCGGTGACATCGGTCTCAGAGTGCATTTTCATGACACTCGCCGCACGGGTCTCGGCAACGTTGCTGAAGCCCTGCGGTTGGGTGTTCGTACCGTAGACGCGTCAGTCGGTGGCGCGGGAGGGTGTCCGTTCGCCCCGAACGCGACGGGGAACGTCGCGACCGAAGACGTTCTGTATGTGTTCGACCGCGCGGGTTTCACCCACGGAGTCAATCAGCAAGCAATCGTCGAGACCGGTCGCTGGCTGGGTTCCCAACTCGGTGTCGATCTGGCGTCGGCAATCGCAAGCTCAGGAGCGTTCCCGGTCGGCCGGGGGCTTGACGGTCTGGACTAACGTTCTCGACATGTTGAGCCCAGTTTCCTTTCTCTCGGATCTTGCTCACACTCCAGAGCACATTGGAGTGGTGCACGGTGTTATCGCCCGCATCGACCCCGGCGTGTCGGTGATCGACATCACACACCAGATCGAGCCCGGAAATGTCCGCGCCGGGGCGCTTGCTCTGTTGCGCACAGTGCAGTACATGCCCCAGGGCGTTGTGCTCGGGTACGTCATGCCAACGGTGTCTCCGTTGATTGCGGCCCGAACACCGGTCGGGATTTTTGTCGGGCCGGACAACGGTCTCCTGGCCCCGGCGGTCGCGATGGTCGGGGGCGCCGACATGATCGTTGCCCTTGAGTCCGAAGATTTCAGAATCCCGTCGTCGGGCGCTTCATTGGCCGTGCGCGACGTTGTTGCACCGGCCGCCGCGGCGCTTGCCTGCGGCCAAGCCGACATCACGGACCTCGGACCGATACGGGACCCGGAGTCGGTGAACCCGCTGATCCTCCCGCTCGTGGAGCACAGCGAGAGTGCAGTGGTCGGGGAGGTCCTGTGGGTCGACGGCCACGGAACGGCCCAATGCAACGTATCACCGGAGGACCTCGCGATGGTGGGGATCACCGAAGGTGACGACGCCATCATGAGGGTAGGGGCAGTCGAACACCTCATTTCCTGGAGGAACGATCTTGGGCAGGTCTCCGAGGGGGAAGGGTGTCTTTTTGTTGATCCCTTCGGCCAGATCGCCATCACTGTCCGCAATGGTTCGGCGACCGAGTCGTACCCGCTCGACGAGCGCGTCGCGGTGACGTTTCTCAAGCCGGAAGCCGGTGCTCGAATCTCGCTCAGCGGGTTGCTCCGGTCCTCTGAGTGATGTCACAGCGACCCGGGCAAAACGGTTGTGGAACCGCCTATACGAGTCCTCGCATGAAGATGTTGATCACGAATGCCCCCATGATGAGAGCGAGCAGGACGACGAGAACGATCGAGGTGGCGGGACGCATGGTCCATAGTCTAACGGCGGGGATATGACTGCCCGTCCCCACATCACGTTTGTGACGCGCGACCGCTGCTCGATATGCGAGGACCTCTACGAGCGACTGCTGACGCACACCAAGAGGCTCGGGATCGACGTCGTCACCGTGGACGTCGATACCGATCCGGCGCTTCTTGAGCGTTACGGGCATACGGTCCCGGTGCTGTTGCGTGCTGATGGGATGGTGCTCGCCGCAGGCCGCGTCTCGACACCGAGCCTTCTCGTCGCGCTCGTGGCCGCCAAACGTTCCTCTCGCTGATCATTGTGGATTCCGCTCCGTCCACGTGAGCTATCCTCCCGCTTGTGAAAAACATCACAATCCCTTCCGCAACAATCTCCCGCCTGCCGGTCTATCTTCGATCACTTGGGGACATACCCCCGACTCAGGCGACGATCAGCTCTGAGCAGCTTGGTCAGATTGTTGGGTTGAACTCCGCCCAGGTACGCAAGGATCTCTCGTATCTCGGTGCGGCCGGTGTGCGCGGTGTTGGTTACGGCGTGGTGGAGCTTCGGGTAGATCTCCGTGAGGCTCTCGGGTTAACCCACGGGTACGGGGTTGCAATCGTGGGTGCGGGGAACCTTGGCGCCGCTCTCTCCAATTACGGCGGCTTCGAGGCATGGGGATTCGAAATAAGCGCCATCCTTGACACGGACAGCGCCAAGATCGGCAAGATCATCGGGGATTTGGTGATTGAGGATCTCGTCGACCTCGAACGCATTGTGAAACAGCGCAATGTGGCAATAGGGATTGTTGCGACTCCCGCCGGCGGTGCACAGGATGTCGTCAACAGGTTCGTCAAAGCAGGTGTCCGATCCATTCTGAACTTCGCTCCCGCGATCGTACAGGTACCGCCCGATGTGGTTGTCCGACGCGTAGATCTGTCCACTGAACTTCAGATCCTCACCTACCACCTCCACCATACCGAGGCGACCGGGTAACGCCCACCGGTACGGCGCTTCGCATGGAGAGAAGAAAATGACGCCGTCACGGCGTCATTTTTCGTGCTGCGGTGGGGACACACACCTCTCGATGTCTGTCTGAACTAGATGTCTGTCTCTTTTTCGTACTTGTCCAGAGCAACGATAAACATGATGAAAAGGATCAACGAAGCAACCGTGAGACCCATGGCGGGGATCCGGATCTCGATCGACCCCAGTCCCTGGACGCTTGAGGGTCGTAAACCACGTGGGGCGTAGACGACGAACAGCATCGAACCGATGGTGAGCCACCCGAACAAAGCGGCTCCGGTCACTAGCAGTGAAAGACGTTTGCCCAGGTTGGTGTACACCAACAGAAATCCGGTACCGACGAGTGCGACAAATGACGTAATCGCGACGAGGATGCCGCGAGCCGCAATCGAAAACGCTGTCGTTGCTCCCGACTCGTCAACCGACTTGAACAGCTTGGTGTAGACGTCGCCGAGGAGCCCACGTGCTGCAGGGATGAAAGCGAGCAATGAGATGATGATTGCTGCAATGCCGAGTTTCTCGAGTCCCGTGAGACCGCTCTCGTCGTGATGGACACGGTATGCGAGCCGGATCACATTGACCTCTCATAGATAGCGATGAGTTCGATGTCCCGTTGAGTGAGCACTTTACCGAAACCGGGCATGCGGCCCGTGCCGAGACCGTTAATTCCGTAGGCCTGGCCCGATTCGCTGCCCTTGAGAATAAACTTCACGTGGTCTTCAAGTCTCAGGAACTGTTGGTCTGCTCTGCCACCGAGAAGCGACGGCCCCCATGCACCGGAGCCTGCTTGTTGTTCGTAACCGACCCCGGCGGAGTAACCGGCGGTATGGCATTGGGCACAATAAGCGTTGTAGAGGCCGACGGCGCGCTCGGCTTCGCCGATCGAGAGACCGGTATCGGCCGCGACTTGGCCGAAGTCAACGAACCACTTGCGGTCGGCCGCTGCCTGAACAAGATAGTCCATCGATGCTTGAGCGGTCGCCGCAAACGACTCGTTGCGTTCGGCCATGACCTGAAGGTTGATGTGACGGGCACCAAAGATTGTGAGGAACGCATCGATGGCGTCCAGGTCCTTGATTGGAGAACCGGAGGCGGTCGTAGTCGAGAAAGCGTTGGTCGGATCAAGCGTGACGCTCAACGCAGGGGTTTCCACAAACACGGTTTCCCCCTCGGAGTTCACCGCACGTGTCTGGAGCTGGTTGAACGCGACCTTCGATATGTCGTTGAACAGAGCCTCGGTCTTATCCGCGACACCATCACGATCGGTGTCCGGACCGGGTGATCCGCAGGCTCGGTCGACGAGAGCAGCCGAGGCGTTGGTACAGGTCCCGTCTCCTCCAAGGATCGCGCTGAGCTGTTCCGGGAAGTCACTGATCGGATCGAACCGAGAGGGTGCTTCCGCAATGTCGTCTATCACGGCCTGTTGCTCAAGGATGAGGGTGGCGAGTGATTCGTCTCCGTTTGCCATGCGCTTCAACGCTGCCTCGACGGCGGGGTCTATCTTTCGAAGAACATCACCCTGGTTGATTTCAAACGACTTGATGTACGCCATCACCTGTTCGACCTCTTGCCAGGTCATTGCGCCGCCACCGGCGATACCGTTCGGAGGCATCGGAGTTCCCTGGCGGCCATGAATAATGATGTTCTGAATCTCGACTTCATCAAAGCGGTAGAAGATGTCGTTGAGCGACGGTGCAGCCCATGACACGTCGAGTCTCGAGCGGCCTTCGATGAACGCAGCACCGCCGCCGGCACCATCTGGAGCGTGGCACACGGCGCACGAGAACTCGGTGAACCAGCGTGCCCCTTCTTCGATGTCCTTTTCCTGGAGTGCTTCGGCGGCCTTGACCTGACGTCCGGCTTCGTTGACGTAGTAGACCGGGAGAACAAGCGCGAGGACCGCGGCCGCCACCATTGCAGAACGCAACACGCGGTTCAGTCTGACGTTTTCGAGTTCATCGTCCGAGATGTAGGGCTGGAGGTTCAAGGCCGGTTTTTCGCCGCCCGATCGGGGCCGTGCGGCAATCCACAACCAGGCGACCCAGGCAATGAAGACCGCGGCAGCAACGAGAAGCAGGATCGCGCCGATACCGACGTTGGGAGGGCCGGTGCGAGTAGGGCGCGCTTCAACAAAGTAGTAGATCGCTTGGATGGGGGTCACAGGCAGGACGGTCCTTGTGGATAGGGGACGCTTTTCACCGGCGCTCGGGAGGTTTCGATGATCGTCCCGGTATCAATAATAAGGTTGTTTTCTGCGTCGAGAGTGACCCTGAACCGGTCCATGTTGCGAGGTGCGGGACCCTCGATGTACTCACCGTGGAGGTTGTATTTGGAGCCGTGGCACGGGCATTCGAAACCCTGAGACGGCAGACATTCGGGGACCCGGCAGCCAAGGTGTGGACAGCGGTGCCAAATCGCCATAATTCCCGGTTCCGCTCCGACACCCACTATCACAGTGTCCGCAACATCGGCAAGTATGGACTTCGTGACGTCACCCCGGAACGGCACAATCCAAGCCTGGGCTGATGGAATGGGTTTTGGCTTAATCGTGCCGTCGGACTGGATGACTTCCGCCCGTAGGTCGTCGATGTTTCCAGCCGAGACCGGAGTTCCGAAACCGCCCTTGAGTTTTGGCCATAGGAATGCAAGCGACGCAAGGCCGAAGAAACCAAGCGAGGCGCCGAAAAAGCCGAGGATTGCACGGTTGAAAAACATCCGACGATTCACGCCGTACTCCTCAGCCGAAATGGTCTCACGTTCCATGAGAGGGTCGGCGATCGCTGCGGCTTCCTCCTGGGTTTCCGCGTTGACGACCGCAGTCGATTTCGGCTGGTCGCCGGCGGCTGCCGCTCGACCCCGAGCAGCAGCTCTACGAGCCGCACGCTCAGCTTTTACGGCACGTCGGTCGAAGGATCCCGTGACAGGACCTGCGCCGGGGCCCCTCTTGACGGCGACGCTCAAGACGGCCGCAACCAGGAGAATGGCTACGAGAGCGACGCCGACAATGAAAGTTGTTTGAGCATCCATCAGAAGTCGAACCAAATCCCATCTACCCAGGGGAACGTAAAGTTGAATCCCGGGCCTCGGAAGAACGAGCCATACGTTGTGAGAATAGCTGCCCCCATAATGAAGAATGTGAATATCATGATTGCTAGTTTTCGATCAGACGGTCGGACCGAAGGGTTCCGATCGAGATATGGAATAAAGGCCAATGCCGCCAATCCATAGCCTGGAATAATAATACCAGCAACCATGGGGTCAAAGTAAGACAGTAATTCCTGTAATCCAAGGAAATACCACGGTGCCTTCGACGGGTTCGGCTGTTGGTTAAAGTTGGCGAACTCCAACAACGGCGCATCGACATAGATCGAAAATACGAATAGCAAACCGGAGAGCACAAGGAGAGCTACAAACTCGATCGCGAGAAGATGGGGCCAGGTGTTCACCTTGTCCGCCGGTTCGCGCTTGGTTTGTTGAATTGATCCCGCTTTGACGACGGTGAGGAGTCGTTGGGTGCGCACCCCTTCGGGAATTGTCGGCATCGGAGCCGGCGAACCGGCGGCGACGGGTGTGACCGCCGCGGCGGCCGCAGGCGCGGCGCCGGACTCGGCTGGAAGGGGAGTCCCATCCTGTTTCGCCCTGGCGATCATTGCACGCCGAAGAAGCTCCTCAGGAACACCGAGGTCGGCAGCCTCCTTGGCAAGATCCCGTGCCGATCCTGAGTCGCCGGTCGGAGCTGCGGCGGTAGGAGTGGGCGGGGTTTCGCCCTTCATCTCCGCGAGGATCTCATCAACGGAACGTCCGGTCGCCTTGGCCTTTGCCTCGGCGGAGCGACGAAGAAGATGTTCTGGTAGTCCTGCCATCGTGTCTCCTAGAGCGGCCCTGAGATCCCGCCATCTTTACGGACTCGCCAAAAGTGGACGGCCATAAAAATAACGATGATGAACGGTAAGAAGAGCACGTGGAGCACATACCAACGCAAGAGCGTGTCCGGCGTGATCTGGGTACCGCCGATTAACGCGAAACTCACTTGCTCACCGATCACGGGGGCGTAGCGGCCCATGTTCGATCCCACGGTGACAGCCCAGACAGCGAGTTGATCCCACGGCAACAGGTAGCCCGTGAACGACAACAACAGTGTGAGAAGCAACAGCATGATGCCAACAACCCAGTTGAACTCCCGGGGTGGTTTGTAGGCGCCGTGGTAGAACACCCGCGCCATGTGAAGGAACACGGTGAGCACCATTGCGTGAGCTCCCCATCGGTGCATGTTTCGTACGACCTGACCGAACGTTATGTCGGTGGCGAGGGCCTGAATATCGAGGAAAGCCTGGGGTGACGTCGGTCGATAGTAGAACATCAAAAAGATGCCGGTAATGGTGAGAAGGATGAAAAGGAAGAAACTCATCCCACCCAAACACAACGTGTAGGAGAGGCGAACGCCGTGTCGCTTCACCTTTACCGGGTGAAGGTGATAGAGCACGTTGTTCATGATCACATATGACCGGTTACGCGGGGTATCGGAATACCCGTCGCGGAACGGTGAACCGGGACGGAAGATACTCGACCACGCCTGACTGGATCGGATGTGTTTTCCAGTCTCGGCGAGCTTCGACATGACGCCGCCTTTGTCTTTGCCGCTCACCTACGCTCCTCGTCTACTGCTCTCTCATGCGGCGCATCGGCGCCATAAAACTTGTTCTTCATCGGCTACCAACGGATCCCGTACATGTAACCATTCTTGAAATCTCTTTCCCCAGTGTCGTGCTCCCAGGGCGCCGATTCAAACTCGATGAGTTTATCGGAGACCGAACCGGAAAACTTGCCGAGACTGATCACGCCCGTCGGACAGCGATCAATGCAGAGCTGGCATCGTGTGCAGACATCTTCATCAACGATGAAGAACCCACCATTCTCAGCGTTTTCGTCCGGGTGGTCAACATTGACACCTTCGGAAATAGCGTCGAGCGAAAGGAAGTGGATACATTTCCACGGACAAATGTCAACACAGCCCTCACAGATGATGCATTCGGCCTCGTTGATGTGGAGAAACTGCTTGGGTTTGACGGCGTTCGTCAGGTACGCCCCGTCGACAACCGCCAACTGGTAGTCGTCGCGAATAGGCGGTAGGTCCTGCCAGACATCGTTCCCCATTACCTACTTCTCCTGCTTCACCATTGGCCGACCGAACGCCGAGACCGGTGTTACCGGACCTGCCTCCCTGCGTTTCTTCTCATAAGTCTGCCACCTGGACATCGCTACGGGGATTGCGATGAGGAGAGTGCCGGTGAAGCCGGCCACGATGATTTCTTTGAAGACGGAGAAGGAGATGGAGATGTCGTTGTTGAGCGTGAGCACTCGTGGAATGGTGAAGAGAGTCTTTTGTGAGGACCAGTCGAGGTCCGCCTGGGCGACGGTCAACATCTGATTCGGAAGGACGCCGAAAAGGATCATCATCAGGGACGTGAACACAAATGCCCCGATCGCAGCGCGAGCCCAGGTCATCGGTCGGCGATACAAGAAGGCGAGCGTGATGCCTCCCAGCACCATAAAGACGCCGGTGAGGGAAATAGACTGGACGAGGACTCGAATAGCCCAGCCACGGGGTATCGCCGGATAAAGCTCTCGCCCGACGGAATCGGTTTCGGGAAGCGAAACGAAGTACGAAGCAACTGCCCCACCCACTGCCGTGAAAGCACCAACGACAGCTAGCGCAACGCCGATGATGAGGAACGTTCGCAGTTGCTTTGTGCTCAGGACAATCACCTCTTCGTCTGTCTCTCGGGGACACCGCTTTGGATCCCTGCCGGTTGTGTCGGCACGCGCATTCTACGCATGAGCACGGGCATTCTACGCATGAGAAGGCCCTGGGGGAATTCACGCCCCTTTTGACCATCGCCTCGTAGGATATGACAATGCCCTCAGCGCGAGATGATGACGTATCTCTCAAGCGACCGGAGACTAGGCTGTCACGTCGTGACCCGCCCGGGTCACCAACACGGCGTGCATGCGCATGGATAGCGATACGAGGACAACGAACACGGTGACCGCTAAAACCAGTTCAGCCGACGACACATCAATGGCGATGCCGGATCGACCGGATAGCCGGGTTGTCGACAAGAGTGCAAGGCCCTTTGCCTTGCTTGCAGTCATGTTTTTCGCAGTCTCAGCCGTGCTCGGCGCCATTGCAGCAATGTCGCTTTCTGAACCGGCGGTGACCGCCAATGTAGAGTTCCTCTCCTATGGCAGGTTGTATCCGGCTGCCATGAACCTGTTCATCAACGGATGGCTCACGCTCGGGTTTATTGCCGCAGCGATGTTCCTGGTGCCAAAGGTGCTCAAACGACCGCTTGCGTCGAGGGGTCTGGGAATGATCGGCGCAGCCCTCTACTCCGTCGGAGTGGTCGCCGGAGCCGTTGTAGTGATACTCGGCTACGGTGACGGCAAGGTAGGTTTCGAGGCCCCCTGGTATGTCGATCTCACAATGTTGGTCGGGATCCTGCTGGTTTCCCGATCAATCGGCGTTACGGTTCGTCGCCGTGAAGACCGGGGCTCGATTCCACCCCCCGTTCTCTTCTTGACGGCCGGCGTCATTTGGCTCGCCCTGGCCTTGTTAGTCGCATTGCCCTTTGGTGGCGGCCCGACACAGGGCCTTGGAGGTGTTCTACAGAATGTCTTTGCCCGTGGCGCGGTGATCGGGTTGTGGTTGACGGCCGCGGGGTTCGGGGTCACCTACTACGTAATCCACCGGATCACGGGCGCTCCAAGCCGACCGACCGACCGTAGCGTCCTGGCCGCCTTCTGGTCCGTCGCGGTTGCGATGCCCTTTTACGGTGCGACACAAATCACGTATTCGGTCCTGCCGGATTGGCTTGAGACGCTCGGTGCGATGTTCGCAATCGGCGCGATACTGCCGGCCCTGATTCTCGCCAACCATGTCGCCGGTCTCGTACGGTCACGAATTGACAACGTATCCGATGTCGTCACGTTGAAATGGCTCTCTTTCGGCACGGCTAGTTTTGTAGCCTTCATCGCGCTCACGGCTCTGGGGACGATTCGGTCGGTCGCGAGTGTGACTCAATTGACACCCTGGACCTCGGGTGTCGAGTTCCTCGCGCTCGGGGGAGCCTTCACCGCATGGTTGGTGGCGTTCTACCGGCACGCGGGGCCCGACTTTGTCGGCAAAGCGATTCCGGATGGCATCTCTGAAGGGCATCTCCGTCTCACCGCATTGGGCGTGGTGGGTTTCACTATCTCGTCAATGGTGGCGGGCGTTGTGTCGGGTTACGCGTGGATCGGCGCTGCTAACTCGCCTGACGTCGGGGCAAGCGGTGCGGATTTCGCGCTCTCGAGCCTGCCTACGTTGGGTGCTCTTGGTGCTCGTGGAGCTTCGATGGGACTGTTTGCGCTCGGAGCGCTGTTCTTTGCAGTGTCGGTGCTTGCGTCCAGGGCGAAGGAGCGTGCGGTTCCCGCGGTTGACGATCTTGATGAAGGGCTTGACGTGCTGTCAGGTGCGTCCGTCGGGTTCGCAAAGCTTGTCGGCTCTGCCGTCGGACTGTTCGTCGTCGCCGCGGCCGTCGTGTGGTTGATCCCGTCGATAGAAGTCAATCCGGGGGAAGGCACGATTCTTGGCGACACGACACGGGTGGAATCGGCGGAGGCTTTTGCCGCCGGCAAGGAGATCTATTTCCAACAGGGATGCGCAGCTTGTCACACCCAGCAAGTACGACCCATCGTGACTGATGTCGGCCTGGGCATCGTGAGCGCCTACGGCGACTATGTCAACGAAGACACCGTACCTCTCGGCCTGATGCGTTTGGGACCGGACCTCATGCACGTGGGATCCCGCAATCAGACCGGATCCGTTGTATTCCTCCGAGGCTATCTTGCAGATCCCCGGTCGGAGCGGCCCTGGTCGACGATGCCGAGTTACGGGTACCTATCCGAAGCAGAACTGGAAGCGCTCGCGACATACCTTGCCGGGCTGAAGTGACGTAGGACAATGGAACAGCTACTCAACAAGATCTCAGAACAGTACGGATACCCTGCGGACCTCGTTGCTAGGGCTGCCGCAGCCCGCGCACAGGTGGAGGGCACAAGCCGTGAGGCGGTTGCCGCCCGGTGGGCGGGTGAGGAGGTCCCCGCCG
>VAPH01059707.1_pt1 | contig 31580 bp, 29 predicted proteins | sample 3393861 | NCBI WGS metagenome assembly VAPH01 (sample SAMN08290439, study PRJNA428436) | hydrothermal vent metagenome | isolation source: Deep-sea hydrothermal vent chimney | place: Atlantic Ocean: South-mid Altantic Ridge | reverse complement strand
GCCAGGCCCGATTCGACCACCTTGGCCGTCAGTTCGTCGAGCTGGGCGCGCTGGGTTTCCAGTTCCAGCATGATCGCGTCGAAGGCGTCGGAGATGGTTCGCCCCACCAGCCGGGCGCTGAGAAAATTACTGGCCTCGACCAAGGCCGAGGGCGGCAAATGGGGCGGGGTCTTGATGACCCTGTTTTCGACGACGCCGTTTTCGCTGACCAGGATCACCAGGGCCCGGCCCGGGCTGAGGTTGACGATCTCGATATGGCGAAGGGGGCTGTCCGTCTTCGGGGCCAGAACCAGCCCGGCGCAGTTCGACAGGCCCGAAAGCATGGTCGTCGCATCGGTCAAAAGACCCTCGACGCTGGAACCGGCCGCCGCGCACCGCCCTTCGATGTTGTTCCGCTCTTCAAGGGTCAGGTTTCCGACCTCGAGCAGGCCGTCGACGAAAAGGCGAAGCCCGGCGTCCGTCGGCAGGCGTCCCGCCGAGACGTGGGGCGCGTAAAGAAGGCCCGCCTCCTCCAGGTCCGCCATGACGTTGCGGATGGAAGCGGGAGACAGGCTTATATCGAGCCGCCGCGCCAAGGTCCGCGAGCCGACCGGCTCACCGGTTTCCAGGTAGGAATCGACGATCAGGCGAAAGATTTCCCGCGAGCGTTTGTTCAGTTCAGAAATCATGGTCCTTGCCCACCAGGGGTGATGTAAAGGGAATTTAGTGATCGCATCCCCGACCGTCAACGCAACCGGCCCTCGGGGACGATAAACATTAAACCCCCTACCCTTTACGCGGCGCCGGGCGCGCGCTATTTAACCCGTCCACCCCTTGAACGTGAAGGACATCCCATGAGACCATCGGGCCGCGACCTGGACCAACTCCGCCCCGTCACCCTGGAAACGGGCGTCAGCAAGCATGCCGAAGGGTCGTGCATGGCCCGCTTCGGCGATACCCATGTGCTGTGTACGGCCAGCGTCGAGGAACGGGTTCCGCCCTGGATGCGGGGATCGGGCAAGGGGTGGGTCACGGCCGAATACGGCATGCTGCCCCGGTCGACGGGGTCGCGCACCGGGCGCGAGGCCGCGCGCGGCAAGCAATCGGGCCGGACCCAGGAAATCCAGCGCCTGATCGGGCGCTCTCTTCGCGCCGTGACCGATCTTACGGCCATGGGCGAAATGCAGGTCACGGTGGACTGCGACGTGATCCAGGCCGATGGCGGCACCCGCACGGCCTCGATTACCGGCGCTTACGTCGCCCTTCACCTGGCCTTTCAAAAGGTGGCGAATTTGGGGCTTTTGAAATCCATTCCGCTGACCGATCAGGTCGCCGCCGTTTCCTGCGGCCTGTACAAGGACCAGGCCGTGCTCGACCTGGATTACGACGAGGACAGCAACGCCGGGGCCGACGCCAATTTCGTCCTGACCGCCAACCGGGGCATCGTCGAAATTCAAGGGACGGCGGAAGAAAAGCCCTTTTCGCCCGACCAGTTCGCCCAATTGATGGAGCTGGCCCGCAAGGGCGTCGATGAACTGACCGCCTTGCAAAAAAAGGCCTTGGGCCTGGACTGACAACGGCATGGTGAAACAAGCCCATCGGCGGTTCGGGGGCGGTGAGCTGGTTATCGCCAGCCACAATCCGGGCAAGGTGGCCGAGATCGGCGCACTGCTAAGCCCCTTCGGCGCGAAGGTCGTCTCGGCGGGCGCGCTCGGCCTTCCCGAGCCGGTCGAGGACGGCGAAACCTTCCTCGCCAACGCCGAGATCAAGGCCCGAAGCGCCGCCTCCCGATCGGGGCTCCCGGCGCTGGCCGACGATTCGGGCCTGGTGGTTCCGGCGCTCGGCGGCGATCCCGGCATCCGCTCGGCCCGTTGGGCCGGGCCGGACAAGGACTTCTCGCTTGCCATGGAAAAAGTCGAGGCCGCGCTCAAGGGCAAGGACGACCGTTCCGCCCATTTCACCTGCGCGCTGGCGCTCTGCTGGCCGGACGGCCCTTGCGAGACCTTCGAGGGCGCCGTTTACGGCGACCTGATCTGGCCGGGCCGGGGCGAACAGGGCTTCGGGTACGATCCCGTCTTCAGGCCCGAAGGCCATGACATGACTTTTGGTGAAATGGACCCCGCCGCCAAGCAGGCCATCAGCCACCGCGCCAGGGCTTTTTCCAAGCTTCTCAAAGCCTGCTTCGCCGGATAACTAAAATGCCCTCCGGCGATCCATTGGCCGTCTATATCCACTGGCCGTTCTGTCTCAAAAAATGTCCCTATTGCGATTTTAACAGCCATGAGGCCGTTACCATCGACCAGGGGCGCTGGCGGGAGGCTTTGCTACGAGACTTAGGTTCTTTCGCAGACGAAACGAAAGGGCGCGCGGTCGGGAGCGTTTTCTTCGGCGGCGGCACGCCATCGCTTATGGACCCGGAAACCGTCGCGGCCCTTATTGCGGGCCTCCGCGCCCACTGGCCCCTGGCCGAAGACCTGGAAATCACCCTGGAAGCCAACCCCGGCGCGGCCGACCGGGAGCGGCTTGACGGCTTTTTCGAGGCGGGCGTCAACCGCCTTTCCATGGGCGTTCAATCCTTCGATGACCGGGCGCTTGAATTCCTGGGCCGGGTCCATGACGCCGATGAAGCCATCAAAACCATTCGTTACGTAAGTGGAATTTTTCCGCGCGCGTCCTTCGATCTCATCTACGGCTTTCCGGGTCAAAGCCTGGGGGAGTGGGAAGGCGAACTCTCCCAGGCCCTCGAATTCGGCCTCGGCCATCTTTCCCTTTACCAGCTGAGCGTGGAGCCGGGAACGGATTTTTTCCGTGACCGCGTCGAAGGGGCCGACGAGGAAAGCGCCGCCGCCCTTTACGATCTAACCCAAGAGACCCTGGCCAAGGCCGGTCTTCCGGCTTACGAAATTTCCAACCACGCCCGGCGGGGCGAAGAGGCCCGCCATAACTTGGGTATTTGGCGGGGCGGGGATTACCTGGCGGTGGGGCCGGGGGCGCACGGGCGGTTGGCCGGGGAGGCCTTTCACCAAATTGCCGATCCGGCGCGCTGGCTGGGCGCGGTCGAGACGGGGGGGTCCGGGACCGCAAAACGGCGGAAGCTGACGCCGATGGAGCGCCGGGATGAAATTTTGCTGATGGGGCTGCGCCTTAGGGAAGGCGTCGGCCGGGATCGTTTTTTCGAGCTGACCGGGGAGGTCCTGGAGCAATCCCTGGACGCGCGCGCCCTGGAAAGGTTGACCGGCGGCGGTTTCCTGGTCCTCGACGACCGGGGGCTTCGCGCCACCCAAGCCGGACGGATCAGGCTTAACGCCGTCCTCGCGGACTTATTGGGCTAGATTCTATTTATTAAGAGCGCTGAGGCTCCTGGTATTAGACAGCAAAGCCGAAAGCTATTTCTCGCGGCTGCGCCGTATGGAGATTGGCACGCACCACCACATCAGTGGGCGTTATCTTCAATCCTATACGAACGAGGCCGCATGGCGGGAAGATAACCAGCGGTTACCAAACGGCATGTAATATCTGATAACAACCAATGCCGCTTTAATGTACCCGGTTTCGAGGCAATGGAAGGGATATTGGCAGCGGCGCACAGCCAAATCTAATGTTCATCCAGACTGGCAGACTGAAGCTGTTCGTCGACGAGGCGAACAATAAAGCTGTGCATCGGCTTCAGGTATTCGGAATTATCGTTGTTATGTAGCTTATCGGTTTCCTTGAGCAGCTTTATGTACTTGTCACGATTCTGGCGGATAAGCTCGGGCAATGATGAGTCACCTTTGAGCAAGCCGCCGGATTTAACGCAAATCACAAAATAGCAAAGCGCACGGGCCGTTCGGCCATTTCCGTTAATGAACGGGTGGATAAAATTCAATTTCCATAACACATATGCTGCAAGCACTACGGCGTCAGTTTTTTCCCACCTGTGGTTGACCTCATTGACGAAGGCATTCATCAACTCTGGAATTCGATAGTGTGCAGGTGGCTCATATGAACCCACCCTAACTTCGCATGGGCGGTACTGCCCCGCATTTACGTGCAAGCAGGAGATGGCGTGATAATTCAGCGCTGTAATAATCACCGTCGAAATCATCGGTCGTTGTAGGGTGACGGCCGCATTAACTAGGGAACGTAAAAAAAAGTACTGCCTCTCAAGGTTATCAATTGAGAGGTCTTGGTAGGCTTGGTGGCCTTCGCTTCCTACAAGTTCGTAAATAATCATAGAGAACGGAATGCCAGACCCTATGCGCCTTCATTCATCTTAATTTTTTGGGCGACTCTATCGCGTGTGACGGTACTTTTTGTTGGGAGATTTCCATAAACATAGGAAATCCGCTGACGTTCTAACTCGTCCCTTGTGGGTGGTCTTTTCGCAGACTCTTGCATACGCTTAATCAAAGCATCATCCGTTTTCAGCGTTGCAATCATCTCATTCCTCCAGCTAACAGAAAGACGCACAACTATGGTCCCATATGGCACCTGTGTCAATTATAAAACCCTGTGAATCAAAGGCTTAGGAGTAATTCGTAACCCATTGACAAGATTCGACAAATGGTGATTTGTTGAGTCACTTCAATGCCTTGTCTAAAGAAATCTCCCAAAGCTGATACTGTCCTGGCCCCTGTTTCGATCGCACACCTCCTTTATTCCGCTGTAGCCCTAAACGCCACCTCCACCCGCTTTGTCATAAGCCCCAATAATTGCCGACCGCAAGTGTATGGAAAAACACGAAAAGTTTAAGGGGTTTTTAGGTGTGCTTGCTATCTAATACCGCCCTATTGGGCTGGCGCACGAAAACTCCTCGGCGCGCGGCCGATCACGCGGGCTCCGTGGGCGCGGAGTTGCAAGACCGCCAGGCCCCTTTCGACCGAACCGTCGGCGAGGAAACGGAAAATCCCGTCGCGGCCGGAAAACCCGACGGGCGTGGTGATCGCTTCGCGGCTGAAAGCCGCATCGGTTCCCTGCCGGGCGAGAAGGGCGGCGAGCGCGCTGGCGTCGTAGGCCAGGGTCGCCAAACGGGGCGGCGGCGCGCCGTAAACCTTTTTATATTGCGTCTCGAAGGCCTTGCGGTCGGCGGGCGAGGGGGCGGCGTACCAGCCCCCGGCCAGGGCGGGCTCGGCCCCGAGCCCCGATTGGTCCCACTGGCCGGTGCCGAGCATGCGGACCTTTCCCGGATCGATGTCGTAAAAGGGCAGCAGGGCGGCGATGGCTTGGAGGCGCTTCCCGCCATCGGCCAACAGCAGGGCGTCATAGGGAAGGTCGCCGATGGTCTGAAGCCTTTTCAGCCTTTCCAGGGCGCGAACGGAAATTTCGTCTTCCTTGCCCTTCAGTTCCGCCTCCTGGTTCAGCAGGGCCTGGCGGCGTTCATCGTAATCGGCGAGCGCGCGCACGACGGCGGAGAAATCATCCGTCATCGGATCGTAAGTCTCGATCCGGACCACCTCGACGCCCCTTTTTTCGGCGACCTGGCGCAGGGCCTTGATGACGGCCGCGCCGTAATCGTTGTCCGGGACGAGGGCGGCGAAACGGCCTATCCGCTTGGACGCCGCGAAGGACACGACACGCTTGACCTCCGTTCCGGGATAGAACCCCATGGTGTAGACGCCCTCTCCGGATACGGAGCTGTCGCTGGAAAAGGAAAGCACGGGCACGCCCGCGGCGCGCGCCTGGGGCGCCAGGGCCCTGACCGAGCCCGAAAGCAAGGGCCCCAAAATCAACGACGCGCCGTCGGCGACGGCCTGGGTGGCCGCGTCGGAGGCCCCGGTTTCCGTGCCCTTGGTGTCGTTGACGAGAAGTTCGTAACCGTCGCCGGCGAACTCGAAGAAGGCCATCTGGGCGGCGTTCAGCATGGCTTTCCCAAACCGCGCGTTAACGCCCGACAGGGGCAGCAACAGGGCCACCCTGACCGATGAAGAGGCCTGGGGCAGGGGGGGCCGCGCCGGTTCGGACGGGGCCGGTTGCGGCCCGGGGCGGCCGGTCAAAAAGGGGACCAGGGAAGGAACGGTTTTTTCGGGCCGGGCGGCGCTTTCCTTTTCGTCATCGGGCGCCTCGTCGCCGTAAGGAAAGCGCGGCAGGTTGGAAAAAGACGGCAGTTCCGTTATCGGGGCCGGTTGGGCCCTCGCCTGCGCGGCGGTGTCTTTTCCGTTTTCGGGTTTCTTTTCGGGGGGGGATTTTACGGCGTCTTTAGGCGTTTCCACCTTCTTGCCTTGAAACAGGTCGGAGAGTCGTGGAGACTCGCAGCCCGACACCAACAAACTCACGGCCAAGAGACATGGCGCGACCATCAGGCGAAAAGAAAACGAGCGGTTCATGGGAATCGGAAAAACCTCCGTCCGGGTTGACGCGTGCAAGATCGCCTGAGCCTAACCACGGCGGCGCGCGGAGTAAACCGCAAGGTGGCGGAAACGGCCATCCGTCTTTCGAACCCGGCCTTTATGTCGTCGCCACGCCCATCGGCAACATGGGCGACATCACCATAAGGGCCCTTGCCCTTTTCGCCGCCGCGGACGTGGTCGCCTGCGAGGACACCCGGATCACGGGCAAGCTCCTGGCCCGGCACGGGATTTCGACGCCGCTGACGCCTTATCACGAACACAACGCCGGCAAGGCCGGGCCCAAATTGATCCAACGCCTTAAAGGCGGCGAAACCGTGGCCTTGACCTCCGACGCCGGGACGCCGCTGGTTTCCGATCCCGGCTACAGGCTTCTCAAGGCCTGCATCGAAGAAGAGATTCCGGTAACCTCCCTGCCGGGGCCTTCGGCCGTCCTCGCCGCGCTCACCCTTTCGGGCCTGCCGACGGACCGTTTCATGTTCGCCGGATATCTTCCCGCGCGCATGGGCGCAAGGCGCAAAGTTCTCTCGGAACTGGCGGCGGTTCCGGCGACCCTGGTGTTCCTGGAAAGTCCGAAACGGCTCGCGGCCTCGCTTTCCGACATGGCCCTGACCCTGGGCGGGCGGGAGGCGACGGTCGCCCGTGAACTGACCAAGCTGTTCGAGGAAGTCAGGCGCGGGCCGCTCCCGGAACTGGCCGAACATTACAAAATCTCCGGGCCGCCCAAGGGCGAGGTGACCCTCGTCGTCGCGCCGCCCGCCGGGGCCGAAGCCAAAACGGACGCCGAGGCGCTGGACGCCGCCTTAGACGCCGCCCTCGCCAAGGCCAGCCTGCGCGACGCCGCGGCCATCGTCGCCGGGGCGACGGGCCTTCCCAAACGCCACGTGTACGCCCGTGCGCTGGAACTTTCCCAAAGGCGGACCGGGGGCCGGAAGCGGTGATTGGAAAACGCAGATCATGGCGCTACGGACGTTTCGCCGAAGGCCTTTGCGCCTGGCATCTCCGGTTTCGCGGATACCGGGTCGTGGCGCGGGGCTTCCGGGTATCGGTGGGCGAGATCGACATCGTGGCCCGGCGCGGGCGCACCCTCGCCGTCATCGAGGTCAAGGCGCGCCGGGACTGGGACCGGGCGGCCGAAGCCTTGGGTGCGAAACAACGCCGCCGCATCGGGCGCGCCGCGGCCGCTTTTGTGGCCTCACACAACGATTGCGCCGGACTGAACGTTCGTTACGACGTCATGCTGGTCCGGCCCTGGCGCGTTCCGCGCCACCTCACGGGAGCTTGGCGGGACGGAGACAATTGGATATCTTAGGTATCTCCATGAACGAAAAGAGCATGAGATCATCAGGTTTTCCGGTTCTCGTCCTTTTGGCCGGCCTCACACCGTTCCTTTCCGCGTGCAGCCCCGCGGGCCTCGTCCTCGGCGCGGGCGCGGCGACCGGCATGGCGGCCTACGAGGAACGCGGCATGGCGGTCATCGCCAAGGATCTGGAGATGTCGGCCCTGCTGCGCGCCCGGCTTTTCGATACGGACCCCGAACTGGCCGCCAAGGTCGGCATCGAGGTTCGCGAGGGCCGTATTCTATTGACCGGTATGCTCGATACCGAAAAACAGCGGGGGGAAACGCTCGCCCAGGCCTGGAAAACAGACGGCGTGAAAGACGTTTACAATGAAATCCTTCTCGGCTCCGAAGGCGGCGTTCTCAATTTTATCTACGATTCCCTGATCACGACGGAACTGAAATCGAAGATCACGCTGGACGAGAAAATCTTCGCCATCAATTACGCCATCGAAACGGTGAACGGAACCGTTTATCTTATGGGCATCGCCCAGAACAAGAAGGAACTGATGCGCGTCATGGCCCACGCCAGGAATTTGGATTACGTGCGCCGCATCGTCTCTCACGTGCGGATCAAGGGGGCCCCGTGAAACCGACGTCGAACCGCTTGGCCCGCCTGCGCCGCCTCGGCGAGTTGGCGGACGGGGATATCGACCTGGCCGAGGCGGCCCTCTTACTGGCCTCGGCGGAACGTCCGGGCGTCTCGTTCGAGCCCTACCGCCGCCACCTCAAACGCCTGACCGGGGATGTGGGGGCCTATGCCGATACCGCCAGGCCTTCGGGCCGCCGCCCGGATATCCTGGCCTTGCGCGCCGAAGCCCTGATCCAGGTCGTCAACCGCCGCTACGGCTACCAGGGGGACCCGGACGCCGTCGAGGACATGGAAAGCGCCAATCTGATGCGCGTCATCGACCTGAGGCAGGGGCGTCCCGTGGCCCTCGGGATTCTTTATCTGCATATAGTCCGGTCCTTGGGCTGGGCCGCCGAGGCGCTGGATTTCCCGGTCCGTTTTCTCGTCCGTCTCGAACACGGCGGCGCGCGGCTCATCCTCGACCCCTTCGACGGGGGACGGAGGATCGACGCCCAGGAGATGCGCCACATGATAAAGGCCGTTTCCGGCAATCAGGCGGAACTCCTGCCCGGGCATTCGGCGGCGCTCGGCAATCGGGCCGTCCTGCTCCGCCTGCAAGAACACGTCAAATCCCGCCACCTTCACGCCGGGCGCGTCCCGGACGCCTTGGATACGCTCGAGGCCATGCTGTCGGTGGCTCCCTTCGAGTCCCCGCTTTGGTATGAATCCGGCCTGCTCCACGCCCGCCTGGACCAGGTGGAAGAAGCGGTCGCGGCGCTCGAGGCCTATTTAAGCTTGAGTTCGGGTGAACAAAACAAAGCCTCGTCCCTGCTGCAGGACCTGCGCGCCCGTCTCGGCCCATGAACGAGGAAAGGAGCTCCCCATGAGCCTGGCCGTCGCCATCCAGATGGACCCCCTGGGCCCCATCGATATCGATGCCGATAGTACCTTCGCCCTGGCCCTGGAGGGCCAAAGGCGGGGACACGGTCTTTTTCATTACCTGCCCCAGGACCTGTCTTTTTCCAGGGGCCGGATCGTCGCCAAGGCGCGCGCCTTCTCCGTCAGGCGCGAAAAGGGCGACCATTTCACCATGGGCGCGCCCGAAACCATCGATCTCGTGGGGGTGGACGTGGTGCTCATGCGCCAGGACCCCCCGTTCGACATGGCCTACATTACGGCCACCCACCTGCTCGAACACATCCACCCCGATACCCTCGTGGTCAATGACCCGGTTCATGTGCGCAACGCCCCGGAAAAGCTTTTCGTCACCCATTTCCCCGGCCTGATGCCGGCGACCCTGATGACCAGCTCCGCCCGCGAGATCGCCGACTTTCGCGCCGAACACAAGGACATCATCATCAAGCCGCTCTACGGCAACGGCGGGGCCGGAGTTTTTCACATCGGGCCCGGCGACGACAACCTGAACGCCCTTCTCGAGCTGTTCACGGAACGCTCCCGCGAACCCATCATCGTCCAGGAGTACCTGCCCGAAATCCGCCAAGGGGACAAACGGATCATTCTTGTCGAGGGCGAACCCGTCGGCGCGGTCAACCGGGTTCCGGCGAAAGGCGAGGCGCGGTCCAACCTGCATGTGGGCGGCCGGGCCGAGAAGGCGGTTTTGACGGCGCGCGAAATTGAAATCTGCCAATCCATCGGGCCCAGCCTCAAAGAGCGCGGCCTGGTCTTCGTCGGCATCGACATCATCGGGAACTACCTGACCGAGATCAACGTGACCTCGCCCACCGGCATCCAGGAGATCGACCGTTTTGACGGCGTCCGCATCGAGGCCCTCATCTGGGACGCCATCGAGGACCGCCTTACCCGGACCAGGCCGAAGTCAACGGTTTAGGGCCTTTTCCAGGGCCGCCGAGACGGCCTCGACGGGGATGGCGTCCATGTCGCGGGACCCAAAGTCGGACGCCCGGATAAGGGTGAGTTCGTTCGTCATCGGCATGAACTTTTCGGGCGCGGTCGGGCCGAAAAGCGACACCAGGGGCCGTCCGCCGAGGGCGAACATGTGCCCGACGCCGGAATCGTTGGCCAGACAGGCGGCAAACCGTTTCGATAGCGCAATTGTTAGCTGGGGGGAGAAGGCGTGTTTTTCAGCAACCTCTTTTTCCTGCAAGGGGAAAAGCGCTTCCGGGACCGCGTTGCCGAGGGGATCCAGCCAATCCGTTTCCTGGGGGCCGAGGATGAACACGGGCCGGCGGCCGAGCGCCGCCTGTTCTTTCGCTATCGAAATAAACCGATCCAAAGGCCAGCATTTCGGCCTCCCGCCCGAGCCGGGCGCGATGCCCACATAGGCGGGGCCCGGGGGAAGAAGCCTCGCGGCGTCCTTCTCGGCCACCGGGTCCGGGTTCAGGTCGGGCCTTATCCGGCCGGGGACGGGTTGGCCCCCGGCCAGTTCCAGTAAATCGAGCATCTGGCGCTGCATGGATTTCGGCCGCCGGTAGCCCGGTGGCGGCTTTCGCGACGACAGCAGAAAATTCGCCGCCGGCGAAATAAACGTTTTGTGGGGAACGCGGTAAAGGGACAGGCTGACCCAAAAAATCCGCTGGGTGTCGATGACCAGGTCGAAACCGCGCCCCGCCAAGGGCCGGTGGAGCAATTCGCTCGGGCGCAGGCCGATGTTCCCAAACTCGATGACCTCGTCGAGCAGGCCGTCCACGACGCCTGCCATGACGCCCGCGTAAACGCTGGTTTCCTTGCCGGCGAGCCAAGTCAGCCGGGCCTCCGGGAAGGTCCGGCGCAAGCCCCGCACGAAAGGCAGCTTGAGCAACCCGTCGCCGACGCGGTCCAGGCCGACGTAAACCAGAACGCTTTTTGGGGGGGGCGTCATTATATTTATCGTCCAAAGTGAAATTGTTGTGAAGAACGCGGCATGTTAAGATCGTTCCCGGAAACAGTCAGGAAACCGGGATCACGAAGATGACAATTTCACGTTCCATGGCCGCCCTTTTCGGTGCTCTGCTTCTGGGCTCTTTCTTAACACGCCCGGCGGGCGCCCAGGAAGGCCGCTATTCATCCTGGCAAGACCCGTCCCGGTCGGCCCCGGTGGGTAAAGGGGCCCAGGAACTGGTCGATGAGCTGTTGACCATGATCGGGAAGGCGGAAAAATCCCGCGCCGCCGATCCCCGGTTTCTAAGGGATCTCCGGGACCTGGCCGGACGTTTCGATGTTCCGTGGCGAAAGAAACTGTTTTCCGACGATTTCAGGGACGGTGATTTCACCGCCGGTCCCGCCTGGACCGTGACGGCGGGGCGCTTCTGGGTCGAAAAAGGCTACGGTCTGCGCAGCGCCGTCACCCCGCAAGCCCAGGCGCAACAAAAGAAAGTATCCAATGAAGACCTGGCCGTCGCCCTGCTGGGCTCCCTTCTCAACCGGGCGGCCGGTGGCGGCCGACAGCCGGGTTCCGGTCCGGCCCGGGCCGCCGAAATCCGCCTTCCCCGGAAAATCACCAACGCCTTTTCCTTGCGTTTCGAGCTTTCGTCCTGGGAGGCGCGCGGCCGCTTGGAACTGGGCGTCTACCAGGGCCGGGGAGGGGCGGGATACCGCCTGGCCTACAACCCCGGCGCGACGCCGTCGCTGGAACTGTTGCGCGTTACCGGCCGGGGGACGAGCGTGGTCGACAGCAGCCGCGTCCCCGTGGCCCTGGAAGACAAGAAGACGCATTCGATCGATTGGACGCGGTCGGCCGACGGCTCCATGGCGGTCACCGTCGACGGCGAGGAGAAGCTGCGCGTCCGCGACGCCGCCTTCCGCGAACCCTTCGACGGGTTCCTTCTGCTCAATCGGGGCGGCGACTTCATCTTGCGCCGCGTCTCGGGCCTGGGCGTGAATTAGGGCGGATCAATCCACGGCGTCATGGGCGGCCAGCGCCGCCATGTTGACCATGTCCGATACCGTGGCTCCCATGGGGACGATTTGCGCCGGTTTTGAAAGGCCCATGAGCATGGGCCCGAGAACCGTTCCCCCGCCCAGCCCATGCAAAAGCTTCGAGGAAATCTGGGCGCTGTGCAGGCCCGGCATGATGAGCACGTTGGCCGGTTCGGTCAGGCGGCAGAAAGGGTAGTTTTCCATCAATTCCGGATTGAGCGCCACGTCGACGCCCATTTCCCCGTCGTATTCGAAGCCGACGCGCCTTTCGTCGAGAACCTTGACGGCGTCGCGGACGATTTCCGAGCGCGGAAGCAGGGGGTTTCCGAAGTTTGAGAACGAAACCAGGGCGACCCTGGGTTCGTGTCCCATGCGCCGGGCCACGGCGGCGGTCTGCACGGCGAAATCGGCCAGGTCTTCGGCCTTGGGCAATTCGGTCACCGCGGTATCGGAAACGAACAGGGTTTTGCTTGGGGTAATCAGCAGGGACAGGCCGAAAATATGTTGGCCCGGCTCGGGGTCGAGCACACGGGTTATTTCGTCGAGCGCCACATGATAATTGCGCGTCAGGCCCGTGACCATGGCGTCGGCGTCGCCCAGCGCCACCATGCAGGCGGCGAAAATATTGCGTTCCTGGTTGACCATGCGTTGGCAGTCGCGGAAAAGCGCACCCTTCCTTTGCAGCCTTTCATAAAGGAAGTCCATGTAATCCTTGGTCGCCGTGCTCAGCTTGGCGTTATGGATTTCCAGTCCGTCGCAGCTGGGAAGGCCGAGGGATTCCATCTTTTCGTGAATGCGGTCCTCGCGGCCGATCAGGATGGCGTGGCCGTATCCGGCGCTGAAGAAGGCATGGGCGGCCCGGATGCACCGTTCCTCTTCGCCTTCGGCGAAGACCACGCGGCGGGGGTTGGCGTGAACGTTTTCGAAAATGGCCTGAAGGCTGGCCGCCGTCGGGTCGAGGCGGGCGGAAAGCTCATGGCCGTAGGCGTCCATGTCGATGATCGGTTTTTGGGCGACGCCGGATTCCATGGCCGCCCTGGCCACCGCCTGGGGGATGGCGCGGATCAGGCGCGGATCGAAGGGGGCCGGGATGATGTATTCCGGGCCGTAACGGAGATGGCGTCCCGAATAGGCCGCGTCCACCTCGTCGGGCACGTCCTCGCGGGCGAGCTCGGCGATGGCCCTGGCGGCGGCCACCTTCATGTCTTCGTTAATCGTGCTGGCGCGAACGTCCAGCGCCCCACGGAATATATAAGGAAAGCCCAGGACATTGTTGATCTGGTTGGGAAAATCGGACCGGCCCGTGGCCACGATGGCGTCGGGGCGGACCGCCTTGACGTCGTCGGGCGAGATTTCCGGGTCCGGGTTGGCCATGGCGAAAATAATCGGTTTGTCGGCCATGGACTCGACCATTTCCTTGGAAACGGCGTCCTTGACCGAAAGGCCCAGGAAGACGTCGGCCCCTTCCATGGCCTCGGCCAGGGTCCGGGCTTTCGTCGTCGAGGCGTGGGCCGATTTCCATTGGTTCATGCCCTCTTCGCGGCCCTGGTAGATGACGCCCTTGGAGTCGCACAAAATCACATGATCCGAGGTGACGCCCAGGTATTTGATGAGCTCGACACAGGCGATGGCGGCGGCCCCGGCCCCGTTGACGACCATCCGCGTTTCGGCGATGTCGCGCCCGGTCAGGTCGATGGCGTTAATCAGGCCGGCGGCGGATATAATGGCCGTCCCGTGCTGGTCGTCGTGGAAAACCGGGATGTCCATGATCTCGCGGAGGCGCTGCTCGATGATGAAACATTCGGGCGCCTTGATGTCTTCGAGATTGATGCCGCCGAAAGTGGCGCCTAGAAACCGGACGCAGTTGACGAATTCGTCCACGTCGCGGGTGTTGACCTCCAGGTCGATGCCGTCGATGTCGGCGAAGCGCTTGAACAGGACCGCCTTGCCCTCCATGACCGGCTTGGAAGCCAGCGCGCCCAGGTCCCCAAGCCCCAGAACCGCCGTGCCGTTGGTGATGACCCCGACCAGATTGCCTTTCGCGGTGTAGTCGTAAGCGAGCGACGGATCGCGCTTGATCTCAAGGCAGGGAACGGCCACGCCGGGGCTGTAGGCGAGCGACAGGTCCCTTTGGGTGGTCAGCGGCTTGGTCGGTTTGATTTCGATCTTGCCGGGGCGGCCCGAGGCGTGCAGGGCGAGCGCCTCTTCATCGGTGATCTTGGAAAACGTGTCGGCCATGGTTTGTTATCGCCTCAGATGGTTTCGTGGACATGAACGTTCGTTCCGCCGTGGCGGGCGAGGATTTCCGCGGCCCTGTCCTCAAGGCCCTTGTCGGCGGCGCGAACCCACAGGATGACGCTGCCCGCGTCGAGCGAGCGGGCGAAATCCTCGGTGTGGGGGGCGGCGGTGACTTCGTCGAGGATTTCCTTGGCGGCGGCCCCGGCGGTCGCGGCCCCGATCACGGCGGCGATGGCGGCCGCGGTCGGTCCTCCGGCGAGAAGAATAGCCCCCGAGGCGACCAGGGGCCCTTCGTATTTCAGTTCTCCGACCAGGGCCGTGAGAACGTCCTTCAAGGGCCTGCCGGGTTTTCCCGCCGCGTCGAGGGATTCGTGGGAGCCGAGCACGCTGAGGTCGGCCCGCTCGAAACCGCGGTCCAAGAGGGCCGTCGCCGCGGCCTCGAAACTCTCCATATCGGCGAACAGGCCGACCACTTCACGGTAGGGCGCCGGGGTCTCGGTTTGGTTCGTCACGGATTTCCACCAGGTTATTTTTCAACGGCTGAATGCATTGTGCCTAAGACGGCCGATGATTCATAGCCCCAAGGACGCCCCTTGTGTTAATGTGCGGCGTCATTGCCACCGGAATCGGACGTCTTACAAACCGTGCATCAGCCCAATCCCAGGACGGAAGAGGAAACCGCGCCGCCCCCGCCGGGCCGCGCCCCGGGCTTGGCCGGTGGGGGGGCGAAACCCGGCGAAGGCCGGATAACGCCGATGATGGCCCAATACCTGGCCGTTAAGGGCGAAAACCCCGATGGCTTGCTGTTTTACCGCATGGGGGATTTCTACGAACTTTTCTTCGACGACGCCGTCGAGGCGTCCAGGGCCCTGGATATCGCGCTGACCAAACGGGGCAGGCACCTGGGCCGTGATATCCCCATGTGCGGCGTGCCGGTCAAAAGCCACGAGGGCTACCTGTCCAAGTTGATCCGCAAGGGCTTCAAGGTCTGCGTTTGCGAACAGATGGAGGACCCGGCGGCGGCCCGGAAACGGGGCGCGAAGTCCGTGGTCAGGCGGGACGTGGTGCGGATGATCACGTCCGGCACCCTGACCGAGGACTCGCTGCTCGAGGCCAGGGCCAACAATTATCTCGCCGCCCTGGCCGAAGCCGGGGGAAAGCCGGGCGTGGCCTGGATCGATGTCTCGACCGGTGATCTTCAAACCCAACCGCTCGACGCCGGGGACTTTTCCGCCGTTCTCGCCCGCCTGGACGCCGGTGAAATCCTGGTTTCCGACGCTCTCGCGGAAAGGTGGGGACTTTTCAGTTCGGATCCGGAATGGGCGGGCCGGCTCTCGCCCCTGCCGCCCAGCCGGTTCGATAGCGAAAACGCCCGCAAGCGTTTGGAATCCCTGTTCGGGGTCAAGGCCCTGGACGCCTTCGGTTCTTTTTCGCGGGCGGAACTGGCCGCCGCCGGGGCGCTTATCGACTATGTGGAACTGACCCAAAAGGGCAGGCTTCCGAATATTTCGATACCGAGACGTCTGGGTCCCGGCGCGGTTCTTGAAATCGACGCGGCGACGCGCAGGAACCTGGAATTGACGCAGACCCTGGCCGGGGAGCGCAAGGGCAGCCTGCTGTCCATCATCGATTACACGGTGACCGGCGCCGGGGGCCGCGCCCTGGCGCAAAGGCTGGCCGCGCCGCTCACCGATGTGGCCGTGATCGAGCGGCGGCTGGACGCCGTCGCCTTCTTTATGGACCACGCGCGGGTGCGCGAGGGCCTGCGCGACCTCTTCAAACCCATGCCCGACATGGAAAGGGCGCTGTCGCGGTTGACCCTGGGCCGGGGCGGCCCGCGGGATTTGGCCGCGCTCGGCGACGGCCTGGCGCTCAGCGCCCAAATCCGCGACGCGCTGGGCGGCGGGGATCTGGCGGGACTTCCAAACGATATCGAAACGAACAGGGAGGGCCTGGGCCATCACGGTGAAACCGTGGACGTCTTGAGGCGCGCCCTGGGCCAGGACCTGCCCCTTTACGCTCGCGACGGGGGATTCATCGCAAAGGGATATTCCCCGGAGCTGGACGGCCTGGTGACGTTGCGCGACGAAAGCCGCCGCCTGATCGCCAACCTGCAAAGCCGATACGCAAGCGAAACGGGCGTGCAGGCCTTGAAGGTGCGCCACAACAATGTTCTCGGCTATTTCATCGAGGTTCCCGCGAAACAGGCCGATAAAATTCCCGCAAGTCCCGGCGATCCCTTCATCCACCGCCAGACCATGGCCAACGCCGTCCGCTTCACCACCGTGGAGCTTGGAGATTTGGAAGGAAAGATCGCCAAGGCGGCGGACCGGGCCCTGGCCCTGGAGCTGAAGTTGTTCGAGGATTTGGTTTCCTCGGTAACGTCCCGTTGCCGGGAAATCTCGCAGACCGCGCGGGTTCTGGCGGATCTGGACGTGGGGTGCGCCCTGGCCGAACTGGCCCAGGCCCGGCGTTACAACCGCCCCAGCCTCGAGAATAGCACCGCTTTCGAAATAAAAGCCGGGCGGCATCCGGTCGTCGAGGCCGCCCTGGAGGCGGCGAACGAGGGCGGTTTCGTCGCCAACGGCTGCCGCCTGGACGGCGCGGGAAAGCTCTGGCTTCTGACGGGCCCCAACATGGCGGGCAAGAGCACCTTTTTGCGTCAAAACGCCCTGATCGCCGTCCTCGCCCAGATGGGATCCTTCGTTCCGGCCGAAAGCGCCCGGATCGGCGTCGTCGACCGGCTGTTTTCCCGCGTCGGCGCGTCGGACGACCTGGCCCGGGGGCGGTCGACCTTCATGGTCGAAATGGTCGAAACCGCAGCCATCCTCAATCAGGCAAGCTCCCGTTCCCTGGTTATCTTAGACGAGATCGGCCGGGGCACGGCCACGTTTGACGGCCTGTCCATCGCCTGGGCGGTGGTCGAGCATTTGAGCGAAATCAACGGCTGCCGGGCCTTGTTCGCCACCCATTACCATGAATTGACGGCCTTGTCCGCCAAGCTCGACGGCGTCGCCTGCCATACCATGAAGGTCAAGGAATGGCGCGATACGGTCGTCTTCCTGCACGAGGTCGCGGCGGGAGCGGCGGACCGTTCCTACGGCATCCATGTGGGCCAATTGGCGGGCCTGCCCCGGGCGGTCATTACCAGGGCGGAACAAATCCTGGAAATCCTGGAAAAAGGCGAACAGTCCTCGGCCCTGTCTCGGCTCGCCGAAGACCTGCCCCTGTTTTCCGCGGCGCCGCCCGGCCCGGTCGCGGCCCAAGGGCCGTCCCCCATCGAGGAAGCCCTTGCCGCCCTTCATCCCGACGAGATGACGCCGCGCCAGGCCATCGAGGCCCTTTACCGGCTCAAAGCCCTGCTGCCGGAGCCGGGACGCCCATGACCCGGATCGACCGCCGGCGCGACATCATCGACCGCAAGGCGCTCATCGGCGAGCTGGACAAGATCGCCGGCTGGTCCGGTTATTCGTCGAAGACCCGGGGCGAGGTCCTGCGGGTTTTCAAAGAGGCGCAAAAAAAGGGGGTCGCCGAAATCCGCAGGCGTTTCGAGACCGAGGCCCTTCCCGGATCGGACGCGGTGCGCGCCCAATCCTTCCTGACAGACCAGATCATCCGGGTTCTGCACGATTTTACCCTGGGGTACGTCTACCCGGTCGCCAACCCGACCACCGGCGAGCTTATGTCCATCGCCGCCACGGGGGGCTACGGCCGGGCCGAACTGGCCCCTCATTCGGACATCGACCTGATGTTCCTGCGTCCCTACAAGCGCACGCCCCACACCGAGCAGATGGTCGAATACATGCTCTATATGCTTTGGGACTTAGGCCTCAAGGTCGGGCACGCGACGCGTTCCGCCGGTGAATGCATCCGCTTGGCCCGCGAGGACCTGACCATCCGCACCAGCCTGCTCGAAGCCCGGTGGCTTTGGGGCAACGAGCCCTTGTTCCAGGAATTCAAAAACCGCTACGCAAAAGAAGTCATCGCCGGATCGGGGGCGGATTTCGTCGAGGCGAAGCTGGCCGAGCGGGACGCCCGGCACGAAAAGATGGGCGACACGCGCTATGTGCTGGAGCCCAACATCAAGGAGGGCAAGGGAGGATTGCGGGATCTGCAAACCCTCCTTTGGATCGCCAAGTACCTTTACCAAGTGGACGACATGGCCGAGCTGGTCGAGCGCGATATCCTGACCCGGGACGACGCCCGGCGGTTCGAGAAGGCCCAGAACTTCCTGTGGACCGTACGCTGCAACCTGCATTACATCAACGACCGCCCCGACGAACGCCTGACGTTCAATGTCCAGGACGAGATCGGGCGGCGCATGGCGTATGCCGACCGGGCCGGCGTGCGCGGGGTCGAGCGGTTCATGAAGCACTATTTCCTGATCGCCAAGGATGTGGGCGACCTGACGCGAACCCTTTGCGCCGTCCTCGAGGAACAACAAACCAAGCGCCGCTTCCGGTTCCCCAGGCTTTCCTTCACAAAGCCGTCCGTCGAAGGGTTTCGCCTGGAGGGCGGCCGCCTGGCCGTCGAGCATGCGGACGATTTCTCCCGGGAGCCGGTGAAATTGATCGGCCTTTTTCACGAGGCCCAACGGCACGGCCTGGACATCCATCCCCGCACCCTCCGGCTGGTCGCCCGGAACCTGAAAAGGATCGATGGCGCGCTTAGGGCCGACCCGGAAGCCAACAAAGTGTTCCTCGACGTGTTGACATCGAAAAACGACCCCGAAACGGCGCTCAAGCGCCTCAACGAAGCCGGGGTCATCGGCCGCTTCATCCCCGATTTCGGCCGCGTCGTCGCCCAGATGCAATACGACATGTACCATGTCTATACGGTGGACGAACACACCATCCGCGCCATCGGTTTCTTGGGCCGGATCGAAAGAGGGAAGATGCGCGACGAGCATCCCGTGGCCAGTTCGGTGATCGGCGAGGTGGAATCGCGGCGCGCCCTGTTCGTCGCCGTCCTGCTTCACGACATCGCCAAGGGCCGGGGCGGCGACCACTCGAAACGGGGTGCGGAAATCGCCCTTAAGCTGGCCCCGCGCCTGGGTCTCAACGAATGGGAGACGGAAATCGTTTCCTGGCTCGTGCTCCATCACCTGGACATGAGCCGCACCGCTTTCAAGCGCGACCTGGACGATCCCAAGGCGATCGGCGATTTCGTCGCCGTCGTCCAATCGCCGGAACGGTTGCGCATGCTCTTGCTCCTGACCATCGCCGATATCCGCGCCGTCGGCCCAAACGTTTGGAACGGCTGGAAGTCGGGCCTGCTCAGGGAATTGTATTTCAGGTCACAGGAAGCGATGGCGGGAACCCTGCCCTCGGACATGAGGGCGGCGCGGGTGGAAAAGGCGAAACATTCCCTTCGCGTCTTGCTGACGGGCTGGGACGAGGCGGAGATAGAGGCCCACCTGGCCAAGGGATACGCCCAGTACTGGCTGGCCTTTAACGCCGAAACCCACCTTCGCCATGCCGAAATGATCCGGGCGGCGGAGGAAAAAGGCCTGAACCTGCACATCGAGACCCGCGTGGACGTCGAACATGACGCAACCGAAATGATCGTCTACACCCATGACCATCCCGGCCTGTTCGCCCATATCGCGGGCGCCATGGCCCTGTCGGGGGCCTCGATCGTGGACGCCAAGATCACCACGCTGGCCAACGGCATGGCGCTCGATACCTTTTGGGTTCAGGATTCCAAGGGCGGCGCGTTTGACAGCCGGGACCGGCTGAGACGGGTTTGGGGTAGGATAGAAGACGCCCTGTCGGGCCGCCTTTCCCCGGCTCGGGAACTCGAAGCCAGCTCCAGGAACGCCCTGCCCAGCCGAACCCGTGTGTTCACGGTGCCGCCCCGCGTGCTCATCGACAACAAAGCCAGCTCCAGCCATACGGTCGTCGAGGTCAACGGCCGCGACCGCGTCGGTTTCCTTTACGACGTCACCGCCGCGCTAACCGAACTGGGGCTGCAAATTTCCAGCGCCCACGTCTCGACCTATGGAGAGCGCGTGGTCGATGTCTTTTACGTCAAGGACGTGTTCGGGCTGAAAGTGGAACACGAAGAAAAACTCAACGCCATACGCGAAGCCCTTCTTTCGGCCGTCGATCCATCGCCCATCCACCAACTTGAGGGGCCGTCCGAAAAAGACGGCGCAGCGGCATGATAAATAAGCAAACCGGCCTTTTTCCCGCCATGATAAACGGGCATTAAGGCCCCCATGGTTCTGTTGCGATCCATCGCCACCGTCGGCGGGTTCACCATGGCGAGCCGGGCGCTGGGCTTTATCCGCGATATCCTGATCGCCGCGGTTCTCGGGGCCGGCGGCGGCGCGGACGCTTTTTTCGTCGCTTTTAAGTTCCCCAACCTTTTCCGCCGCTTGTTCGCCGAAGGGGCGTTCGCCCTCGCCTTCGTGCCCCTTTTCGCGGGAACCCTGGAAGCGGACGGTAAGGCCGCGGCCAAGGCTTTCGCCGAACAGGCCCTCAGCGTTCTGTTGTGGACGCTGCTGATTTTCGTCGTCGTGCTCGAGATCGCCATGCCCTGGGCCATGGCCGGGTTCGCGCCGGGCTTTTTAAGCCGCCCCGCGACCTTCGACCTCGCCGTCGAACTGACCCGGATCACGCTTCCCTATCTGTTGTTCATTTCCATGGTGTCGTTGATGGCGGGGGTTCTCAACGCCTTGGGGCGGTTCGCCGCGGCCGCCGCGACGCCGATCCTGTTGAACCTTTGCCTTATCGGGGCCATGCTGTGGCTGGCTCCGTTAAGCGAAACGCCCGGCCATGCCCTGGCCTGGGGCGTGGCGGGCGCGGGCGTTTTACAATTCCTGTGGCTTTATATCCATTGCGTCCGGGCCGGCATCGGCCTCGGCCTGCCCAGGCCCCGGCTGACGCCCAAGGTCCGGTTGCTTTTGCGCCGCACCCTGCCCGTCGCCCTCGGGGCGGGGATTTATCAGATCAACCTGTTGATCGACACGGTCATCGCCTCGATGTTGCCTTCGGGGTCGATTTCGTATCTGTTTTACGCCGACAGGGTCAACCAGCTTCCGCTCGGCGTCGTCGGGGTCGCCGTCGGGACGGCGCTGTTGCCTTTGTTGTCGAGACAGGTGCGCGCCGGGGACGCCCGCGCGGCCATGCACAGCCAGAACCGGGCCGCGGAATTCTCGCTCTTGCTGGCCCTGCCTTCGGCGGCGGCGCTGGCGGTCCTTGCCGGGCCCGTCATCACGACCCTGTTTCAGCGCGGCGCCTTCGGCCCGGTCCAGGCCGAAGCTACCGCCGCGGCGCTTGGCGTCTACGCGCTCGGCCTTCCGGCCTATATTTTGGTCAAGGCGCTCGCGCCCGGCTTTTTCGCCCGCGAGGACACGGCGACCCCGGTCAAGATCTCGGTGTTGTGTCTCGTGGTGAACCTGGTTCTGAACCTTCTGCTTATGGGGCCGTTCAAGCATGTGGGCATCGCGGCGGCGACGGCGGTTTCGGCCTGGATCAATGCGGGCCTGCTGTTTTACACCCTGCAGCGGCGCGGCCACCTGGAAATCGATGAAAGGCTTAAGCGCCGCTTCCCCCGCCTGGTTCTGGCGACGGCGGGAATGGTCTTCTTTTTGGTGGCCGCCCGGTGGGGCCTGGAAGGCTCGATGGGGGCGGGCGAGGCCGGGCGGGTTCTGGGTCTGAGCATTCTGGTCGCGGGCGGCATGGGCGTTTTCGCCCTGCTCGCCCACATATCGGGCGCGGCGACCCTGAACGACCTCAAGGGTTTCATGGGCAGGCGGGCCGCTTGACCGTTCCGGCGCGAGCGGCCATAAAGCCGGGGATTTACGAACAAGAGGGGACCATGGAGCGGATCTTTTCGGGCGTGCAGCCCACCGGCAACCTGCACCTGGGAAACTACCTGGGCGCCATCCGCAACTGGGTGCGCCTGCAACGGGACTACGCGTGCCTTTTCTGCGTCGTCGATTTGCACGCGATCACGGTTTGGCAGGACCCGGCGGAGCTTACGGCCTCGACCCGCGAAGTGGCCGCCGGCCTTCTTGCGGCCGGGATCGATGCGAAAAAACACATCCTTTTTAACCAGAGCCAGGTTTCCGGCCACGCCGAGCTGGCCTGGATTTTCAACTGCGTCGCCCGGCTCGGCTGGCTCAACCGGATGACCCAGTTCAAGGAAAAGGCGGGGAAGAACAAGGAAAACGCCTCGGTCGGCCTGTACGCCTACCCCAACCTCATGGCCGCGGACATCCTTCTGTACAAGGCGACCCATGTGCCCGTCGGCGAGGACCAGAAACAGCACCTGGAACTGACCCGCGACATCGCCCAGAAGTTCAACAATGACTTTAAGACCGACTTCTTTCCCATTGTCGAGCCGTTGATTTTCGGCGCGGCGGCCCGGGTCATGAGCCTGCGCGACGGCGACTCCAAGATGAGCAAGTCGGACCCGTCCGAGTACTCCCGCATCAATATGACCGACGACGCCGACACCATCGCCAAGAAGATCCGAAAAGCCCGGACCGATGCCGACGCCCTGCCGTCATCGCCCGACGGACTCGAGGGGCGCGCCGAGGCCGCCAATCTCTTAGGTCTCTACGCCGCCCTTTCGGACACGTCGCTCGAAGACGTCTGCGCTCAGTTCGGGGGCCATCAGTTTTCGACCTTCAAGCAAAGCCTGGCCGATCTCGCCGTTTCCACGCTGGGCCCCATGCAAGATGAAATGCGCCGTCTGATGGCCGATCCCGGTTATGTGGACGGCGTGCTCCGGGACGGGGCGGAGCGGGCCGGGGCGATCGCCGGGCCCATCCTAGGCGAAATCCACGAAATCATCGGTTTCCTAAGGGCTTGACCGAGGCCCGAAATAAACCCATTTAGACCAAGCATGGATATAAATTCAAAGAGGTAAAAAAATGTTCATTCAAACCGAAGGCACACCCAATCCCGCCACCTTGAAGTTTCTTCCCGGCTGCCAGGTCATGAAATCCGGAACCGCGAATTTCGAGGGCGCGGACGGGGCCGGGGCGTCCCCTTTGGCGGCGCGCCTTTTCGAGATCGAGGGGGTGGACGGCGTTTATCTGGGCGCGGACTTCATCACCGCGACCAAGGCGGCCGATAAGGAATGGGACACGCTCAAGCCGCTGATCCTGGGCGCGGTCATGGATCACTTCACCTCCGGCGCGCCGGTCATGGAAGGCGAGCAGGACGCGGCCGCCGACGAGGCCGAGAGCGGCGCGGACGGCGCGATCATTTCCCAGATCAAGGAATTGCTGGAGACCCGGGTGCGGCCCGCCGTCGCCCAGGACGGCGGCGACATCATCTTCAAGGAATACAAGGACGGGATCGTCTACCTGACCATGCAGGGCGCCTGCTCGGGCTGCCCGAGTTCGTCGATGACGTTGAAAAGCGGCATCGAGAACATGCTCCGCCACTATATTCCCGAAATCCAGGAAGTCCGTGAAGCGGATTAGGTAATAAAAAATTAATCGATTGCCTCTGGTTCTTTTTCCTTAAATAGGCTATCAGAACGTCGTCAAGCCGGCCCATTAAAGGTTCCGCTAAGAATAAGGTTTCGCGTTTCGAATACGTGGTCGTTATTGCATGGTTGGAAGAGGGGACGGGAGGCAAGGGCGAAAAACAGCGCAAGAATTCTGGAGAATTCCGGGATTTTCAGTTGATTTCGCGACGCTATTCCCAAGGAAAAACGATGATTGAACGTGGTGCGCTGGGCCTTGTGCTGGCCCTTGTAGCGATATTGATTGGCGCGAGCATCCTGCGCCCGCCCGCCGAGGGGACGTCGGCCCCGAAAGCGGTGTGGCGGATTACCGAGACCGGCCCGGACCTCGCCATCGACTGGGATACGGTCGCGGGCCGTCTTTCCAGGACCGGAATCCGGTCCCTGGCGACGGCGTACAGGGATTTGGGCTACGATCTGGAAGGCCTTCGTTCCGGCTCGGGGCGGGTTCCGCGCCTGTTCCTGGCCAGCCTGCCCCGCGACATGGGCGCCCTGCGGGAAAACCGGGCCAGGAAGGCCGTCTTCTTCCTTTCCGTCCTGCCCCTTGTTTTGCAAACCAACGATGAAATCAGGCTGGAGCGCCGGCGGCTTTGGCGTCTGCGTTCGGAAAAGGCCCTGGGCCTGAAGGCCTCCGCCCAGGACCGCCTGTGGCTGGCCATGATGTCCGGGCGTTACCGCACGAAACGGGGCGACGTGGACGCCCTTCTCAATCGCGTCGATATCATTCCGCCGTCCCTGGCCCTGGCCCAGGCGGCCGAGGAAAGCGGCTGGGGGACGTCGCGTTTCGTGCGCGAGGGAAACGCCATTTTCGGCCAGTGGACGACGGCCAAGGGCCGGGGGCTGGCCCCGTTGCTCCGCGATACCGGCCTCACTCACAAGGTTCGCAGTTTCGACAGCCTTCTCGATTCGGTCCGCTCTTATGCGCGCAACCTCAACACCCACCCCTCCTACCGCAACCTGCGCAATAAACGCGAAATGTTGAGGCGCAAGGGGGCGCCGCTGGACGGTTCCGTGCTGGCGGGCCAGTTAAAAAATTATTCGCAACGGGGCGAGGATTACGTCGCGACCCTGCGCACCATCATCGAGGGCAACAACCTGCGCCGGTTGGACGACGCGCGCCTGATCGACGCGGCGTCGGTGGACGAACCGCAGATTTAATCTTACTTCGGAATGTAAAACTGCCGCCCGAGCCAACGCCAGCGCCCGTCTTCGGCGGGCAGGGTGCAGTTAAGCCGTCCGCGTCCTTTGGGGAAGGGGGTTTTCAGGCGGACCTCTATGCGGTTTCCCCCCAATTGCGTTGCCTCGACCCTTCCTTCGTGTGAGGCGAAACAGTTCAGCGCGCCCAACCCCTTAACGGCTTTGCCGACGGTAAAACCGATGGCCGGTGGATTGTTGTCCGTGATCAAGGTGTCCTGGGGCGTCACCTCGGAGACGGGAAGGGCCAGCGCGTTTACCGCCAGGCGCAGGCGGTCAAGAGTCCCGTATTTCTCATTCATGGAAAAACGCGGCAGATAGAAAAGGTCCCGTTCGCCGCCGATGGCGCCCGAATGTTGACCGAAAGCCGCCGCGAAGCCCGCCCGGCCGACGAGGCTTTCGACCCTGCGGCCGGCCTCTCCGAAGGGATAGGCGAAAAGCGTGGGCGTTGAGCCGAGTTCCGCGGCAAGCCGGGCCTTGGAGCGTTCGATGTCCGCGCTCACCCGTTCCGGGGCGATGTCGGGAAGGTGCGGGTGCGAGGCGCTCTGGCTGCCGATGGTGACCCCGCCCGCCGCCATCTCGCGGAGTTGGTCCCAGGACATGTAACCGGGAAGGCCCTCGTCCAGGGGATCGGTGGCGACGAACAGGGTGAAGGGAAGGCCAGCCGCCTTGAGGCGCGGCCAGGCTTCGGTATAGACCGACAGATAGGCGTCGTCGATGGAAAGGCCGACGGCCCGATCGGGCAGGGGCGCGCCCGCGCGCAGCGCCGAGACGATCTCGGGCAGGGGAAGAACCTTGTAAGGGCCGTTCTTCAACTCGGCCAGGTGGGCCTCGAATTGATCGAGCCTAATGCTCGTCGAGGGGTATTTGGTTTCCCCGAACCGGTGATACATGACGACGGCGGCCGAGACGCCCTCCTTGAACGGGGCCGCCACGGCCGCCGACGGAGGGCCTAAGAAAAGAGAAACCAGGACCGGGAACAAGACGGCCAGGCTCAAAACAGGCCCTTCCCCCCTTCGTTTCCGGACCTTGAAAAACCGCATCCTTGACATTATTCCGCACCCCTATCTTGATTCACGCCTTGATATTGCACACTTTCACCACGGTGGGAACACGGGCCGGTAAAATTCAGAAACGGGAAAGCAGGAGAAAAGAAGTGACAAAACCCCTCGACGACGAGGCGCTCGACGTCCTTTTCCGCAAGGCGCGCAGCTACAACGGCTGGCGCGGCGAACCCGTTTCGGAAGATGTCCTCAAGGCCGTTTGGGACTTGGCGAAAATGGGCCCGACCAGCGCCAATTGCAGCCCCGTGAGGATCGTCTATGTGGTTTCCCATGAAGCGAAGGAAAGGCTGAAACCCTGCCTTTTAAATGAAAACATCGAAAAAACCCTAAGCGCGCCGGCCACCGCCGTCATCGGCCATGATCTGGCCTTCTACGACCGCCTCCCGGACCTTTTTCCCCATACGGACGCACGCGCCTGGTTCGTCGGCGACGCCCCCCTGATCGAGGCGACGGCGTTTCGCAACGGCTCCCTGCAAGGGGCGTATTTCATGCTTGCGGCCAGGGCGCTCGGGCTCGATTGCGGGCCGATCTCGGGGTTTGACAACGGCCGCGTCGATGCCGAGTTTTTCCCGGACTCCAAAATAAAATCCAATTTCCTGTGCAACATCGGTTACGGCGACCCGGCTTCGGTGTTCGCGCGCAGCCCGCGCATGGATTTCGCCGAAGCCTGCAGGATCGAATAGATTCACATCATGCCTTGGGGAAGGTCGGCGTCGTCCAGGACCGGCAGGCGGCGGCTGTCGAAAAGCTGATAATGCCACCATTCGTTCCTGTAATGATCCCAGCCGGCGGCGGTCATCAGGCCCAGCAAAAGAAATCTATTGCGTTGCGCCTCAAGGCCGACCGAGGTGTCTGCGTGGTGGGAACGGGGCGTAAAGGCGTCGAAATCGGTGCCCATCTCCAGCGCGTCTCCGCTCCCGTCGATGAGCGTCAGATCGACCGCCGCGCCCCGGGAATGGGGCGACCCGCGCCGGGGATCGGCCAGAAAATCGGGATCGGGCGTGTGCTCCCAAAGGGCCCATTGGGCCTCGGAGGGCCGGAAGGCGTCGAAGATTTTCAGTTTCAGCCCCTGGGCGTTTGACAATTCAACGGCGCGGCGTAGCTTTCCTTCGGCTTCTTCGTGCAAATAGCACGCCGCCCGCCCATAAACGGCCCGGCCCGTGAAATTGCCGTCCCCGGCATAGGCCAGGTCCACAAGGACGCCGTGACTTTGCGCCGTGATTTCGATAAGGGACATGGGGCGCAGTATAACGCCAACCCGTGACAAGGGAAAAGCATGACGGCTATTTTGGCCTTCGATACGGCGGCATCGGCCTGTTCGGCCGCCTTGTGGCGCGACGGCGCGGTTCGCGCGCGCCGGTTCGCGATCATGGAGCGCGGCCAGGCCGAGGCGTTGCTGCCCATGATCGAAGAGGTCATGGAAGAGGCCGCCGCCCGTTTCGCCGATCTGGACGCCCTGGCCGTCACGGTGGGCCCCGGTTCGTTTACCGGGCTCAGGGTGGGCCTTGCTGCGGCGCGCGGCATGGCCTTGGCGGCCGGTCTGCCCTGTCTCGGCGCCTCGACCCTGGAAGCCGTCGTCCATGGGACGCCCGAGGGCGAAAGGGAGGCGGGGGCCCCCTTTTTGGCCGTCCTTGAGACCAAGCGGGCCGATGTCTACGCCCAGGCCTTCGCCCCGGACCTCGAACCGCTGGGAGACGCCGGGGCCGTGATGCCCGAAGACCTCGGCGGCCTGTTTCCGCCAGGCCCCGTATTCCTGGTCGGCGACGCCGCCGGTTGCGCCGCCGCGGCCCTGGCCGAAAAAGGGATTAAGGCCACCCTCAGCTCCGCCGCCCCCCTTCCCGACGCCGCCGTCGTGGCCGGGATGGCCGCCGGGAAATTTCGCGCCGGGGCCGCCGTGACGCCTCCCGCCCCCCTTTACCTTCGCTCGCCGGACGCCAGGCCCGCCGGGAAAGACGCCAGGCTCCGCCCATGAACTCCCGAAAAATAGGGCGGTGCGCCCCCTTCCACGCCGGCGTCCTCAGCGCCTTGCAGGACCGTTGTTTCGACAAAACATGGGACGAGGCCGCCCTGGCGGACCTTCTCGCCATGCCGGGCGCTTTCGCTTTTTTGGCCGAAGAGGGCGCTGCGCCAACCGGCTTTATCCTCTGCCGTGCGGCGGCGGACGAATGCGAGGTGGTTTCGCTGGCGGTGTTGGCGGGTTTCAGGCGCAAGGGCGTGGCGGCGGCTCTTTTGGGCGCGGCCTTGATTGAGGCCGGGAAAGGCGGGGCGGATAAAATCTTTCTGGAGGTCGCCGAAGATAATTCCGCCGGGCGCTCTTTCTACGAATCCCTGAAGTTCAAGACGGTGGGCCGGAGGGAGAAATACTACCAATCCAAGGGTGGGGGCGGGCGGGACGCCCTGATCATGGCCTATGAGTTTTGAACGGACGCCTTGCGGATGATCAGGCGATGGACGGAAAGGGGAGGGGCTTCTGGGTCTTCACGCCGCAACGAGAGGACGGCGTGTCCCTCGCCGCGAACCGAACGGGGGACGTTTTCAAGGGGTTCGGCCCCTTGCAGGCGGATCTCCGCCGTTTGCCCCGGGGCCATCTTTTCGAGGAGCAACTTTGCCTTTACGAACGTTAAAGGGCAAACGTCCCTTGTTATATCCAGATGGAAATCAATTTCTTCATTTATCATGCTTAAAGGCGTTCTTGTCATGAGAAGTTCTTGCTCATTCCGGTAAGATTATTTATATCTTGCCACGAACTTCAGAGAATTAGGGATGTTTTTTCATGAGTGACAAGCCGAACGTTAACGAATTGCTGGAATTAACCACCGAAATTGTTTCCGCCCATGCCGGCAACAACATGATCGCCATCGAGGACTTGCCGCAACTCATCAAAGACGTCTATCAAACCCTGTCCGCTGTGAGCACGGTGTCTTCGGCGCCCGAACGCCCCAAACCGGCCGTGCCGGTAAAAAAATCCATTTTCCCCGATTACATCGTTTGTCTCGAGGACGGGAAAAAACTGAAAATGCTGAAAAGGCATTTGAGAACATCCTATGACATGACTCCCGAGGATTACAGGGAACGGTGGGGATTGCCGGTGGATTATCCCATGGTGGCGCCGAATTACGCCAAGCACCGCAGCGCCCTGGCGAAAAAAATCGGTCTCGGCACGAAACCCAGAAAACGTCGCCGCAAATAACACCCCATAATTTTTATTATTAAGGTACGGACCCGGGAAATATTGGGCGGCCACCGGAATCGATGGCGTCTCGCGCCACCAGGAGAGTTGACAGCCCATCCAATCGGTAGATTATTATTATCGTTTAAGAATAAAAATGATCCTTGAGGGAAAATAACCGTGTCCACGTCCCGTATTGAACAGCTGTGTATCGATAAAGGCATGAAGATGACCGGCCAACGCCGCGTTATCGCCCGGGTGCTTTCCGAATCGGAAGACCACCCGGATGTGGAAGAGGTTTACCGCAGGTCGACCGCGGTCGATCCGCGCATCAGCATCGCCACCGTTTATCGGACCGTCCGGCTTTTCGAGGAGGCGAGCATCCTCGAACGCCACGATTTCGGAGACGGGCGGTCGCGTTACGAAGAGGCCTCCGAAAGCCATCACGACCACCTGATCGATATCCAGTCCGGCGAGGTGATGGAATTTCACAGCGACGAGATCGAGGTCCTGCAGGAGAAAATCGCCCGCAAACACGGCTATAAGCTGGTCGATCATAGGCTGGAGCTTTACGGCGTACCCCTTGATAAAGCTAAAAATTAACCTTGGGGCCGGGCCTTCGACCGCTTGCCCCGCCCGCATTTGAGACCCGCTTCGCGCCTTGACGAAAAAACTTCACATAAAGACATACGGATGTCAGATGAACGTTTACGACTCCGCGCGCATGGGCGATGTCCTGGCGCCGTTGGGGTACGAACCGTCCGATGACCCGGCCCTGGCCGACATGGTCATTCTCAATACCTGCCATATCCGTGAAAAAGCCTCCGAGAAGGTCTATTCCGAACTGGGGCGCCTCAGGATTCTCAAGGAAAAAAAGGAAAAGGCGGGCGGCCGCATGATCCTGGCCGTCGCCGGATGCGTCGCCCAGGCCGAAGGCGGGGAAATGTTGCGGCGCGCCCCCTTCCTGGACATGGTCTACGGCCCCCAGACCTATCACCGTTTGCCCGAAATGGTGGCGCGGGCCGAACGGTCGGCCGGCGCGCAGCTCGATACGGATTTTCCCGCCGAGCCCAAGTTCGATTATCTGCCCGAACCCGGGGCCGGCGGTCAGGCCAGCGCCTTCCTCACCGTCCAGGAAGGGTGTGATAAGTTCTGCGCCTTTTGCGTCGTGCCGTATACCCGCGGATCGGAATATTCACGCCCCGCCGCCCATATCCTGGCCGACGCCCGCGCCCTGGTGGCCGAAGGCGTGCGCGAGATCACGCTGCTGGGCCAAAACGTCAACGCGTATCACGGCCGCCCGCCCCGAGGCGGCAAGGGGGCCTGGGGCCTGGGGCGGCTGATCTCGGAGTTGGCGGAAATCGAAGGCCTGGCGCGCCTTCGTTATACGACCTCTTACCCCGCCGATGTGGATGACGGCCTGATCGCCGCCCACCGGGATGTGCCGCAATTGATGCCCTTCCTGCACCTTCCGGTCCAATCGGGCTCGGACCGGGTCCTGGCCGCCATGAACCGCCGCCATACGGCCGACGAGTACCGCGCCTTGGCGGACCGGCTGAAGGAAGCGCGTCCGGACCTCGCCTTGTCGTCCGATTTCATCGTCGGGTTTCCGGGCGAAAGCGACGCGGATTTCAGCGATACGCTCGAACTGGTCGATGCGATCGGTTTCGTTCAAGCCTATTCCTTCAAGTACAGCCCCCGTCCGGGAACGCCCGCGGCCACCCTCGAGGCCCAAGTCCCGGAACGGCTCAAGGCCGAACGGTTGGCGGCCCTGCGGGAACGCCTCGATTTCCAGCAACGCGCCTTTAACGAAAACAGCGTCGGAAAAATCATGCCGGTCCTGTTCGACCGGCCCGGCCGCCGCCAGGGCCAGTGGGTCGGGCGAAGCCCCTATATGCAGCCGGTGCATGTGACCGCGCCCGCTACGGTCCTCGGTTCCGTCGCCTCCGTCCGCATCGAGGCCGGTTACGCCAACAGCCTCGCCGCGTCGTTCGTTGTAAAAGAAGACTCCGCCGAAACCCACCTTCAAGACGAAAGGGCCAGCGCTTGACCCCTCTCCCAAAACCCGTCCCGAAAGGCAAAAAGCCCGTCCGGGGAAATTCGGGCGCGAAAGCCGCGGAACTGTCTTTCGCGGACAACGCCCTGGCCCTGCAGCTTTTCGGCCCCCATCACGGCCATCTCGCTTTAATCGAACGGGCCCATAACGTGACCATTCACGCACGCGGCAACGAGGTCACGGTGATCGGAGAAAAAAGGGACGTGGAAGAGGTTCGCGAGGTCCTCGGCGGACTCTATTCGCGCCTTAAAAAGGGCCTTCCGGTCGGCGTCGATGAGGTCG
>VAPH01074447.1_pt1 | contig 31650 bp, 28 predicted proteins | sample 3393861 | NCBI WGS metagenome assembly VAPH01 (sample SAMN08290439, study PRJNA428436) | hydrothermal vent metagenome | isolation source: Deep-sea hydrothermal vent chimney | place: Atlantic Ocean: South-mid Altantic Ridge | reverse complement strand
TATGGGTAAATGGCAGGGCTAGGGGGCGTTCTCAATTAGCCAGGTTGTGCTGTCAGCTTATAGTCATGATACTGTCACATTGCACCTTATAATGGTCAGGACAACCAACACTGGGAAAATGGTGTGACAGCAAAGCAAATCAACGTTCTGGTTGTTGACGACGAGAAGGCCATTCGTGAAATGATCATTATTGCCCTCACACGGGCAGGGATGAAGGCGCGTGGCGCCAGCGATGGCAAGACCGCGTTGCTGAGAATTTGTGAGAGAAAGCCTGATATCCTGCTGCTGGACTGGATGATGCCGGGAATGAGTGGCCCGGAGCTGACACGGCGCCTGTGTAAGGACCCGCTGACTGCCGATATCCCGGTGATCATGCTGACCGCAAAAGTCTCTGAAGATGACAAGGTGACCGGCCTGAACGCAGGCGCTGACGACTATATTATCAAGCCATTCTCACCACGAGAGCTGATTGCCCGCATCAATGCTGTGCTGCGCAGGTCTGCGCCAGGCGATCACGAAGGAAAGATCAAGGTTGGTCCCATTACCGTGGATACGGTGTCCCGGCAGGTGTTTTTCGGCAAAACACCCGTCCACGTTGGACCGACAGAATACCGCTTACTTGAATTTTTTATGACCCACACCAAGCAGGCGTTCAGTCGCTCGCAATTATTGGATCATGTATGGGGCACCAATACGTTTCTGGAAGAACGCACCGTGGATGTACATATCAGGCGCCTGCGGAAAATTCTTGCAGTGGCTGATCTTGATCACTACATCCAGACTGTACGCAGCCACGGCTATCGCTTTGTGGCGGAAGACAGCTAAAAGTCGTGCGCAGGCACAACTGGACATACCACGCAACCCGTTTGCTGATCGGCATGATGCTTGCCCTGCTGGTTGGCTGGTGGCTCGGGCAGATCATGCTGGCATCCGCCATCTTCCTGCTGGGCTACCTGGCCTGGCAGGTCTACAACACCATACGCCTGTATCGCTGGTTGCAATCCTGGGATGCAGACCCACCCGAAAGTCTCGGCATGTGGTCAGAAATCTTTGACCGCATCGCGGCTTTGCAAAAGCAAAATATCAAAAAGAGCCGCCAGTACCAGTCAGTGATTGACGATTTTGAAGGTATGGCTGATGCTTTTCCAGACGCTACGCTCGTGATTGACAGCAATGACATTATCCGCTGGTTTAACGACTCCGCTGTCAAGCTGCTCGGTCTGAAGGTTCCCGCCGACCAGGGCCAGGTTGTCACCAATCTTTTGCGCGAACCGGCATTTGCCGACTGGCTGGCGGTGCAGGGCAGGATACAAAGCAGGCTGGAGGTGCCCTGCCCCGCTGACGACAACATTACCCTGCAAATCAGCGCCGTGCGTTTTCGCAAGAACCAACGCCTGTTAATTCTGCGCGATGTTACCGATGTGCAAAACCTCGAACGCATGCGTCGAGACCTGGTCGCGAACGTTTCACATGAATTGCGCACGCCGTTAACCGTCCTGTTGGGCTATCTTGAAATGCTTAAAGCCCAACCTGAAAAACCAGATCCAAAAGCCATCAATCGCATGTTCAAACAGGCCCACCAAATGCACGCGTTGCTGGAAGACCTGCTGGAGCTGTCAAGGTTGCAGGAATCCGATAGCCGGAGTGATGCAGCCGAAGTCGACATGCCGGCCCTGATCGCGCAACTCAGGGAACAGGCAGATGACTTTAGCCGGGAAGATCATAAACTCCTGTTTGATGTTCAGCCTGGCCTGAACATGCGGGGAACGGAGGCCGACCTCGGCAGCGCATTCCAGAATCTGATTGTCAACGCCATACGCTATACACCCGCGCAAGGGCGCATTGAGGTCAGTTGGAAAGAGACTGACGAAGGCCTGGTTTTTAGTGTCAGGGACAGTGGTGTTGGTATCCCCCACCGTGACATCCCACGCATTACCGAGCGCTTCTACCGCGTCGGCAGCGACCGTAACCGTCAAACCGGTGGCACAGGTCTCGGCCTGGCAATCGTCAAGCATGTGCTCAACAGTCACGATGCAAAACTGGAGATTTCCAGCGTGTTGGGCGAAGGCAGCGAATTCTGCTGTATCTTTCCTCTTAAGCGCAAGGTGCAGGTCAATACCCGGTGCTCAACGGGGCAACCATAACACGACTTAAAAACAGCCTTCTTCTTGTCATATAACTGTCAACAGAAAATGCGTACCACCGTCCGGCGCTCTGGAGGTCAGCCATAGTACAACTTTTAAATACCCTTCTTCCTGTCACAGAACTGTCATTTAAGGCGACTACCATGTGCCTGTAATGACATTGTACCGATGTTTCAGCAGGAGAAATACAGCATGAAAATCAGCACCACATCCACTACCTATCTGGCCATTTGTTTGCTGGCAATATTCGGCTCATCCGCAGCTTTTGCCCAGGCGAAGGTTGATGAAAATCTACCCACATACGAGAAAACCAGCGGCGTATCAGGCAACCTGTCCAGTGTCGGCTCAGACACGCTCGCCAACCTGATGACGCTGTGGGCGGAATCTTTCAAGAAAACTTATCCGAACGTTAACGTGCAAATCCAGGCTGCAGGTTCTTCAACAGCACCGCCGGCACTGACGGAAAACACATCCAATCTCGGCCCGATGAGCCGTTTGATGAAAGACAAGGAGATCGAGGCCTTCGAAAAGAAATTCGGTTACAAGCCGACGCCAATCGCGGTGGCAATCGATGCGCTGGCCGTATTTGTGCATAAGGACAACCCCATTAAAGGGCTGACCATCCCACAGGTCGACGCCATATTTTCTTCCACCAGAACCTGTGGTGGGCCGGCTGATATCGATACCTGGGGTGATCTTGGCCTGACCGGCTCATGGGCAAGCCGTGAAATTCAGTTGTATGGACGCAACTCGGTATCTGGCACCTACGGTTATTTCAAAAAAATAGCCATGTGCAAGGGTGACTATAAAAACACCGTTAACGAACAGCCGGGCTCTGCTTCGGTGGTCCAGTCAGTCAGTGCCTCGCTGAACGGTATCGGTTATTCCGGCATCGGCTACACGACATCTTCCGTGCGTGCCATCGGCTTGTCCAAGGTTGCTGGCAAGCCTTTCGTGGCACCCAGCCCTGCAAACGCCATCAGCGGTAAGTACCCGCTGGCCCGCTTCCTGTACGTCTATGTCAATAAAGAACCCGGCAAGCCCCTGCCGCCACTCACACATGAATTTCTCCAGCAGGTTCTGTCACGCCAGGGCCAGGAAGTGGTTGTAAAAGACGGCTACATTCCACTGCCGGCCAGGGTTGCCGCCCGGGAACTGGCAAAAATCCAGTAATAATACTAACCCCGTGACCAATACTTACCTGTACAACTACGAGGATGTTGAGCTGTTTGCAGACCTGGGTTTCAGCCTGTTCGATCGCCCGGCGCAAATATTTGCCAACTATGCAGAAAACCAGGCCGTCAATGACGATAACACCGCATACGCCGTTGGCATCAACTATGGCAAGGCGAAGAACCAGGGCCAGTGGGCGTTCACTTATGCCTACCAGCGGATTGAAGCCGATTCCATCTTCGGCCTGTTAGCAGACTCTGATTTTGGTGGTGGCGGCACAGACTCAAAAGGCCACATCCTCAAGGGCAGCTATGCCATCGTCAAAAACGTCAACGCCAAGTTCGCCTATTTCATTAATGACAGAGGGCTCAAATCCGGCAATCTGACAGACTACAGGCGACTGCAACTGGACTTGAGCTTTAAATACTGAACCCGGGATAAGATTATAATCAAGGCATGCAAGCCAACACCCAACTGGAAACCTATGCTGCGGTCGATTTGGGTAGCAACAGCTTCCATTTACTGGTGGCCCGGCGCGAACACGGGGAGTTACGCGTGTTGGACCGCATCAAGGAAATGGTCAGGTTGGGTGGTGGCCTGGATGCATTCGGTAATCTTGATCCCCGGGTCCAGCAAACCGCGCTTGATTGCCTTGCCCGCTTTGGTCAACGTCTGCGGGGCATCCCTGCAAAGAATGTCCGTGCCGTCGGCACCCAGACTTTCCGGCGATTGAGAAAGGCCGATGAATTCCTGCTGGCATCCGAGCAGGCACTTGATTGCCCCATTGATATTATTGCCAGCCACGAAGAAGCCCGCCTGATTTACCAGGGTGTCACTCAGTGGGTTGCCGGTCACCTGCAAAAACAACTGGTCATAGATGTTGGTGGTGGCAGCACCGAACTGATTATCGGAGAGGGGTTTGACCCGGTAGAGATAGAAAGCATGCAGTTCGGCTGTGTTTCATTGACCCACCGTTTTTTTGCCAATGGCAAGATCACGAGCAAGCGCCTGAAAAAAGCCCAGCGAACAGTGGCCGGGGAGTTGCAGGAAATACAATCCACCTTTCGCCGCACGGGTTGGCAGCGTGCGATCGGCTCTTCTGGAACAATCCGGTCAGCAGCTTCTATCTGTGCGGCGAATGGTTGGTCCAAAAAAGGAATAACACCCAAAGCACTTGAAAAACTCAAACACAAAGCCCTGTCGTTCGATACGCTTGCAGACATCCGCATTGACGGCCTCAGCGAACGCCGCCGACCAGTGTTCATTGGCGGCCTTGCCATACTGCTGGCCTGCTTCAAGGCCCTCGATATTGATGAGTTGGTCATATCGCCCTATGCCTTGCGAGAGGGCCTGTTACATGACCTGCTTGGACGGCTTGAACGGCGCGACCCAAGGGACAAGGCGGTCAAAGCCTTAATGTCCCGCTTTGCGGTGGACCCGGCACAGGTACAGCGCGTGCGTGCAACCGCACTGCAAATATTTGACCAATTGTCACCCACTCAGCCCGTTTCCCACCCACACAGGGTGCTTTTGGCCTGGGCCGCTGAATTACACGAAATCGGACTGGCTTTATCCCACAGCAGTTACCAGAAACACTCCGCCTACCTGGTGGAGGCGTCGGACATGGCCGGGTTTTCCCATCCGGAACAGCATTTTCTGGCCGCACTGGTCGGCTTTCAGCGGCGTGATATACCGCAGGACTACGCGGCAAAGCTGCCGAAACGCTTGCACAAAGCGTTACGCATTACATTGCTGTGCATGCGCCTTGCGTGGGTTTTTTGCCGCAGCAGGGAAGCCGAAACGATCCCGGCTTTTCGTATCCGACTGGTTGATGATGTTGTCAACCTGGCATTGCCGGCACACTGGGCGGAAGCGCACCCACTGACCATTGCTGACCTTGAAAGTGAGCACCAGGCGCTGCAAATGATCGGGCTGGAACTGCAGGTCATTTTTCCTGATACAAAAACCGATGCCTGACTGGCAGCCCTCAGCCTCACTTGAAAACCTGCAGGCGCGTGCACGTTTATTGCAGGATATACGCAGTTACTTCGCTGACCGCGGTGTGCCCGAGGTGGAAACCCCCCTCATTTCACAAGCCGGTAACACCGACCCTGAAATCCAGTCCGTCAGGACGGCCGACGGTGACTATTTGCGCACCTCACCAGAGTTTGCACTCAAGCGCCTGCTGGCGGCAGGCAGCGGGGACATATTTGAGCTTGGCCGGGTATTCCGGGCCGGAGAAGCCGGGCGCCACCACAACCCCGAATTCACCCTGCTCGAATGGTACCGCACAGATTTTGACTATCACCACCTGATGGATGAAGTTACCGCTCTGGTTTTGCACTGCGGGCGGGGCAAATTTGATCGCTGGACTCAGCAAAGGCTCAGCTACACAGAGCTATTCCAGCAACATCTGGGCCTCGATCCGTTCACTGCAGTTATTGATGATTTAAAGACCACGGCCAGCCAACATGGCATCGCTGACATCGAGCTTGACCGCCGGCAGTGGCTGGATTTATTAATCAGCCACTGCATTCAACCTGCTTTGCCACAGCAATGCCTGACTTTTGTCTACGACTTCCCTGTCGAGCAGGCTGCACTGGCAAACATCCGTCCAGAAACCCCACCCGTCGCGGAAAGATTTGAGCTCTATCTCGGGCGTTTTGAACTTGCCAACGGCTACCAGGAGTTAACCGACTCAGCCGAACAGCAGCGGCGCTTTGATGCTGAAAATACGCAGCGTGAACAACGGGGTGATGCGCGCTGCCAAACGGATCGTCACCTGGTCACGGCTCTCGCCAGCGGCCTGCCGGAATGTGCCGGTGTAGCCCTGGGGGTTGATCGTCTGTTGATGGCAATCTGCGATGCGGAATCAATCAGTGACGTGATCGCCTTTCCATCCTCACGCGCCTGATCAACCCGATAAAAAGGCTGGAAAATCTGCACCAGATGTTATGCTGCTATGCCAACGCCTGAGTCTTTAACGCTGACCGTGATTTCACGGTTAGACGAGCAGGTCGCAGTGACGTGAACCTTGCTGTTTCTGCCAACCGGTGCCGTGCCGTGGATCAGGGCATCAGGTCCCCTTGCCGCCAATGCGATACTGGTAACCAATACCGCGAATGGTCTCGATTCGCTCGCTTCCATCACCGGCCGGGCCCAGCTTGCGGCGTAAATTGCTGACATGCATATCGATGCTGCGGTCATAGGCAACCGGCTCCCGGCCGCCGTGATTCCACCAATGCCTGCTCACCATCGTGTGCGAGGCGCACCTCAAACCCTTCCTGACCGAAATACTCGCGCAGCAGATCACACAACTCGGTATCGTCATCTGCTATCAGTAGGGTTTGTGTCATGTGCTTACCAATACCTTCCAGGCCCCGATTTTACCCAACCCTGTTGCTTTTGCTGCGATTTTACCTTTCTTTACATAACCATAACCCAAGCAGACGGTGAAATGGTGTCTTATGGATTGCAATAAATGCAATTTGCCTGAAAACCGGAGTAACGTATGAAACCATTGATGAAAACCATTCTTGCCGCAACGCTCCTGATGTCTGCCGGCACCACCTTTGCCCAGGATAATGACTTCGACCGCTTTTTTAATCCGGTTCTTTTGTCACTGTTTTCTGCGCCAGACACCACTGGCATCACGAATATAATTACCCTTGAGTGTTTTCTCGATGGCTGTCTTGCCGCCGACTTTTTCCACTTCTGCCAGCGCCGTACCCTGCTGAGTCGCAATTCTCTGGTAACCGGCCCGACGTTTGGCATTCGCCTCCTTGACCAGTTGCCTGACAGCCGCCGGTACATCGTCTCTCACCAGGCCGATGTAACCATTTGCCTGCTCACCGATCAGACCTTCGGCCTTGGGCTGCGTCAAAGGACTGGCAACGGCAATCGAAACCGCCAGCAGACTGATAAGCAGTGCAGAAAATGTGCGGGTAATCCAGTTATTTGCTTTCATCTTCATCATCCCGTTTACGACCTTTAACCCGTTCGGCTGCCTCCTGTTTAGCAGCGACATCAGAACGTATCATCTTCCAGCAATTCCTCCACCTGCCTTTCCACCTTGATAAGAATTTCGGTTTTGATATTGATATTCATATTGATTTCAATCGGCTTGTCCGGTGCCTCTACCTTGACAGTTGGTGTGCATGCTGTTGCCAGAAGCAGCACAGCCACTACAATTCCTGCTCGTCTCATTGCTTCACCACCGGCCTGTTGCCCTGAATTGTTGTCCTGATCACATACACTAACAGCTTGTGCTGAATTTTACCTGAACACGTGAAACCCGGCTGACGCCGCCCGCTACTGCCTCTTGATTTGTTCCAGAATCGATTTCTCAAAGTTGCCAGTCATGAATAAAGCATCAAAAAGTGCAGGCAGCGAACCGTTGATGTTCAGGTTGAACACAATGGCTTTGCCCCCATACAGGTCGGGGTTTTTGCCCTCAAGGTGGACAACGACCTGGTAGGCGCCGTCCGATTGGTAATTAATCGTCCCGGAAAAGTCCTTGTAGAGAAAATTCTCAAGCGCCTGCAAACCAACATTACTGCTTGCCAGGTCGCCCTTTGCATAGGCCAGACGACCGGGGCCATCTGACCGGAAGGTACCATTTTTGATATATATACCCGCCTGATCGCTGCCCACCGGCATTGAAATATCAAGATCACCTGAGCCTTCCAGACCGTCGACATCAGCCACAGCCAGTATGCGGTCAAGCTTGATTTTCACCAGTTTCACCACGGAATTTTCAATACCATTTTTTGAAAATTTCAGGCTGTTGATATTTAACTGACCACCAAAAACTTCCGCATACAGGTTTTTCAGCCCAAACGTATCAATATTTTCAAAAGTCACATCCGCAAGCAGGTTGCTCACATCAATGCCACCAGCCAATGTGGTGCTATCAATCGATACCAGGCCATTGGCCGAGATGGTGTTGCCAAACGTCGTATCAAGCGTAAAACTGGCGCCGCGGGCACTGCTTTCCAGCATGGTGGCACCCATTTCAAAGCCGCTGATGGTTATTTTGGCTGTGACTTCATCCGCCACCAACACTTCGCCTTCCAGTTCAAGCGTACCGTCAGTCAAGCTGACAGTGGCCGGCAACTTTAAATGGGCCACACGCAGCAAACTTCCCAACCGCTCTGGCTTGATCGTGGTTGCCGGCAACATGAGATTCCACTGTTCAGATTGCAAGTTGCCGGCGAATTCAATGGGCAGGTCCGGGCCCGCATCGATCTTCAACGTGCCCGAGCCCTCCACATCCGCATTGTCGAGCAGGGTATAGGCAGCATCGAAGTCGAAACCCGACCATCTTTCGCCTTCAGTCTCGACAGCCAAGCCCTGTGTCCGTGTGCTCAGTCTGCCAACCTGTTTGAGCAGGTCCAGTTCATCCCAGGAGACATCGACACGAGCTGCTGAAGTGGCCAGTTGCGCAATGCGGCCGTGCATAAAGGTGCCACTACCCGTACTGGTAAAACTGCCACCGTGTGCGCTTAATTCGGCGGTAACAGACAACTGATTCGCCTGCAGATCCAGATCGCCCGATGAATAGGTGAAAGGTGCATTCTCTGCCCAGTCGAGTGTGATCAGACCTTCCGCAGTCGTCAAGCCCGGATCAGAAAAACCCCCGAACCTGACCTTGAGATCAACTGCCTGCAGCCTGACACTGCTTTGAGCGGAAGTCATGTCCAGTTGGATGTTGCCGTTAAACGTCAGAGGCAACTTTGTACCGATCTGAATAAGCAACAGACTGCGGGCACCAAGTTCTGCAACCGCCGTTGCAAACGGCTGGGAGGTGCGTTTCAAACCAGGGACAAGGTTTGAAAGCAGTTCGTTTATTCTGCCAGTTTTATCCTGATACCGGATTTCAGCCGGCCTGGTTAACAGGGCGGTGACTTTTCCACCCGCACGACCCAGCCGGAATGCGGCATCCAGGGTCAGTGTTCCGCCTTCAAGCGCCCCTTGCAGGCGCAGTGTTTTGATATTGATTCCCGCAAAGCCAGGATATCCGAATTCCAGTTCTTCCAGTTGCCAGCCTGATGGCAACTGGCTGGTCAAAACAGAGGGTAACCACAGCGGAGCGGATGCATAAATACCGGCAATTACAATGACCAGTAACAGCAGTAACTTCAGCAGGAGTTTAAGCAGCGGCAACATCAATTATTTCCAATCACGGATATGCTGACAATATGTGTTGTCGTTTACTTTTTGCAGAAATTTTTCGTCTGCCGTGACAAATAAAGCGTGGTTAGTCACAGCAAGTACAAGATAGCTTGCATCGTAGAAAGTTATTGAATGACGAGCAACAAGCTTTGTAGTTAATTCGATATGCTTTACCGAAGGCTGAACTACCGACAAACGCAGACTAGCCAGATGATCGAGCAGGGCTTGAGCGACTTCTGGGTGTTTGATGGTAAGCACATTACCAACCTCGTACACCCACAAAGGAGGGACAAGCAGGTCAATCTCGTCATCATAAAAAGCCAGGCTGATCGCCTTAGCCTGCTTCGAATACGGCTCACTTTCTTGCGGCAGAACCCACTTCAAAATAATGGAAGCATCCGGAACGACTTTTACCTTAGTGCTGTTCCCGGTCACGCCGGATCCACTCTTCCGCTGAACCAGGCAATTGCTTCATCGTTTTTGTAATCTTCTCAATCTCTTTGAACGCAGTTCCTCGCTGCTGTCGCAGTGACCAGTCGCGGAGTAGCGCGTTCACTACCGTACTGCGTTTACCTTTGGGTATGGATTGGAAAGTCTCCCAATTGTCGTCCTGCAGCAGAATATTGACTCGATGGCTCATATCTAACTCTCACTTTATATTACACACTCATTATACACACTATAACCGCCACACCAAGACCAACACACATCCAAAGGCTTTCGCGGAACCGATTCCCTGGCGAACCTGTTCTAATTAACTGTTCGCACGACCAGTTCAAATACTGTAAATTGGCAGTCATGGCATTTCTGCGCTCACAATTTGTGCTCTTGCTACGCCTGCACCTGCTTCTGTTATTACTCGCAGCGCAAAGCATTGCACTTGCCCATGATCGGGATCACTTAGGCGCAAAAGATGTCAATGAGTGTGTTGTTTGTTCCGTGGCACATGGGCTAGGTAACGCACTCGCTGCATCATATGAATTCCCCGCTATCGAACTGCACACTCGAGTATATTCTGCTGCAGTTCAGACTGTTTCCAGCAGGGCCCAAAATAGCCGCCAGACGGCGCGGGCACCCCCTGTCTCTCTCTGAAGTTTTTGTCGTTCCGGGCACCTTTTGGACCCGCATTTTACTAGCAGAGAGATATAACCATGACGATATTCAGGAAGACCAGCCTTGCGCTGCTGGTTCTTTGTTCAGGGCTGGTTTCAGGTCCCGGCAGGGCACAACAGACAGATACAGAGTTGGCAGACGACCGCATCCACGGCAAGGATCACACACACGAAGCACTTGAAGAGGTGAAGGTTACTGCCACACCGCTGGCAAGGAATGCGATCGAAATGTCGCAGTCGGTATCGGTATTGAGTGGTACCGCATTAGAACGGGAAGTAGCAAACAATATCGGTGACACCCTGAGCCGAATCCCAGGCGTGTCCAACGCGAGTTTTGGCCAGAATATAGGCCGCCCGGTTATTCGTGGTCTGCAAGGTGCACGTATTGGTGTTTTTAACGACAACATGCCGGCTGGTGATGTGTCTGCAGTCAGCCAGGACCATGCGGTTGCCGTTGAGCCGTTCCTCGCGGATCAGATTGAGGTGTTGCGGGGGCCGGCCACTCTGCTGTACGGTTCCGGCTCCATTGGCGGTGTGGTCAACATCGTGACCCATACCATCCCTATGGAAATCCCTGCAGGGGGTTACAGCGGGCGCGCAATGATGCAGGGCGATACCGCCGCCAATCAAAAGTTCGTTGCCGGCCGTTTTGACTTCGGTTTTTCTCAGTTGGCAGTCCATGCTAATGCGTTCTACCGCCGTACGGATGATTATAAAATTCCAGGCAGCGCTGAACTGATCCCGGATGATGACCACGATGAACGCGGGGAACCAGGCGGTAGCCTGGAAAACAGCTTTCTGAACAACGACGGCGGCGCCATTGGAGCCAGCTGGATCGGCGAACGCTGGCGTTTTGGCCTTTCATACACTACTTATGACTCCAATTACGGCATCCCGGGCGGGCAAAGTACTCATAGCGAAGAAGATGAAGATGAGCACGTAACGATCAGTCTTGAATCAAACCGCCTGGATGGCGAGCTGGTTGGCACTGACTTTGTCGCCGGTTTCGAGCAATTCAAACTGAGATTTGCAGACACAGGCTACGAGCACACCGAATTTGAAGGCCAAGAAATCGGCACGGTGTTTGAAAGTGCCGCCACCGATATGCGGCTGGAATTACGCCATAACCCCTGGGGCAATTGGAAGGGCGCGTTTGGCCTTCAATATACCGGCCGGGATTTCAGTGCCATCGGAGAAGAAGCCTTTGCACCACCTTCCAGCACCACCACCAGAGCAATCTTCTGGATAGAAAGTATCAAATTGGGCGTCTGGCAACTGGACCTTGGTATACGCTATGAAGATATTGGTGTCAGGCCCCATAAAGTGGTGGCGATACCGTTCGGGCCTCAAGTTGTGCCGGGACAAAGCAATTTCAATCCATTCAGTGTGTCAGTTGGCACTGTCTGGCACATGACCGGCAGCAGCCATTTATCTTTTAACCTTTCCCGTGTCGAGCGTGCCCCGACCGATCAAGAGTTGCTGGCCTTCGGGCCGCATATTGCAACCAGCACTTTTGAGGTTGGCAGTCCCTCCCTGGGTACGGAATCTAACGTACATATCGAAGGCAGTTACCGCGTCCACGAGGGCCGCTTTACTGGCGCTTTGACCTTGTATAGGGATAACTTCAAAGATTTTATTTTCCAGCGAGACACGGGTGAAACAGAAGATGGTTTTCCGGTCCGCATCTGGTCACAGCAGGATGCTGACTTTATCGGTGGCGAATTCGAGCTGCGTTACGATATGGGCCGACATCCCAGTGGCCATTGGCAGGTTTTTGGCTTTGTCGATATGGTCAGGGGCAAGTTTTCCGATGATAGCAATGTTCCGAGAATACCCCCTAACCGGATCGGCCTTGGACTGGACTGGGACCGGCGAGTATGGACTGGCAATGTCACCTGGATCCACGCCTCAAGCCACAAAGACCTGGCCGGCTTTGAGATACCCACGCCAGGTTATGACCTTCTGAATGCGGAATTGTCCTACCTGTTGCCGTACGGTACGCGCGCTGAATGGGAATTCTACCTGAAAGGTCACAACTTGCTGGATGAGGATGTTCGCAACAGTGCTTCTTTTTTGAAAGATCAGGCTCCACAAATCGGGCGAAACCTGATCTTCGGAATTCGGACCCGGCTCTGAGTTTAAGGTTTGACCGCAGATCGGGGCGCAATTACTACATATTCAGTCCAGTACTGACTGTGCTTCAATCTCAGCCAACACATCATCCAGGCTGGTATGGCGAACATCCATGCCCAGCACCATGTAAATCACGTACTCGGCAATGTTCTGGCAACGATCGCCCATCCGTTCGATTGAGCGTGCTGCCCAGAGGATATTGACCACCGTCGGCACGGCATCCGGGTCAGAGCTCATGTGCTCAATCAGTTGTTTGATAATGCCCTTATATTTGCGATCAACCTTTTTATCGGCTTTAACCACCTCCACGGCAGCATCCACGTCGGTGCGGGCAAATGCATCCAGCACGTTACGCAACATGTCGCGTACCAGTTCGCCCATGTGCATGAACTCCTCGCGCACATGCTCAGAAAGTACGCCGTCCAGTTCTTCCTGGGACATTTTTGCCACGCGCTTGGCTTCATCACCAATCCGCTCCAGGTCATTGATGGTCTTGATCACTGTCATGACCAGGCGCAAATCCGTGGCCGCAGGCTGACGGCGGGCAACGATGCGGGTACATTCTTCGTCTATTTCGAGTTCCAGTGAATTCACCCGCGCATCACTGGCAATCACCTCCTGTGCGAGGCTGGCTTTACCACTCACCAGTGCCTTCACAGCACTGGCCAGCTGCTGTTCGACCATACCTCCCATAAACAACACTTTGCTGCGAACATCTTCAAGCTCTTCATTGAACTGGCGTGAGATGTGTTGGCCTATATGTAACTTGTCCATTCGTTGTATCCTGTTTTCATCAACCGTAACGACCGGTGATGTAGTCCTCCGTCTTCTGCAGGCGGGGCTTGGTAAATACCTGGTCTGTCGCACCGAATTCAATCAATTCGCCCATATACATAAATGCAGTATAGTCAGAAACCCGCGCCGCCTGCTGCATGTTGTGGGTAACCATGATAATGGTATATTTTGTTTTTAGCTCATTGATCAATTCTTCGACCTTCAGCGTTGAAATTGGATCCAGTGCGGAGCAGGGTTCATCCAGCAGGATGAACTTGGGCTGCACGGCAATCGCACGGGCTATAACGAGGCGCTGTTGCTGACCCCCGGACAGTCCGAAAGCAGAAGCATTCAGCCGGTCTTTGACCTCATCCCACAGAGCCGCACCTTTCAGAGCCCATTCCACTGTGTCGTCAAGCTGGCGGCGTTTGTTCATACCCTGGATGCGTAAGCCGTAGGCGACGTTTTCATACACGGACTTGGGAAAGGGATTGGGTTTCTGAAAAACAATACCGACTTCCCTGCGTAATTCTGGCACATCCACATCCTCGGCATAAATATCCCGGCCATTGAGCAATATCTCGCCATCAACCCGGCAAATGTCAATCAGGTCGTTGAGGCGGTTAAAACATCGCAACAACGTGGATTTACCACAGCCACTGGGACCGATGAACGCGGTGACCTGGTGTTTCGGAATCACCAGACTGATGTCGTGCAGGGCCTGGACCTCACCGTAATGCAGATTCAGCTTGTTGACAGAAACGGCCAGCGGGTGGCCGTCCATTGCCATCTCGGTTCCTGCATGATTTGTTTGAATTGTCATGATTCCAGTCCACGATATCTTTCGCTCAGATGATTGCGCACCTGGATGGCTACCAGGTTGAGCAACACGATGACGATGACCAGCAACAGTGCGGTCGCGTACACCAGCGGTCTCGCCGCCTCTACATTCGGGCTCTGAAAGCCAACATCATAAATATGAAAACCCAGGTGCATGAATTTTCGCTCCAGGTGCAGGAACGGCGCGTTGCCGTCCAATGGTAAAGCGGGGGCAAGTTTGACCACACCGACCAGCATCAGTGGCGCCACCTCACCGGCAGCCCTCGCCACCGCCAGGATCAGGCCTGTCATTATACCGGGAGAGGCCATCGGCAGGACGGTTCGCCACAGCGTTTCCCACTGGGTGGCACCCAGTGCAAGACTGCCTTCACGGATACTGCGCGGGATGCGTGACAAACCCTCTTCGGTTGAAACAATAACCACCGGCAGGGTCAGCAACGCCATCGTCAACGAGGCCCAGAACAGGCCACCGGTACCAAAGGTGGGCGCCGGCAATGCCTCCGGGAAAAATAGCCGGTCAATACTGCCGCCCAGTGTATAGACAAAAAAGCCCAGCCCGAATACGCCATAAACAATGGAAGGCACGCCGGCCAAATTATTGACTGCAATGCGGATAAAACGGGTAAACAGGCCCTGATGTGCATACTCCTTCAGGTAAACCGCAGCGACCACGCCCAACGGTGTGACAAAAACACTCATCAGCAACACCATCAGCACCGTACCGAATATGGCGGGGAATACGCCACCTTCCGTGTTCGCCTCACGTGGGTCATCTGCTACAAAATTCCAGGCACTCTGGAAAAAATACCCGATTTTACCGGCCAGGCCCATCTGGTTGGGGCGATACGCACCCACAATCGAAGCCATCGGCAGCTCAAGTTCCTGACCGTCTATCGTGTTAACGACGATGGCATCACGCCGCAGCTTGCTGTTTAACTCGCCAAGCTGATCTTCCAGCCGAACATATTCCTGTTGCAGGGCTGCCCGTGCACCGGCGATTTCCGCCAGGGCTGCAGGACTGTCCCTGCCCTTCAACTCAAGGCCCCGTTGTTTTAAGCGAAGACGTTCAAGACGGTAGTTAACACTGCCGATACTGCCTTTCTCAAGGTCATTTATTTTATCCCTGAGCGTATTGGCCCGGGTCAAGCCGCGCTGAAATTCCCCCCAGGTATCCGCGTTGCTGAGCAGTTGCCCTGCTTTCCTGACACCCACCAATACACCAATAAAGACACCCCATTCCTCACGCTCAAAAACAACCATGCTGCGCGGTTTGCTGATGGATTTGATCGATGGCTTCAGCAGCCAGCGAAAATCCCTGCCGTAAATATCACGGTTGCCGGTTTTTAACAGGTAGCGCCGCACATGCTCACTGCCCTGTGCCACTTCCACCCCGGATTCACGCAGGCGCACAGCCGTGATTTTCTCTGTCTCGCGAACCTGACCGGCAAGCACAACCTGCGTACCGTCTTGTTGCTGATAGACAAATTTCTGCACCGGCAACGGCCAGAAGTGACTCAAACCCCTGACGCCTATCAACAGCAGCAACCCGACCACCAGCAGAATGCTGGCGCTCACGGCCGCAGCATTCAACCACACCCACGGCGTGCCGCTGGCCACCCACTTTCTGACCACCGTCATGCTGCACCCCTCATCAAAACTCTCATAGCGAACTATACTTTTCGCGCAGATGCTGGCGTATCAGCTCCGCACCCGTGTTGACGATAAAAGTGAACAGAAACAGCACCAGCGCCGCCAGAAACAGGATGCGGTAATGCGAGCTGTGCATGGCAGCCTCCGGCATTTCCACCGCAATATTCGCCGCCAGTGTGCGCATACCCTCGAACAGGTTCCAATCCATAATCGGCGTGTTACCGGTGGCCATCAATACGATCATGGTCTCACCCACTGCCCGGCCAAGCCCAATCATGACCGCAGAGAACATACCGGGGCTGGCAGTCGGCAAAATCACCCTGACCAATGTCTGCCACGGGGTTGCTCCCAATGCCAGGGAGCCATCTGAAAGGGACTTTGGCACACCGTAAATGGCATCTTCAGCGATGGAGAATATGGTCGGAATGACGGCAAAGCCCATCGCGATACCGACCACCATGGCATTGCGCTGGTCATAGGAGATGCCGGCCTCACGACTCAGCCAGGTGCGCAGGTCACCCTGGAAAAAAAGGTCTTGCAACGGCCCGACAATCTGCATTGAGATGTAGCCCAGAATGACCAGTACAGGCAATAACAACACCGGTTCCCAGCCTGACGGGACAAAATCCTTCACACGCCATTGCGCATTGGTCCAGAACCAAGCAAAAATCAAAAGACCGGCAGGCAAAACCACCAGTAAGGCCAGCACCCCGGCCAGGTTCTCTTCCAGAAAAGGCGCAAACCACAAGCCGGCCAGGAAACCCAGAATAACGGTTGGCAGGGCTGCCATGATTTCAATCGTCGGCTTGACCATCCGGCGCAGCGCCGGCGACATAAAGTAGGCGGTAAATGCCGCGCCCATCAAGGCCAGCGGCAAGGCAAACAACATGGCATAAAGCGCTGCCTTGAGCGTGCCAAAAGCGAGCGGGGTCAGGCTGAATTTGGGTTCGAATTCATTGCTGGCCGCCGATGATTGCCAGACATACTCAGGCTCGGTGTAATTCTCATACCAGACCTTCGACCACAATGAGGCGAAGGATACTTCCGGGTGCTCATTGTCAATGCTCTCAAGATCCACGCTGCCATCTGAATTCAACAGCAACAGGCCGGATGAGCGTGGCGCCAGCGCCAGCGCCGCCGGCACGCCATCCGACAACTTCTGCTGCAATACCATGCGCCCGGCCGTACTGTGATAAATGGCCAGGTCACCACTGGCATCGATGGCAACAAATCCCTTACGACGCTGCTCCGAAACAATCTGAATGATGGCGGATTGCAGGGCCTTGAACTTGCGGATAATCTCCAGGCTGTACTGGTTGTTGTCATCCCTGACCGGGAACAACTGTGTGATACGCCCGTTGGCATCGCCGGCAAGTACGGATATCCCACCCAACAGCATCGTCATACTGCTGATGGCCGCATCAGAAACCTGCACTGCCTGAACTTCACGCATACCGTCAATCTTGATGAAATGCACCGCACCCGTATCATCGCCGAGGTATAACCATCGGTGGTTTTCACTGAGCGTGATGGCAGTGATTCTGAAATCCACACGCAATGTTTTCAGCGTGCTCTGCAAATTTATTTCACCACTGAGAAAATTTTCCTGCTTTTCATTCCAGTTGATACTGACCCGACCATCGCTGGTGGCTGCGGCAAGCACCAGTTCGGATTCACTGTCAGACAGGGCCAGTCCAGTAATCCCACCGCCTGGCATCATTTCACGCAAATCATCTCCGTAGGGAAAATCAAGTGATGGAATAATCCGGCGTTGAGCAACGCCCAGGGAAAAGTCGGTTTTGTAACTGTGCCGGAATAATTTGACCTTGCCGTTGTCAAATGCCACGGCAACCAGGCCATCATTGCCCTGGTCAGCGGCTATGACGGCCACTTTCTGGCTGTCCGCAGAAAGCTTTACCGTTTCCAGAATACGCAGGTCGTCGAGCCTGAAGAACTCTGCGACTGCCTGAAAATCCACTCTTAAGGCAACCTGCTGCTGTTCCTCCAGGGCAAGAAAGGCAGTGCGCTCGCCTTGCCATTGCAACTGCTCTCCGAGACGCTCCTGCGTCATTTTTGCTGGCAAAAACAAGGGAATAACCACGTACAATAGATAGAACAGAATCAACAACACAGCCGCGATCACGACCAGGCCACCCAGCGCAATGACGCGCCTGGCTATTTTGTCTTTGCGCATCCGCCAGCGGTGAAATCTTTCCGACCGCGAGGCAATAGCCACCGGCCCGGCTTTTGAGGCTGAGTTCATGAACGCATATTAAGTGCCAAATGTGACAATATTGTTACAATCAAAACCTGTTATTGATGTAAAATTACGGCCGCAACAGGCCAATCATCCAGCCAGGCCAGCCTGGTAGCTGTGGGAGAAAATAATGTCAGGCAATTACCTCAGCGGCATCTTCGGGTCATCACCCGTCAGACCCTTGCAGGAACATATGCAAAAGGTTGTTTGTTGCGTCTCTGAACTGGTGCCTTTTACGCTTGCGGTATTGGCCGGCGATGAGCACAGCCGCAACCAGCACCACCAGAACATCATCGACATGGAGAAAGAGGCCGACGCACTGAAAAAGGAACTGCGCCTGCGCCTGCCAAGCAGCCTGTTCATGCCGGTGGACCGGCGCGATGTGCTTGAAGTGCTGACCATGCAGGATCTGGTTGCCGGTGGCGCGAGGGACGTTGCCGGCCTGATCACCGGGCGTAACATGATGTTCCCGGAGTCCATGTCAGCGAAGTACATGGCACTGGTGCAGCGCTGCATCGATGCCTGCAACCAGGCGCATACCACCATCTGCGAACTGGACGAACTGGTCGAAACCGGTTTTGGCAAGATCGAACGCGAACGCGTCGGTGGTTTATTGCACGAACTGGACGAGATCGAGCAGGATACGGACGAGCAGCAGGTTGTGCTGCGCCATGAACTGTTCAAGCTCGAAGATGAACTCCACCCGGTGCATGTCATGTTCCTGTACAAGGTTATTGAGAATACCGGCGGTATCGCCGACCGGGCACAACGTGTGGGCAGTCGCCTGCAATTGATGTTGGCCAGATAGAGGAATAAAAACAATGGAATTTTCGTTCTGGTATCTCGGGCTGGCGGCAGCTTTTGGCCTGTTTATGGCATGGGGCATCGGTGCCAACGATGTCGCCAATGCAATGGCAACCTCGGTGGGTTCAAAAGCACTGACCATCAAACAAGCCATCCTGGTGGCGGCTGTATTTGAATTTGCCGGCGCCTTCCTGGCCGGTGGGCAGGTAACTGCAACCATCCGTAAGGGCATCATTGATGCTTCGCAGGTGGCAGACAATCCCGAACTGCTGGTATACGGCATGCTGGCTGCCTTGCTCGCTGCGGCCGTCTGGTTGCTGATCGCCTCCAGCAGGGGCTGGCCGGTCTCGACGACCCACTCCATTGTCGGTGCCATCGTGGGTTTTGCCGCTGTCGGTATCGGCATTGATTCGGTGCATTGGTCCAAGATCGGCACCATCGCAGCATCCTGGGTGGTTTCGCCCCTGGTGGCCGGTTTTCTCGCATTCTTCATATTCATGAGTGTGCAAAAACTGATACTGGGCACGGACGACCCGTTGAAGAATGCCCGCAGATATGTTCCATTTTATATCTTTGCCGTCGGTTTTATTCTGGCACTGGTTACCCTGCTCAAAGGCCTGAAACATATCGGCCTTGATTTAACCTTTGGTGAATCCGTGCTGGTGGCTGCTGCCAGTGGTATTGTGACCATGGTTATCGGTATCGCCGCAATAAGTAAAATTAAAATCAAACCGGAAGAAGATGCAGACTTTCGTTTTACAAATGTTGAAAAAATATTTGGTATTTTGATGATTTTCACAGCTGCCGGCATGGCGTTTGCCCATGGTTCAAACGATGTGGCCAATGCAATCGGGCCGGTCGCGGCCATTGTCAGTATTGTCAAATCCGGGGCGGTGGCACAGGAATCAGCACTCTCCACCTGGATTCTGTTGCTCGGCGCTATTGGCATCGTACTGGGGCTGGCGACCTATGGCTGGCGTGTTATCCGCACGGTCGGACGCAATATCACCGAGCTCACACCATCACGCGGCTTTGCCGCCGAACTCGCTGCGGCGTCTACCGTCGTCATCGCCTCAGGAACCGGCATACCGGTTTCGACGACGCAAACACTGGTGGGTGCGGTGATGGGCGTGGGAATTGCCCGTGGCATCGGTGCACTTAATCTGCGTGTCGTACGCAATATCATGCTGTCCTGGGCCATTACCCTGCCGGCCGGTGGCATACTTGCGATCCTGTTCTTCTACCTTCTCAAAGCTCTTTTTTATAACGGGCCGGCAATTTGAGATATAACCAGGATTGGCCAGGTGAGCACCAGCAGTAAAAAGCGGCACAGCAGCTTCGAGCGCAAAATTGCCGCACTGCTAAATCAGCTTGGGATTCCCGCAGACTATAGTGCTCAATACAAGCTCGTGCTGCAGACCGAATGCACCCGTCTTGTCTCTATAGGAAAAGATGTTTTTGGTCGCGAACAAAAAATGTTACCAGACGCCGCCGCCGGCTGGTTTGAAATGAAACGTGCAGCAGCCAGTAGCGGCATTGAATTACAACCTGTGTCGGCTTTCCGCGCGGTCGATCAGCAGGCCGCAATCATCAGGACAAAACTGGAAGCTGGCCAGCGCATAGATGAAATACTGAAAGTTTCGGCGGCACCTGGCTACAGTGAGCACCATACAGGTCGGGCGCTGGATGTCACCAGCCCAGGATATGAACCTCTGGATGAAGTTTTCGACCACAGCTCAGCTTTCAAATGGCTGGAAAAGACTGCCGGGCAATTTGGTTTCAGGCTGTCTTACCCCCTCAACAACCCGAACGGTCTGGCTTACGAACCATGGCACTGGTGCTGGTGTAAATGAGCTGAAATCACATTGTTACCGGAAGGTGTACTGAACTGCCAATTTTAACTCTCGCCCAATCTGCGTAATTCGTGTGGTTTCCTTTCCCTGTGTCAGCTTGATATCCGGATCAAGCAGGTTCCTCAACCTGGCCTTTAACTTCCAGTTCCCAAACCTCTGAGAGTAGACAAAATCGAGTGAAGGCCGCGGTTGCTCGAGTATATCCGGGGCACCACTCACACCAACATCGACAATGCGTTTGCCAAAGATATTAAACAGCAACGCCGCATTGATCTCGCGCGCTTCATTATCGTAACCAAACTGTAGATTCCAGACACTGGGCGACTGCCCCTGTAGCGGGCGCTGGTTGGATGTCTGGATATTACTATTCTTGTCACTCAGGGTGATTTCTGAGTCAATCCATGCGTAGTTTGTATTAATGTAAAAACTCTCCCACACAGACCCCCATTCCCACCAGTCATCCAAAAACCCAAGCGATTTATAAAGTTCAAACTCGATACCAAAATTTTTGGCGGCCTCCGCGTTGTCAAATGAGGTCAGATCGGAATCCGCCGATGCCAAGACGACAGATTCAATCGGGTTCTCAAATTCTTTGTAAAATACACCCAGCGAAATAAACTCACCCGGGTTAAAGTAGTAATCCCAGCGCAAATCATAGTGGGTGATAAAAGCGGCCTCCAGTGCCGGGTTACCCTTCACCAGGCGATCAAGTATCGGATCCTTGTACAGGGATTCAGACAACTCCTTGAAATCCGGCCTGTTAATAGTCTTGGCATATCCGAATCTTAGCTGGTGATTACCGTGGAACCAGGTTCCGGTCATATAGGGGAAGATGTCTTTTGTGCTGAGGTCCGATTCAACTATATTTCTGTCCGGATCAAACAGATTAAAAGTACTGACGGACTGGGTAGACCTTTCATTTCTGAATCCACCGGCCAACCGCAGGCTCGTTCCGAAGTTTAAATCAACGCCCATGTACCACGCTTTAATATCCTGATCAGCGGCATAAGCATCTGTGGCAATGGTCACTTCCTCCAACTGCCAACCATTCGGGTCGATAGTTGCGTCAAAGATAATATCTTCGACTGACAGGTTGCGGCGCAAATCAATGTTGCCGGAGATGCTTCCACGCGACTTGAAGGCAAACCTGCGGATAGCTGAATCTCTGGACTTTTTAACCCCGCTGACACCCCATAATACGGCGACATCAGTATTGCCGAATATTTCCAGTGGCTGTAAAAAATCCACATTCCAGCTCACACTGTCATCCACCAGCGCACTCCAGCGCCGCTGGTTGCTGTCGTTACGAATGGAAAAGATAAAATCATCTTCTGCAGGGGTCAACGTGTCGGGATCGTACCGGTAACGGCGGGTATCAGGTGAATCGGACGCAGCTTTGGCCAGCGTGTATTGCCAATTAAGTTTTAGCCCGCCGATCGTGGGGAATATGTGTTCGCCCACCCATTGGTTGGCAATCATCTGTCGTTCTATCCATTCCATTTCGGTAAAGCGGAGATTGCCACCCTCGGCATCCTTGTTAAAGCCTTCTTCGATCTGTGCTTTATCCGTCGTATTGCGCAACAACATCCAGTTGTAGGAAAGCTTGTGATTTTCCCCAACCTCCAGTCCAATAGTCGTGAAGCCGCTCAGGTCGATATTTCGAATGGTGATGTCAAATGTGAAGTCATTCTCTGATTCCAGCTCGCCATTGCCTGAATTGATAAAATCCGTCCGCTGCTGCGTCATAGACAACCAGTTATCCTTGTAATTTGCTGCGGCCAGGAACCCAAGCCGCGTGCCATGACCGAATTCCCATACGTAACCACCAGTGGCGGAAAAACCAATATCAGGGTTGATTTTCTCTGGCCTTACATCGTAAGTAGCAGGTAGGGATTCCCCGATATTTTCCAGTTGCTCCGGCCAGAATCCCGCACCGGTAAAACGGTTAAACGGCTTGAGCTGAACGTCATCAGTGATAGCAGCGGACAATTCACTTGACTGGTCTCGCGTTCCGTCATCGTACCCAAACCAATCGCGGCCACCCCCCTGATAGCGAAGCCCGTCTTTAAACGTAGTGCCTTCGCGATAGGCAAGTGAGAACTCGATATCGAAGAAGGGCTCTTGCGGTATGGTGCGAGTCCTGATCTCTACCGAGCCACCACCGAATTCACCCGGCAACTCTGACGTGTAGCCCTTCTTGACAGCAATACTGTCGATAATCCCGGTCTGAAACAAGTCCAGTGGCACAACCCGCCGCGTTGCGTCCGGACTGGGTATGTTGGCACCATTGAGTAATGTACTGGAATAGCGCTCGCCAAGACCGCGTATATAGATAAACCGGCCGTCTACCAGCGTCAGGCCGGTCACACGGCGTAATGCTCCCGCTGCATTACTATCACCGGACTTGGAAATTTGCTCAGCGCCCAGGATATTGGCGACAGCTACCTCACTTCGCCGTTCCTCAAGCACTGAGGCCAGGCTGCCAGCAATATACGGTTCAATGACGACAAATTCAGGCAGTTCCGTGCCACTGGGTGTCAACTCAATATTCAACAGGAACTGTTCGCCTGGCAATATTTCAATGCCGCCACGAGTCAACGAACTGAAATCAGAGTGCAATACGGAAACCGAATAGACACCGGCCGGCAATTCTATTTCAAACCTGCCATCTTTCCCGGTCCGGATATCGTGTGACTGACCACTGATGAATATGCGAGCGCTTTCAACCGCAGTTCCATCCTCTGCATCAACCAGATAACCGGCCAATCTTCCAGGCTTGCCGGTCGCTTGCGGGCCGGTCTCACCTGCCTGACTTGCAATAATGCGATCCAGGCTGGATGACTCTATATCAGTCAGCGCACTGAGCCCTTTGGTGATGTTTACGATCCACTGGCTGATCTCATCGTCGTGAGCGATGATTGACTGAGACAATACCACCAGATCCTGCTCACGTAGTTGCAGGTTATGCAAGCCCGCAGGTATTTCCAGCAATACCACACCCCGTTCATTGGTCCATCCCGCAACCTGATCATCCACCAGGACCTCGATATTGGACACCGGCAAGCCCTGTTTGAATACATACAAGGTCAGTCCGGCACTTTGGGCGACAGCCGTTGAAACCGTAAACCAGCCAATCGCAAAAAATAGTAAACAGCGGCGCCATGCCCCGCACCCCCTCAAAGGCATTTCCAGGCGTCCTCTGCACAGTCCTGCATGGCGCGCCTGAGCTCTGCGGCCTTACGAAAAAGATCCGCACGCGTCAGTTTCTGGAGGTACTGCTCGGCTCCGTCAAAATCACCCACTTTGAACACCGCGTAAGCAAGTGCATAGCGCACATCTTCGTCTTCCAGCAGACCGACACGTTTGAGATCACCATCCATGGAGGCTGCCTGTTCGTAGTGTTCCAATTCCAGCAGCAGCGCAAGCCGCTGTCTGAATTTGGTCTGCTGATCCCGAACCTGGCCGTTTAACATCAGGGCCCGATAAGGCCGCCCCGCGCGACGATACAGTTCAGCCGCTTCAGCGGTCAGTGACTGCTCCAGCAAAGAGGCTTTATAAATGAGTTCAGCTGCCGTATTCAGCTGCCCCTTGTCGAGGTAGGCGCGAGCCAGTGCCTTGTTCACATTCACATCATCTGGAAATATCAGGCGTGCCTGCTCCAGCAGGACGATGGCTTCATCAATCTCGCCACCGGCTCTCATTGCATTGCCAAGGGCAACGTAGTCTTCGCGTTTCCCCTGACTTTTACGCAAATAAAGACGCCCCTGTTCTGCAGCCTCCCGGTATAGCCCGAGTTCAATCAGAAAAAACACCTTGCGGCGCAGGAATCCTTGTTCCCCGGGGAAAATCTGGGTGGCTACATCAAGGATGGCCAGCGCTTGTGCCGGCTCTCTCAACAGCCAGTGACATTGCGCGCGCATATGGTAAACCGAGGCAACGCGCTCAAGTTTCGGGCCGGCAAGATCGAGTGTGGCCAGTGTATCCCTACAACGATCGAGTTGAAAATACACTTGGGCCAGGTAGATAAACACGATGGATTCTGCCCGGCCCGTTGCAGCAGCTAGCTCGAGCGCCTGCGCCGCTGCCTGAGGCTCATTGCGACGAAACCGGACAATGCCAAGCATCGTATAGTAACGCAGCAAGTCCAGACCTTTATCGTCCAGCGCCACCTGCTCAAGCGCGACGACTGCACGGTCAAGATTACCGTCACGCAGCATAAGGGCGGCAAGGTCAAGGTAGTTGGCCCTGGCCCCATCTTCGGCTGCAGCCAACCCGGTTGTAACGATAAGCAGAACAACCAACAGCATGCGTTTGAATATCCTCACGAATGCACTTCCCTAGCTCAGGTCGAAGCGGACACGCTGCCGCGCCCACGCCCTGACCGCTTTCCCCTGATACATGGCTGGGGTGAATTTCCACTGCCTTACACCTTGAAGAACAGCCTCGTCGAACACCCCGTCCGGAAAGGACTCGATAATCGATACCTGTTCAATTTCACCGGTAACCCCGATTAACAGTGAGAGTACGACATAGCCTCTGACCCCCTTGGCTTTTGCCCTGGGCGGGTACTGCATGGGTGCCTGAAAAGTTGCCTGTGGGGGATCATCGACGGTGTCATCGGTCATCACCACCCCGTTCACACCGCCCAGCAAGTCTTCATCGAGGCCATTGAGATCAGATACTTCGTAAGCAGGCAAACCAAAATTGATACCTGATAAATCCATCCTGAGCCCGGCTAACGGCGGTGAAACCATATGGCGTGTGCGCCTTGGTCTGGGCTTCGGCCGAGGCCTTTTTACACGCTGCTCTTCTGGCGGTGGTTTACGGTTGAATTCAACCTGGCTCTCGGCAGTTGAGGCGTTCCGATCGATACCTTCAGCAAAACGGTTGATAAGCACGACCACCCCCAGCACCATGACTGTGCCCCCTATCATGGACATAAAAGCAACCAGCAAACGGTAAATTTTGACCCTGCGTTTCACCTTACCCGGCCCCCGCTTCGTCTACCGTTGCAACACCTACATCCGTGGCACCGGCCAACCTGGCCTGGTCTACTACTTCAATCAAGCGGCTTACCGGCACGCCATCGTCGGTTACGACGAGTACTGACCTGGTCGTGCTTGCGTCGAGCAAATCCCGGATGCGGCTCTGGATAACCCATACTCGCACCGGTTCGCCATCCAGGTATATCTCTCCACGGTTATCAATATACAGGCGGATTGCCTTGGTCGAGGCGGACGCTGAAGAAGTGGCTGCCGGACGATTCAGGTCCAACTTCATATCTTTCACAAACGTTGTTGAAACCATAAAGAAAATTAACAGAATAAACACCATATCAATCAACGGGGATATGTTGATATCTTCAATTGTTTCCTTCTTTTCACGATAGCGCATGATTCAGTTCCCGCTCAGCTTTGGTTGGGCTTTCCAGTCAGTACAGAGAATGTCCTTGATCTGGGCCAGTTCCAATTCAATATCTTTTTGACGGCGGGTCAAAATCCCGTTGACAATCAGACCGGGGATAGATACTGCCAAACCCATCTGTGTAGTGAACAGTGCTTGCGAGATGCCGCCGGCAATACCGCCCGATTGAGAATAAAGCGACATGTCACCCAGTGAATCGAATGTTTCGATCATGCCATTCACCGTTCCAAGCAAGCCCAGCAATGGAGAAACCAGCACGATGGTCGTAATCAGCACATGAAACTTACGGATTTCCCTTTCTTCTTCGGCAAAGGCGTCATCGAGAAAGCTACGCAAATCAACCCAGCCAGTTTCTCTCAGCTTGATACCTTTGTTGACAGCCCGAACGACGACGCCGCTATTTTTCGGTTGTTTTTTGCGTTCAACTCGCTCAATCAGGTTTCTTGCCCCACGCTTGGTGCCGCGCTGCAAAGCTGCCCATCGGTAACCAATCGCGAACCACAACAGCAGCAACAAAAGGATCAACGGCGGCATTACCCAGCCGCCTACCTCCAGATAGGCCAAGAACTCCTGAAAGATGGATTGCTGCATGGGTCAAGCCTTGCAGCGGTGTTCTTTAAATTGATTGATAACCCCCAGTGCGCCTTTTTCCATGTCATCCTTGATACTCTCTGCCCACCCAGATAACACATTGCCGAGCAGTAGCGTCGGAATCGCCACAGCCAAGCCTATCTCTGTTGTCACAAGAGCGATTGATATGCCCCCGGACAGAAGCTTGGGGTCGCCGGTCCCGAACTCGGTAATGATGTCAAAGGTCGTTATCATGCCCGTCACTGTGCCTAACAGACCCAGCAGCGGAGCGACCGCGGCAATTACCAGGATCATTGCGCCGAAACGATGCAGATGCGAAGACTCATGCAAAATTGCCTCGGAGACAATATCTTCAAGATGGGTTCGATCCCGCTCGAGGTTCCGAACTGCAGCAGCCACGACTCTGGCTGTTGACCCTTTGAAATTCTTGCAAGCATCCAGAGCGACCTTGATCTCGCCCATGCGAACAAGGTTGCCAACTTCAGGCACTATTTTGCCGGTCGCCGCACCCGCACTCCTTAGAAACAGCAGCCGAAGCACGATTAATACCAGTCCAAACAAGCCGAGGACAACAATAATCCAGGCAATCGTTCCGCCACTATTGATAACACTTAACACCGACTTGCTTGCATGTTCTTCAATCGCCTTGGACTCTGACTCAAAGAGGAATATGCCGGCAGATGGCGGTGTTTGCCCTGCAGCCAGAGATGCCGCAGTTGCTGTTGCCGGCTCTGACCAGACCTTCATCCGACCTTCCCCGGCGGGTGCAAGTGCACCGCTACCCTGCTCGCTTAATCCATAGGCGGCGATATTGCCGATGCGCAGAATCCTGCCCTGCACTTCGGTTCCATCTCTGAGAAAAAATGTACCGGGTCCTTGCTGGACTTTGCCGGCCTTTTCCAGCAAATCGATTGCGACACTGAATAAAGTGTTGATCCGTTCATCATCTAAACCTGATCGGTAGGCCCCCGATCCAATTGCTTCAATGTTGTACGGGTCGAGTGTAGATTCTGCCTGCAGTAAAGTAGCCTCCAGCGTTGCACGCGCAGCATCCGCTGACTCCAACTCTCGCTCCGCATCGGTCAGCAGATCCTGCAGGCTCTCAGCCTGGGACTGCAGGTTTAGCCAATCAGCCCCAAGCTGATCCAGCATCGCCTCTTTATCAGCCCTGGCGCGCCTGGATTCTTTTTCAAAATCTGCGTCACGCTGCCTCAAGTCACGTAATTGGGCCTCCAGGAAGGCGTACTCTTTTTGGTAGGCTGCTTCAATTTGATCCCTGGCAGCCGATTCACTGACCTGCGGCACCGTTTGGGCCGTGGTGTGGCTGACCTGTTCCCCGGACTCATCCTGGGCAAACGCCGGGTTCCAGAGCAGGCTGCAGATGACCAGGAAAGTACAGGTCTTTATTTTCCCCTGTTTCATGATTGCCCTCCCATTCGCGGAGGCATTGCAACAGGCAGCTCGAAATACCCCTGTCTTATTTGCTTCCTCAGAGAATCAAACAAGCGACCCACCTGTTTCTGCTCGGAAGCTGATTTCAGTATTTCAAAATGCCACCCACGGTCATCGGGTACCGCGCGGCCGTATTCCAGCTTGCGGGTACGAATAAACATCATCACGCTGCCGAGCTTGGCTATGTCCACGAGCACATTATTGCCATCGATTGTCACAGATTGGGAATAGATCGCATTTTCCCGGGAAATCCGGATTTCATCCTCTATAAACGCCCACAACCGGTTGATACCACGCTGAGCCGAAACAACGCCATTGCTCAGCTGTGTTTCAAGTTCATCAAGTTCCGTAAGCCGCTCATTGGTCTTGAAAGGGAACCCGTCGGCAATCTGGTTTCTAAGTGACCCAATCAGATTCAATGCTAAAGGCAGCAATGCCTCTGAATTTGCCCCCCCCTCTGAAATCTCCCTGCGCAGTCCATCCAGATTCTCCCGCAGCTGACTGACTCGCAACTCCTCACGATCACGATTGGATTCCAGATCAGCCAGCTGTGTGCTGAGATATACCATGCGATTTTTATGCTCTGCACGCCTGATAGCCAGCTCACTTTGCAACTCGTCTACCTGACCACGCAAGCTGATCAGACGTTCAGCGAGGCTGTAGGGCGACTCCTGGGCACTCGCCACCATTACGAAAAAAATGCTGCCCCATGGCACCAGATGTCCGAGACTTTTCATGTCTGTTTTCCTGCCTGATCGTCCAGTTGATATCGAATAAAGCCCGTTACCGGGAGCCCTCAGCAAGCAAATTATAGGGAGCAGATATGACAGTCCCATTACAGCGGGTTCAGCCGGGGTGCTTCTGGTAGTTGTCACGAACATGTAACTAAACCGTCACTGTTCTGAAATGGAAACTCACTAACATGCAGCGCTAACCGCAAGTCACTTAGCAGGCGGGCGGCACAATTTTTAAAGACAGAGGAGCTATAAAGATGAGTATCAAAAATCAGATCTGCAGCCTCCTGACAGGAGTACTGTTATTAAGCTCGTTCGGCGCTGCACACGCAGCTTTTATAGACAAATGGGTCACCGGCTTCTACTTCGAAACGCCGGATGATCATCGACGGGGCCTGAGCCTGACCTACCTTCCTACGGCGCCTGAGGCGGGCGTGTTATTCGCCGCCTATTACACTTACGATGAAGAAACAGGTGCACCTTTCTGGATCACCGGCGCAACCAATGTCCAGGCTGGCGATTTCACCGCGGACATTACGCTCGAACTCGTAGAAGGTGGTTCTTTCGGCGCGGTTCCAGGCACCCCGGCAACAACCAATGGAAACTGGGGCACTGCCACGGTAACGGTCAACAGCTGTAGCGACATCACGTGGAGCTGGGCCTCGGATAACGTTGCTGATGGTTCACTGGACACGGCCAACGTTCTCGAACTGACCACGGGCGTGCCCAACAGCCAGTGTGTTTACCAGGAAAAATTCAGCGGTTGCCCCGATTTTTCCACACCAGGCGCGGATGACCGTACCTGTGTCATCGCGGGCGGTGAATACACCGAAGACCTGCACCTGACCAACGATACACTCTGGATTCTGAATGGTGCTGTATTTATCGGCTCGAAGAATAACCCCAACAACACCAACGCCATCTACATTGAACCAGGCACCCGCATTATTGGCATTGATCAGTCACTGCTTGGTATTTCACGTGGTGCAAAAATCTTCGCAGAGGGCGTACCGAATGCACCAATCGTAATGACAGGCGTCAATACGGCTTCTGATCCGGTTACACCGGGTAGTTCAGGTGACTGGGGTGGTTTGACCATCAACGGCAGGGCCCCCATCAACACGTGCGATACCATCGGTGCCTGTACGGCGCTGGGTGAAGGTGAATCGGGACCTTACGGTGGTGATGATGAGAATGACAGCAGTGGTGTACTCCGCTATGTACGCGTGCAATTTGCCGGCATCCTGTTTACCGATGAAAACGAGCTCAACGGCATCGCCTTCCAGGGCGTAGGTCGCGGAACCGTGGTAGAAAATATTCAGATACACGCAAATGCGGACGATGGCGTCGAGTTCTTCGGTGGTACAGTCAATGCTCGCAACCTCGTCCTGACAGACATCGAGGATGACAGCGTGGACTGGACTCAAGGCTACCGCGGCCGTTTGCAGAACGTGCTGGTCATACAGGCTGGAAATGTTGAGATCGGTGCAGACCGTGGCATCGAGGCAGATAACCTGGAGGCCAACAATGATGCAGAAACCCGTGCGATGCCATGGATCGCCAATGCAACTTTCATCGGACGACCGGATACAAAGGGCGCCACTTTCCGCCGTGGCACGGGCGTTAAAGTGACCAACTCCATTTTCACCGGATTCGGCAAGTGTATTGATATTGACAGCTCATCAACATTCGAGAATGCAGGCACGCCACCGAGCAACCTGAGCGGTAAGCTGACCATGGAAAATACGATTTTGAACTGTGCGGTCAGTTTTGATGAAGAGGCAGGTGATCCCTGGACTGTTCGGTCATGGTTTGAAGCCCAGAACGGAAACTCGGAAGAAGACCCCGCCCTGGAGGGTGTATTCCCACCAGCAGGTGCGGCCTATCTGAGCGGCTTCCCGATTGACATGGAACAATTTGATGCATTCTTTCAGAATCAGGAATACATCGGCGCTTTCCCGGGAGCAAAACAGGCCTGGACACATGGCTGGACCCTGCAGGATTTTTGAAGCCCACCAGCGGAAAGGTGAAATTCAAGGTGCGCTCCGGCGCACCTTTTTCCGTGGATAAAGTAACTGCATACGAGCATTGCACCCAGTCATGAAATTCCTTTACTACAGTTTGACCGGCTGTGCCAAACTCACATCAATCATCAACCACCCGCCAGAAATACCAACTGGCCACCGAGCGATAGGGCGACAGGTGCGAGGTCACCGCCATGACTTCATCCGGTTTTGGCAGCACCGGCAGCCCATAGGTGGCTTGCACCCCTTTCTGAATACCCAGATCTGTTGCCGGCATCACATCGGGTCGCCCCAGTGAAAACATCAGATACATTTGTGCGGTCCATGGACCGATCCCGCGAACACGGCAGAGGCTCTCGATCACGGCATGGTCGTCCATACCGGCCATTTGCCTGACCGCAGGCAGACTGCCCGCGCAAATATGTTCGGCCAGGTCTATGATTGAAAGTGCCTTGTTATTGGAAAGGCCAACAGTGCGTAAAGTCTGTACGGGAAAATCAACTGCCACGGC